>ENA-ORRX01000386-ORRX01000386.1-human-gut-metagenome-genome-assembly--contig:-NODE-386-length-16024-cov-12.5082_pt1 | contig 16024 bp, 6 predicted proteins | sample MGYA00242186_ERZ509153 | MGnify/ENA primary metagenome ERZ509153 (study PRJEB26280, sample SAMEA2338643) | human gut metagenome | biome: human gut; feature: human-associated habitat; material: faeces... | reverse complement strand
CATTTCTGTTTTTTATCCCAACTGGCTTATAATTCGGAAATTTTATCTAAATTTGTGCACGTCAAGACCGCATACTGCTTTCATAGGCTTGCATATTTGGGGTTAAATTTCTTCCCAAAGATAAATATAATTTGTGACTTAGAGCACGTTGATGCAAGATTTTAGGTATGTCGGTCTTGACATTTTAACTCAAGCAGCGAGCACTCGGAGATATTCATTTCTGTTTTTTATCCCAACTGGCTTATAATTCGGAAATTTTATCTAAATTTGAGAAATAAAAACTTACACAAGAGATATGGAAGAAAAAATGTATTCATATAAGTATCCGCACCCCGCTGTGACAACCGACTGTGTCATCTTCGGATTTGACGGCGCAAAGCTTAAGGTTCTGCTGATTGAACGAGGAAACGAACCATATAAAGGACGATGGGCGTTTCCTGGTGGCTTCCTGAATATGGACGAAAGCGCCGAGCAAGGTGCAAGGCGTGAACTGATGGAAGAAACGGGAATGGCGGCTGGATACATGGAGCAGTTTCATGCCTTCACTGATCCTGACCGCGATCCTCGCGAACGAGTAATCACAATAGCCTACTACGCCCTGTGCAAGATACAGGAAGTAAAGGGTGGCGACGATGCTGCAAAGGCTCAGTGGTTCAGCATCGACGAGATACCGCAGCTGGCGTTCGACCACGACCACATGTTGCGTCTTGCTCTTTCGGCGCTGCGCGAGAGACTTCATTTCCGACCCATCAGCCAACTGCTGCCCGAAAAATTCACAAAGGAAGAACAGCAACTGCTCTACGAGACAATAATGGACGTAAAGCTCGACAGCCCCAACTTTGCCAAGAGATAGATCAGACACAAAAATGAGAAATGAGACTATAGACGGATTCAGATAGTTCGAGAACAAGTTCAGTAAGTTCAGAGAAACAACTACCGATACTACAGAAACTATTTTCAAAATAACATGTTATTCAGAAACAATATAAGGTCAAACAGAGACTGTCCACATGCAAAATCCTGCCATTTTATTTTGCAGTTTCAGTCATTTGTACTAACTTTGCACAATTAATATACAACATCTCGGGGTTGACTGGATTTGACAGCGGGATAAAATGGTATGTAAGCATGCGGAGCCTCGATGGCTAGCTCCTTAATCTGAGTGATCAACAATTTAATTGGCGAAAACAACTACGCTCTCGCTGCTTAATCGAAGTACAGTAGATTAGCTTTATTCCGCCACAAGGTTGGCGGAACGAGACATCGCTCCAAGGATGTTGTTCCGAATCTGAGGGTAAAGCGGTGCAGGTAAATCGGAAATAGTCTGTGGTGTGCCTCGCCATCTGGATGAAATTTTAGAGGATAAGGTCGCGATTGGTGGTTCAGGTCTTGTCGCGGCACGAAAACCGAAGGCTGGAATAAGCATGTAGAAAGCATATGGTTTCCCTGTTTGGACGTGGGTTCGAATCCCACCAGCTCCACCCTAACAAAAGCGAAAGTCCTGTAGTTCGTCTGAATTACAGGACTTTCGCTTTTTATTATATAAAAGTGTCATTGCCTACACAACAGTTCCGGTTCATCTTTAGCCATACCCGTCATAAATCTTCTAATCAGAGTTAAAGATATAAAAAAAGCTTTGTTTGACTTGATTTATTGCCAAAGAATGAGTATTTTTGATGTCTATTAATGAATATGAATAATTGACAAGATAAGCTCCAACTGACAAAATAATCACATATAACCATAATACAGAAATGAAGCGAACGATATTTCCGTATGATTTCTCTCCATACTATCCGGTCGGTATCCAACCATGCCAGATGTATGTGGATGTGGCAAATCGCATTTATAACAGGATAAAGCACATGGACATAAGTTTGCCCGATGCAGACAAACTGAAGAAAGAGATAGCCATCAATGTGGCAATCTACTATGAAGACAAGATGTCTGATATCGGGCTGTGGAACGCCTTTGTGCATAAGCACTTGCTCACATATACACGCTCTTTACCTTTCTTTGATTCCCATGTTCCTGACAAGAATGATGTGAATGCCCAAGAAGTAGAACTGTTGGTATGGCTGGTATTGTCCAGAAACTTTGACGACCGCTTTCTCAATCCTTTAGCTATGGGGGAGGACGCGGCAAATGCCATTATGGAGATACTTACAGAGGATGATGAGGTAGACGTTAACGATTCTTTGTATGATTTTATATACAACACAGATACGGCTAATGACTATTTTAAGTTGAAGCACGTGCTAATATGGCTTCGTCGCTCCTATCTTCTCTGCTCTCCTTTATCGGAAAATCAGTTTGAGGAATATCTGGATTCGTACTTAGGACAGTTTAGTAAGGGTGAAGCTATATACTATGCAGAGACTGCTTTCTCTATGAATTGCGAGATCGGACCAATGGCAGAAATGGCTCATCTGTGGCTGGCAGATATGTATTTGGGAAACGACATGCAAGAGGAGGCGGAAAAACTGAGGAATCTGAAGTATTGCCAGCAGGACATGTTTGAGGTGACCAATGCTGATTCTGAATATGCTGTGCAGAAGAGCTCGAAGGACGAAGAGTACAAATTGAAGAATGTTTATTCTGATGTCTTCTATAAAGGTTCATATATTTGTACAGCGCTTGTGAAATACGCTGATAAAGATTGGGAAATCAATGGTGTGTTGTTCAACTCGAAGAAAGAGATGTATGACAAGATGCATGAACGTCAGGCAGAACTGAGATACTCTTACGAACATGCCTATCCTTTATACATGAAACTGGCGGAAGGGAAACGCCTTGCTTTCTTTAAGGACACAACACAACTGCAAGAATGGCTGAATAAGGTTACTGACGGGATGGATACGACAGAGGTCTGCCGTCATTTGCCAAGCGGTCCTCAGGTAGGATTTATCTCAGAAAAGGCAGGAATCATTTTTGCACCTAACATTATCCATGCGATAAAATGCAGATACAACCCATACTATAGAAAATGTGATGCACATACCTTGCAAAGGGAAACGATGGATGCTCTAATAAATATGGAGCTCATGCATCCTGAGTTGCTGCATTATCTGCTTGAGAACAACATGTTGCAGGATGGTGATTTAAGCGGTAATCATCCAAGCAAATTGGGCAAGTTGATATTTACACGCAATATAGACTTTATTGCCCGCCATCATCGCAGACACCTTTATTTGGACCATGATTTTTAATAAGAATCATGCTGAGCTTACTAAAAACAACAACGGCACAACTCTCATCGAGCTGTGCCGTTATTGTATGTTTAACTTAAAAAACTTTTCGTAATTAATGAAGATTCTCACGAGCCCTCATAGTTACCTGTTAAACAATCGTTCAATTTACCTTAAACCTAATAACTAAAAACCTAAATCTATTACTACTAACCTAAACAATCTATTAACCTTTTGACGATGCAAAGGTACAAAGATTTTTTGTGTCCGCAAACAAACGGCGATTTTTTTAGCGTCTTTTAGCTGTTTTGTTGATTTACGACAAGGTTTTGTGTCCGAACACAACACTTGTTAACACATGATAGCAAGCGTTTAACAAGCCCCATAGCTTCCTTTGTATTCCGCCTTAAAAGCCTTACCTTTGCATCTATGAAAAAACAAGATGCTACAAACAAAAGATTCGAAGCCACATTACGCTAGAAAACAACAACGGCACAACTCTCATCGAGCTGTGCCGTTGTTGTATGTTTAACTTAAAAAATCTTTTCGTAATTAATGAAGATTCTCACGAGCCCTCATAGTTACCTGTTAAACAATCGTTCAATTTACCTTAAACCTAATAACTAAAAACCTAAATCTATTACTACTAACCTAAACAATCTATTAACCTTTTGACGATGCAAAGGTACAAAGATTTTTTGTGTCCGCAAACAAACAGCGTTTTTTTTAGCGTCTTTTAGCTGTTTTATTGATTTACGACAAGGTATTGTGTTCGAGCACAACACTTGTTAACACATGATAGCAAGCGTTTAACAAACCCATCCGTTTTCTTTGCTTTACGCCATAAAAGCCTTAACTTTGCATCCATGAAAAAACAAGATACTAAAACAAAAGATTCAAAAACCACCGACATAGCCTCAACGCGCATCTGCCGTTTCCTCGGCGACATTTCGTATCCGCTATACATCGTCCACTATCCTCTGATGTACGCATTCTATATGTGGCTCATCAAGACACGCCAATACACGCTGCACGAGACTTGGCCCGCGGCATTGGCTGTGGTGGCTGGCAGCATCATCCTGGCATGGCTGTGCCTCAAGCTGTACGATATGCCGGTAAGAAAATGGTTGAGAAACCTATAAAAACGAAACGCCTCCCATAATCCTTGCGGACTATGGGAGGCGTCATATTATGTAAATCTTCTAAGAAAGAAGAAGATTACTTCTTGTTGAGAGCGAGGTCGATAGCCACGGCGATAGCTACAGAAGCACCTACCATCGGGTTGTTACCCATGCCGAGGAAGCCCATCATCTCTACGTGAGCAGGTACTGAAGAAGAACCTGCGAACTGAGCGTCAGAGTGCATACGGCCGAGAGTATCAGTCATACCGTAAGAAGCAGGACCTGCAGCCATGTTGTCCGGGTGGAGTGTACGGCCTGTACCGCCACCTGAAGCTACTGAGAAGTAAGGCTTGCCGGCGAGGATACGCTCCTTCTTGTATGTACCAGCTACCGGGTGCTGGAAGCGTGTCGGGTTGGTAGAGTTACCAGTGATTGATACATCTACGTCCTCGCTCCAGTTGATTGCTACACCCTCGCGAACGTCGTTGGCACCGTAGCAGTTAACCTTAGCACGGGGACCGTCTGAGTAAGCGATGCGGTCAACAACCTTCAGCTCACCTGTATAGTAGTCGAACTCTGTCTTTACGTATGTGAAACCGTTGATACGGCTGATGATCTGAGCAGCGTCCTTGCCAAGACCGTTGAGGATAACGCGGAGCGGGTTCTTACGAACCTTGTTAGCCATCTCAGCAATCTTGATAGCACCCTCAGCAGCTGCGAACGACTCGTGACCTGCCAAGAAAGCGAAGCACTGTGTCTCCTCGCGGAGCAGACGGGCAGCGAGGTTACCGTGGCCGAGACCTACCTTACGGTCATCAGCTACAGAACCGGGGATGCAGAATGCCTGCAGACCTACACCGATAGCCTCAGCAGCGTCAGCAGCTGTCTTAACGCCACGCTTGATAGCGATGGCAGCACCTGCAACGTATGCCCACTTTGCGTTCTCGAAGCAGATACGCTGTGTGTCCTCACACATCTGATAAGGATCAACACCAGCTGCTTCGCAAATCTCGTTAGCCTCTTCAAGGCTCTTGATTCCCTCAGCGTTAAGAGCGGCAAGAACCTGAGCCTCGCGGCGCTCCTGACTTTCGTAACTTACTTTTCTAATCATAGTTGTGTATCTCCTTATTATTCTTTACGTGGATCAATTGCTTTAACAACACCCTGCTCGGCAGTTGTACGGCCATAGCTACCTGTGAACTTCTTTACTGCCTCGTTGGCATCCATACCGTTCTTGATAGCTTCCATCATCTTGCCGAGGTGTACATACTCGTAACCACAAACCTGGCTGTCCTTATCCAAGAACTGCTTTGTGATGTAACCCTCTGTCAACTCGAGGTAACGTGTACCCTTAGCTACAGTACCATAGAGAGTACCAGTCTGTGAACGAAGACCCTTACCCAAGTCCTCAAGACCTGCACCGATAACGAGACCGCCCTCAGAGAAAGCGCTCTGGCTACGACCGTAAACAATCTGGAGGAAGAGCTCGCGCATAGCTGTATTGATAGCATCGCATACGAGGTCAGTGTTCAAAGCCTCAAGAATAGTCTTGCCTGGGAGAATCTCAGAAGCCATAGCAGCTGAGTGAGTCATACCAGTACAACCGATAGTCTCAACAAGAGCCTCCTGAATAACGCCTTCCTTGATGTTCAAAGAGAGCTTGCAAGCACCCTGCTGAGGAGCACACCAACCCACACCGTGAGTATAACCAGAAATATCCTTAATCTCCTTGGCGTAAATCCATTTTCCTTCTTCAGGAATTGGAGCCGGTCCGTGGTTAGGACCCTTTGCGACAACGCACATGTTGTCTACTTCTTTTGAATAAATCATAATCGGTATAATAAATAAATTATTAATGTAAAAGTCTTATCCATACGCGAGCGACGCTATATCCTATCATTTATATATAATAAGGTATAGGCGCCCTACTTATTTACGTTTACAAAATTACAAAAAAAGACTTAGACAATACCTATTTCAAGGTACTTTTTTGTTTGTATTTCAGTATTTTCACTTCTCAACAGCAAAAAGCAGTAACAGCCTGTTAAAAAACATGCTGTTACTGCTTCTCTTAATTTGTCATTATCACCTTACGGCAATCTTCTCAGCCTTACCGTTTCTCACGCGGATGTAGACGCCGTCTGCTTTTGGCTTCTGTCTCAAGGCACAACCGTCGTAAGTATACCATTTTTCATCTGCCTCACTGTTTTCCATTTCTACGATACTTGTCGTAATCGAGCGTTCATCGAAAGCAATTTCAAAAGGACTCTTCCTATTGCCTACCACAGCGTCGTCAGAATACTCCAGCGTATTGTCGGAAATCAGGATGTCTGCTCCATACTTTATTCTGAAAGTCAGTTTCTCGACAGACTCACCAGGAATTGTCAGGAAGACGATGCCGTCACTGTCAGTCGTTCCTGTGGTACGACACTCGCTACCGGCAAACACTCCCGTCTCGCATTCAGCAAGCGGTTTTCCACAATAAACGACGCGGGCAACGACGGTCATATTGCCAGGATACTTACTGTCATCCACCGGATTGAATACTGTCATCGTCACCGGCAAGTACTCCATTGCGGCGGCCTTCGCCTTTGCCATGCTCTTCGGATATGAGAAAGAGCGGTCGGCATCAGCCTTGCTAAGATACATATAACCTTGCGACGGAACAAGAGCCTGCAGGGTGCCTGCCCATTCGTAACCATCGAAGATAGCGAAGCCTGACTTACCCTTTACAAGGTCACCGTCTACGGGATTGAGCGAAGCGAATGCATCACCAAGGCTTATGGCTGCCGTACAGTTGTATGCCAGCCAGTTCCAGCCATTCCTTACGGTAATCGTGCGCTCTGAGTCTGTCGGAGACAAACCGATGACTGAAAGCTCCTCGGCATTGTTCATAAGCACTTTATACATCTCCCGGTTGTTCATCAGGATGTCCCCACCGTCCCAGACGTTCTCGTATCTCATGATGGAGCGCTTCTTGCTCTTCACCACATCAACGCTGCCGGATATCGGCGACATCAAAGAAGTGGCATTCATATCGTTGGCCACTACGGAGAGAGACATCCAGTTCCATCCCTCACCCAGGGTCATCGTCTGTTCTATCATTTCAAGAGCGTCAAGGACCACAGGCTCCTGGAATGAGCCAAACACTCCACTGACATTGAAATCTATGTCACGGCTTGTCTTTACCATAGGCCATACGGTTCCCGTGGAAGCATCATACACCCTGAACGTCACGTTCTTGTTCTTGTCGTCAGCATTGCCTGCAATGTCGAGCATGACGAAATAGTCATCGTAGCGCTTGTTGTAAACAGGATGGGCCACGCCTCTGCACTCACCGTCTACGAATGCCGCAACAATATCATCAGGGTCGTTTGACGGAATGCCCTGTATAGACAGACTTCCTACAAGATTCATCGAACTTGAATACTTGCCGTTATCAACTGTCCATGTGGGAACACTTCCCCTGACGTTCAGTTCGAGAGTCAGCGGTACGGCAATGTCGTCAGAGTTGACGAGATAGACTGTCTCCGAATATCTGCCGACCGGACAACTCTTGGCGACGGTGAAACATACAGTCTGCTGCGACAGCGGCGACAGCATACCTGATGTAGCGTCAGCCTTGAGCCATTGCGGCAGGTTGCTGATGGTCCATTCCTGCTGAGTTCCGCCCTTGTTCACAATGACAGCACTGAAGGTCGACTGCTGACCTACCTCCTGCTCCATAGCAACATTGTCCTCCATCCATGAAAGAGCGTTGCGGTGGACATAAGCCGACCAGCACACTGGCTCGCAGTAGTTGCCGTTGACATCCTTGACGCGCTTAACCCTGAAGTTAAGAGTACATCCCTCTATCCGAGCCGGAGCCTCGTCAATGTTGATCACAATCTTTTCGTTGCTTGCAGTAAACGAGAACGGCACATTGGTCTCCACCGGTTTCTCCTTAAGAGCAGGAGCCACATCTGAGAACATAAGTCCTGATGAAGAGCCGACCATCCTTCTCGTCATATTCATGGCGACGATACATGTATCGACAGGAACGGTCTGCAGCTGATTGCCGCTATCAAGGATTTTTGTTTCAAACGGGAAGTAAGCCACGAGTCCGGTCTCCTTTCCGGTGAGCCTCAACTTGCGGTTGTCCGCCAGGGTGGAAGCATCCAGAGTGGCGTTCCACACCCTCACCTCATCAATGCCACCTTTCAGACGGCGGTCGTAGCCAAAAGTCAGATCCGGATTCACACCTCTGCGCACTCCGACAAAGATGGAGTCAGAGTTAAGCGAACCGACATTTCGTGACGACAATGACAATGCACGCTGTCCGTCAACATAAAGGGATGTGTTTCCGGAGCGAAGCACATTCAGCGCGATATGATGCCACTGGTTATCGGCAACATCAATCGTTGAAGTCTGCTGCACGTTGTCAGAAGCCGTCAGTCTGATCTGTCCGTTCTTGTCTGTCCACACGTCAATGTCGCCCATCTGCAGAATCTGAGCCTCAGCCTGCTGTTTTCCTGCCTTTACCCACAGCTCCACAGCTCTGTTGTCCTCTGTTCCGACAGCCAGGTCGCCAGCGAAGAAAGCAAGATGAGCATTACCGTCAAGACTGACTGCTTTGTTCACGTTGTTCAGATACCATGTATCGCCGGTTGCCACGAGATGACGGTTACGCGCATAGTCGTTAATCAGCGTGCCGTCGCCCTCATCCATTTTCCAGTAACCTATGAGATGAGCCGTAGAAGGCATCTTGGTTAGCTGGCGCTGGCGCTGAGCCTCTGTGTTGTCGTGTGCGACGTCCCACAGAGTCAGTTCATGAATAGCGCCTTTCAGATTCTCGCCTACCGACAGAGTGCCTGCTCCGTTGTAAGCCTCCGTAACGCAATCTCTGAACAGGTCCTTGGTCTGAGCCGTAGCCTCATCAGCCACGGTAGCGTTAAGCAGACCGCCGTTGCCGTCACGCTTATAGCTCACCGTGAGGTAGCACCATGAGTCCTGCGGCACTGTCTCCGATGAAGTGAAGGTGTCGTTGCCGACAGACAGCACAAGATGCATGCCACGGTCGAGAGCAATCTTGAATTTCTCCGTTCCGTTGCCATGAGACAGTACCGTACCCTCGCCCGTAGCCTTCAGCCACATATCCGTAGAGAAGTCCTTTTCGGCAAGCGAGAACGAAGCCTCAGTGGCAGCAGCCAACTCCTTGCCCTGCATGGCAAACGCCGTATTGTGGGCAATTTCCGATCCGTTGAGCACACCGGTTATCTCGAAGTTGCCGTCGTTGCTCAATGCTCCCTTCACGATTTCCTCATTAAAGGTCACGCTTATATCGTCAGCGATGTCCAGGATGCCGTTGGAAGGTTGTGGCAATCCGAGCGGTTTCGGTTTCACCATATCCTTTGCAATCAGTATCTCGTTGCTGGAGCGTGCCACTTCGTCTCCGCCGTATGAGCTGACGGAAAGCACTCTGAAGCGATAGTTGCCGTCGGCAAGACCGTGCATATTATAATTATACACGACATGCGGCACGTTAGGCAGCAGCTCATTATTGACGGTGAGGTTTTTCGGATTGACAACATACTCCTTCAGCGTTAGCCAGTCGGACGCTCCCGGTGCGTAAGTCTGAATGCGGAAAGCCTTCAGTCCCGGATAAGTTCTGTCAAACTGGTTGAAGGTTATTCCGAGCGTGTCACTTGTTATAGTGTTCACTACGTTCTTGTCGAGAGCCATATTTACAGCAGATGACGAAGGCATGAAGTCGGCTGATATATAAACCGTGTCGGCTATCACGTCCCACGTGCCCGAGCTGTCATACTGATACTGCGACGCAAGCACAATGGCGATGCTGTCAAACTGGAGTTGTCCCTGATTGGTCTGCTCCAGCTGCAACTGCTTGACGACAGTCTCCGTAGCCGGCACTTTTATCAGTCTGCCCTCGGTAAGCACCTTGCCGTCGATGGATATCTTGGCACCATTGGCATTGTTCTCGTCATTTGAGATAAGACGGAAATACACATCATCCTGGGTTTCGGAGTTGTTGCGCAGCTGCAGCGTGAAGTTGGCAGCACCGCCGGTAGGCACATTGCTCACCTTCGACCACTTCATGTTGTCAACCATAATCTCCGGCACCTCTATCTGTTGTGTGGCCTCCATTATGACCTTCTCTCCGGGCTTGTAGTAAGACGTACGCACTTCGCCCTCGTAAGGTGCGGAGGTCTGTCCTGCCATAGTTCGGAATATCGGTCCCCAGTTGTCATACTGATAGACGTCCACCGACAAGGCATCACCATCACCATCCTCAGCGAGTGTGTAGGTAAAGTTAGACGACTGCGTGGTCGACTCTTCGTCATACTTGTGTGTTCCGCCTCCGGAATTGTTCTCAAGGATGGCCTCAAAACCGAAACCGTTTACGATCATACCCGTACTCAGAAGCACATGAACAAGACCCATCGTGGTCTGTTCGCTGCTCTTTGTGTAAGTGGAGTCCACCGTCTGGCTCATCGTAAGCGACGAACCTGAATCGAACGAGAAGTTGTTGGTGCGATACTTTGAAGCCTGTTCGTTGGCAAGCACCTTCTGCTGCTCGTTGGTCTTGAGATGCAGATACCAGTTCTTGATGGCGTTGTTCATGTCGCTCACCTCGTCAACGAACTTCTTGGTGGGATCCACGCCTTGAGGCATTACCATCCTGTATGACGGTCCTACGGAAGAAGGTTGTGGGCAGAGGCCCTCTTCTTCCGACCATACGTCGGCATCGTCATTGTCTGAGCCGAACCTTTCGTCTGTCGGTTCCAAAGCCGTGACATACACCGGCTTGTCGGTAGTGTTGACGTAACTGTCAACTGATTCTGCCGGCAGGGTGATGAGCAGGCTGTTTCTCACTTTCTCAAGGTTGGGCAGCAGAGTGTTCTCGATATAGTTGGCAGAATACATAAACTCCGTGTCATAATCCAGTCCTGTAATGGTTATGGTATGACAGTCGAGCTTGGCCTTGTCCTGTCCTGTGCCGTCACGCAGCAGTGTCACCTCATTGGCGTCTCCGAAGACAAGGTTGGTGGACGAACCTACGAACACGTCGTCCTGCGCACCGACGTATGCCGGATCGGAAGATGTGGATATCGTACGTTCTGTCGTAATGGAGCGAGTCCAGCTCGTTGCGTTCTCGCCCTCGGTGGTAACAATCATACCTGCCTCCTCGTCGTGCTTCGTTTCGGAGCGTGCCTCCGTCATCCAGCCCACGGCACCAGTAGCAATGGTAATACACCATCCGAGTTTTGCCACGGCAGTGGTGTTTGTCTGTGAAGAATACACACTGCCTCGCGTCTTGATATGGTTCACCGTGGTACCCTTTGTCCATGACGCACTCGACACTGAACCGGGCGGGTCTCTCAGAATCATCTCCAAGACATTAGGTCCTCTGGTGACGAAGTTGTTGCCGGTAGGCTTTGAGCCGAGGAGAACAGCCTCCAGACCGTTCTCCCTCCACTTTTTCGAGACGCCGTCCACTTCATAATAGAACTGTATTGCCTTTGTGAACGGGCTGGTGGTATTGGGGCTTCCTGCCTTCCATGTATATGTGAACGTACCCTTGTCGTCGAGTTGTATCTGGCTGGTCTTCACCCCTTCTTCATCTTCATCCTCACTGTCATCATAGACCGCCTGGTCTGCCGACAGAGCATTGCTGATAAGCACCTTGGTACTGTCAAGCGGAACTTTCTCGTAGACATACTTGCCGTCGTCGTCCTTCTTGTCGTAGTTGGTATACTCCTCATACGCCTCAAGCTTGAAAGTATACTTGTCAAGGGCGTTGAACAGCGGATAGCCGTAATTATATTTCGCAATCCTTATGTTGGTCTGCGGATCCATAGTTTCTTCATACACCGTAGCGTCGAAGTTGCCCTGTGCATCATACACATTATATGTTCTGATGCCGAACGCACCGATATTGTTGTCGGTCTGCGTCACGTTGAACACCGGCTCCGTATGCCAGGCATAGTTGAATGCCTTGTTGTATCTGTACACCTTCAGTTCTCCGTCCACAGACACGGTGTCGGTCTCTACGTGCAGCGGGTCGGAGAGGTCAATGGAATGGCTCTGCTTTATGAGGTTTTCGCCATTAAACGGATTGTCCGTGTTGTTCCCGGCAAACTTCACCTCCTGAAGTGCATACCTCAGCGGCGGAAGCATAGCCGAAAATTCTCCTGTCTTCGGGTCAGTCTTGATATAGGCGAAACTGCTGTAGTTGGCTGCTCCGCGGTACGACTCGCTGCTTATCAATGGGGTCTGGGAAGTAACGTCCAGGCGGTTCTTGTTCTCCTCCACCTTATAGATGCCGTTATCCTTCACGGTCACGGCATTGAAGATGGCCTGTCCGTTGTTCGTATCCAGACACTCGAGCGTGATGAGGGTCTGTCCGATATTGTTGTTGCTCAGACCGAAGCCCACGTTCTTTTTCATTTCATGCAGGCCGCCGGCTATACGTCCCGTGAAGTTAACGAGCGTAGAATCGTTGAACTGCAGGTTGCTTATGGGCTGTTCGCAGAGGAACGTGGTGCCGATGCCCTGGGGATCTTCCGGATAGCGTCCGTTGCCCACGAACACGTGGCCTTCCTTACTCAGCTCTATATAGTGTCTGCCGATAGGCACGCTTACGCTGAACGTTCCGTCGCTTGAGGTCTGTGCCAGTTTGCCGTTGTTGCTTGCCGCCTTGCCGTCTACGTATACGGTGCATCCCTCAACGGGGATTGTGGTATTGGCATAATAAACCTTTCCGCTGACGGGGAAGGACGACTGGTCGCTGAAGTCCACACCGCTATAGACAAGCGACGAGGCACTTACATAACGGCTGGAATAAATCGGCGAGAAGGAATGTGTGCCTAACTGCGGCGTGATGGTGTATGTCGTTCCCGAGCCGTTGAACGGCACTCCTCTCAGAGTATAGTTTCCCTGCGAGTCGGTCACGGCAAAGAGGCTGAGCATGTTTGCCGGCGGCAATGTGCCTGACACCTTACACAGCTTGATATTGCCGTGATGAGCGTTAGCCACGCCGTTGGTCTTCGAGTAGTCGTAAGCCGTAAGCTGGTTTTCGATGCCTTCGTCTACGGGCCAGTAGATAAAGAGTCCGTCCTCCACTCCGCTGAGCGGGTGGTTATAGTTTTCTTTTATCTCTTCTTCCGTAAGGGCTTTGCCGCTGAAAAGGCGCATCTCGTCGATGTAGCCTGCGAAACAGCTCTTCTGGTCGTTCTCCGATGCCGTACCGCCAAAGCTGACAACATCCACGGACGCAGCGAGGTTGCCGGCAGCATTGGTGTAAGTACGGATGCTGTCGTTATCGTCTATGAGCGTCACTCTGAATCCGGACAGCGAGTCGCAGGAAAGGGTTACTGACGTGAAGCAGCTCTCCTTCAGCCACAGACCGGTGTTTGCCGATGTGCTGCCGGTTTCGAGGAAGAGCGGATAACGGTTGCCTGTCTTTGTGCCGAGCGAAAGTCTGTGTCGGTCGCCAAGACTGAATATCACAGCGTTGCCGTCGGTCATGTCTATCTGGGATGCCGGACTGACGAGCAGCTGTGCCGTGTAGGCACGCGCAAACTTTCCCTTCTCCTCATCGCTGAAAGTCTGTCTCACTCCGGAGCCGGCTCCGCTTGTCTGTAGCGTATAGAACTGTTCCGTGTCTTTCTGTCCGTCACTCTTGGTGAGCACCACCTTTACGCCTGCCACAGCCGTTCCCTGATCGTAGCTGATACGTCCGGAGAGGGTTCCGGTGCTGCGGCAGAAGCCGTCGCAAAGCTCCTCACCTGAAGTGAACTGGTCGTTGTCACACTGCACGTAAGAGCGCACGCGATACTGATAGTAGTTGCCGGCAAGGGCGGTGTTGTCTTCGTAATAGTAGCTCTGGCTTGTGCCGTCAACCGCATAAACCTGGCTCCACTGCGTACCGCCGATTATTCGGCGCGAAAGTACGTATTTGGTGGAAGTGGTGCCTTTCTGCTCGGCTTTCCACGAGAGTTTCACCACTCCCGTATAGTCGCCCTTGGAAGCCTCCAATGAAGTGACGCTCGACTTGCCTTTTATTCTGTATGACTTGAGCTGCTTCTCTCCACTGTCGAAGGTCTTGTCATTCCATGCTTCCACCACGAGTTCCACCTTATAGAAATACTGCGTGCACGACTTAAGGTTTTTGGTGTCTTTAAACGAATATTCGGTCTGCTTGTAGTTTGACACGTCTATCTTGCCCACTTCCTCCCAGCTGTACGAGGGAGCACCCGTGGTGCCGTCGTTCTGAGAGTTACCCTCGGCACGATACACCTTATACTGAAACTTGTTGTTGCCGCCAAGTTGCGGAGCGTTCCAGTATACAGTGAGGTCGTTCTCGCCTTCGTCAATCTTGGTTATCGTTATCGGCACATCTCTTACAAGACGGACCTCCACGATGGACGTCAGAATCTTCGTCGCAGTGGTGTCTTCTGTCATGCCGGTGGGTATGAAGCTTACTTCATATTTATAATCCGTGTCGTATTGGAGAGACTTGTCGTCTACAACCGACAGATTCCCGTTTCCCGTAAAATCCACGGTGGCTACGGGCGTCCTTACAACGGCACTGTTTTTCTTTTCCACACGCGTTACGGCCCATTTACCATAAGACTTTACATAAAAATACGCGCCTCCGGACGACCCCCACTTTACTGTAATTTCCTTTTTCCACTGGTTTTGCTCTGTTGAAAGATCTAAGGATCGTGGATACCCTGGAAGACAACCCATAGTCCAATCGTACACGTATGTTCCGCCTATTTCACTCTTTTTCGCTCCAGCATAATACGACCATTGCACAGGTATAAATTTCTCTACAAGGGCGATTTCCTTCACTCCTAATTCCACCCAACCCTCAGTCTGTCCTTTTTCCACTGTAGCACTGCTCGCCATTGTCGCAGGGTCGGTAAATTTCATATCATTAAGGTCATCATAACTGTCAACGGCTTCGCCGTTTGTGGCAAATGTCGTAGGACCGTATTCAGAATTTACATTAACCGGGAAAATGCATTTGTCGAATGAAGTATGCTTAATAGGTCTGCTATAACTCTGATTAACCAGATAGTTGCCTATACCTGTAGGCATAGTGACATCAAAGGTTTTATGAAGCCCAATGGATGATTTTCTATCGGGCCTCCAACTTCCCATTATACCGAAAGTGTGCTTTTCTCCGGGACGTATCTTGTCCGGCGAAATATACACTGTCACATAATGTTCACCATTGCTTTCGCGATAAGCGTTATACAGTCTTACAGTATAAGTAGTGCCATTCAGGGTAAGAGTATGCTCGTCATACCATTTGCCAGGATTGTCCTTACTTTTGGCACCATTGTCGCCATTGGTTTCATCACATGCTATTTCTTTGAAGGGTACCACCGTCCACGCTCCGTCTATTGTAAGAGCACATGGTCCTTTGAAAAAACTGTCATTGCCTTTGCCGTCTTCGTCAAAGAACATAAACTTGATTTCAGTCCATGGCTTATCAAACGTCGGACTCTTCACAAGTGTAGTATAATCAGTGTAATGGATGTCTCGTGCCAGCACTTTCGGCGACACACAAAGCAGTGCAAGGAATAATAGAAGCCTGCACAAGAATGAACTTAATTATGCCATAAGCTTGTTTTTTATTGTTTTTAGTTTAACGTGAGTTCGACGAAATATAAGTGTCTGAAAATTTGGTGATTAGCGAAAATT
>ENA-ORRX01000382-ORRX01000382.1-human-gut-metagenome-genome-assembly--contig:-NODE-382-length-16115-cov-6.23051_pt1 | contig 16115 bp, 23 predicted proteins | sample MGYA00242186_ERZ509153 | MGnify/ENA primary metagenome ERZ509153 (study PRJEB26280, sample SAMEA2338643) | human gut metagenome | biome: human gut; feature: human-associated habitat; material: faeces... | reverse complement strand
AATGCGCCGCGAAGCATAAATAATGGCGATGCCATGAGCTGGCATGCCAGTCACTAGTCACCAGTCACTTGCGACACCTAATCCCTAGCTACTCATCCCTGCTTTCAAACTTTTTGGGGTATCCCTTTCTCGTATCGTCATCCCGAGCGTAGCCGAGTAATGCTATTAAGTTAAGCGGCAGATCATTCTTGGCTCCCCATCGGGGGAGCTGCCCGGAGGGCTGAGGGGGCTACGTAGCGGTATTGCATGAAAGTGTTGAAATACCGATAGCATCGGACTATTCAACATAGCACGCTATACCGCTAGCATGCCCCTATTGCCTTCGGCACTTCCCCCGAAGGGGGAAGCAAGACGTTATGTAGTTAACGATTTCCTTAACTTAATAGCATTACTCGGCTGCGCTCGGGATGACGGTGCGGGGAAGTAGCCTCAGCGTTTCCCTAGTTACTAGCCACTCATCCCTAATCCCTGCTTTCAAATTTCGGGGTTCGGAGGATAGCGGATAGCGCTTTTCCCGTATCGTCATTGAAAGCGTTGCCGAGAAATCTTTCTTGCACACGGGTTATCACGACGGGTGTCCTGGGCGGTAGGCACAATACGTCTCGTTTCTCGCCATCGAACACCCAGCGTTTTCCTGCCTGCAAGGGGGATCCCTCGGTTGCGGAGTGCTATTAAGTTAAGTGGCAGAACGTTCTTGGCTCCCCATCGGGGGAGCTGCCCGAAGGGCTGAGGGGGCTACGTAGCGGTATTGCATGAAAGTGTTGGAATATCGATAGCATCGGACTATTCAACATAGCACGCTATACCGCTGGCATGCCCCTATTGCCTTCGGCACTTCCCCCGAAGGGGGAAGCAAGACGTTACGTAGTTAACGATTTCCTTAACTTAATAGCATTACCCCTTGATGGCAGATGAAAACCTCGCTTGAATGAAAAATCAGAAATGCGAAATCATGGTGCAGCGCATTTCGTCATCCTGAGCGAAGAAAAACATCGTATGTTAAGGAAGCGCCGCGGAGCTTTGATAGCGCTTCACGCGCATCGTCATTTCGAGCGTAGCCCTCGATCTTTATTGCAGAACGTTCATCGCCTGATATGAGGCAGCACCAGGACATCGTTTTCCCTCGGCGCATACACGCTGATTCCCGCAATGCAGTAAAGATCCCTCAGCTGCGCTCGGGATGACGATGCCGGAGAATCCCAGTCACTTGAGGCTCCCAATCCCCAATCCCTAATCCCTAACCACTTATCTCTGCTTCAAACTTGTGGTGCCGGCTTCGCCGCGAATATATATGAGGCGATGCCCGAAAGTAGTATTCAAGTCACCAGTCACTCGCGTCTCTTAATCCCCAGTCACTTATCCTTGCTTTCACACATCCTTCATTTGTCGGTCTGCAAGGAAGATTTCTCGCTTCGCTCGAAATGACGATACGAGAGTCTGATATCCCCCAGTCACTAGTCACCAGTCACCAGTCACTAATCCCCCATTCCCAAACGAGGTTACCCTATGAAACTATATGCCTTCAGTGATTTCCATCTCTCCGGAGATCCGCCAACGAAGCCCATGGATATATTCGGAGAGAACTGGAAGAACCACCGGGAAAAGATCGTGAATGCATGGAAGGAGACGATCCGCGAAGACGATGCCGTCATCATGGCAGGCGACCTCTCCTGGGCGATGAGCATGGAGAGCGCCATCTCCGACCTCACCATGCTTGGCACGCTCCCGGGGCGTAAGATCATCGTCCGCGGCAACCACGACTTCTGGTGGTCCACCGTCACGAAGATGACCGCCATGACGCATGGTGCCTTCGAATTCATTCACAACTCCGCCATTCAGGTCGGAAATGTAGCACTCGCCGGTACGCGCGGATGGATCTCCGAGACGGCAAAAACATATAAAGAAGACACCGACAAGTCCATCATCCTGCGCGAAGAAGGGCGCATGGAGCGCTCGCTCGCCCTGGCAAAGCAGATGAAGGCGGATCGGATCATCGCGATCCTGCACTACCCGCCCTTCGATGAAATGCGGCGGCCTTCGCACATGATGGAGATCATCGCCGCCGGCGGCGCAGACCTCTGCCTCTATGGCCACATCCACGGCGCGCCGAATTTCAAAAATCTGCCGGATTCCCTTCTGGGCGTCCCGCTTTGCCTGACGAGCTCGGACTATCTGGACTTCAAGCCATACTTCATCTGTGATCTGGAGGCGCCTCATGCATAAACTTGCCGAAAGCAAACTTCTCGCCGGCTTCATCTACGGCGATCCGCACATGCAGGAATACATCTACCTTCCCGCCAGCGAGCTGGATGCCGCCTCTCCCATGCTCGTCTACGAGACAGGAAAAGAACGCCATGATGTCGATATGCAGGAAGCCCTCTCCCTCATCGAAAAACGAAGCCTCAGGCCCTGCAGTCACCCCGTCTTCGGGAAGAATACGATGGGATAAAAGCAGCTGCCGCTCTCTGATCCCCAATCAAAAAGCTCACGACAGAGGGTAGCACCAGATAAGAAAACATTGAAAAAGTCAGTAAAATCAATGTTTTTCATGGTGCAAACACGGTGCGAAGTCGAAACAATCAAATACTGACAGGCTCAAAGGGCGTTAATATGCAAATATCAGCGCCCTTTTCCTGTTCCCACGCCATAGGTAGCCGTCCTATGGCGTTTTTTCATACCCGCACCTGTCCCTGTCTCAAAACTGTATCACTTAGGGTGCGAAAGCCTCTGCTTTTTCCTCTCAGACCGCCGTAAGCAGGCGGGCATGGATGTTTTTTCCTATGGATCACATCCGAGAGGCAAACCGGAGGCTTTTTTCATCGAAATCAACACTTTTCATTTTCAGAGGAAGGAGGTGCGAAGATGGCTGTATTCCGTATCGAAAAGGCCAGAGATTACACGGTCATGTCCAACTACCATCTGCGGGATATGTCGCTGTCGCTGAAAGCGAAAGGACTTTTATCTCTCATGCTGTCCCTGCCGGAGAATTGGGACTACACCATGAAGGGCCTTGCCCGTATCTGCAAGGACGGCATTGACAGCATCAGCGGCGGCATCCGGGAGCTGGAGGCGCATGGTTATCTCGTCCAAGCACGTGTCCGCAGCGCAAACGGGCAACTCGGCTCTATCGAATATACTATTCTGGAACAGCCTAAAGCGCCATCACCTACACAGGAAAAACCTATACGGGAAAATCCCGTACAGGCAAATCCAATGTTGGACGCTCCAATTCAGGAGAACCCCGCCCAATTAAATAAAGAAGAATCAAGTCCTATCAAGTCCCATAGCCCCCAGGGCGCGGACCGGACAAGACGGGATGCGAAAGCGGGAAAGCTATCGGGCATTGATTTTGGAGAACATCGAGTATGATGTTCTCTCGCAGAATGTGCAGTTGGATAAAGACCGGCTGGACGAGCTGGTAGAACTCATGGTGGATACCGTCTGTTCAAACCGGGAGATGATCCGTGTGGCTGGGGACGATTATCCGGCAGAGGTCGTCCGGTCACGGTTTCTGAAGCTGAACGCTTCGCACATCGAGTATGTCCTTGACCGGATGCGGGAGAACACCACCTATGTCCGTAATATCAAGAAATATCTGCTGACGGCGCTGTATAACGCTCCGGTCACGATGGACAGCTATTACACATCCCTTGTCAGCCATGACCTGTACGGCAGCGGAGATTGGAGGTGAACGCCTTGCAGGAAGAAATCACACAGAAAGCCCTTGCGCTATGTGTGGAGGCCAGCAAAATGACCGCTCAGCTCTTGCAGCAGGCCATGAAGAAGGTGCTGGCAGATATGGAGAAGCACAAGAAAAATCCGCAGCTCCGGCACGGCAAGCAGACGCTCCGGCAGCTTATGAAGCACAACACCGGCGTTTCCAGCATTGAGATCACGGATCAGAATATCCGGGCCTTTTCTTCCACGGCGAAGAAGTACAGCCTGGATTTTGCTTTGAAGAAGGACACCTCCGGCGAGCATACCCGATACCTGGTATTCTTCAAGGGCCGGGATGCCGATGTAATCACGGCGGCCTTCCGGGAGTTTTCCGCTAAAAACCTGAGCTGCGAGAAAGCCCCTTCCATTCGCCGCAAGCTGGAAAAGGCGCAGGAGCAGTCCAAAACGCAGCACAAGGAGCAGGAGCGCGGTGAGAAGGTCAAGACCAGAGAGCGGAGTGTGGAGCGATGAAGGATAAACTCCAAAAATATCTTCTGCCGAATCTGCCGTATCTGTTCTTCGTGTATCTCTTTGATAAGCTCTACGAGGCGGTGCGGCTGGCACCGGGGCCTGACGTCTCGGAAAAGTTGCTGCATATCGGACAGGGCTTTCAGACGGCCTTCGCCAGCTCTGCGCCCAGCCTTCATGTGCTGGATATCTGCGTCGGCATCCTCGGTGCGGTTCTCGTCCGGCTGGCGGTATATGTCAAGAGCAAGAACGCGAAGAAGTACCGCAAGGGTATCAAATACGGCTCTGTCCGCTGGGGCACCGCAGCGGATATTGCGCCCTACATAGACTCCGTTCCCGATTGGAACATCCCTCTGACCAGGACAGAAAGCCTCACCATGACCAGCCGACCGAAGCAGCCAAAGTATGCGAGAAACAAAAATATTCTCGTCATCGGCGGCTCCGGTAGCGGCAAGACGCGTTTTTTTATCAAACCGTCTATCATGCAGATGCACAGCTCCTATGTCATCACCGATCCCAAAGGGCAGCTTTTGAAGGAAACGGGGAAAATGCTCCTGCACGGCGCGCCGAAGCTGGACGAGAACGGAAAGCCGGTGCGGGACGGCCGCGGCAAGATCATCTATGAACCCTACCGTATCAAAGTCCTGAACACCATCAACTTTTCCAAGAGCATGAAATATAACCCGCTGGCCTATGTGCGCTCGGAGAAAGATATCTTGAAGCTGGTCAATGTCATCATTGCCAACACGAAGGGCGACGGTGAAAAATCCTCCGAAGATTTTTGGGTCAAAGCCGAGCGGCTGTTACTGCGCCCTCATCGGCTACATCTGGTATGAGGCGGAGCCGAAGGATCGGAATTTCATCACGCTTCTGGACCTGCTGAACGCCTGCGAAGCCAGAGCGGATGACGAGACTTATAAAAGCCCCGTGGATATTCTCTTTGACGATCTGGCAAAAAAGCAGCCGGAGCACTTCGCCGTCAAGCAATATGTCAAATTCAAAATGGCGGCGGGCAAAACACTCAAGAGCATTTTGGTGAGCTGCGGCGCACGCCTCGCCCCTTTCGATATCAAGGAGCTGCGGGACATTATGACAGAGGACGAATTGGAGTTGGACACGATGGGCGACCGGAAAACGGCGCTGTTCCTCATTAAGAGCGATACGGATACCACCTTTAATTTCGTCATTGCCATGCTGCAAAGTCAGCTTTTCAACCTGCTCTGCGACAAGGCGGACGATCTCTATAATGGGCAGCTGCCTGTTCACGTGCGGTGTCTTTTGGACGAATTTGCCAACATCGTCCAGATACCGAATTTTAATAAGTTAATCGCGACCATCCGAAGCCGTGAAATATCGGCTTCTATTATTTTGCAGTCGCAAAGCCAGTTAAAGACCATCTACAAGGACGCGGCAGATAGCATTGTCGGCAACTGCGACGTCACTTTGTTTTTGGGAGGCAAGGAGAAGTCAACGCTGAAAGAGATCTCGGAGCTGCTGGGCAAGGAGACCATCGACAGCCTGAGCCAGTCCGAAAATCGCGGCGCACAGACCTCTCACGGCCTCAGCTATCAGAAATTGGGAAAGGAGTTGATGACCCAGGACGAGATCGCGGTCATGGACGGCGGCAAGTGTATTTTGCAGCTTCGGGGCGTGCGCCCTTTTTCAGCGACAAGTACGACCTGACAAAGCACCCCCGCTACAAATACCTGTCCGACGCCGACAAGAAGAACGTCTTTGACGTAGAACGGTACATGAAGCGCAGACCGGCCATCGTGAAGCCGGACGAGCCTTTCGATATGTACGAATTGAGCACAAAAGACCTGACAGGCGAACCCGACAACAACAATTCTACAAAACGAAAGGAAACATGATTTATGGAGTTCTTCAACAGTGCCATCGACGTATTGCAGATCCTGGTCATCGCCCTGGGCGGCGGCCTTTGCGTGTGGGGCAGCATCAACCTTCTGGAAGGCTACAGCCAGGACAACCCCGCGGCCAAATCGCAGGGCGTCAAGCAGCTTGTCGCGGGCGGCGGCGTCGCCCTGATCGGCGTGCCCCTGATCCCCCTGCTGTCCGGCCTGCTTGGCTGAGCGGCGGCAGGACCATCCCAAGCGGAGGCTCCCGTTTCACGGCGGGAGCCCCCGAAAGGAGGTGTGACCACCTGTGATAATTGAAATGATCCAGGAGTGGTTCAAGGAGCTGCTGATCGACGGCATCATCTCCAACCTCTCCGGGACCTTTGACACCGTGAATACGAAGGTGGGTGAGATCGCCGGCGAGGTGGGCATGACGCCGGCCGGCTGGAACGGCGGTATCTTCAACATGATCCGCGGCCTCTCTGAAACGGTCATTGTCCCCATCGCCAGCATCATCCTCACCTTCGTCATGTGCTATGAGCTGATCCAGCTCATCGTGGAAAAGAATAATCTCCATGATTTTGACACCTGGCTTTTCTGGAAGTGGATCTTCAAGACCATCTGCGCGGTACTCATCGTCACCAATACCTGGAACATCGTCATGGCAGTATTCGACGTGGCGCAGAGCGTGGTCAGCCAGAGCGCCGGCGTCATCATCTCCGACGCGGGGATCGACATTTCCGGCGTGGTCGGCAATTTGGAAACGACGCTGGCAGACTGGAGCATTGGCTCTCTGCTGGGGCTGTGGTTTCAAAGCGCCTTTGTGGGCCTCTGCTCCCATATCCTCACCATTGCCATCTTCCTTGTGATCTCTGGAAGAATGATCGAGGTGTACTTGACCGTGTCCGTGGGGCCGATCCCGTTTGCCACGATGGTCAACCGGGAATGGGGTCATACGGGGCAGAACTACTTGAAGTCCCTGCTGGCGCTGGGCTTTCAGGCATTTCTTATCATGGTCTGCGTCGGCATCTATGCGGTGCTGGTGCAGAATATCGCCGTGGGGGATGATATCACCGTGGCGATCTGGGAGTGCATGGGCTACACGGTGCTGCTGTGCTACACCCTGTTCAAAACCGGCAGCCTTGCAAAAAGCCTGTTTGGGGCGCATTAAAGGAGGTATCAATTGGGGCATACGTAACAGTCCCGAAGGACCTGACAAAAATTAAAAGCAAGATGCTGTTCGAACTGACGAAGCGGCAACTTGTGTGTTTCGGATCGGCGGCGCTTGTGGGAGTGCCGCTTTTCTTTTTGAGCAAGGGCAGCATGGGTACAACCTCGGCGGCGCTGTGCATGATCTTTGTCATGCTCCCGTTCTTCCTGTTTGCTCTCTATAAGAAGAACGGGCAAACGCTGGAAGTGATCCTGGGGCACCTGATCCAATACAAATTCATCCGTCCGAAGCGGCGCATCTATCAGACCAACAACGCCTATTCCGCCCTGGTGCGGCAGGCAAAACTGGAAAAGGCGGTACGGGCGATTGCTGAAAAAAGTGGCAAAACCGGAAAACGCGCAGCCCGCCGCAAAGCGTAAGCTCAAACGGGCAGCGCGAAAGCAAATTGAAGCCATCATCCGGCAGGCGAAGGGCGACGGCAAGCCCCATACCGTTCAGGACAGCATCCCGTTTCGGAACCTGTACCCGGACGGCCTGTGCAGACTGGATGACCGGCTTTTCTCCAAGACCATAGCCTATGAGGACGTCAACTACCGTCTGGCGGGGCCGGACGACCAGCGAGATATTTTTGAACGCCTCTGCGATTTCTATAACGGCTATGATCCCTCCATCGGCGTGCAAATGACCCTGAGCAGCCGCCATGGGGACAAGAACGGAGACCTGTTCGGCATGGACGCCCAGGGCGACGCGCTGGATGATATGCGCGTGGAGGCGTCCGGCATCCTGCAAATGCAGTATGAGCGCGGCAACGACAGCTTTGTAAAACACAAGTATGTCACGCTGACCATCGAGGCGGAAAATCTTCCGGCGGCGCGGGCAAGGTTTTCCCGGATCGAGGCAGACACCCGGAACCGCTTCAAGGTCATGGGCGCGGGCGCAAGGGTGCTGGACGGCAAAGAGCAACTGGCGCTGCTGCATAGGCTTATCCATCCGGAGGGCGGACAATTCGCCTTTGAATGGGACTGGCTCCCGGTAAGCGGCCTGTCCGTCAAGGACTTTATCTCCCCGTCCTCCTTCGAGTTTGGCGAGACGCGGCGTTTCCGTGTGGGTGAAATGTACGGCGCAGTGTCCTTTTGCAGATTTTGGCCCCGGAGATTCAGGACCGTATCCTCACGGATTTCATGGATGTGGAAGGAAACCTTCTCGTCACCATGCACGTCCGCGGCATCAACCAGAACGAAGCAATCAAGATGGTCAAGTGCAAGATCACCGATCTGGACGCCATGAAAATTCAGGAGCAGAAGAAGGCTGCACGCAGCGGCTACGATCTGGATATCCTTCCGTCCGATCTCTCCACCTACGGCGGCGCGGCGAAAAATCTCTTACAGGATTTGCAGAGCCGCAATGAGCGAATGTTCAATATGACCTTCCTCATGTTGCATCTGGCACCCATGAAGCAAAAGCTAGAGATCGCCGTGTCGCAGTCGGCCAGCGTCGCCCAGACTCACAACTGCATCCTGACCCTGCTGGACTTCCAGCAGGAGGATGGGCTTATGTCCTCGCTGCCGCTGAGCCTCAACCGTATCAAGATCGAACGGAGCCTCACCACTTCGGCGCTGGCGGTGTTTGTCCCCTTCGTCACACAGGAACTTTTTATGAGCGGGGGCGCCATGTATTACGGGCTCAACGCCCTCTCCAACAATATGATTCTGCTGGACCGCAAGCAGTCCCGTTGTCCCAACGGTCTTGTGTTCGGCACACCGGGCAGCGGCAAATCCATGAGCTGCAAGCGGGAGATCACCTATGTCATGCTGACCACAAAGGATAACGTCATCATCTGTGACCCGGAGGATGAATATTCTCCGCTGGTGAACCGGCTGGGCGGTCAGGTGATCCGTCTCTCGCCCAACAGCCGCGACTATGTGAATCCGCTGGATATCAACCTCAATTACAGTGAGGAAGAAAACCCGCTGGCGCTGAAAAGTGATTTCGTGCTGTCCTTCTGTGAGCTTATTATGGGCAGCAAGACGGTGCTGGAGGCTATCGAGAAAACCGTCATCGACCGGGCCGTGCAGACAATCTATCAGCCGTACTTCGCGGACCCGCGGCCGGAGAATATGCCCGTGCTGGGTGATCTGCTGGACGCGCTCATGACGCAGGGCATCCCGGAGGCGGAACGTGTGGCCCAGGCCCTGGACCTGTATGTGAACGGCTCTCTTAACTTCTTCAATCACCGCACCACCGTGGATATCCGAAACCGCCTTGTCTGCTTCGATATCAAGGGCCTCGGCAAGAATCTGAAAAAGCCAGGGATGCTCATTGTCCAGGACGCAGTGTGGAACACTGTCACGGTGAACCGCTCCATTGGACGGGCCACCTGATATTTCGTGGACGAGTTCCATTTGCTCTTGAAGGAGGAACAGACGGCGGCATACAGCGCCGAGATCTGGAAACGTTTCAGAAAGTGGGACGGCGTCCCGACCGGAGCGACACAGAACCCGAAGGACCTGCTTTCCTCGCCGGAGATTGAAAACATTCTGGAAAACAGCGATTTTATCTACCTGCTGAACCTCTCCGCGGGCGACCGTAAGCTGATGACGGAGCGGCTGAACATCTCCGCCGAGCAGCTTGCCTATGTGACCAACGCGAACCCCGGCAGCGGCCTTCTGTTCTTCCAGAACGTGATCCTGCCCTTCAAGGACGAGTTTCCCAAGACCACCGAGCTATACAGACTTCTCACGACAAAGCCCAGCGAGGTTTCCCATGATGGAGAAACCGGATAAGGAAAGGATGGAACAAGATATGAAATATGTGATCGACAGCGAGACCTACAAAAAGCATATCCGTGACGAGGTACATCTTTACAGCCTGCTGCATCAGCTTGCGTTCCTTGCCGGAAAGGTGAAGGACGCGGAGGACATGGCAAACCTGGTCAAGACAGCAAAGCACTATGGTGAGATCGCGGAGGAAAAGTTTGACGACTGGCTCATTCCCGGCCTCTATCTGGTGTTTGGGGGCAGGAAGGATCTTGCGGAGCTGAAAGCGGTAGAGCTCACGCCCTTGACCGCCGTGCTGAAAGAGCATGACGCAAAAATCAGGGAAAAACAGCGCGCCGTCACCGCCGACGATCCCGCCTACATCATCTCCGGCGGCGCCTTTCGTCTGCTGGCGACCGATATCTTTGACCTGCTGGCACAGTACAGCTTTCTCCGCAACCGTGTTGTAGAAGTGAAAACAGAAAAACGGCTTGCGCGGCTGCAAAAGAATCTCTCCGGCGAGCATCCGGCGATCCGCAGGATGTACCGCAGGTGGGGTATCCCGGACAGCACGGGTGTCACGGGCTTCGATATGCCGGAAAGTGCCATTCGCCGGACGCATCTGACACCCTATGACCCGGGCAGCAACGAGGACAATCATGACTGAGCTGACCCATGTGAGCCTATTTCCCGGCATTGGCAATGACGATAATAACGTGAGCCATAAACATTAGCAGTACAGAACTGTATGGCAAGTCAGAGTTTATAGCAATGTAATTCTGCCTTTATGGCTGTCATTTAGACTAATAAATTCTTGCAGCATCACAAATAGCCATCCAACGCTATAAAAAGTTCTTTCCATAAGATGGTGTATGTGCTACAATAAACAAAAAGGAGGCAGATATCATGCGCGGACTATGGCTAATTGATGGTTCATATGTTTACAAGGCCGGAAAGTCATTTCAAGCAGATAACCCAACCTACGAAAAAAGAGGGATCGACTACAAAAAGTTAAAAGACTGCATATGCAAGGAATTTGAAATTGATAATCTTGATAGCTGGTATTTTAACTCGACACCTGATCCAGCAACTGATGCGCAAAATGCCTTTCATTGTTGGCTAAAAACCACCGAACCTAAAGGACCAAATATTAGAGTAAAGCTATATGACTTAAAGGAAAAGAAAATTCGTTGTCGGAACTGTGGTACAGAATTTTCAATCAAAGTGCAAAAAGGCGTGGATGTGGGTATTGCGACTACCGCGTTACGCTTGTTTCAACGATATGATGTAATAGTGCTGTCTGCTGGAGATGGGGACTTTGAGGACTTTATCCGATACATTGTAGAAGATCACGATAAAAAACTCTACATTGTTGGCTTTGACAATAGTATCTCCCCTGACTTGCAACAATTCAGTTCGGCAAACTATTTGTTGAACGAGCATTATAATGAAATCTGCGATACTCGCGATTCAAAGCCTTTCGATAGTGCAGATGAAGTTGTTGGAAACTGAATTTCTTCATTACTTTACAGAAAAGCGTCACTGAAAGCAGTGGCGCTTTTCTTGTGCCCAAAATCAGGAAGTGAACACAAAATAGAAAACCAACTGACCCATGTGAGCCTGTTCTCCGGCATTAGCGGGCTTGATCTGGCGGCGGAGGCGGCGGGCTTCCGCACCGTCTGTCAATGCGAGTGGGCAGACTATCCCTATTCCGTTCTGGAAAAGCACTGGCCGGATGTGCCGAGATTCCGGGATATCACGACTTTTACAAAGGAGGCGTTTTTTGAAAAAACAGGACTTGAAACCGTTACCGTTATATCCGGCGGATTTCCTTGCCAGCCCTTCTCCACCGCAGGACAGCGAAGGGGCTTTGCGGATGAACGCTACCTGTGACCGGAAATGTGCCGCGTCATTACCGAACTGCGGCCCCGTTGGATGCTCGGGGAAAATGTTGCTGGCTTCATCAATATGGGGCTCGACAAAACGATCTTTGACCTGGCAAAAGCGGGATACGCTGTTCTCCCATTCGTATTTCCGGCTTGCGGCGTCGTCGCATGGCATGAGCGCCAGCGAACTTTTATCGTCGCGGCTGATGTTTCCCACACCCCTTGCCTCAGACAAGAACACCTGCAGGGACGCGGCCAACCTGGATGTGTACCTCTCCGACAATGGAATATTCCGCAAGGTGAACAAGAGCGGCGCGATCTGGAGCCTCAGCCTGTCGGCGGCGGTATTCTATCTGACCCCGGCAGCATCGGAGGGCTACCGCTCCACGCTGAAACCGGCGGCGTTTCGCAACAGTGCTCCGTCTGCCAGCCTGTCATCCCAGGTGATCTGGCAGGAGCGGCCGATATCCGAGACGGCGGCGCTGAACCCGGATTGGGTGGAATGGCTCATGGGCTTCCCCCGGAAATGGACGGACGTATCCTCTGGGCCGCCGAACCAGAGGGAGTCCCCCGTATCACCGAAAACACCGCGGACCGCGCCCTACGGCTGAAAACCCTGGGCAACGCTGTCTGCCCGCCCCAGGCATATCCCATTTTCAAGTATATCTCCATGATCGAGGCGGGCGAGTGCGTGAGCGTTTGCCCCTACGGAAAGGCAGGTGGTGACACATGAAGGAATGGAAGGCCTCCGAGAAAGAGGCGCAGAAGATGACCCGCGACGGAGCCATTTCCGTCAACATGGTCACAGGCGAGACGAGCCATGTTTCAGACCGTGCGCCGGAGCAGGACTATTCCCCCTCCGGTGATTCCACGGCGCTGGCGAGGACTGCCCTCCACCATCTGGACGACCGGCGCGTCCGGATGGCTCAGAAGAAAAAGCGGCGGAACCGCCGCAAAGCCTACCGGGAGGGTACGGCGGCAAATAGTCGTCCATCCTCCCGTTTGCAATTCACCGAGAAGGAACGCGCCGCGCCGGAGCTGCAAAAGGCAATCCGCAAATCCGACAAGGTGACAGACAAGCTGGAGGCGATACGGGCCGCCGTCCCCGAAAAGCAGCCCTCGCTCCATCAGCCGGTGAATCCGCTGTCGCGGCCGTTACAGGAGATCGGCCACGCCGCCCATGCGAAGGTGCATGAGGTGGAACAGGAAAATGTCGGAGTGGAGGCGGGGCACCTGACGGAGCGCGGCATAGAAAAGGCTGTCCGCTACGGAAACCGCAAACTCCAAAATTGGCAGGCAGACCGCAAGCTGAAACCCTGGCGGGAGGTATCCAGCGCAGAGCAGGCGGCGGTCCAGGCCAATGCGGATGCGCTGTATCAAAAGGCACTGCGGGAGAATCCGCAGCTTGCGGCCAGCAACCTCATTTCCCGGATGTGGCAGAAAAAGAAGCTGCAAAAGCAGTATGCCGCCGCATACCAGGCGGCGCAGACGGCAGCGAAGGGCGCAAAGAAAAGCGCGGACACGGCGAGGAAGGCCGGAGAGTTTGTTTCCAAACACAAAAAGGCGTTTTTGATTGTGGGCGGGATCGGCTTGCTGCTGGTCATGCTACTGGGGCTGCTGCAATCCTGTTCCTCCATCTTCGGCGGAGGCGTGTCCAACATTGTCGTGTCCTCCTATCTCGCTGAGGATTCTGACCTGCTGGCGGCAGAGGCCGCCTACTGCGCGATGGAGGATGAATTGCGGGAGTATCTGGACACCTATGAGCAGACCCACGATTATGACGAATACCATTTCAATCTGGACGAGATCAAACACGATCCCTATGTGCTATTGTCCATTCTGTCGGCGCTCCATGAGGGTCAGTTCACCATTGACCAGGTATAGGACGATCTTCAAATGCTGTTTGACAAGCAATATATCCTTACCGAGACGGTCACCACGGAGACCCGATATTGCACCGAGACGAGAACAGACAGCGAGGGCAACAAATATGAAGTGGACGTTCCGTACACGTATTACATCTGCACCGTGGAGCTTGAAAACTTCGATTTGAGCCACGTTCCCGTTTACATCATGGATACCGAAACGCTCTCCATGTACGCCGTGTATATGTCCACGCTGGGGAACCGCTCTGACCTGTTCCCGTCATCCGGGTATGTGGACAAGTACATCACGAACCCGCCGGAGGACTATGAAATCCCTGCGGAATACCTGTCTGATGAACGCTTTGCGGCGCTTATTACGGAGGCGGAAAAATACTTAGGATATACCTACGTCTGGGGCGGCAGCAGCCCTTCCACCTCTTTTGATTGCAGCGGCTTTGTCAGCTATGTTCTGACCAACAGCGGCCTTTGCAATACTGGGCGGCTAGGTGCGCAGGGCCTTTACAACATTTCTACACGGGTATCCGATCCGCAACTGGGCGACCTGGTGTTTTTCGTTGGGACCTATGATACCGCGGGTACCTCCCACGTCGGATTCTATGTGGGGCTGGATGAAGCGGGCAACCCCATGTTTCTGCACTGCGGCGACCCGATCCAGTACGCAAGGCTCAATACAAGCTACTGGCAGCAGCACTTTTACGCCTACGGCAGACCGCCGTATGATTGATGGAGGTGAGCATATCAATATTGTTTCCTATGGCGGCGGTGCGAACAGCACCGCCCTTCTTGTTGGACTGCACCAGCACCGTATCCCCGTTGACCTGATCCTGTTTGCTGATACGGGCGGCGAGCATCCCCATACTTACGCCTATCTGGATATTATGGATCGCTGGCTGAAGGATCACGGTATGCCGGAGATCACACGGGTCTATAAGACCACGAAGGACGGCAGACGGCTGACCTTGGAAGATGAATGTCTGCCCTCTATTGCCTACGGCTTCAAGCGGTGTTCTCTGAAACACAAGATTGGACCGCAGAAAAAGTTCTGCAACAATTATCCTCCATGCCGTGATGTCTGGGCCAGCGGGAAAAAGGTGGTCAGGCTATGACGCTGACGAACACTACCGAATCGATAAGGTCCTTCTGCGTGATCTGGCAGACCCGAAATACAGCAAATGGTATCCCTTGATGGAATGGGGCTGGGACCAGGAGGCGTGTATCTGGGCGATTGAGGCGGCGGGCCTGCCGCAGCCGGGAAAGTCCTCCTGCTTTTTCTGCCCCAGTATGCGAGCGGAGGAGATCATCGACCTGCGGGAACGTTACCAGGATTTGTTCCGGCGTGCGCTGGCATTGGAGGATAACACACGGGCCAATCTGAGAACCATTCAGGGGCTTGGGCGCAACTATTCATGGAGAGAACGATTTGGAAAGGAGTTTATTTGACCATGGCAACTACTGAGAAGATCCGTCGTGATATTGAGAAGGTCCGGGAGAAGATCACGGAGCAGCAGAAACGCCTTCGTGCGCTGGAGGCGCAGCTTGCGGAGGAAGAAAATCTGGAGATCGTCCGCATGGTAAAGGCTGTCCACATGGACAACAAGGAGCTGACCGCCTTCCTGCGCGCCTACGCCAGCGGCATGCTCTCCCTGCCGGAAGGGATGATGGAAAGGGAGGGCGCCGCTGATCCCGACATGATGGAGGGCGCCGACGATGAAGAATAAGCACCTGATCCGCACACTTACGGTGCTGCTGACCGTTATGCTCTGCATGACGGCCTTTTCTACGATCGCTTTTGCAAGCAGCGAGGATGCAACCCCTGCCTCCGAAGCACAGACGGAACCGACTGACAGCGCGGATATCACCGGGGACGATTTCTCCGAACTGATCTCCGCGCTGTTTGGCTCTATCAGCACGGAGAAATCCGGCAAGACCGGAACCGTCACCACCAACGGCAGCAAGCTGAATGTTCGCACGGGCGCCGGGCTGGATAACTACGCTTTTACGCAGCTTCCAAACGGGACGGTGGTAGAGGTCGTCGGCACGGACGGCGACTGGTATATGGTCCGGCTGCCGGAGAAGATCGGCTATGTTTATTCCGGCTATATGACGCTCAGCGATAAGGGAGGCGAAAATGACAGCAGCTTTTCCTTCTCCATTGATCCCGATAAATTGAGCGAGCTGTTTGAGCAGCTTATGGGCGGCAGCGGCGGCGCCGCCCTGACGCCGGACGGAAACCTTTCGCTGATCGACGATATCGGCGGCAGCACTCGGAGCGACAAGCAGTTCATTACGGTGGAAACGAAGAACGGTAACGTATTCTATCGTAAGTGTCAAGTTTTCCTCGGTAATTCATTTGACTGTCGATAATTACTATCTCC
>ENA-ORRX01000377-ORRX01000377.1-human-gut-metagenome-genome-assembly--contig:-NODE-377-length-16220-cov-73.3464_pt1 | contig 16220 bp, 19 predicted proteins | sample MGYA00242186_ERZ509153 | MGnify/ENA primary metagenome ERZ509153 (study PRJEB26280, sample SAMEA2338643) | human gut metagenome | biome: human gut; feature: human-associated habitat; material: faeces... | reverse complement strand
TTTTAAAATTATGGTGCAAAGGTAAGAACTTTTACGATAAAGGGCAAGGTATAAACGCGGAGCCGCTTACAAAATAATGTTGATTTACGTAGAATGATATTAATTTTTTAACACGCATAATTTGCTAGTTTCCAACAATTTTCGTATTTTTGCAAGGAGATTCTGTGTCTCTTATATCGAGATTCAGATGAACGTCATCAAAAAACGAACTTGATTCGCATGATGAAAGAGACAAATATACACTCACAGGTTACGTCCACTGTTGCAGGAGACGACGGCGAAGCCATGGCAAAAGTGAAGGCTGGCATTGCCAGCCAAAAGGAGTTATAAGAGTTAATCAAGGCGGTGTCGGGCAGCCCAGCTTCCAGCATCCAGACACGGACACTCCTTTGGAGTAGTCCCAGGCAAGTCCCGATGGCCCACAATCTTCGCTTTCGGAAAGAGAATCTTCAGATTCCTGAAAAGATCAATGAGTCTCGTTTCCTGCTCAGTTGTCATGGTGTTGCAAGGTCTGCCTTGCTCATCGAGCCCTCCCTCATAGCAGATGCCGATAGAGCATCTGTTATAAGGTCTGGCATGAGCCCCCACCTCCAGCAGCTTACGGTGCTGCGTCATCGTACCATCCTTACGGATGTAGAAGTGGTAGCCGATATCATAAAACCCACGAGCCTTATGGTCACGGCGCAGCTGTTCCACACTATAGTCCTGATTGCATCGGCTAGCCGAGCAATGCAGAACCAGAAATCTCACAGAGTCGGCAGACATCATGTTCTTGCCGTTCTCCACTTTGGCGAGGAGCATGCGCTCAGAGCGTACCTTCCCCCCGCCAATGTTCATTGGAAATGTATCTTTCGTCATAGGAATAATTCAACATTCAACATTCAACACTCAACATTGCTATAAGGCACTCGCGCACGAGCTTACTCCCAGTGCCGTGAGAGCAGCAATCAGCGCCTGCACGATGGCATTCACGATTTGAGTCCAGGAAATCTTGTTTGGATTTGATTCAGAGTTAGAACGAAACATTTTCATAATCAATAAAATTTAAATGAAACAATAAGTTATCAGAGTTTAGCAGTGCCTCCCTTTCAGAGAGGTAAGGCACTGCCAGAGTTGGAGACTATTCCAATCCGTCACCATTGTCGGAACCTGTTCCGCCAGCCTCGGTGCCGGAACCGCCGCCAGTGGTCTCACCACCCGTAGTCTCTCCGCCAGTAGTTTCGCCGCCGGTAGTCTTATCCTTCTTCTCTTCACCGTACTTGACGAGTTCGATGGAATCAGGAATCAGGTTGTAGAGACGAGTACCATTCTGCAACTTGGTGAAAGAAGGACGGAAGGCAGGAACGAGACTCTTGACGAGTTTAGCGTTCGCCTTACTCTCATCTTCTACGGCTTTGCCGGTAATGAAGCGGATGAAGAGCTTGCCGAATCCAAGCAACTCGATGTCGTAACCCTTCTTCAGGTTCTCCTTCACGTAGTAAGCATAGCGGTCGAGTACCGCCTTTACGTCTGCAGGAGTAGCTGTAGACTCCACTGCGATTTGGTTAGCAACCTCCTCGGTGGTCAAGGTTCCGTAACTGTAAGGTCTAACAGAAAAGAGTGTCCGACCCTTCTTCTCACCCATGTTAATGGTCTTCTTTGCAACTTTGTAGCTTTTACTCATAATTGAAACATTTAAAAGATTAATACTAAAGTTCAGTCATCGTCAGTTCAACGAGATTAGCAATCCCGTTTGTTCTGATTGACGTTGCGAAGATACAACATTAGCGAGGCGAAAACAAATGCCTTCACTGACGTTCACCATCTGTTTACCACTCATTCACTATACGTTCACTTTTAATAAAAATCATAGCAATGGAAGATACCAGCAAGGCAAATATCGTCTTTAATATCTCTGGCGGTAACAACCAGATTCTGCCCAATGCTATCAAGGCTGAGCAAAACTTTTATGGCGACAAGTACATAGAGGAGATGATGAAGGCGAAGACCACAAGTCAAGAGCCTGTTCTCTCACCCGAAACAACCCGCCTCTCCTTATATATTAATAATGTGGAAGCATTAGCAGAATATGTAGCCAAGCTCTCTGCATGCACCAATGCCAAGGAATTGGCTCAGGTGGTGATGGATATGGTGAATGATACAGATGTAAAGGTTGACCAAGATATTATGGTGAAGCAGGAGTTCATCGAAGTCTTACAGCCCTTGGCTCCTCAAGTTACTACAGGCATCAGTAATATCCGCAAGTATATCAATGAAGCTTGGTATAAGTGGAAATGATCACCAATGAAGTAGCGTGAGGAAAAATACTGACAAAAGGCACTTTTACGCACTCCATAATTTCAGAATTTTCAATGAATCCAAATCCGTTTTGTAGAATTGAAATTATGTTGAGGCTTGGTAAGTTATTGATAATCAGCAGTGTATAAAATTGAAAAATATACTTGATCTCTTGAAAATCTATAGTCGTACGACTATGACCCCTATAGTTGTACGACTATAACTCCAGAGTTGTACAACTATAGCACGTATAGTCGTACAACTGTAGCTTTACAGTCGTACAACTATAGAATTTTCAACTCGCAAAACTTGCGGATTATGGTCAATTGCTGCTGAAAATTGGCTTTTATTAATTCTAGATGGTTAATTTAGTATGGAGGATAAATATTTGTACATGATACAGAAGGCACAGGAGTTCATGAATGAGAATCACTTTGCCGACGTCTCCCGAGTGCAATGTCTGCTACGCAAGATGATGTCCAAGGAGTATCATGGCCTCATCGACCAAATCAAGGAGTGTCAGGATCCCCATGCTATCTTCAATATTCATGGCGGAAACAATCTCATTGCGCCCACTGCCAGCCAGGCTGAGAAAAAATTGGTGAAGAAACCTGCTGACGAGATAAAAAAGATAAGGAATAATCAAGAAAGAAGACCGAGATGCTGAACGATTTCGATTCACCATTCGATATCACCGTAGATTTCCACAAGTAATTGGGCGGAGTAGAAAAAACACCCCAAAAATTTGGTAGTTTCACAGAAAACCCTTATTTTTGCACCTAAAAAAGGAGATACAATAATGAAGACAATAGATCAGATTTTGAAAATAAAGGCAGTAGTGCTTTACATTCTGAAAGCATTCCCAGAAGGAGTTGATTATATTCATCTCTTTAAGGTTATGTATTTTGCGCAGCAAGATCAGTTAAAGGAATATGGATTGCCAATCATTTACGATACCTTTGTTGCAAGAAAGCATGGTCCAGTACCTGCTTTAACCTATAAGGTGTTGCGTGGTATTGAAGGCAAGGCAGACCTTTCTACGCCAGAATTAAAGGATTTTGCAGATTCATTGAATATAGCCATCTCTCAGGATGGTCATCAACTTGTTCTAGCTTCCAAGAATGCGGAATGCGATATGGATGAACTATCTGTAGCTGATGTGAAGATGTTGGATAAATGGATTGAAAAGTGCAAGGATGTAGAATCCTTTGACCTATCCGATAAGTCACATGAAGACAGAGCTTGGAAACGTGCAAAACGTCAGGCTGACAAGACAGGTGAGGACTCCAAGATAACCATGTATGATATGGCAGCTGCGGCAGGAGCAAGCAAAGACATGCTATGCGTAATTCGTGACCGCCAATCAGTTCAAAAAGCATTATCATGGATTTAAGGGAGTTGCAGAAAACCTATCTTGATAATCTTCGTAAGGTTACCGAAGATAAATTAGAAATAGGTTCGTTGGTACGAACAGTTATTTCAATAGAAGAAGGCTTGGTCTTCAAGGATGGAAGAAAGCAGAAACCAAAGAAGTTAGTAATTATCGGAGTAGATAAAGTGAAAAAAGTATGTTACGGTTCAGTATTGGTTAATACAAAAATGAGTCCTAAGGCAGCTTATTCCGATTCTTTTCTTTCAGCCCAATATCTTCTTCATCAAACAGATAGGGTGTCCAGTTCCATGTTCTCGTTTTTGATTATGTTTTAGCAACTTAGCACACTGTAAATCAGTAAATTAAGCACAAAATATAAGACAAATTTAACTGTCAAAAAGTCTGATGTAGATTCGCACAAGATTATAGTTTATTTAGTGAATGATTATCAATGACTTAGATGGTTATTACATTGTTTTTGATACTAAAAACTGGAACACAGAACTGGACACCCTATCAAACAGATTATCCTGAATTCTTGAAGTATGATAGTTTTGTTGATTGTGGCATGCTCTTTTCTATCCCATTAAAGAAATTGATGGAAGGAGAGTATTTTGGAACTTTGACCTCCCAAGATCTCCAAGGCATCTTTGAGGTACTTAAAACAACCGAAACTCTTACTAATAAGGAAAAGAAGAGATTTGGAATCATTTGAAGAAGTTAGTTCCATTTTGGAACATACTGCCTCTGATGGGCACCTCCCCTGAGGTAATCCTCTCAAAAGTAGTATAAAAACAATATTCCTCATTCGAGTGGCGACAAGTGCAGAGCGATACTGCAATGAGGAACAATTCTGGTGGGCTTAATCTGCAAGCCCCCTCCATGCACTCACTTTCAGCAATATAATTGCAAGCTGATCTCCATAACAGCTTGGCGGTCCCATCCCGCACAATATGGCGAGGGCTTTGATGCCCCGCCAACCTTATAGCGTAGCGGTTCTGAGCACCGGAGGGCGGTTACATCCCTTGCCCTTTTGGAAAGGGCGAGGGCTTGGGAGTGGGTTAAGGACCCCCTCTTCGCAAGAGGGGGACAGGGGAGTCGAAAAATGTTATAGTGCTTAGCTGCTTATTACGAAGCATGCAATGCTGAAAGATTTCGCTTCACCATTCGATATCACCGTAGATCTCTACAAGTAATTGGTCAGAGTTGAAAAAACTCCCCCAAAATTTGGTGGTTTCACAGAAAACCCTTATCTTTGCTGCGAATTAAATATAGAAGTTATGGCACAGTTAACATTACAGATAGATAGTCCATCTTTGTTGGAGCAATTAAAGAATGTCCTCTCTCTTATGAGAGGCGTTAAAATAGTTTCAGACTCCCCAGTTTCAAGGAGTGCTGCTTTGGAAGATGTTCCAAACGCAGAAACTTTGGCAGCAATGAAAGAGGCTGAGAGTGGTCATGATGCGGGAGTAGTTCGAGTAGATAGCTTAGAAAGTTTCATGGCATCAATGGAGGAATAGGGTTTATGAAAGAAATTCGAAAGACCTCGCAGTTCAAGAAAGATTATAAGCGTTTTAAGAATGATAAAGAATTTGTAGAAACGCTTATGGGGATAGTTAAGCTTTTGGCAGAAGGCAATCAGATACCGGAAGAATATAATCCTCATTCTTTGAAAGGCAACTGGAAGAACTATATGGAATGCCATATAGAAAATGATACACTTTTGATTTGGTTTGATAAGAACAATAATGCAATAGAATTAGTTCGTTTAGGTTCGCATTCTGAATTATTTGGTAAAGGACGTAAGCGCTGATCTCCATAACAGTCAGGCGGTCCCATCCCGCAAACCTGGCGAAGACCGCTTTGGTCCGCCAACCTTAGAGCGTAGCGGTTCTGAGCACCGAGTAGGGCGGTAACATCCTTCCTTCTGAGGTTTCTGTCCCCTACAAGGGGAACCGAAGGGGTCGTAAAGACTATTGAGGAAGGCTTGGTTAGGATGTGGAGCTCCCTTTGGAAAGGGAGACGGAGGGATTCGAAAAAATACCTTCTTTAATGGGAAAAAGCGATGCCAGTGAGTGGAATGAAAGCTCGCTTTCAAATTGCCGAGTGCAGTTCGCTTTATCAACAAGGAAGGACGGGATGATTTGCATACAAAGCCATTTTGACAATCATGTGATGTAATCAGAATGAATACAACGAACAAAGGGGAACGACCAAAGACTGGTTGTTTCCCTTTGTTCGTTTAGAGTCAATTGTATCAGGTGTATCTGTCATCATCACAAAGGTTGCAACCAAACGAAAGATGGAGAAGGCACCACGCAAATCTATCTCAATTCCATCAAAAGCTCAGAAGTAGATGATGCCAACGCCAAAATAGTGGCAGCCCTATAAGCCACAAAAAAGAATAAAAAGAGGGATTTTGTAAAATGAACCAAAATGAACCATTTTTCCAGAATCTTTACATGAGAGATACAGAAAAACCGAAAACTTTCGTTCAATCAACGACTTAGGAAATTATGTACGAAAAGAATAGTAAAATAATGTTGATTTACGTAGAATGATATTAATTTTTTAACACGCATAATTTGCTAGTTTCCAACAATTTTCGTATTTTTGCAAGGAGATTCTGTGTCTCTTATATCGAGATTCAGATGAACGTCATCAAAAAACGAACTTGATTCGCATGATGAAAGAGACAAATATACAATCACAGGTTACGTCCACTATTGCAGGGGACGACGGCGAAGCCATGGCAAAAAGTGAAGGATATATAGCTGAAAATGGTTTTGTAACAACAGATCCGACGCACTTTGGAAAGACGTATCATGATAACAGTCGAGGTAAACGTGTTGTCCGTGAGGCTGTCTTACTTACCACCTTTGTCTTTGTGAGAGTTGAGGACAAAACTCTTAATGGACACTCTCGGTATTGATTGGAAGATACCAACCGAACATGCCATCCTCTCGGAGAAAGATACAAAACATGATGTTTTAAAGGACTTCGACAGTCCTTTCGTCATTAACATAGATTTATACAAATGAATACAAAACAGCAAATAGCACAGCAACGTGCTAATTTGGCTATAGCTGAATTCTTGAAGGAATTGTTTACTCCTCCGTATGTTATTAGTGAGTCAACTTTTGATGAAACGAAGGAATCTGCGGTGGAGTGTGCCAAACAGAATGTCGATGCCGCATCTCTTACTGAAAGAGAGAAAGAGGTAGCGAAGGAGTCTGTAGAACTATTTGCCAATGATGTAGCACGGAAGTTTAAGGTTGCTATGAAACAATCTGGTAAGATTGTGTGAATACCCTTTTTGAAATTATGGCACGTAATATAGACAAGTATAATCTCTATGATCATATACTTTTGAATGAGGGAGCTTATTTTTTTAAGAGAGGTAATGCAAGTATTTCAAAAGTAAGTATAGAGGAGTTGTTCTCTTCTGTTGCGAAGGAACAGGTTGTATTGGCAAGAAAAGTAAGGGTAAGGGAAGCTGTTCACGAAAAAAGTGTCTTTTGTTCTTTGCTTGTAGTTAAGATGTCTGCAATACCTAGTTTCTTAAATGAAGCTGATTTGCCAACATCTACCAGAAAAGCTGTTATGGAAACAAAGCTAGGATATTTGCTGATAGTTGAGGATGATGACTATATCGTTATAGTTAAAAAGAATGTCTCGCATTTGTCGTCTTTCTTAAAAACTCTAGAGGTGATTGATGGAGATGTCTTGTCTGGCATATTGGTTAATAACACTACAGAATTTCAGAAGATGAGCTTGACAAATATGAATATTAATGATAATGGCGTGAGAAACAAATCTGTAGAGGCGAATGATTTAGCTAACGTTATGTCGCTTTTTGGAGCCAATCAAAATATTGCTACAGCAACTCGCTTTGTAACGGATGGTGAAATATGTACATTAAATATTAGTACATCTAGGCTTGCAAAGTTTGGTAGTAAAAAGACTAAGACTGAGTTGTTGGAATGGATTGATGATATTGCAAGTTGTTTGGATATTTATGTAGTTCAACCTACATTCCTCTCTAGGTTTGCTAAGCCACTTTCTTGGAAGTCAATGGCAGATCATTTGGAACCGAATGCGTTACTTATAAATGTCTTTAACTTACAAGATTTTATAGAGTCTAAGCTCAATGATCATACCATCTATAAGGAACTTGATTCTGATGATTATAGGAACGTTACAGATGCTTTTTATCGATTGATTTCAAGAGGGGATAAGACATGGGCTTTACATGAAGCCCAACATAGACAAACAACTTGTTGGGTATCAGAAGATGAAAAACTGAGAGTTGCAAAAACTTCCACTAAAATATCACTTATGGCTAAGGGAGGTTTGGACAAGTTATATGTAAAGCTAAATCAAGGAACTTATGTGAAGTTGACACGTATAGTTACCTCTAATGCATTCTTTTCAGTTAGCTTTCAGGATTGTTCATATATCTATACAGGGGGAAGACTATATCAAAATTCGAGCATAAAGGAAGATTTTGATTCTATCTTGCAGATTCTTTTTCCCATTACGGGAATAGAGAATGTTACTAGTGAGAAAGGACGAGGTTATAACAATGATAGTACCGATTTTGCTCAAGATAGTATGTTTCATGTTGTTGAGACAGATGTATGTGCTAATGCCCAATTTGTTGTATGCGATGATATGGGTAATGAATGGGCTGATCATATCGCAATTAATGGAGATACAATTTCATTTATTCATTCTAAGTGCAAAGGAAGTTCTAGCTTGTCTGCTTCAAATTTTCAGGAAGTAATTGGTCAAGCGATTAAGAATATCGGACATTTAAATCCGAGCAATGACGAATTAGAAAGGAAAAGGGAATCTTGGAATGGTACCTGGCAGAATACCCAGATACCAAATCTGAGAAGTGGAAATGAAGTTGGTGCTTTTATTGATGCATTCAAGGCATTGAGGGTAAATCCCAATAGAAATAAAGAAGTCTGTTTAGCTATAGATTTCTTATCAAAGGGAGAGTTAGTTAATGCGTTTGAACATATCAAACAGGATGTTGACTTTCGACAACGTAATACAGTGATACAGATGGTTTGGATATTGAATGCATTCATATCCTGTTGCAAGGAAGCTGGTTTGAAGAGTAAGATATATTGCAGAGAATAGAACTTCCCATCTTTCTTGATATTGTAATATTCAGATTAAATAATAACTTAATAAAGATATTTATGGTATTAAAAACTAGCACCTTTTGGGAGACTATGAAGCATCCTGATACTTTAGCGTATGCTTTTTGGCTATCGATATTCTATCATTCTGTATGTGATGAATGGTAAACAGAACAATAAAGGTATAAGACACGATGATAGCACCAACACAGATAATGAAGCCAAAGAATTGGCAAGATTTTGAGAAGTTATGTAAACTTTTATGGGGAGAAATCTGGAATTGCTCAGATAGCATTAAGCAACATGGCAGACAAGGTCAAGCCCAACATGGCGTTGACATATATGCTTATGTGGAAAAATACGTTGGCTATTGTGGTATTCAGTGTAAAGGAAAGGATGATTACACTAATGCTCAGTTGACCGAGGTAGAAATTGACAATGAAATAGATAAGGCAAAAACATTCTCTCCAAAACTTAAAAGATTTATTTTTGCAACTACGGCAAATAAGGATGCAGTTATAGAGCAATACATCCGACAGAAAGATATGGAATGCATTGGACAAGGACTGTTTCATGTTGATGTTTTCTCCTGGGAAGATATTGTTGATCTATTGGAACGTGAACGAACAGTATATAATTGGTATTTGAATAATTGCCAATTCAAGGAAGCTACAGATGTAAAAGTTATTTTTCAAAATGAGACGGAGAGTTGCATTATAAATCCTCTCTATCTCAGAGTGACCAAGAAATACAAGCATAAGAAACCAGAACAAAATCCATTTGGTATCAATGGGGAATTACTTCAACAGTTATATGCCAATACACTTAATGGGTCTTCTATACAAGATGTTCTCAATCCGAAAACTAAGGTAAACAAGTGTTGGTGCAAGATATCTATAAAGATAGTGAATGTAGGCAATACTGTCATTAAATAACCCAAAATGACCGTTTGTTTTAGAGAAGAAGATATAGACAAAATAAGTGATAGGTTTTCTTATATGCAACCTTCTGTATTTCATGATCAAAATGCTGTAGCAACCATCAATGCAGAGAGAGCACGTAAGAGAGAAGTTTATCAAAAGTATACAAATGGTGTAGAATACAAGCCTTTGGATTCTGTATTTGTTCAGAAAGATGAACGTTGTTTCTCCATTTCTATAATTCCGAAACAAGGTGTTGAATCATTTCCGCTATTTTGGCAATTTTTGTGTGAAGATTATAGTGAAGATGGAACACTAACAATCAATGTTTCACCTAAATATGAAGATGCAGTCGAAGTTATTGACGTGGAGAATAAGGATGATGAACGAGAAGAAGTTTTTGTAAAACCAAAGATTATTGAAGAGTAAAAAACAGAAAACATATTAATTTTATGTTAACAAATAGGGTGTCCAGTTCTGTGTTCCAGTTTTTAGTATCAAAAACAATGTAATAACCATCTAAGTCATTGATAATCATTCACTAAATAAACTATAATCTTGTGCGAATCTACATCAGACTTTTTGACAGTTAAATTTGTCTTATATTTTGTGCTTAATTTACTGATTTACAGTGTGCTAAGTTGCTAAAACATAATCAAAAACGAGAACATGGAACTGGACACCCTAGTTAACAAACTATTGTTATGTCACTTCAATCAAATAACAACAAGCGAATAGCGAAGAATACTTTGCTTCTTTACTTCCGAATGCTCTTTATGATGGTGGTGTCGCTGTACACGAGCCGAGTCAAATTGAATGCGTTTTTGGAATATATAATGTGGTAGGTAGTGTCGTAGCGATGTTCTCTGTAACATAGCTTCTATGTATTATCTAAAAAATCATATAATTATGAATATAGATAGTGTATTCAAACAAATCCAAGATATTGTTTCAGCCCCAACACCTCCAGTGATAGTATTGGGTAGCGGAGCTTCGATTTCGTATGGAATTGCTTCAATGTGGAGTCTTGCCACTATGTTGAAAGATTATTTTAGTTCGAAGAGTTATGTCTCTGAATCGTCTAAAGAATGCGTAAATCGCTTTCTCTCATTATTAGAAGGGGGGAAAGGCTTGGAAGATGCATTGTTGGAAGCAAAGGTTACTGAAGAAGTAGAGAAAGATATTGTCATTAATGTTTGGAAAATGATAGTGAAGCAAGATATTGAGGTCTATAAGCAAGCAATATCTGGTGAGTCTATTGATTTGAAAGAACTTTTTGATTACCTTATCTATAATCGAGAAGGCGTAGAGTTGAATGTAGTTTCAACCAATTATGATAAAATTGCAGAATATGCAGTTTCTCAGAGTGAAGCCTATCTTAACACTGGTTTTGCCTCCAACTATTTGGGGCAATTAAAAGTAAATTTGGATGGATGTCCAACACGGCTAAAAGAATCTTATACCGGAAAGGTGAATATTTGGAAAGTACATGGATCTTTGGATTGGTTTAAGAAGGACAATGTTACTTATTGTTTTCCGAATATGTTAGAGATTCCTGCAGGATATACCCCTTGCATTATTACTCCTGGCAATAACAAATATGAAAAAACGCAGCAACCGCCTCATCGAGAATTGTTAAGCAAGGTAGATGAGTGTTTCACAAAAGCCAAAGGTTTTCTTTGTATAGGTTATGGCTTTAACGATGAGCATGTCCAGCCTGTCTTGTTGAATAAGGCTTCAAAAAATGGTCTTCCAATAATTATTGTAACAAAAGAGATTGTTGACTCTATTCGTAAAAATGTGATGGATGCCAAACACAATTTTATTGCGATATATAGTAATGACGCAAATGGGTGCATTATAGAGACCAAAGATGATAAATTGTCAATACCCGATAAGGAATATTGGCGTTTAAAAGAGTTTTGTACCATTATAAAATAGTTGATGATTATGGCAAATGAATCTTTATTAAAATATGGCGTAAAAGAGAGTATAGGGCAAGTGAACGCTGTTGATACAGGAACAGCAACAGTAGTTGTAACAGATGACTCAGTGCTTTCTCAGTTGCAAATCAATCAATTGTTAGCTATAAAAAGTCCTCGTCCAGGGCGACATATTATAGCAATGATTATGAAGATATTTCGTAAGTCAGCTTCTATAGATAAGACAGAGGAAGATGAAGAAAGCGCAGCACTTGAACAAATGTCGCTTAATGTTATCAAGATTGTTTTCATCGGAGAATTCATAGACCATGAAGGTATAAAATTCAATCTTTTCCGTAGAAATGTCAGTGCAGTTCCTTCTATTGATGCTTCTTGTTATAAAATAGAAGGAGATAGGCTTACGGCTTTGATGCAATGTATTTCTACTGATGCTGCAAGTGTGGTAAATCCTTTAAAAATAGGTCTTTATACGATGGATGAAAAGTCCAGTGCCTATTTGGATGGAGATAGATTGTTTCAGCGTCATGCGGCTATCGTAGGTTCTACTGGTAGTGGAAAATCGTATTGTGTAGCACGTATTGTTGAGCAGATGGCAGATTTACCAAATGCAAATGCTGTTCTATTTGATATACATGGAGAATATTCTACAGATTCCTTCAAGAAGGAAGGCATTGCTCATTACAAAATCGCAACGCCTTCAGATCTTGATGAGTCTGATAAATTGAGCAAAGGTATTTTGATGATTCCTTATTGGCTGCTCACTTATGAAGAAATGCAAGCATTACTGTTAGATCGTAGTGACCAGAATGCGCCCAATCAGGCTATGCTTTTGTCTAAAGAGATACTTTCTCAAAAAGAAGAGACAGTGAAAGAAACGTCTTTAAAGGGAAAGATAACTCTGGATAGTCCTATCCCGTATAAATTGGATGTCGTTCTTCAAAATCTCACAAAATTGGATGAAGAAAGGGTGCCTGGAGCAAAGGCGGGTTCTGATAAAGCTGGTCCATTCAATGGAAAGCTCACTCGCTTCAATCAGCGTCTTCAGAATAAACTGGATGATAAACGTATGGGATTTATGTTCCACATGTCAGCAGAAGAGCTATCATTGGATTGGCTGAACAACTTCTGCACGACATTGATGGGAAAAGATGATACAACTAAAAACAGAATAAAAGTTATTGATTTTTCCGAAGTTCCATCAGATGTACTTCCTTTGGTTATAGGTTTGGTCGCTCGTCTTGTATTTACTGTTCAACAATGGAGTGACAGTAATCTGCGCCATCCCATTGCTTTATTATGTGATGAGGCACATTTATATGTGCAACAGATGGAATCAAGAGACTCTGTTGCTGAGATTGGCTTGAAGAGTTTTGAACGAATTGCCAAAGAAGGCAGAAAATATGGTGTTGGCTTGGTTATTATCAGTCAACGACCATCTGAAGTGAACAGAACGGTTTTGAGTCAATGCAATAATTTCATAAGCTTGCGTCTTACAAATGTTGAAGACCAGAATGTCATTAAACGTTTGTTGCCTGACAATTTGGGAAATATTGCCGACAACTTATCACTTTTGGATATAGCCGAAGCCATCGTGGTTGGAGATTCCATTTTGCTTCCTTCAAGGATAAAAATCGACCAACCGACCATTACGCCATCAAGTCAAACAGTGAAATTTTGGCAGAAGTGGAATGAGAAAGACCTGCATCAAGATTTGAAAGTTGCTGTAGCGAACATGATTAAGCAAAGCAAAAACTAAGTAAAAATGGAGAAAGCATAGAAAAATGGTTCTTCATAAAATTAAATGGTATGCAAATTAAATTGTAGTACATGATAGATACGAAAAAATATTTTTATTTGTCAAGCTCAAATATTTATCCTAACCTTATCTTGGAAAGACCTTGGTGGTTAAACTCTATGTATTTGCGTAATGACGACAGCAATGTGATATTTGTTCCTCGTGATTTCCGCATAGGAAAATTTTACTTTAGGGATGTGCCATTGGATCATCATGTGAATCCTTTTGAGTATATATATATTCATACTGAAAAAGTAGAATGGGGATATTTATGTGCATTACTGAACTCTCCAACTTATATTAAGCGTCTCTTTGGGAAAAAAGTACGTCCCTATTCAATGCAGCGTATGACAGAAGAAATTCTTCTAAATATCCCTTTGTTTAAGGCAAATGAAGATATTCAAAATGAATTGACAGTTATTGAGAGCATCATATTGTCCCTTCGTTTTGGACAAAACATTCCTGAAGAACATAAACGTGTATTATCTTATATTATAAGTGTTTTTGAAGATGTCAGAGAGGCTTATATATTAGAAATGGAAAATACTTTCATGTTCTCTCTTTGGGGCATAAGTATACGGAAATATTGGAACAAAATGGTACTTCGTGTTTGTACTGGAGATATGGAAGAAGACGTGTATGCTTTATTTGAAGAGTTGACGCAACCTTCAAGTGTTCTGATGAACAATATAAAGAGATTGAAACTCTATGCAAGTTTAAATAAGATATAGTTATGACTTGGAGATTAGATACAATAAGTATAACCAATTTTAAGGCTTTTAAGAATGAGCAGACTATTGAGCTTAATGGTAAGAACTATCTTCTATATGGTGATAATGGTTCTGGTAAAAGTTCCATTTTCTGGTCTCTTTACACTCTTTACCAGAGTTGTTATAAAAAAGAAGAGACAAAAGTTCGCAAGTACTTTGATGTAACAAATGATGAGAATTTGTTGAATCGTTATGTCTCAAATCCGGATAGTAGTATTGTTGCAACATTTATGGATGTTGATAATGCAGCAAATATTAAAGAGATAAAAATGAGCAACAATGACTTAAGTATAGTTGGAACGACAGATACATTTACGATAGCAACAGTTACATTCAGTGATTTCTTCAACTATCAAAAGCAATCATCTTTGTTTGACTATTGCAACAGCGAGGACAATGATGCTTTTAAGCCATTTTTAAGAGATTTGTTCCCATTTATAAAATTGAGAAACAAAATGGTGAAAATTGATGGAAATGAAGTTGATTCTGATTCAGCATTTGAGGCTTGGACATATCTTGTTGATGCTGTAGATAAAGAACTTAAAAATGACGATGGCTCTTTGATATATGAAGAGGACGATAAATATAAAAAATATCAAGAAGCTCTATATCAATTCAATGAAGACTTTAAAATTGCAATAGAAGGAATTGAAGGCAATGTAGGACGTTTATTACATTCAAAAATGGAGTTGCCAAATGTTAATCTGTTATTTGAATATAAAGAGGCTACGTTTAATGATACTATCAATGGAAATGGCCTTAAAGATGGAAAACTTCATGCGGGAAAAATATTGATTTCAGCAGAGGATACTAATATTGCTGATGCTAATAAACGAAAAATCAAGCATCCTCGTACTTATTTCAATGAGGCGACTCTATCTAAGATTGCTTTAGCAATACGATTGGCTGTATTTGAGAATAAAGCAAGTTTTTATGACTCGGATGGAGCAAAACTTCTCTTTGTGGATGATTTGCTCGTAACTTTTGATATGAGAAATCGTATTGATGTCATGAAGATTTTGCTTGGTTATGCAGAATCTTATCAGTTGCTTATCTTTACACATGATAGAGCTTTCTATAATATGTTCAAGAACCATTTGCTTGATATGGAACAGCATAAAAAATGGAAGTTTGCTCAGATTTATATGCAAGGTAATGGGCATCAAGTTCCAAAAATTGTTGAGGAAAAGTCTAATTTGGATATGGCAAAGAAATATTTCGATGAGAATGATTGTGTTGCCAGTGCCGTCTATTTGCGAAAGGAATGCGAGAAAATAGCTAAGTCTTTGTTGGAATTGCGTTATTTGTGCGCTGAAAATGTTGTTATTGGGAAAATACCAACAATGAGCTTGGGCGATTTGCTTAACAATCTAAAAAAGGAATTTGATGATTGTAAACTTGTATTTAATTTTTGTGATTTAAGTATTTTGCGCAAAGATGTGATGAATATATCTGTTCACGATGATGCATATACTCAAATTTATAGAAATGAGTTAGAAAAAGCTATTGTAATTGTTGAAAAGTTAAGGAAAATAAAAAGAACAGTAATATGTGATAAAGACGAATTAGAAAGAATAATTTTTGATTTTACGATATCTGAGCAGGTAACTGATGGGAGGCGTAGAAAGAAAAAGAAAAGTATATCTTTTAAATTCTGTTTTTTACAGACTTTTTCCAGATTTGTAAATGAGGGAAATTCGTATTATCAGAATGCGAAAGTCAAGGTTACATCTTCGGCTGTTATTGCCGAATGCCCGAATATTCGAGAACTGACTAAAAATACCATTTTGAATTTTCAAGATTTCTGCACTCTGTTAGATGACAAATTTAGCAATGTTGATCTTGGCGAATGTGTTTCATATAATGGTACTAAATTGAAAAATTTATAAAAGGTAAATGGCAAATCAAATAACAGATAACAACAAGCGAATAGCAAAGAATACGCTTCTTCTTTACTTCCGTATGCTCTTTATGATGGCGGTGTCTCTGT
>ENA-ORRX01000373-ORRX01000373.1-human-gut-metagenome-genome-assembly--contig:-NODE-373-length-16252-cov-10.6354_pt1 | contig 16252 bp, 14 predicted proteins | sample MGYA00242186_ERZ509153 | MGnify/ENA primary metagenome ERZ509153 (study PRJEB26280, sample SAMEA2338643) | human gut metagenome | biome: human gut; feature: human-associated habitat; material: faeces... | reverse complement strand
AATTAATTTTATACAACATGCAGCTTAGTATAAACTAATTCTTACGACTTACTTAATTTTGCATTTAGAACAAACTATACTAACATGAAAATCTATTTCGACATCCAATACAAGACAGCCTTCGGAGAGGAACTGCTTCTGAATGTTGAGGGTCAGGACGAGTCTGCGGACAGCGTGCTGATGTTTACACGTGACGGACTTAACTGGTCGTGCGACATCGACGTACCGGAAGACACCACAAAGGTAAGCTACTACTATAGTGTGAGAAACTATCGCGGCATAAAGCGAACAGAATGGAAGATGATGAAGCATCTGCTATACCTTAACGCCACTGCCGCCAAACGATACGTCGTGCACGACAGATGGCACGATATCCCCTGCGACACTTATCTCTACAGCTCGGCATTCACCGACTGCGTCAACCGACGCGCTGAGGGAAAGGTGACGCCCACTGACCTGCCACGCGTCCTCAGATTGGTGGTGCGTGCTCCGCAGCTCCGCATAGGAAGCCGTCTGACCTTATTGGGTGCAGGCGATTTCCTCGGCAACTGGGACCTTACCAAGGCGATTCCTATGACCGAGCAGAACCATAACGAATGGATGGTGGACATCGACGTTGACCGCTATGTGGCTTTGCAGCACGCCAAGCGTATAGAGGCTTTGCAGCGCACTCCGCGCTACAGAACCTTGCAGCGCAACAAGAAGGCAAGCTGCGTGAACGAGGTAGAGGCTGAGGATATGAAGATGGAGTTTAAGTTCGTGGCGTTCGACGATAAGGGCGACGAACTTTGGGAGACTTGCGAAAACCGCATGCTTGACATTCCAACTATGAACGAGGGAGAAACTCATGTGGCTGTGCTCGACCAGGCGTTCTTCGCGCTTTGCGATGAGAAGGTGGCGGGCACGCTCATCCCCGTATTCTCGCTGCGTTCGGAAGGTAGCTACGGCGTGGGCGACTTCGGCGACCTGAAGCTTATGATTGACTGGGTGGCTAAGACTCATCAGCGCGTGCTGCAGGTCCTTCCCATCAACGACAGCACGTCCACACACACCTGGACCGACTCTTATCCTTATTCCTGCATCAGCATCTATGCCCTGCACCCGCAGTATGCCGACTTGCGTCAGCTGCCACAGCTCAAGGACAAGGTGGAGGCTGACCGCTTCGACATGTTACGCGAGGAGCTGAACGCTCTGCCGCAGATTGATTATGAGCGTGTCAACAACGCCAAGCTGCGCTATCTGCACCTTCTCTTCCAGCAGGAGGGAAAAGAGATGCTTGCTTCGGACGACTTCAAGGAGTTCTTCGAGGAGAGCCAGCACTGGCTGGTGCCTTACGCACAGTTCTGCTATCTGCGCGACAAGTACGGTTCGTGCCTCTTCAATACATGGCTCGACCACAACCAGTGGGACGAGGCTGACCGCAAGCCTTTGTCAGATCCAAGCTCAAAGGCATACAAGGACGTGGCGTTCTTCTATTTCGTGCAGTACATCCTCGACCGTCAGATGCGCTCGGCTCACGAGTATGCCAAGGCTCGCGGCGTGATTCTGAAGGGCGACATCCCCATCGGCGTCAACCGCAACGGCTGCGATGTGTGGCACGAGCCAGAATATTTCCACCTGGATTCGCAGGCGGGCGCTCCGCCAGACCCGTTCTCTGCCAATGGTCAGAACTGGGGATTCCCAACGTACAACTGGGAGCGGATGATCAGCGACGGATGTAAATGGTGGGAAAGACGATTCCAGAACATGCAGAAGTATTTCGACGCTTACCGCATCGACCACATTCTCGGATTCTTCCGCATCTGGGCAATACCAACCGAATGCGTGCATGGTCTGCTCGGACAGTTCTAGCCGGTTCTCGGTATGACGTGCGAAGAGATTGAGAGTTACGGACTGCACTTCCAGGAGGAAGCGTTCACACGCCCGTTCATAGCCCGTTGGGTGGTGGACCGTGTGTTCGGAGAATTGGCTGAAGAGGTTGTCAATACTTACCTCGAAGCTGATCGTGACGACCTCTACAAGCTTAAGCCCGAATACGATACGGAGCGTAAGATTGAGGCTGTGTTCAAGGAGAAAACGTCGGAGGAGGACATTCTTCTGCGAGAAGGACTGTATAAGCTCGTGCAGGACGTGCTCTTCATACGCGACCAACAAAACCCCAAGCTCTTACATCCGCGCATCACAGCGCAGACCACCTGCCGCTACGAGGCACTGTGGGATAAGGACAAGGACGCTTTCAACCGTCTGTATAACGACTACTATTATCGCCGCAACAACGACTTCTGGTATACGGAGGCAATGAAGAAGCTGCCGCGTCTGGTGCAGGCAACGCGTATGCTGGTCTGCGGTGAGGACCTCGGCATGGTGCCCGACTGCGTGCCCTGGGTGATGCAGGAGCTTCGCATCCTTAGCCTTGAGCTACAGCAGATGCCGAAGGACCCGAACGTACGCTTCGGCCAACTCTCGCGCAATCCTTACCGTTCCGTCTGCACTGTCTCCACACACGACATGCCTACGCTGCGCCAGTGGTGGGACGAGGACGAGGAACGCACGCAGGACTTCTACAACTCCATGCTCTATCATGCCGGCGCAGCACCTCACCCGCTCCCCGGATGGCTCGCCCGCGACATCATCTCACGCCAACTGACCTCTCCCTCCATGCTGTGCATCCTATCGCTGCAGGACTGGCTCGCCATCGACGAAAGCATCAGACTGAAGGACGCCAACGCCGAGCGCATCAACATCCCCGCCAACCCGAAGCACTACTGGCGCTATCGCATGCATCTGACCATAGAGGCTCTCCTCGCCGAGCGCGACTTCAACGACCAGATAAAGGAACTGGTGGACGAAGCAGGAAGAAGATTATAAACAGCAAAGAGGGTGTGCCAAAACGATTGTCGTTCTGACACACCCTCTTTTTATAAAGGTGTCTTGTATAGATTTCTGATTACTTTACGGCTGCGCCGTCGTACGCCCACTTATAGAACGAAGCTCCGTGAACGAAGCCTGCGCCGAAGGCTGTGAAGATGACGTTGTCGCCCTTCTTCAGGTTCTTCTCGTGGTCCCACAATGCCAAAGGAATTGTGGCGGCACTTGTATTGCCGTAGCGTTCGATGTTCACCACCACCTTATCCATAGGCAAACCGACACGCTTTGTGACAGCCTCGATGATGCGGAGGTTAGCCTCGTGAGGAATCACCCAGTTGACATCATCAACAGTAAGGTTGTTCATCTTCATCACCTCTGTAACGTCGTCGCCCATGTTGGTCACGGCATAACGGAACACGGTGCGTCCCTCCTGATGGAGGTAGTGCAGACGGTGGTCTACCGTAAACTTCGACGGAGGACAAACAGAGCCACCTGCCTTCATGTGAAGGAAGGGCAGACCCTTGCCGTCCGTACGCATGTACGAATTGACAACGCCGACATTCTCCTCTTCTGTTGCCTCCAAGAGCACTGCTCCGGCACCGTCGCCGAAGAGCACGCAAGTGGAGCGGTCCTGATAATCGACGAGTGACGACATCTTGTCGGCACCGATAACGATAATCTTCTTGAAGCGACCACTCTGAATCATTGAAGCAGCAACGTCGAGCGTATAGATGAATCCGCAGCATGCAGCCTCAAGGTCGAAAGCGAAAGCGTTCTTCAGTCCCAGCTTACCCAGAACGATGGACGCTGTAGAGGGGAACTTATAGTCAGGAGTTGTAGTGGTGACGATGAGCGCGTCGATAGTGTCGGGATCAACACCAGTCTTCTTGATAAGCTCCTTGGCAGCCTTACGCGCCATGTAGCTCGTACCAAGACCCTCTTCTGTGAGGATGTGACGTTCCTTGATGCCGACACGAGTCATAATCCACTCGTCGCTGGTGTCCACCATGCGCGACAGCTCCTCATTGGTGAGGACATAGTCAGGCACGTATCCGCCAACACCGGTGATTACTGCGTTTATCTTACCCATCGTGGTAAAATTAATTATTCAGCAACTTCCTTTACGATAGCCACCTTGCCACGATAGTAGCCACAAGTAGGACATACTGTGTGGTATACGTAGTAAGCGCCACAGTTAGGGCATACTGCCAATGTAGGAGCTACTGCCTTATCATGAGTTCTTCTTTTGAGGGTACGAGTCTTTGACTGTCTTCTTTTAGGATGTGCCATTTTTCTTTAATCTTTAATTATTGTTTTTAATTTTTCAAGTTCATTCCATCGCGGATCTACCGCTGTCTCTTCGTCCTCATCACTACTTCGGGTAGCTGAGTGCTCTTCCAGAGCCTTAATCATCGCCGCGTTGCATTTTCCAGGTGCATGAACGTGCTTAATGGGAACGTTGAGCGCTATAAATTCGTAGACGAACCATGAGAGGTCGAGCGTGCCATCACCCTCTTCCACCGTCACGAGGTCGTCGTCCTCGGAATATTCTTCTCCAAACTTCACCACGAGGCGGTCGTCCGTCTCGATGGGCTGGTCCATATCGTCGAGGCAGAGGTCGCACGGAATAACGACGGTGCCCTCGGTATGGATATCGAGCTCAAAATAGCTTTCTGTACGGCGTATGTCTACAGACACACACACTTCTCCGCGCTTGATTTCGTCCTCTTCCAAGGAGCCGAACCAAGCGTCGCCAAGGTGGAACTGAAGGGCTGTACGGCCCTCGTCCAAATCCTTCAGATTTATCTTAAGTTGTTCTGAACTACACATTTGGTGTGCAAAGTTACGAATATTTTCCGACAAACAATATATTCTTTCAAAAGTTTTTGGGTTTATACGGGTTATTTCTTTAGTTCTATGCGGAATGTGGTGCCCACACCCACTTCTGACCACTTCACGAAGATGCGTCCTTTGTGGTATTCCTCCACGATGCGCTTTGCGAGCGAGAGGCCCAGTCCCCAGCCTCTTTTCTTGGTGGTGAAGCCGGGTCGGAAGACGTTTCGGATGTCCTTGCTGCGAATGCCCTTGCCCGTATCGGTCACTTCCACTACGGCTTTCCTGTTCTCCTCAAACACCTTCAGCGTGATGGTGCCTTCGCCGCCCATTGCGTCCACGGCGTTCTTCGACAGGTTTTCTATCACCCACTCGAAGAGCGAAGCATTGATCTTCACCTGAATGTCGTCGTCGGGGAAGTCGCGAATCATCTTCACCTTATTGGAAGTGCGTCGGTCCATATAGTCGATTACATGTTCGAGCGCCTCCTTAAGGTCGGTCTCCACAGGTTCGGGCAGGGAGCCAATCTTCGAGAAGCGGTCGGCAATGAGTTGCAGTCGCTTCACGTCCTTGTTCATTTCGGGTATGAGGTCGTCGTCGGGATAGGTTTCCTTTAGTATCTCCACCCATGCCATGAGGCTGGAAATGGGCGTGCCCAGCTGGTGCGCCGTCTCCTTTGACAGTCCCACCCACACCTTGTTCTGCTCGGCGCGTTTGGAAGTAAGGAGGGCGAATATGGCTATCACCACGAAAATCATCACCACACCCAACTGTATGTAAGGATAAGAAGCCAGTCGGCGCAGCATCACGGAGTCGTCGTAGCACACGTTTATGTAGTCGGCGTTAGCCACGCCGTTCTCAGGATTGTCGTCGATGGCTATGCGTATGTTGCGTTTTTCGAGCAGTAGATGGTGTCCCATGTCGGCCACGAAGCGCATTGTATCGGCTTCGTTGGCGCAGTCCTTAATGACAAGATTGCGGTAAGCCTGTACGTCGCCTTTCGAGTCGAGCACGATTACTGGAATGGTGTTGTTGCCGTTGATGACTTTCAGCACCAGATTGATGTCGGTGTTCTCGTCGGCACGGTTAAGCGTACGCATAGCCTCCGCCCACACCTCCATCTTGTTATGCTCCTCCGTAGCGAGGTCGCGGATGAGGATATGTGACACGACAAGTGATGCCACGGCTATTATCACCGCAGCAAACACAAGAAGAATCTTGACTCTACGTATTTGGTCAGTCCATTGCATATAAATGTATAACGCAACAATCCGCAGATTATTATTATTTCGAAGAAGGAATTACTTTCACACCTCACCAAAGACTGCTATCAATCACCTTATTGGTCGCTTTCTCAGAAACAGAGTCGGCGTTTACGGCGTCTGCCTGTTTGGTCTGGCGTGAGTTTATCATCGCGCCTATGATGATGAGCAGCACCAATGCCAATGCTACGAGGAGAGCGTTCACAACTGCGAACGACCTTTCGCCGTCTGCCATCAGGCGCCTTACCTGGGCGATGTCGGCGGGACGGCGGGCACGGTCGGCAGCGGCACACTTCTGCCCCACCCTTGCCAGACTCTTGCTACGCACAGCCTCAGCCATATATTCCAGCACCTTTCCGAACGAATAGATGTCGGCGCTGGGATCGCTCTGGGCATCCGGCTTGAGCTGTTCGGGAGCCATATAGCCGCGTGTGCCAGCCGGAATCTTCAGCACACAGAATGTCTCGCTGTCGGAAAGTCCGAAGTCGATAATCTTAACGTCGCCGCCTCGGTGAGTCAGCATTATGTTGGAAGGCTTGAGGTCGCGATGAACGGTCTGCTTGGCGTGGATATACTCCATAGCATCAAGCAGCTGACCGGCTGTCTTGCGTGCCTTCTCCTCCGTCATGTTGCCACTTTCTACAGCTGCTTCCAGCGTCTCTCCGTCCACACATTCCATGACTATGCACTCGCCCAACTCGCCCACCGGCTCCATGCTTATGGTGCGGCAGATGTTGGGATGGTCAAGTTGCAGCCCTATCTCGAACTCCTTAAGAAGCGCCTGATGATAAACCGGCGTGTATCGGAAATCCTCCTTCAGGCATTTCAGCATGTAGCGCTTGCCGTAACGGACGGCTGTGAAAAGGCGGGTGAAGCCCGACCTCGACACATAACACTCGCTGATGTTCATGAAAGCGCTGTCCGGTCTGCCGGACTGAAAACTTAGGTCGCCACCTATTCCTGTTACGTATCCTGATGTTGACTGTGTATCGTCGTTGCTCATTATTTCTCTCCCTTACTTATCTTTCTTACTATTGAGAGTCCACCGTTTCGTCCTGCCACGAACGGAGGCGTGCGTTCGCCGTTGCGCTCTATGAAAGGAAGGAACAGCGGCTGTCCCTTTATGAAGCAGCCCGTGATGAATCGGTCGTCTGCCTCCACCTTGCTGTTCTGTGCCTCCAGCACATGGTAGGTGCTCTCGCCGAGATATTCGAGGCGGAGCAGACGGTTGGGTGCCCATCCTATCTCCACAATGTCGCCCTGCTCGAGGTCGCTGCTCACAAGCTGACCGGCATCGAAGAAGGACGAGTTATAGTGCGTGCTCTTCTTCAGCCAAAGCAGGAACGAGGAATAGTCCTTATGTCCTATGTATGCGGAGAGCGAGTCGAGGGTCAGCATGCGCGGCTTATGGCTGTCGCTGACGTAGCCGTACAGTCGCTTCAACGTCGACGGCGACACGGATATGTCATGCCGGAGGCGCAATATCACCGAGAACTCTTCAAAGTCGGTGGTCGTGGTAAGGCGCTTGCCATAGTGCTCCTCGACAAGGCGTTTCAGTTCTTCTATTTCTGGTGTATTCATTTTCTTTACTTTATAAATCGTCCACTATGTTGTCAAACTTGTCCCAGTATGACTTTGCTCTATAATATTCTTTCCTGCCCTTCGGGACATGCACACGGCACGTCGTCGTGAAGTCGTTGCCGGTGGTGTAGAACGTGGCCTCGTAGCAAACCGGCGGATAGAAGGCGCTGACGTAGAGGTCCGCTATCGGACAACCGTCGAAAACGTATTCGTTGATGATGTCCACTTTCTTGCCGAGGCGTACCGTGGTAAGGCGGCTGCATTTCTGGAACAGTCCAGAAGGCAGCTGCTTAAGGGTGGAGGGCAGCACCACTTCCTTCACTTTGCTGTCATAGAAGGCGCACACGCCCAACTTGGTCAGTCCGTCGGGGAAGACGAATTTCTCCACGCTGCATTCGCGGAAGGCATAGTCGCCCACGCTTTCTATGGTGGATGGCAATGTGTATTCGCCCTTCTTGCCCATCGGGAACCAGAGGATGCGCTTGCCGTCGCCGCTGAGGAGTACGCCGTCCTTGCTCATGAAGAGGGTGTTGGCTTCCGACACGTCGATGGCCTCCAGCGACGTGCAACCTGCCGACGTGCTTACTTCGCTTACCGATGCGGGGATGGTGATGCTGTGAAGAGAGGAACAGCCGGCGAAAGCGTCCTGCTCTATCCTTACGGTTTTCTTCGGTAGCTTTATGGCCTTCAGACCAGAGCAGGAACGGAACAGACCCACACCAATCACTCCGTCTTCCGAGAATCTTGACTCGCCATACTCGCCACCGCCCGAAACGATACGTGCTTCCGAGATGTCGATGTCGGCAAGGCGTCCGGCTGTGGGACGGTTCTCCTCATCGCGTCCTGCCATAATGCGCAGCGTGCGGAGGTCGTCGCCGTTGAGCGGCCCCATCACAGAAAGACTTGTAAGATTAAAGATCTTGTCGCCGAGGAGGGTGGAAAGAGTGCCTGCCTCCTTAATGACGACGGAGGACGTGGGGTTTAACATGATGGCTTCGCTTTCCGTCTCGCCGTTGACATTGACGGCAAAGGCCTTGATGGTATACGTAACGTCGGGCTGCAGACCGTCTATAAGCAGACTGTACATTCCCTTGTCGTCAGCTTCTCCGGTCTGCACGAAGGTCTTCTCGCCACCCTTTATGCCTTCGCCCGACACACGGCATCCGCTGTATGTGATGGGGGCACCGCCATCGTCCGTGATGGTGTAACCTACGACAATGCTGTCCGGTTGGTTTTTTAGCAATTCCGGCTTGCTAACCTTGGGGCGTTCGGCGAGTAGTGTGGTGAAGCTGAGCATCTCGCCGGAGAGTGAAGCTGAGCCGTTGGTGCCACGAAGCATATAGTAATAGGTGGTGCCGGCATCAAGTGAATAAAGACGTGAGCTGACATTGCCGTAGATATCTGTAAAGGCGTCCTGCCTCTCAGTCATGCTTTCGTCCTTACCATAACTAAACCAAAATTTGGGCATGCTCACACCTTCGTTCTTGACACACTTGCCCGACACCGTGGCTTCCGTACGACTAACGTACGTAGCCGGAAGCGTCTGTAGGCGAGGCTCAATATTGTCCGGGCTGTCACTGCTGCAAGAACAGAACGTCACAACAGCCACAAACAACAATAATAATATATAGGGAATACGATTATTCATAATCGGTATGTTTTTTCTTACTTGCGCTTTATTATCACTCCCGTCTTTCCAAGACATATTCCTACACCTATGCATCCCTGCCATAGCTTGCCGGCAATGGTCAGCGCCGATGCACTGAAGCAGTACCTTCCTATCGAAGCCACGACACCAAGCTCTGCCGCGAAACCTTTATGGCTGAGATTTTCGTTGCGTAGCCAACCGCCGCCTTCGCTGTCCGCCAGCTGCCATGCAGTGGTCTTACTGCCGTAGCCAACGCCTTCGAAGATATTGAGCAGGCGGCTCAGACGATGTATGGCGCCCACGGTGAGGGCAAACCCGGAGGTAAGCGTGCGTCCCGTATAATAAGGAATGTTGTCGAAAGAGGGACGTGAGCCGTCGCGAAAACACGAACCGATAACGGAGGGGGCTGAACGCAGATTGCTGCTCACATGCACATAAGCGCCATGACGACGCATCAGGGCTGCCATAACGCCCCACGAAGGTCCGTCGGGGAGGGAGGCTGTGAGCATCGTGAAGGCATGGAGCGGCACCACGCGTCGGGGTGGCGCCACGGTTACGGTGTCTACGACTGTCTGGGTGTATACGATGGTGTCGTGCTTCTCCACCACAGTTGTATGCGGAATGCGAACACGCAGCTCGTAGGTCATGCGGCTCTCCAGCTTCATGCCGAACTGATAGTCGCGCAGCACTCCCCATTGGGGATGTTTCAGCGTTATGCTCTTGGTGCCTTTGGGAAGGAAAAGCCATATCTCGCCCACCTTGTCGCGACGTGCTGCAATGCCCAAGGGCGAAGAAAAGGCGAAGTCGGCAGGTGCAACCACCTTTAGGAGGGCACAAGCCTCGCCGTTAAGGTCGCGGACGGCATCTATGAAGGCGCTCACGTCGGTGGGCAACTGACGGAAGCTCTCCACCGAGAACGAGCTGTCAGCAGCTGCCGGCATAAGGGAAGCTGAATCCACGGACATGCTGAACGGAACAGCTGCCTTGGCGTCGTGCAACGACAGACACCACAAAGCTACGGTATAAGCCACGCAAAGCGCCACTTTACGAAGCGTAAAGCTCAACTTTATTGTCCGAGAACTATTGTTTAGCATAAATACAATGTTTTTGTCTATTCAAGATTAAAGTCGGATATGTCTATCACTCCGTCGTTGCCCAACGTAGCCGACGGCTGCCATGTACGCACGTGGATGAGCGGCATGGAGGCGTTGCGGAAGTCCCACAGCAGAAACAGCCAGCCGTCGTCGGCATAGCGGTCGCTCTTATAGCGCTGGCGCAGCGACACTCCGTAGATGCCGTCCTTCGTGGGATGGCGCATAATGCGGAAGTCGGAGAAGCGCACGTCCACCTTCTTGTTCATGTCGAACACCTTGGAAAGCCGTGCGAGATAGTCTGCCTTGGTGTGGAGGGCGTAGCTCACACGGCTGTCAGCGCCCACCTTGGCACCATCCTTCGTCTGACGGACGACGCTGCCCACGATGATGAGCGCATCGTCGCTGAAGACCTGACGGAGAAAGTCGATGTCCTTTGTGGTGTATGCCGTGCGCAGATGCTCGCAGTAATTGAGAATCTGACGGCGGTGCGTGGCATCGGTCTCCTCTAATTTTCCGCTGATTATCTTGGAAGCCTCAGCAAAGAACGGACTGTTGTGTGCCACCGTGCGGACATCCACTGTCGGCAGCTTCACCTCCCTACGGCTGGCTTTCGCAGCTGTCTGCTGTCCGCGAAGGTCCTCCGTGGGACCGGCTATGGCAGACGTCTGACCCTCCGGCGCAGTCATTGACGGCTGCGACGGGGCGGCAGAAGCAGTATTAAATACCACGATGCCCTGCATATCAACATATCCTTCACGACCCGTCGACAATTCGCGGAAGCGCAGACGACCTCCACGATACTGCGTGTCGAGCGTGCATCCGCGCAGCGGAATGCGGAACAGCACATTGCCACGATTGTCCTCCACCACATACTGGTGTTCGCCGTTGGTCATGGTCTGCTCCACAAGCTGCATTCCTTCGCTAATGCCGTAGCGCGTCTCGGCAGACACATCCTTATTTTTCCCGATGGGCAGCAACCACAGAGCCGCTGCACACAAGGAGAGAATCAGCACAAGGGCTGATAATATGTACGTTATTTTCTTCATTCAGAAAGTGTTATTAGGGTTATTGCCTGTCCTATATCTCACCGCCGATTTCTATCTTTATCTGATCGGGATCTTTGGAAAGGATAAGGTTGACAAGGTGTTCCACACCAGGCTTATATCTGAAGCGGCTCTCATAAAAATAGCTCACACCGTTTATCTCCACCTCAAGGAAGGGCATACGGGTGCTGATGTCCTGCGGCACGATGATGGCAGAATAGGTGGTCTCGTCGTCCTGATGGGCTATGATGCTCTGACGCACACCTCTCGGATCGCACGTCACAATGCCTTCACGGAGGTTGACGGTGGCAGAAGTAATGGTGCTGTGCACATACACATCTACGTATGTAGGCAGATCGCCTTCAAAGTCCATACCCTTTATCAGGCGTATGCGCAGCTTGCTCATGATGTGGCGGAAGTAAAGGGTGACGGGCGAATCCGATGCTGTTACATTCTTCTGTGAAGCAAAAAGCAGGTCGCTCGCCTCATAGCTGCCAAGCGATGCGTCTGTACTCGGGGTGTTCTGACGGAGAGCCACACTGAAAGGCTGTTCGTCGAGGCTGGTTACCTTATCTATGCGTGGATAGAAGGCATACACATTGAACGTGCCGTCGTCTCAATAAATGGGTCGGGCGAATGTCCATGCGTCGCCGTCGTATGTCAGCACCTCGTTGTTGACAAGATTGCCTCCTATATCCATCTGCTTATTTGCGTCAGCCACATACAGTCCTATGCGGTCACCTTCCTCGAAGTCGGTGTCCGTGACACGTGTCTGGGACGGATGCTTCACCGTAAAGGTCATCGGCATCGACTTGGCGTCCTTGTGTTGCGGTTCGGCATCCTCGGAGCAAGCCGCAAGAAACGCAGCCCCGACAACGCAGACAACCACGTAAAGCCACCTCACTATATTATTCTTCATACTCTATGTCTTATTTGGTTTTGGCAATGATGCGTCCGAAAGCAGACCAGGAGCCAGACTGTTTATAGTCATTCAAAGCAGACTCTGGCACCATAACAGTGATGTCTTGCAAGGGGACACCAGAGAAAGCACTCTTTTTCACAACGGGAGGAAAGATGCTCTTACATTCAATTACGCGAAGCGATTTGCAATCACGGAAGGCTTCCTCATCTATTAACTCAAGCTCGCTTGGCAAGATTATCTTTTGCAGTTTTTGGCTTCCTGCAAATGCTCTCTTATGAAGATGCATAATACCCTCAGGTATCTCCACATCTCCCGTGAAAGTGCAGCCAGCAAAAGCTTCTTCTGAAATTCTAAGCAATCCCGTTGGTATCTTCAAACTTCCTGAGAAATTATTCCCAATGAAGTTTCCACCTTCAAGTACCTTAAGCCTATTCGGCAGTGCAAGTCCGTCTTTAAATCCGTTACCGGCAAATGCATGATTACCTATAGAAGTGATACCATCATGCAACTGTAGTCCGCCTTCCAACTTACAGTCCATGAAAGCCGAATCGGGAATGACGGTCAAGTATTTCGGAATCACAAGGTCGCCTTCCAAAGCTTGGCAATTATGGAAAGCCCTAACACCTAATTTCTTCAGACGACTTGGCAATATCAGCTTGCCATACAGATTCTGACAATCACTGAAACATCCATCTCCGATTTCTTCGAGTCCATTCGGCAAATTCAACGGACACACAAAGCCACACCCGCCAAAGGCAAAGCTGCCCATTTTCTTCAACGTGGAAGGTAAGGTAAGAATACCGATAAGGTCGTTGCCCACAAAAGCATCATGTCCAATCTCTTCCACACCTTCGGGAACATTGAGAGAACCTGTCAGACCTGCGTTGTGAAAAGCGTTGTTTCCGATACGCCCAAGAACATCAGGAAGCACAACGCTTCTCAGCGTTTTCTTATTATGAAAACATTCGTTAGGCAGTTCATCATCTGCATATTTAGCAACATGCCCGTTAACAATTCCTGATATTTCTACGCGTTCGATTCTTACATTCTTCAGGTTAAGATCCGTAAGCCAAGGCATGTAGTCACGCATAAAAAAGAAATCGTTCGCATTAACGGAGCCGGTTACCTTCATGTGTCTCACCTTGGTAAGATCCTTATAGGAAGCGATTATCGAATCCCTAAGATTTCCGGCAGTGGAATTGACAATGACATACTCTTTTGCTGTGGCGTCATGGCTCACAAGGTCGTTCTCCCAAGGAGCTATACCTTCGTTTACGAGCGTAAGACGGTACTTGCCGCTGTCCGCAATCTTATCCACTTTGATGCCGAAGATCATTTGTTTGCCAGACACATAGGTAAACGCCTCGTTCTTCACAAACTTGTAAGGCACGCCGCCAATGGTGATGCTGAAGAGCGCGGTGCCAGCCGGAACAGTCTGGGGCACTACGATGGCGAGCCACGCTGGGGCTGTCAGGGGTATTTCCAATGGAATAGTAGCCGATGTCTCCACAGGACCAGCCACTTTCACGGTTCCGTCCTTCATGTTTATGCTTGCCTTACGCGACAAGTTGGTGACAAGCACAAACTTACTGGTACTTAACCATTCGCTCTGTGTGAAGCCCTCGCCCCTCTCAAAATCCACCAAGACACTCGACATACGATGCCTCAGCTGCAGACGCAAGGCGGCACTGGTGGGTGCTGCGTCGGTCAGCTTGCCCCAGAGGAAGTCGCTCGCCTCATAACCGCCCATATTGCCATCGGAAGAGGCAGTGCTCTGGTCGCGCTGCACCATAAAAGTATAGTTGTCGATGCTTTCGGGGTTGGCATAGGGATAATAGCCGTATACGTCTATATGGGTGTTTAAGTCCTTCCAGTAAACGTCATAGTAAGAATACCATTTACTGTTGGCTGCACGGTAAGTGTAGCATACATTGTCGGCACGGTTGCCGCTCTGCTGCAGCGTACCGGGAGTGCCGGCTTTATAGTCACAATGTAGACGCCTATTCCGTCGCCGTCACAAAAACCGTTGTCGTCGATACGCGTCACCGCCTCCTGATATATCTCGCCGGAAAGCTCAATACGCTGGGTGCTGTGCTGTGTGCCGTCTTCGCCGAACAGTCCGTCAGCGCAGCCTGCACACAACACCACACAGGCCATTACAGCCATGTATATAAGAAAGTTGATGTGTTTCCTTATCATGCGACAGTATTTAATTTCATACATATTACAGATTATTCCTCAATAGCCGTTCCGCCATAGTCTACGCCGTCATAATCCCATGCGGTTATAGTGACGTTCAAGCCACTGATTGCCTTGCCAAGCGTAACAGTGAACATATAGCTTTTGCCACTTTCAAAATTAAAAGCCTTGGAAAGGAAGAAGTAGCGTCCGTCAACAATCACCGTTATAAGATTGGACTGCGGAACATACTGCGGCACAACAAAGGCATGATAGATATTGCCATCCTTGTATGTTCTAATATTATACCGAGTATCGTTGTCAGAATTCTCAACAGGTACTACATTGCCATCCATAAAGTCAATTTCGGCACTTTTGATAGGAACATTAACCTCCACCTTAACGTCTGAAGCGGCAAGCGCCTCATCGGTGAGTCCTTCGCCAGGCTTCAAGACTATCTCCACCCGGCTCATCACATGCCTTGTCGCAATGGGGACTGCATTCTTACTTGGCGCCACGTTTAACGCTGAGCCTATAATGAAATCGGATTGCTTATAAGAGTTGATATTGCTTTGGTCTTGCCGTACGCTAAACACTGGATGTTCACGGTATGGGTATAAATAATCATAAGGATAATACAAATAAAAGTCGGCAAATGTCCTATCATCCTTCCAATATACCATTTCGTCTGGGGTCCACTTATTACCAGAATACGTATAGCGCATATTGTCAACGTGATTGCCAGAAGTTTTGATATTATTTTGCAAGCCGTTGTCATTACGATTGACCACATAAAGTCCGACAGCGTCACCTTCCTCAAATTCCGTTTCTGTGACACGGGTAATGGAGGCGCTGATATCAATGGGGATACGCCCGGTGGGTCTCTCAGGCTGCGGAGGAGTAGGCTCATCGTCCACACCGTTTTCTGCACCTGAAGAACAAGCCAACAGAAAGAAATTGACAGCAGCAACGTATAAGCACTTTTTCAACAACTTATTTGTTATCATAGATTTCAAGTTTTGCAATTGCCGTATTATTATACTTTTGCAAAATTACACAATTTATACGAATGCGACAAGTTCACAATAGTTCACAATAAGTAAAACCATTGATTTACAGCCACATCCCTCCCCTATTTTCTACAAGAATTCTATAATAACGGATATTTTTCTGTTTGCTACACATAAGTTCCTCAAGGATATTATGCCGTTAGCTTGTAAGTTATATTGAAATATACCATGAGCAGACGGTACAAACTTAGGAGGCTATGGCGTCCCGCCGTAGCCACGCACCCACAAACACAAGGATGCAAGATGGTGTACAAATTAACCCAGATCGGTCATTAGAAAAGTCTTCTTGTCCACCATGCAAATATCGTACAAAGATAAATTCGTTGTTCTTTCTCCGCTACGCTATGAAAGCGGCAGAGCCAGTTCACGAAGGGAATTACAGTTTAAGATTCTGAATCTCTTCTTCCGACAAGCCCGATGCTTGCACTATCGTCTCTAAAGGTACTCCAAGAGAAAGGAGATTGGCAGCTATCTTTTCCTTTGCTTCTTTTTCGCCCGCCGCTTTGCCTTTAGCCATGCCCTCAGCCATGCCTTCCGCAAACTTCGTCTTCTCAGCCGTCCTTATAGCATTCACTATGTCGCGGTAGGCATTGACGCTGTCCTCGTACATTTTTAGCTCCTGCTTATTAAACTTGGATATTTCAGCTTGCTCAAAAAGTCTTGTAAAGACACGCTCTTGAAGAGCTGCCGGACGTTGCATTAGCCTGGAGAGATTCTTAAGCACATACATCCACTTGTCATACATCGTCACGA
>ENA-ORRX01000367-ORRX01000367.1-human-gut-metagenome-genome-assembly--contig:-NODE-367-length-16471-cov-2.92708_pt1 | contig 16471 bp, 12 predicted proteins | sample MGYA00242186_ERZ509153 | MGnify/ENA primary metagenome ERZ509153 (study PRJEB26280, sample SAMEA2338643) | human gut metagenome | biome: human gut; feature: human-associated habitat; material: faeces... | reverse complement strand
TCTGCTGCGGTTCCGGTGCGGGCAAGACCCGCTTTTACTGCAAACCAAATCTGATGCAGGCAAACACCAGTTTCGTGATTCTCGATCCGAAGGGCGAGATCGTCCGGGATGTGGGAAATTTGCTGGAGAAAATGGGCTATGAGATCAGAGTCCTCGACCTGATTTCAATGGAAAAGAGCCACTGCTACAACCCGTTTGTCTATCTCCATTCGGACAACGATGTGCAACGGCTTGTGACAAATCTGTTCAAGAGCACAACGCCAAAGGGGTCACAAAGTAACGACCCTTTTTGGGATACCTCAGCTTCAATGCTGCTGTCTGCTCTCGTCTATTATCTTCACTACGAAGCGCCGGAGGACGAGCAGAACTTTGCAATGGTAATGGAGATGCTACAAGCGGCTGCCATCGACAATGAGGAAGATCCACGACCCTCGCCGCTGGACTGCCTGTTTGCTGATTTGGAGTTGGACAGACCCGACCACATCGCTCTGAAATACTATCGGTCTTACCACACCGGTTCGGCAAAGACCCTGAAATCCATTCAGATCACCCTTGCCGCAAGGCTTGAAAAGTTCAACTTGGAGAGCTTGGCGGCACTGACCTGTACCGATGAGCTTGACCTTGCTTCTATGGGAGAAAAGAAAGTGGCACTGTTCGCTATTATCCCGGACAACGATTCGAGCTTCAATTTCTTGGTCAGCATCCTTTATACTCAGCTATTTCAGCAGCTTTTCTTTTCCGCTGACCATATTCACGGCGGCGCATTGCCAATTCCCGTTCACTTCCTGATGGACGAGTTCGCCAATGTCAGCCTGCCGGACGACTTCGATAAGATCCTTTCCGTTATGCGTTCCCGTGGTGTGTTTGTATCCATCATTCTTCAGAACTTGGCACAGCTCAAGGCACTGTTTGAAAAGCAGTGGGAATCCATCGTCGGCAACTGCGATGAGTTCCTCTACTTGGGTGGCAACGAGCAGTCCACCCACAAATATGTGAGCGAATTGCTGGGCAAGGAAACCATCGACACGAACACTTACGGAAAGAGTTCCGGGCGAAGCGGAAACTATTCCACCAACTATCAGATCAGCGGTCGAGAGCTTCTGACTCCCGATGAGGTTCGTATGCTTGATAACCGCTACGCCATTCTGTTCATCCGAGGGGAACTCCCCGTGATGGACTTAAAATACGACATTCTCAAGCACCCCGCCGTTGACCTGACTGCCGATGGAAAAGGCGGCGTCTATCAGCACGGCAAGATCACGAGTAATGTTGCGACCATTGAGGTGCAGTACTTCGACCCCGATACTCTGCCGGATACAGAGGTATCGGAAACCACCTATGAGCTGCTGTCCGATGAGGATTTCAACTCGGAAACCAACAACAATACAACAATAAAATTACGGAGGTAACTAATATGAGCATTTTTAAGAAGAACACCGAGAAGCATACCGAAAAGCTGCCTATGACCGGCAAGGTTAAGAAGGGCTTCCGCATTTACTGCACCGCCATTATGGGTGCAGCACTCGTCCTCGGCACTTCGGTTACGGCGTTTGCCGCCAACGACCCCATTACCGTTATCAACAACCTGTCTACCTTTATCTTCGGGCTGATCCGTGCCATTGGTCTTATCCTGTTGGGCTTCGGCGTTGTGCAGGTCGGTCTGTCCCTGAAGTCCCACGACCCCTCTCAGCGAGCGAACGGTTTCCTGACCCTTGCAGGCGGCGTCATCATCACCTTTGCAAAGGAAATCCTCGACCTGATTGTCGGCTAAGAAATTTCACACCGAGGGGTGTTCCCGAAAAATCGGGAGCACCCCTTAACTCTATGAAAAGGAGGTGCTTTTCGTGAGCGACAACTGGGTCGTACAAAACCTTGAAAACGCACTGGAAACTTGGAACGAAAAGCTGGCTGAGATTTGGCAGCTTATTACGACAACGCCGCAGGACTTCAAAGGCGGTGGAATATGGGGCGTAATCGTCAACATCAACGGCGCAGTGCAGTCTATCGGACTTGCACTCCTTGTACTGTTCTTTGTCGCCGGTATGGTGAAAACCTGCGGCTCGTTCACAGAAGTCAAGAAACCGGAACACGCTCTGAAGCTGTTCGTTCGTTTTGCCATCGCCAAGGGTGCCATCACCTACGGTATGGAGCTTATGCTTGCCCTGTTTAATATCGTCCAAGGCACGATCTCGACGATAATGGGTTCGGCGGGTTTCTCAACACCACAGCAAACAGTCTTGCCGCCTGAATTGATTACCAGCGTTGAGGACTGCGGCTTCTTCGAGAGTATCCCGCTATGGGCTGTCACGCTCATCGGAGGGCTGTTCATCACCGTAATGTCTTTCATCCTGATAATGACCGTGTACGGGAGATTTTTTAAGCTCTATATGTATACGGCACTTGCACCCATTCCGCTTTCCACCTTCGCCGGTGAACCGAGTCAGAATGTGGGCAAGTCCTTCATCAAAAGCTACTGCGCCGTTTGCTTGGAGGGGGCAGTGATCGTGCTGTCCTGCATCATCTTCTCGCTCTTTGCGTCCTCACCGCCCGTAGTAAACCCCGATGCGGCGGCGGTCACGCAGGTGTGGAGTTATATAGGCGAACTGCTCTTTAATATGCTCGTTCTCGTTGGCTCGGTCAAGATGAGCGACCGCATTATCCGAGAGATGATGGGACTGTAAGGAGCGCACTATGAAAAACAACACCAAAATCTATAACCGCTTCAAGGGGTTTACCCTTGAGGACTGCGATTGCCGATATTGTCTGTACTATGGTGGCAGACGCAAAGGCAAGGTGAATTGCCTTGCGGATGAATGCGTCTGTGCCGAGGAAATCCGTCAGGCAAAGGAAAGCTATCGCAGAGAAAGGAGCTTCAATGGAAGTTAAGATCAACCGAGAAATCCGAAACTATACGGAGGCAATGTTCTTTGGACTGTCTATGCGACAGTTCATTTTTTCTGCCTGTGCCTGCGTGGTGGCAGTGGGACTCTATTTCCTGCTCAAGCCATATGTCGGCACGGAAACCGTATCGTGGATGTGCATTTTGGGAGCCGCACCCTTTGCGGCTCTCGGCTTCATTAAGTACAACGGAATGACGGCGGAAAAGTTCGTATGGGCTTGGTTCAAATCCGAGTTTCTGATGCCAAAGAAACTGACCTTCCGTTCTACCAACACCTACTACGAGATGATGAAGCCGGGAATGGAACACAAGCAGAAGGAGGTATCAAAAGCCAATGATTAAAACGCTTCGCAACCTGCTCAAGCAGGATAAAGAACGATTTGTTGTGCCGAGGGGCGTTCAGGATGTGATCCCCATCAAGGCGATTTACGACGACGGTATTTTTCAGGTGGGCAGAGATAAGTTCTCCAAGACCTATAAGTTCAGCGACATCAACTATGCTGTCGCCAGTCGTGAGGATAAGGAAGCTATGTTCCTTGAATATTCGGAGCTGCTCAACAGCCTTGACAGCGGCGCAACCACCAAGATCACCAACCGCCGTTTGAACCGTGCAAACTTTGAGAAAACCATTCTTCTCCCCCTGAAGGGCGATGCGCTTGACGAGTTCCGTGAGGAGTACAATCGGATGCTCCTTGATAAAGCAACCGGCGCAAACTCTATCATTCAGGAGAAGTACATCACCATTTCGGTGTGCAAGAAGAATGTTGAGGAAGCGAGAAACTACTTTGCCCGTGTGGGAGCTGACCTGATCGCCCACTTCGGACGGCTCGGCAGTAAGTGCGTGGAGCTGGAGCCGGATGAACGGCTCCGCATTTTCCACGACTTTTACCGTGCCGGTGAAGAAACGGAGTTTCGCTTTGACATCAAGGAAACCCGCAGAAAGGGACACGACTTCAAGGATTTCATCTGCCCTGATTCGATGGAGTTCACGGGCGACTATTTCAAGATCGGTGAGCGTTACGGCAGAGTGCTGTTTCTGCGAGAATACGCTTCTTATATCAAGGACAGTATGGTTGCGGAAATGACCGACCTCAACCGCAATCTGATGATGTCCATTGATGTTATCCCCGTACCCACGGATGAAGCCGTGCGAGAAGCCGAAAGCCGTTTGCTCGGCGTTGAAACCAATGCGACCAACTGGCAGCGTAGGCAGAATGCCAACAACAACTTCTCCGCACAGCTTCCCTACGACATTGAACAACAGCGCAAGGAAATGAAGGAGTTCCTTGACGACCTGACGACCCGTGACCAGCGAATGATGTTTGCCGTTCTGACGATGGTTCACACGGCGGACACCAAGGAGCAGCTTGACAATGACACCGAAGCTCTGCTCACTACGGCAAGAAAACACCTGTGCCAGTTCGGTGTTCTCAAGTTCCAGCAGCTTGACGGACTGAATACGGCGATGCCCTTCGGTGTTCGCAAGATCGAATCGTTCCGCACACTGACAACGGAGAGCCTTGCGGTCTTTATTCCATTCCGGGTGCAGGACATTTGCCATACCAACGGCGTTTACTACGGTCAGAATGTCATCTCCAAGAATATGATTATCGCAGACCGTCGGCAACTCTTGAATGGCAACGAGTTTATTCTCGGCGTTTCGGGCGGTGGTAAGTCCTTTACCGCAAAAGGCGAGGTCATCAATCAGGTGCTTGCCGGCAACGCAGACATTATCATCATTGACCCTGAGCGAGAGTATTCGCCCCTTGTGCGGGCGCTGGGCGGCGAGATCATCAACATCTCTGCCACTTCTCCCACCCACATCAATGCGATGGATATGAACCGGGAGTACGGCGATGGCGCAAACCCCGTCATTCTGAAATCCGAGTTCATTATGTCCCTGTGCGAACAGCTTATCGGTGGCAACAACCTCGGTGCAGTGCAGAAGTCCATCATTGACCGCTGTACGGCAAGCGTCTACCGCACCTATCAGCAGAACAACTATACCGGCGAAGTGCCGACCTTGCAGGATTTCAGAGCAGAGCTTTTGAAGCAATCTGAACCCGAAGCGCAGGAGATTGCTCTTGCCATCGAGCTGTTTACCAACGGTTCTCTGAACACCTTTGCCAAGAAAACCAATGTGGACACGGATAACCGCCTGATCTGCTATGACATCCTTGACCTCGGCAAGCAGCTTATGCCCATCGGTATGCTGGTCGTCCTCGACTCTATCCTGAACCGTATTACGCAGAACCGAGCTAAGGGCAAGAACACCTTCATCTTCATCGATGAAATCTACCTTCTGTTCCAGCACGAGTACAGTGCAAACTTCCTGTTCACCCTTTGGAAGCGTGTACGAAAGTACGGCGCTTATGCCACGGGCATCACGCAGAATGTGGACGACCTGCTTCAGTCCCACACGGCAAGAACGATGCTGGCAAACTCCGAGTTCATTGTTATGCTCAATCAGGCATCTACGGACAGATTGGAGCTTGCGAAGCTGCTGAACATTTCGGACACCCAGCTTTCCTATATCACCAATGTGGATGCCGGTCACGGACTAATCAAGGTCGGCTCCAGCCTTGTACCGTTTGCCAATAAATTCCCAAAGAACACGAAGCTCTATAAGCTGATGACCACAAAACCAGGCGAGGGTGCTTAACCCTCGCCTTTGGCGTCAAGAAAGGAAATTCAATGAAAAAGAAAATCTGTATGATTCTTATTGCGGTGTTTGTAGCCGTCCTCGGCACGAGCACCTTTTTTATTATCAATCACTACAAGGAGGCGAATAAGCAAGCCGAGCTTTATGGCGAGCTGGCTAACCTTGTGAATGCTACGGCACAGACGGATGCTGCAACGGAACCGGCGGAGCAGATTCCATATTCCGAGGAAAAGATGCTTCTGCCGGAGCTTGCAGAGCTTTATCACCAGAACGGCGATTTGGTGGGCTGGATCAGCATTGCAGATACTAACATCAATTATCCCGTAATGCAGTCGGTGAATGAGCCGAACTTCTACCTGAAGCACGGCTTTGACAAGGCATATTCCGACTATGGCTGTCCCTATGTGCAGGAGGATTGCGATGTGCAGGAGCCGTCCGACAATCTTGTTATCTATGGACACCATATGTCCAACGGTTCGATGTTTGCCTACCTTGAAAAGTTCAAGAGCAAAGACTTTTGGAGCGAGCATCGGATGATTACCTTCAACACACTGACGGATAAGCAGGAGTATGAGATCGTTGCCGTATTCCGCACGGTGGTCTACACCGACAGTCCCGAAGCATTCAAGTTTTATCGCTTTATAGACGCAGAGAACACCAATGAGTTTGACGACTTTATTGCCAAGTGTAAGGAGCTGTCTTTCTATGATACCGGCGTGACCGCTGAATACGGCGATAAGCTCATTACGCTGTCTACCTGTGAGTACAGCCGCAACAACAGCCGTCTTGTGGTCGTGGCGAAGCGCATAACGGAGGACGGTGGTGCGGATGCTGCCAAGACTCACGCCGAAGCAACGGCAGAGGGCGAACGCCCTAATTAAGCGCCTTTGTGCCAATTATGACAACGGCAACTGCCTTGCGCTGGATGACGGAGAACCCTGCGCCTGTGTGCAGAACATCTCATACTCACTTCTCTGCAAGTATTTCCGCAAAGCTGTATTGCCGGCAGAGCCTTTGCTGGAAGCGGATATTCTCGGCACACGCTTTGAAAAGTGCGTGTCCTGCGGTGCGCCGATCATCAAGAAGGGCAACCGAAAGAAATATTGCGAGAAGTGCGCTCAAAGAGCTTACAAAGCTCAGCAGGCAGAGTACGCAAGAAGAAAACGGGCAGAGTCGAAAAATAGGCGCTGAAAAAGCCAGCAATATCAAGACTTTTCAGCTCCCGCACTTTGAGGGGTAAGGTGTTTATACCTTTACCCCTCGTTTTTAATTTAGGGGCGTTTGGGTACGCCCCGGAAAGGAGGGTTCAATGGCTGATATTAAAACGAGAGATGTCGTGAAAGGCACAATCAAGAAGATCGACAAAGCGGCAATCGCCGCAGACCGTATGCGCTCCGCCTATGTGCAGACGAAGGAAAAGGCAGAACACACAACGCACCCGGATGAGCATAATGCCGAGGAGTACGCCTCCGACCGAGTGGAAGGCGGCGTTGACCGTATCACGCACGAAGCGGCGCACCAGTTTGATAAGCAGGGGCGCAAGGGACTGGAAGAAACGAAACGGAATGTGTCCAAAGCAAAGGACGGTGTTCAGAGGTTCCGGGAAAAGCGGGCGGCTGAGTCAATGAAAAGGCAGACTGTCCGCATCTCCGGGAATAAGACCATCAAGGCGGTCGAGCAAACGGAAAAGACGATCAAACAGTCTGCCGGTTCTGCCGGTAAGAAAACCATCAAGACTGCCGGGAAAGGTGCAGCCAAAGCCGCACAGAGGTCGGTCAAAACCACGAAAACGGCAATCAAGACCACACAGCAGGCGGCAAAGACGGCGCAGAAAACCGCACAGGCTACGGTGAAAGCATCGCAAAAAGCTGCACAAGCCGCCAAAGCCGCAGCCAAGGCAACAGTTGCCGGTGTAAAAGCTGCCGTAAAAGCAACGATTGCCGCAGTCAAAGCGATCATAGCGGCGACAAAAGCACTGGTCGCTGCTATCGCCGCAGGCGGCTGGGTTGCCGTTGCGGTCATTGTCGTGATTTGCCTGATTGCTCTGATCTGCGGCTCGGTTTTCGGGATATTCTTTTCCGGCGAGGATTCCGGCACGGGAATGTCGATGCAGACTGCCGTGCAGGAAATCAACGCTGATTACAATGCCAAGATGGAAGCGGAGAAAAACTCGGTAGCCTATGATAATATGGAGATCAGCGGCGGTCGAGCCGTGTGGAAGGATGTGCTTGCGGTCTATGCAGTCAAGACGAATACCGACAAGGATAATCCGCAGGAGGTCGCCACGATGGACGAGAGCAAGAAGCAGATTCTCTCGGACATTTTTTGGGAGATGAACTCCATATCCTCCCGCAGTGAAAGCCACTCGGAAACGGAAATAAGCGAAACGGACGACGGAAACGGCAACATCGTTCAGACGGAAACGACAGTCACAAAAACAACGCTTTATATTACCGTTTCTCATTTGACGGTGGATGAGATGGCTGACCTATACGGCTTTGACTCAGAACAGCGGGAATACCTTGCCGAGCTACTCAAGGATGAGAACAATTCCATTTGGGCGGCGGTGCTTTACGGTATCCGATACAGTGACGATCAGATCGTCACCGTGGCGCTTTCGCAGGTGGGCAATGTAGGCGGCGAACCGTACTGGTCTTGGTACGGCTTCGGAAGCCGTGTGGAATGGTGTGCTTGTTTTGTAAGCTGGTGCGCCGATCAGTGCGGCTATATCGACACCGGGGTTGTGCCGAAATATGCGGGCTGCGTGAACGGCGTCCAGTGGTTCAAAGAACGAGGACAATGGATCGACGGTTCTGCCGAGCCTGTCCCCGGAATGATTGTTTTCTTTGATTGGGATAACAAGGGGTCGTCGGGTCCGCAGGACGGACAATCCGACCACACCGGTATTGTTCAAAAAGTCGAAAACGGTATCGTTTATACCGTTGAGGGAAACTCCGGTGATAGCTGTCGGGTAAACCAGTACAGCGTAGGTCACTACGAAATCCTCGGATACGGGGTACCGCAATATTAAAATAGGTGGCTATGGGCTTTATTGTCCCATAGCCACCTATTTTTCTTTTTTGTTTAGAATTTGATCCGGGATAATTGAGGTGTTCAGCAAATCACCCGGCTCAATCTTCAGCGCGTCAGCGATATTAAATAGAACCTCTACGGAAAAGGGTCTGACGATATTCGGTGCTTCGATTGCGCTAAGATGCGAACGGCTCATCATTGCCTCTGCCGCAAGCTGCTCCTGCGACATTCCTCGCATTTTACGAAGAACTGAAATTGTGATTCCCAGTTGAATAAATCTATCTCTATTTTTGAAGTCAATTTCTTTGCCCATTTGCTCCACCTCGAATTCATAATAATTATATGTTATTCTCCACTTGCTTTCTGTTCTCGATGTGAAGCTATTGACTTATATATAGAGCAAAAATATAATAATTAGTGCAGATGAACAATAATATACTCATTTGCTCTACTGTTTTTCTTGGTGGTGTTTGTATGACCTGTTGTTTTATCGGGCATAGGAAAATTAAGCATAAGAAGGAGCTTGCAAGTCGATTGCGGGACAGTATTTGCTATCTGCTTGAGCAGGGCGTAGCAATCTTTCTGTTTGGAGATCATTCCGAGTTTAATACCCTCTGCTACAAGGTGGTTTCAGAACTAAGAGAAGTTTACCCCCAAATTCGCAGAATACACTATCGGACGGATTATCCTGATGCAGACGCTTATACGATGCAGTTCCTATTAGATGGATACGAGGACAGTATTTGCCCTGACGGAGTTGCTGCTGCCGGGAAAGCTGCTTATGTGGAACGCAATCAAGCTATGATTCGGGCAAGTGACTTTTGCGTCTTTTACTATAATAACGAATACCTTCCGGCGAGTCGAAAAGAGTCGAAAAAAGCAATAACAAGCTATCAGCCCAAAAGCGGCACCGGGCTTGCCTTTGACTATGCAAAAGCGCACGGAAAAACAATCATTAACCTATACGAAGAAGATGAACACTGCAATTAAGCATCGAATCTGTTGAGATTTGACTTTTTTGTAACATTTATATCCGAAATCCCGTGCTTTACAATAAACACCTTTTGAGTTATTTGCATCATTGGAGCAGCCGGTGACGGCTGCTTTTCCTTTACGCTGATGAAGGGTGATAAGGTTGTCGAGCTGGCTGAAATACTGTCCAATCATCTTTTGCTCATCAAGTGATGGAAGTGAAACGGCTATTTCCATAACCTTGTTTTTTGAAATATTGTATCGTGAGATACCTTGTGCCAACAAAATAATCTTTGCTCTTGTAGACTCAGAGCGTAGCATATACGCAAGATAGTAGCTGTCTATTTTTTCTGAAGGACGAAAGCCGAAGCAAAAGCTGTTAAGATAAGTTTTTCCCCGTTTTTCAAGCAGAATAGAGGACATTCCTACTTCTTCGGGTGTTTCGGACGAAGTGGTAAAAAACACATCTCCAACTTCAACTTCATTTTGCTTAGGGTCGATTTCTATCGGCTCGGTCATTTCTGGATTGCTGATAGGATTTGAAAAGACATTCATATAAGTCACAAATCGAGCCTGTCCGTGACCAAAATCGTCTTTTGTTTTTCCCGATAAGCCTGTGTATGTTTGCCCCATCTCTCCGAGCTTACGCTGTTCCCAAGAAAAATCAAAAGAGCCAAGGAAACACCTTGGCTCTCTTGTTAAGACCGCATATTTTTTCATTTTTCGGCTTGCTTTAGCGGTGATGGCACTCATTACGGCATATCAACCTCAAATCCACCGGTAAGAATAAACTGCCGCAAAAGCTGATCCGTTTTCATATTGACCTTGGGCGGAATCAACTTGGTTTGTTCATATGCTTCAAAGAACGCTTTTGCTTTGGTCTTATCAACGCTCTTTTTCAGCTCGTCAAACCTGCCAAACTCATTGATAGTCGCTTCATTCAAGTTAAGCCCCATCATATTCCTGAGTTTATCCTCATCAAGACCGAAGATAGTCGCAAAACGATGAATTTGGTCATCTTTTGCTCTAAACTGATACTCCGTGATGTAGTCACGAAGCGTTTTTCCGTCCTCGGCAATGACATCGCCTCGCTCAATGTCGTGCAGAAAGATATTTGCGTATTTCTGCTCCTCTTGCGTTAGGGCAGCAAAAGTTTTGTGAAGTTCTGCCTTTGCTTGCTCAATAGATTCCTCGGACGAACCTTCCTGTCGAATCAATTTGAGGTACTTATCGAAGCGACTGTTCATATAATCGGCATCGATAACCCCTGTGTCAATTTCAGTCAGGTATCCAACAAGATCGTATGGTATATCTATGTCTTGTGATCCAGGATCATCGGAAGAAGCAGCGGAAAGCTCTTTATAACGCTGTGCCAAAATCAAAAATGCGTTCTCATCGAACTCCATTGCAATTTCAATCGAATTTCCACTTTCCTCGTCCTTGAATGAGTAGGTGTGTTTGTCCCACCTAAATCCTTGGATTTTAGCAGCTTCAAGGTATCCGTTGAAATCTCTAAACAGCGAGGCGAACTTAGCTCTTACGGTTCCGTCCGCAGGCAACTTTTCAAAGTCAGGGATACCAGCATTCTTGAACAAATAGGCAATATCATCAAACACAGCGTTGAGCTTTCCGAGGTTGTAAGACAGTTTTTCAACGAACAGACCTATCGGTCTATCGCCGGAATAGAGCTTAACAGCTTTGCTCACATTCTGCTCCATCGTATGCGGCTTGCGATAATATCTGATGATGCCAAAAGGCTTATCGGGTCCGAAAAGTCTGTTGGTTCTGGAAAATGCCTGAATGATGTTCTCATACTCCAGTATCTTGTCCATATACAGCGTGTTGACCCACTTAGAGTCAAAGCCGGTAAGCATCTGATCCACTACAATCAGGAGGTCGAGCTGCTTCTCAGGCTCTCTTTCGACCCGCTTATATTGCTCTTTGTGGGCAAGGCGTAGAGAAAGGTCTTTTTTGAAGCGAGCGTGTGTAGCAATCGAAAAATCCTGACCAAACATCGTATTATAGTCAGTAAGGATTTCGATTAAGCCTTGCTCTTTATAGAAAGCAATCGGCTGCCCTCTGTATTCTTTGTAGTCACCATCTTCATTGCTGATATTGGGGTCAAAAAGGCAACTGATCCTAAGTTTCGGCATTGCAGCCTTCAACAGTCGATAGTAGTCTATTGCTTCGGGGATGCTGCTCGTTGCAAAGATTGCGTGGAATTTCCCGTTGTGACTCAAGGTAAGCCAATTTTCCTGAATATCCTCAACAACCTTGCTTTGATGCTCCGAGGAAAGGTACTGAGTCTTTGGAAGATAATCTTCAATGCCCTTGACCCACTTTCCGTCATCGCCCAAGAAGCCCGCCATCTTGACGGTGGAGGAGTCCATATACTCATAGAATATTTTTGCCTTTTTGGGATCGCTGATTGCTTCTTCTTCGGTTGCTGCTTTTGCTTTTTCCAAAGCAACCACCTTGCGGACATCCTTATCACGGAAAGTCAGGACTTTATAAGGATCAAATCCAAGCACATTCTTATCCCTGATACCATCAGCAATGCTATATCTATGGAGTTCATTGCCAAAAACATCTGTTTGGGCATTGTTTTTCTTTGCATTCTCCTCAAACACCGGTGTGCCGGTAAAGCCAAAGAAGATGGCATTGGGAAATGTTTCCTTGATGATGGATAGCATATCTCCAAAAGTTGAACGATGAGCCTCGTCAACAATAAAAACAAGCCGTTTGCCGTTGATTATTTCAATGTCGCTTGCATTAAGTCCTCCGTCCTCATCTCGGATGTTGCTCATCTTCTGAATAGAGGTGACAATTAGGGTATCTGCCGTTGCGTTGCTTTTCAGCTTAGTCAAAAGGACATATGTGTTCTCTGTTGCCTGCACGGTTTCGTTCTCGTCCGCAAATGCCCGATACTCCTTGAGCGACTGCGTTCCTAACTCAATACGGTCGGTAAGGAAAATAACCTTATCAGCATCATTGGAGTTTGCAATCAACTGAGCCGACTTAAAGCTCGTCATCGTCTTGCCTGAGCCGGTGGTATGCCAAATGTAGCCGCCACGCTGCTTACCGCTATCCCACTTCGTTTTAGACACAACATCGGAAATTGCGCTGGCTGCGTAATACTGGTAGCTTCGCATTACCTTCAGAACACCGTCAGCATTGTCGGCAACAGTATAAAACCCAATGAGCTGGTGCGCCATAGGAATGGACAACAGCGAGGAGGCGATAGCTTTCCAATCGTTGATAGGCTCATTATTGAAGTCAGCCCAATGGAAATAGTAATCCGTATTGAACTTTCCGTCAGGTCCGGGATTCGCAAAATAACGAGTTTCTTCAGGGTTCATTGCAACAAACACCTGAACGAGCGAGAACAATCCGGTAAAAACGCCCTCATATGAGTATTTCTCAATCTGATTATATGCTTGACTGACGGGGACACCGCTGCGCTTCAGCTCAATATGTATAACCGGCATACCATTGATGAGCAGCATCAAATCGCCACGACGGTCATTCAGCATTTTTGACTTGCTCGGAAAGGCTGGTTGCTGTACGATCTGATACCGGCTCTGTCCAGCGGCGATTTCTCTGCGATCATATATTTTCAAGCTGATTTCAGTGCCAAAATGGAGCTTGTCGTCAGGGTTATCACGCTTGATGGACACAGTTTTTCCGTTGATAAAGCCATTGAGTTTTAACGGGGTTCTAAGTTCCGTGATCTGCTCAATAATCTGCTGCATTTCGCCATCCGTAAGAGGATAGTTATTCAAGCGGTCAATACCACGGTTGTTATCATACAGGATTCTTGCCCAATTTCGGATGAGGTCTTGCTCGGTCGGGTTCTTGATAACTTCTTTTTCCCAGCCTTTATCCGCCAAGACTTTAATCAGGGCTTCCTCAAAGTCCGCTTCTTTTTGGAATGTCATTCGATTTCCTCCTTCCTGCGATATTGATGTCACACGAACATCTTTTCAAGCATAGATTTCTTGATATTTTGGAGCTTTTCCAACTCACGCTGATGAAGGGTGATAAGGTTGTCAAGCTGGCGAAAGAAAGAACCTATTTTCTTTTGTTCTTTTTCTGATGGAATCGCTATATCTTGATTGTCCAAATCGTTTTTGTTGAGATTACCGATTGCACCATTCCCGCCAGCCACAAACAACTCAATAAACCGTCTGTACCAAGATGATCCCATCGAAGCGTTTACAAAGTGCGGTTCTTTCGTTGTGCCAAGAAGCATAAATCCACCGTGAACAGCGGATTCTTCAGGGATTCCGCTGATAATCGTGTGTTTTCCAACAAGTCTTGACGACCCATTGGCTGCGGTAATGAGAATGTCGTTTGCTCTTACACAGTCAATATTGACAGCTTCACGCACAACAAAAACATCTTCATCGCTTAATACAAAACTATCCTCGGCTATATTTGATGAGCGCAGAACACGAACCCCATTTTTCCGAATATCAGAGGGTTTGTATGTTAGCCCACGGCGAGTTGCCACAACATCTGAGAACTTACGCTGTTCCCAAGCGTCTGAGAATCCTTTGAAGCGAATTGCGGGAGCATCTGATTTTTTCGTCATTCTGCACTACCTCCCAGCAATTTCTTCAACTCATTAAGTCCCAGCATATCATACTCATTACCCTCAAGGTCATCGATCATTCCCGAAAGCGTTGCTTCGGTTTCGCTGATCTGCTGTTCGACCTCGAAGAAAGTTGTGGCATACTTGTTCTGAAGGGCTTGAATTTTGCTCACCAAGCTGTCGATTACGGTATCAGGCAGTTTGTGAATGCTCTCAATGAGAGGAGCAATCCACTTCTTTTCGAGCAAATCCAAAGCCTGCTCATCGCTCAGACTTTCAATCGTATCCTTTGTTTTTGCCTGCAACGCAGCACCCTTTGCCTTGATCTCCGCCTTGATTTCTTTCTCGCTCTTGACCAAAGACTCTACCTTTTCTAAGAGTGTACGAAGCGCAACGCTTTCAGGAGAACGGTCTTTCTTCAGTTCCTTAATCTTTTTGGATACTTCTTTCGGAACGAAAGCATCGCCTTCCTCGGTGAGAACATCGTTGCAGCTCTCTTTATCCTCCTCTGTCATTTCATCAAGGATAGACTCATACTCAGAAGGGATTTCCGCCAAACGGCTTTCCAAACCGTGAAGCTCGTCCGTTTCTGCGGAGAGTAAAGTCGCCTGTACCAAGTCGAACGGGATAATATGACCTACCCAGCCCTCTTGAACTTCCTGATCTTTACCGTCCTTTTTCTTGATGACAAGGTTCGGATCGACCTTCTTTGTTGCAGCAAAGCCTTCGGTTTGCAACATTTCGAGGTCGATGGAAATACCTGTCCAATCGTCGTCAAGAAGCTGGAACGCCGCATATTTGTCGATAAGTGGAATTTCTTTCAATCGCTCGAAAATATCAGCACTCAGCACGGTTTCAGCCTTAGAGATTTCGATGCTTCCCATCCGGTCGATAAGTTCTTCTTTCAGGAATGCCGGGAAAGTGGAAAAGGCGGCGTTAAAAGCTTTCTCAAACCCGACCACATCAGGGTGGCTCTTGATGGCACTCTTAATATCAGGGGTAGACACATTCACATAAGGAATGCCACTCTCGGTAAACAACGCCTTTTTCAGCGCAGGGAACGCCGTCCAGAATTCGCTCATCTCGTCAATTTCTGCTGTCGGGATACCGCCAAACATAGACGCATAGACATCCCAATGCTCGGCAGCTTCAGAGGAATCAACATAGCGAGGAATGTTCAAGTTATAATCATTGCTGCGAATTTCTTCACGACTGACGACTCGTGAAAACTTCGGTATGTTTTCACGCTTAATAAAGGTATCTGCTATGCGTTTAATGTCAGACGCACGGAGCTTGTTATTTTTACCCTCTTTGATAAAGCCCTTGGATGCATCGATGATAAGGACATCGGTATTCTCACGCTTTTGGCGCAACACCATAATGATGGTGGGTATTCCTGTCCCGAAGAAGATATTTGCAGGCAGTCCGATAATGGCGTCGATATGGTTATTCTCGATCAGATTCTTTCTGATTTCACCTTCCTCACCGCCACGGAATAGTACGCCGTGGGGAAGAACGATTGTCATAATGCCGTCCGGCTTGATATGGAACAGATCGTGAAGCAGGAAAGCATAGTCGGCTTTTCCTTTGGGAGCAAGTCCAAAACGAGCATAACGAGGATCACCCTCTTTGTTGGACGGGTCCCAAGCCTGCGAATACGGCGGATTGGACACGACCGCATCCACATAGAGAGGATTATAGGTATTTACCGGATCATTTTCGTCAAAGTACGGCCAATCCTCCTCAAGAGTATCGCCGTTACGAGTGACGATATTATCCGGTTTGATGCCACGCATAACCAAATTCATCCGGGTCAGGTTGTAGGTGTTCTCCTTCAATTCCTGAGCGAAGTATTTGATGTTGTTGTCATCGGTCATATACTTGGCAACGCTCTGACCAATATTGATAAGCAACGATCCCGAACCGCTTGTCGGGTCGTAAATCTTGATTTCGCTTTTGCCCTTCAAGTGGCTTGCAACGATTTCAGACATCAGCAGAGATACCTCGTGCGGGGTGTAGAACTCACCTGCTTTCTTTCCAGCATTTGCTGCAAAGTTACTGATAAGATATTCGTAGATAAAGCCGAGAACATCGTAGTCCTGCTTGCCGTCCATAGGAATATCCTTTATCAGCGTCAGAAGCCCGCTGATTGCTTTTGTTTGTGAACCGGAGCTATCGCCAAGTTTGGAAAGACCCGTTTGCAAAGTGTCAAATACTTTATCAAACACCTTCTTGTGCGTGTTGGAAATCAGCCGGCTGAACGCAGAGAGTGCATCACGGGCATTTGAAACATCAAAGTCCTTCCCCATAG
>ENA-ORRX01000362-ORRX01000362.1-human-gut-metagenome-genome-assembly--contig:-NODE-362-length-16594-cov-11.2952_pt1 | contig 16594 bp, 11 predicted proteins | sample MGYA00242186_ERZ509153 | MGnify/ENA primary metagenome ERZ509153 (study PRJEB26280, sample SAMEA2338643) | human gut metagenome | biome: human gut; feature: human-associated habitat; material: faeces... | reverse complement strand
AGGTAGTTATCACAAAAGTCTTGATATAGCGAAGAAAATGCTATTAAAGGGTATGGATGATGACTCTATCATGGAACTGACAGGCTTAACCCATGAGCAATTGCATCAATTGAAATCATAAAATTATCAGATACAAGTTCTCCCTATAAGCCAGGCGATAAATGCCTGAACTTATAGGGAGTTTTTTTGGGCTTGACGGCTGGCGGGGGTGGAATTTTCAGGGCACAAAAAAAGTCGTGGAATCTTAGAAGGTGAGTCACCTCGGCAACTAAAATTCCAACGACCAGTCTAGTCTAGTCTTCGCAAATTTGTATAATAGTAAATGATAATAATGTCTTATAATAACTAAAACAAGGGGGAGGAAGTATTCCCAACTTCCTTCCCTCCTCTCTTACAGATATATGATTCTTAACTTTTGTATTTTGCTAATTTTTTATTGGTAGTTGATTGTCACCTTCCAAGGCTTGTTGCTATTGTAGTGCTTAGCCTTGATGTAGAACGTACCTTTAGTACCTGTTACGGCACGTACATTCTTCATAGTAATGGTTTGAGTATTTCCGATCACATTTGGATCTTCATACTTGGTGACGAACCAACAGTTCCAGCCTGCGCCTTTATCAACCTCTTTTGTAGAAGCTACCTTTACATCGCTGCCTATTGGGTTCACATCGTTGGATGCAATCTCAATTTCTATTGGCAACAACTCCTTAGGATAGTAACTTGGAATTGTGAAAGTCAGTTCGGCTTCTGTAGTTACCTTCTTACCCATTGTAATGGTAGATGGGAATTGGAAGTCCACATTGCTGATACTGTAGAGATGGATGTTTCTAGTCAATCCATGCTTCTTATCTACCAGCTTGATGGTGGCTGTCTTACATTCACCGGCACTGATATCACCAATCTTGTATGTGATGGTTCCCTTACCGGTTGCTGCGTCATACTGTACTGTAGGTACAGGAAGCTTTCCACCTTCCAGTTTTGTGAAGTTCTTGTTCTCTGTCCAGGAAACATCGAAGTCGGCTGCAGTTTGATTAGCCTCACCTTTGTATTCAAAGTCGATGACCTGCTTGCTGTTTGCAGATTCCTGTGTCAACATCTGGTAAGTACCATTTACGATGTTCATCGTGTAAGTACCATCAGAAATTTCCTGAATGATGTCTTCTACCGTAATCCAAGGATTGTTGGCAGGAGTACCATCGTATGCCATAGAAGAGTTTGTGTAACCCAGATTCTTGCCCAATCTCTTGATGTTGATTCGGTAGAGATGGTTTCTCTTGACAGGAATCTGAACACCCTCGTTCTGAAGCAGAACCTGGAACCATCTTGTTACTCCGTCCTTGTATGTCACTTCCATGATCACCTTGAGTGGCTTTTCCAAAGAGTTTTCCTGCTCAAATGTATATTGCATAGGCAGGTTGCTGCTGTTTGGCCACATCTCTTCATTTCCTACGGAGAATTTCTCTCCTTCAGAAGGCCATCTTGTTGGATCCAGCGATGGAGTGATGTAGGTGCATTCTGCTTTCCACGCAGCTGCATCAGTCAGCATATTGGTTTCAGGGAAAGTCAGTTTTGTCTGCTCTCTATTGAATGGAGCTACAGTACCATGTTGCATCACGTTGCCCAGTGCATATCTGATGTTTTGGATGTTTGTATCTTCCCATTTCACTTCAATCTTGGCACGGTTGCGGAGTAGATGGATAACATTGTTTTCCACTACCTTCTTGGTGAGGAATTCTGTCATTTCTTCAGGAGTATTCTTCTTGACATAACCCCAATACACCATCTTGTCGTGCTGCTGATTGTTGTTTCTGTTATCGAAGCTGGTCATGAGATTGTTCTCATGTCTTCCAATCCATTCAGCAGACTTGTTGAAATCAATCGGCTGGTTGCCCGTAGTTACTGTATTTTCGGCAGTGGCATTCGCCATGATGTGGATGCGGGCGGTTCCTGTAGGAATCGTTGCGGAGATATTTTTCTTGTCCGATCCGCCATCATCCTTGATTTCATTGGTTGCCACCGACTCGATAGCCAGATTTTTGGCAAGTCCCAGGAAATAACCATCTTTGTCAAAGCATAGCAGCTTCATATCGTCAGCGCTTGCAATACCTTCGGTTGCGAAGTTAGCTACTCTGCTCTCTACTTTTGAGTAGTTTGGAACGAAGATGGTGAAGTGGGCTTGATACGTGCCTGTCTCATTCTTGGAAGGAACGCCATTGTCCACCATGCTGTCGGTGCAGGCTGTCAACATTGTTAACAGCGCTGCCATTATTCCGATATATGTCTTTATCTTTTTCATTTCGTAACTTCCTTAAATGTTATTACTTCATTTGTTTATCTAACTCATCAACCTCTGCAGGGGTGAGGTCGCGAACGCAACGAACGAAAACTTCATCACCAGACTCAACACCGGTAGCTACCGTCTTATTGTTAAGCGTATAATAATTCGCTCCTTCCAAAACTGGCTTGATAGGCTGTTTTGTCTTACCTTTGTTATTCTTGTATGATTCCTGTTGGAAGTCAACAATGAATTGTATCTCTGTCTTTGTTGGGAGACGCCAACCATCATATTTTACTTGTTTGCCGTTTTCCTTCTTTACTTCCCGGTACGTTTCACAATGCGTCTTTGCTCTGGATTGATTAAAATTTGCCGATCTTACAGCTCCAAGCTGTGAAGCAATCATAAATGCAGGGGATACGACTTCGTCGTTTGTATAGCCTGTAGATTTATCGATGTTTGGATGAGCAATATTATATTTGCTATCTTTTGTACTTGAAACTTGTATGATGTACATACGGTTGTTCTTCAAATTATCAAATGAAGTGTCGTCATAAAAACTACGGATATAGCTATTCTCGTAATATTTTGCTTGATATCCACCATTATAATCATAAGTATATGAGTTATAGACATTTTGACCTGCAGCTGTACGATATGCCCATCCATCTTTACTTCTAGAAGAATAGTCTCCGAAGAAGTTCTGGGTTTCAATCAGAGGTGACTGCTTGTATTTTACTGTTGCTTTTTTACCTTCAGCATTTTCAAGAGTCAAGACGATATACTTGGAGAAGCGATTCTGCGGGATAGGAGAATTAATGGCGATCTTACCACCAAGATTTACTCCATCCTTTTCATTCTGCAATTCCATTTTTGTTGGGTATGGGTAGAATGGAATTTCTTCTTTCACCCTATATTCGTAATGTCCTCCAAATCCCCAAAAACCTGAAACCCATACTTTCTCTTTTTTGATGATAGTCTCCTTGTATCCCTCAGAATACACTTCAGTATTTCCTTCATTATCGATGTAGTACACCTTTTTGCTAAGGATCTTCACTGGGCTGGAAGACTTATAAGTCACGCTCATATCTTTATCTACATTCTTCATATAGACAACCTTTGGAGTCACCATCAGATACGAAGTATTGGCATCGATATCTGTAGTACCGCCATCCGACCAAGGGAGAACATCATAGACAACCTTACCAGTAGTGATGTAACCAATCTCAGAGCTGCCGCCCTTGTTGTTGATCTTGGCATCAATGGTATAGATGGTGTTGCGGTTCAGCTTCTTGGTATCCTCACCGGTAGCCTTAGGGTCACGGACAGGAATCTTGTAATGGTTTATCTCCGTATTGCCATCGGCTGTAAGAGGAACCTGGAGGTAGATGGCTGGCGCATTGGTATCGTCTGTCCACTGAGTGGCATAACTGTAAGTGGTTACGGTATATTCGCCACTTCCACCCTGTGCTTCCACTATTTCACCATCTTTCAACTCTGATTCTGTATTGCTGCCGAAGATAGTAGTCTTGGCATTGTAGTTCTTCAACTGCCATTTTGCCTGACCAGCTGTATAACCCTCTACATTCACATGAATGGTAAGGGCAATCTTGGCAGCAGCACGAGCCAGATTAACTGGAATGGTCTGTGTAGGTTCCTTGGTTACCTGGTAGTCCTGAATGCTACTCATCAGAAACATCTTGTTGCTGTTGCTGGTAGCATCGTATGGCTTCCAGATATCCACGTCGGTCTGCACAGCGCCTGAACCTGTGGCATTAGCCACAGATTTCACGCTGTAAGTATTACCTTCCTGCAGATCTTTCTCCACCTTCCAGTTATTTTGAGCAATCACTTCCTCCTTGCCTTTCTCTAAGTTGTCAGTGAAAGTCTTATCTACCTTGCACTCATTATATTCACCAAACATCTTGATGTTGAAATTATAGAGCTTATCTTCGTTGAGGCTTGCTTCAGAAGCGGTAGTTGCTCTCGAAACCTTGTTGTCAAGGATGAGAGGCTTCACGCTCAACTGCTGAGCTCCCTGATAGATGAGCTCAGAGTCTTCTGCGCAACCCACAAGGGATAATCCCATGGTGAGAGCCATAAGTGCCAGTGTCGTATTCTTATATATATTCAACGTTTTCATGATGTTTGTCATTTATTGTTGTTTATATCTCATTGTTTACTTTACTTGGGTGAAAACCATTTCGGTCTTCGATCCCGTTCCTGTGGCTGTACCTTCGCTTCCATCAGAAGGGGCATTGATGATTACCTTCATATTTGGACTATAGGCTACCATATATACACGGCAGGTATAGTTGTCACGCTGGGTATAGTCGAGTACCGATCTTGGAACCACGTAGAAAGGAGCCACCTCTGTAGTGGTACCGTTGCCTGTAATCACGGTCATTACGTCAGCCAGATCGTAAGAACCATTAGCCTTTAACTTGTCGGCATAAATGAATCCGTAGTCTGGGCTATCTGTTTGGAGCACCCAGCTCTTACCATTGGTATTCATCTCCGTGAATGAGATCTTTGGTCCGAATGTTGCATTATTGAATGCTATTTCATTACTGTTCTCGCCATTCTTCTCGATGTTAGTCTTGATAGAGATGGCATCATTGAAAGTGTAATTTGCTCCGGTTTCCCAAGGCAATACTGTTGGTAAGACTTTCAGTTCCGCCGGATGCTCAGGAGTGTCGCCACCTTCTCTGTCCACCTTGGCTGTTACGTCGTAGATGGTGTTGCGGTCGAGGCGATAGAGAGGCTCGTAGTTTGCCCAATCTATTGTTGCTGCATCGTTACCTTCGAAGAGGCGCTTGTTTACTGGCACCTTGTAGAAGTAATCCTTGCCATTGTATTTTGCCTTGAGCAGGATGTAGGTCTGCTTGGTGACATCGATTGGCTCTTCTGCATACGGATTCTTTGTCTTGGTCTTGTCAATCCAACTGTTGGCGTATGAGTAGAACACAGCCTTGTTGTCTTGTGTGACCGCAGGAACTGTTACCTTGCTGCTGGCAGCTGCATCTGTATTCAATGCATTGTTGGTGCTGTTGCCTTCGGTGAGGATAGCGCCATCTGCTGCGTAGTGGATCAACTGGCAGGCATACGCTGTAGGAGCTACTGTGTTGCCCTTGTCATCTTGTACGTTGAGGCGAATCTTGGCAAGCGCTCTCTTCAGCTGGAACTGGATGTGAATCGTTCCGTTCACAATCTGTTTCGTCTCCTCCATCTTGGCATCCATCACGAATGAAGTCTGCTTTGCCTTAGGATTGAAGGTGGCTGCCTTGTTGATGGTGGCAGCTTTCAATTCATCCAAAGTTGTGATTCCGCTGATATTATCCAGGTTTGCCACCAGATAGAGAGTGTTGCCTGTAATCTCCGAACGCTTCAGCTGGTCGCTTTCCAACTTCTTGTGCTTGTAATCTGTAGTAGGACTGCCCTGAACAGAAGTATCTGTAAGAGGAAGACTCTTGACGAGCTTTCCGGCTGCATCGAAGACGAAGAGGTCGAGGCGATTGATCTTGTTTTCATTGAGATCTTCCGATCCATCCTCAGTAGTTTCTGCGCGGGTAACAGCTGCACGGGTTTCAGTAGCAGAACCACCTACTTTATATTCCAGCACTACATCGTAGTCGCAACTCGGTGTGCCGTCCATATCATCGCTCATGCAAGATGTGTTTGCAAGCCCTAAGAGGGCGATTGCACACATCGCAAAGTATTTTGATATTGCTTTCATTGTTTGCCCTCCTTATTTTAAATAATTAGTATAATGTCCACTTTCTTTCTGAAGATCATCGTAGCCTTTATCCTTGAAGGCCTGCAGCTGGAAGATACGGATGCGGGTGTTGGTTCCTGCGAACTTTCTTCCGTTCTTGTACATACCTCCGGCACCATCTGGATTGATTTCTACTTCGTATTCATGGATTCCATCCAGCGATACGGTTACGTAGAGATCGGTATATACAGGATTGCTGCCTTTACCTTTTGCCCAAGCTGTCAACTGATCAAATGAAGTTCCTTCTGTCCATGGATTCAAGGCTTCTACCTTGATCTGATAAGGAGCTGTTCGGGCGATGCCTGTAGAAACGCAGTTGGTGCTTTCTGTAGATTTGGCATAGTTGAAAGCAAACTCTTTAGGGTTGGTGAGATGAGCTTTCCAAACCAGTCCGGTAGGACCATCTACCTTGATGTAGTAGGCTGCTCCTGATGACCTAGCCACTAGAGAGTTGTGCTTGTCGGTTTCATATCTTGGAAAGTTTACCAGACAGTATTTACCTTCTTCATCACCCGTTGTAGCACTTGGAGATGATTTATGCCAAGCAAACATCTGGCAATTTACATTGCTCCAGCTGATTTCAGAAGTTACCTTGTTCCAAGGCATTACCTGCCAGTCGAGGCAGAGGGCTCCACCCTGGAGGAAGTAGCCGTAAACTACGAGCTCTCGGTTGCGGATAGCGTTGCCGCTGGATGGAATGGTGAATCCCCGAGATTTTACGCTGCCGCCGTCAGCCAACTGATAGTAAATCTTACCTGTGATAGGCTTGTTGGTTTCACGAAGATAGCTCAAGTTATGTTCACCGATTTCCGTATTCATGCGGTTCATATAAGTCTGAGCAGTTTCGGTTTCTCCTCGCTGATAAGCAAGCGGATCAGTTACCGCCTTGATTCCGGTATTCTTTACACCATCAAGCTTGAGGAGAGTAGGAACATAAGAAGGAGTTCCGTACTTATTGCTTGTTGCAGCCTTGTTGGCATCTGCCTTGGTATAATCCTCTTCATCAGGGAAGACATAGCTTTCTGTAGGGAAGGTGTTTCCATCTATTTCAATTTTTGTTACCTTCACATTTTCTGTCAAGGCATCAGCATCTGCCGTGCGGGCGAAATAGAAGTGAAGCTTGGAAACGGCGCGAACCAGAGGAATCGAAATTCCTTTGCCCTTTGCACCAGCCTCGGTATCAGCTACGTGATCGGCTATTGCTATGTTGGTAATGGCACGGGAAATAGGGAGACCCTTGCCGGTTGGAACCTCTGTTGTCTGAGCCTTGCCTTCTGTTGTAATTCCGAATGGATCATCGAAGGTTACCTTTTGCAAGTCTGCACGGGTAATGCTGCGGAAATCCTTGCCCTTCAGCTTATCAGCCATATTGGTACTCTCTGAGTTTGCCAGAATATAGAGGTCGATGTTTTTGAGTTCTTCACCATTGATCTTACGCAAGAATCTCAAGTTCAGCGTGTAGTTGCCGTTGGCGGTACCTCCGCCAACAGCAGTAGGAGTGTTGTCTTCCTTGTAAGCAATCGGCTTGGCTTCTCCTTTTGTTCCTGATTTAAACACCCATACCTTGATGCTATGAATGTCGCTCTCTTGGTTAGGATTAGCCAGAGTCTCATCGTTTCCGATATTTCCTGTTCCGCCTGCTCTGGAAGTCGTGGCGCTGGCGGTAGAGAAGCTTAGGTTGAGGTAAGCTTCATCGCCAGTTGCAGGTGCCTGCGAATCTTGGTCTGAACAAGATGCCATTGTGCTCAACATGAGCAAGGCTGCGATAGCCATGCCTAGCCGGCGTGTCATCTTGATCAAAGTTGAGTTATAGCGTTTCATCTTTTTAATCTTTTACTTATACTTAATACTTTTCTTTCTCTCTATGCAGTGTGGGTAGCACTGTTTTCTTATTTGGCTCCGAGGTCTGCATTCTGCAGATTGAGAACCCAGCCGTTCACCTTGATTCTAGCATCCATGTGGTAGTCGGAACCTGGACTTGGAACGTAGAATACGAGGGTGTAGTGATCCTGGCGGTCGAGGTATTCCTGATCCTCCCAGCCCTTGTCGGTGCGCTCGCCGCAGAGAGCGAGGAACCATGGCAGTGAGTGGTTGAAGATTACCTTGCCTGTGCGCTTGTCGGTGATTACGATTCGCTTGTCGTCGTACTCCGTGCTTTCGGTGTTGCGGGTGCTTACATCATTCTTGCGCTCGAACATTCTGGAAGAAGAAAGGTCGTAAACCAGAGCCTTGTCGATTTCTTCACCTTCTACCTGGGTATTTCCGCTGGAGTTCACCACCAGTTTCTCGTTGTAAGGTACATAGGTGATAGGCTTGTTCTGTTCTACGCCGTTTTCATCCTTTACCTTGTCGCCCTTGTAGTCAAGGAGGGCAGCCGAACCCTTGATTCTTACGTCGAAGTTTTCTGCCACGAATCCCTGCTGGTCGTTATCGTAAGGAAGCATCACGATGCGGTAGGTCTTGGTACATTTCATCAAGCTCAGTTTGCCGGATGTGTCCTTCTTGCCCTTGAAGTCGAGAGATGTCTGGGCGGTGTAGAGTGCGGTGAACTTCTTGTTGTTGACAGAAGCTTCTCCGTCTTTCTTTCCCATTTCCTCCTGCAGGTCGTTGATGGTAGAAACACCTGGTGTGAGTTGGGTGAAGCTGAACTCCATCTCGTCGTCACCGTCGGCTCTGCTACCTGTAGGTTTCTTGTCACGAGCGAGGCAGACGAAGGTGTATTTGCCTTCCTGTAAGTCTGTGATGTCCATGCTGTGACCCGTTTCGAATTTGTCGGCTGACTGCGTATAGGTATCGAAGTATTTACCGTTTTTATCGAAAACATAGACGTTGAGGTTTTTCACTTCCTGGGAGAAGGCATCAGCGTTCTCAACATTATATGTATAATCGAACTTGAGCGACACCTTAGGTGCAGGACAATTCGTCAGATCGTCTTTCATGCATGATGAAAGCGAAGAGAGTGCGATGGCTGAGATACAAACCACTTTGCAACCGTTTTTGATGATGAAATGTTTCATATCGTTTGTGTTTTATTAATTCTTTTACTTATACTTATATCTAGTGTGCCGTAGGGCGTAAGAAGTGGGGTAGCCTGCGGCATCCTTTTTCCTTTGTTGAGTGGTGCTGATTCAGCACGATAGGGGTTCCCGCCATCTGTTGGCGGCAATATCATCTTTTTCTTTTTTAATCTCCCGGAGGCGGGGTTGCCCCCGGGAGATTGAGAGTATTGTTGTTTCAAGAATTATCTTGAGAGTGGGGGATGGGGTGCATCCCCGGAGCATTCATCTTTTTCTGTTTCTGCGGTTAAGCGAAGTGATTGGGATTAGTCACCCAACTCAACACCCTGTGTATTGAGAACCCAAGGGTTAACAGAAACAGTTACGTTGAGGTAGAACAAAGACTTCTTGTCAATCTCATCCTCACCATTAGGAACCTGTGCACCAATATTGAAGACATTGTTTACTGTCAACTTGTAGATGGTGTTGCGCTGGATTAATGGCAGACCTGTTGTCAAGAGGTTCTTGTCAACGATGTTCTGACGGTAGTAAGTCAAACCCTTATCGAATACTTCGATATCGTATGTCTCGCGGAAGTTTTTCAAAGCTTTCTCTCTATCTGTACCTGCTGGCATATTGAGAATAGCCTTCAAATCGTCCTTCATGACGTCAGCGGTCTTACCTGTACCAAAGATATCTGTAACATCTGCATACTGATTGAAAATCTGTGCAAAGCTTGTGAAGATGATGTTGTTGTAGCGATAGAATGTACCATCTGTAAAGTCTGCTGGCATAACCTCACCTGCCTTGTTCTTAAACTTTGTTTCATCCAAAGTAACCTTATACTCGAAGTACATCTTTGTAGGGTCTGTAGAAGTGTTCTCGAATACGTAGTTGTGTGCAGTTGCAGCTACAGTTGTGAAACCACCGTCTGCAAATAGCTTTTCTCCACCAAATGATGTTGTTGGCTGCCACATTGTAATATCAGCAGGGATAGAAAGTGCACTATTGCTCCAAGTCTGCATAACGTTAGCCTTGTTGGTCAGGTTTACAATCGCATATCTGCTCAATTTGATTTCCTTAACCTTATCTCTTGCATCCTTCATTGCTTCCTTTACAGCCTCAGTAAGCTCTTTGTCACCACTATAAGTTGCAGTGATATTTGTTACACCAGAAGTAGGAGCGTCGATACGAGCGGTAATGCGCTCAATTGCAATCGGAGCCTTCTCCTTTACTACAGAACCCTTGGTGTACTTTACTGTTGCAGGGTTTGCCTTGTCCTTATTGTCTTTGGTGAAAACAACGGTGTATCCATTACCATCAACATTTGCATCATTCTGGTTGAACATAGCAAAGTTATTAGCTTTTGCAAATGGGTTCGCAAACTGTGATGTTGCGGTAAATACGTGTTTTGTAGGGTTTATTTTATCAGGAACCTTGTTATCACCTGCCAAGAAGTAAACCTTGTAGGTTGTTCCTGCTGCAACCTTATCAACCTTGATGTTAATGAGCTTAGTGCCAGTTTGTGACTCGTTTGCTCCATTCCATTTTGTATCTTCATTTTTAGATGAGCTATCTACGTAGCGGCTGAAAGCAACACTACCATTCTGGTCAACCAAGAAGAATGTACCCTTGGTTACAGTCTGCTCTTCAGGTGAAGCTGATGTAGTTTTGTCTGCACCAGGTACAGTTCTTGTACCATTGCTAGTAGGAGTCTGGATAGCCAATGTCATATAGAAGCCATCAACCTGTGACTGTGTACCTGCGCCACCACCTAAATCATCATTGTTACTGCAGCTTGAGAAAGATAACGCTGCTGCTGATACCAAGCTCATTGCGAGCAAATTCATTTTCTTCATAATCTTTTACTTATTAAGTGTTATACAAATTTTTTAGTTTGAGTTGCGAAATGGATGGATCTCTCTGACCTCATCACTGGCTTCGCCCGGGGGTAATCAAATACTATTCTTTCTTTTCTTGTTCTTAAATTAAATTTTTTAGTTTATATTAATATTATTGTTTATTCTTTTACTTATACTTAATTCAAGTCTCGCAAGTTCAGGAGTTAAAGAAGTCAAGGAGTTATCGCTCCCTACGGTCGCTGAGGAGTTAAGACAACAGTCTTTTTGGCGTGTTTTTTAAGCAGTAAGACATACGTCTTAACTCCTTAACTTCTTTAACTCCTTTAACTTCCTGATATGCATTACTTAAAAATCAAACTCTTATTCCACAATCTTGTTCAGCTTGTTGAGATTCTCCTGAGCACCCTTCAAGCCTCCGGCTACTGCCTTCTGGAAGTACTGCTTGGCAGCTTCGTAATCCTCATTGAGAACGGCGAGGCAACCACGGGCATTATCTACTTCGGCACCGGTGCCAGCCTTCTTCAGGTACTTCTCTGCGCTTACCTTGTCACCTCTGTCGATGGCTGCAAGGGCTGCATTCAGATTGGCGAGCTTATCTTCAGGGAACATCTTCACGGCGGTGTCGAATACATTGTTGTACTCTTCGCTTCCCTTCGGATAACTGTTTGCCACCATGTACATCTCCTGGAGAGAGAGCTTCTGCGGACGGGTATTGATTACTCTGCGAGCCTCTTCGAGGTTGAATGCCTTCACGTCGTACTCGATGGTGTAATCTGTGCGGCGCAAGCCTGGCCAAACCTTGTCAACGAGGAATCGGAATGCCTCACCAGCCTTGGCTGCGAGCGCCTGTTCCTTCTGGTCAGGAGTCATATCGCTGTTGATGATCTTGAGAGCAGCTTCCTTCTGAGGGATGTTGTGACTCTTGATGTACTCCAGTGTTCCTTCCCAATCCTCAGCTGTAGATTCTACCTTGAAGAGCTTCTTGTCGATAGGGTAGGTCTTCAACAGATAGTTGTAGAGAGCCTGGGTACGGTTGCGGGAAAGCTTGTTGTTGTTGGCATAACTGCCGTCAGGAGAAGCATAACCGTGGAGGGTAATGGAAGTGATGGTTACATCAGGGTCGTTCTTCACGAGGTCGAGCGTCTGCTTGATGGTAGCCAACTCATTGGTATTGTTACCGAGATCCTTCACGATATCCCACTTGTTGATGCGGAAGTTGAGTCTAGCCGAACCGTTTTCCTGTCTGATCTTCACTGCCTCCGCCTTTGGCTGCTGATAAGCCTGATAGAGCTGCTGAGGAGTAACGAGCGCCTCGCCATTGTTGGTGAGCAGGTTTTCTGCCAGCAGTTTCTGGTTACATCCACATGCATCATTGCTGATGGCGAAGTTGGAGTTCTTCATCCAGTCCTGGTAAGGAGTAGAGTAAGCGTATCGGAGCGTCTGTGGCTCCTTGTTTTCACGCTTGGCAACGATGAGTGGGTTCTGGGTAGCGGTCTTCTTGGTACGCTGGTAGTAGATGTATCTCTTGTTACCCATCACCTCCACAGCCGGGAGTTTGAGCGTATCCTCACCCTTATATAAAATAGGTGTAAGGATGAGACCCTTGTTGCTTGCCAGTTTCACGTCATCGAGATTGAGGTCCATATAGACGTTCACCTTATTGCCTTTCTTCTTGATTTCCTTGTTGAGGACTTTCATATCCTTGGCAGCCTGTTCCTGAGCGATAGCGTTAGTGCTAAACAGAATGCTGAGGGCGACGGCTCCAAGTGTCTTGTTTAAAATCTTATATGTATTCATAATCTTCAGTTTTTACTTATTAATATAATAATGTATCATGAATTAGAAGACATACACCAGATTGAGTGCCGCCTTGGTAGGTCCTACGTAGTGATGCGCCTTGTCTTTTTCGAGTTTCTCACCACACTGTGGGCATTCATATTTATCCGATTTCGAATAAACGTATCCCACTCCGAGTTCAGCCTCGAAGTTCCAATGCTTGGAGAGAGCCCAGGTATAACCGTATGCAACACCTGCACCTACGAACCAACCTTCGTATCTGTAATCTTTCAATTTGGAGAAGTCGGTACCGAGGAACTTGAAGTCAAGATCTACGTTACCTATGTTATGAGAACCTCCGAGGGCGTGGAAGCCGATGAAGGAGCCCATCATCTTATTGCAGAACCAGTATCTAGCTTCTGGTTGAACAAGCCAGTGCTGCCACTTCTTGTTCTTGGAAAATGTCCACGGGTTGTAGTTGCCGGATACATCCAAGGTCCATTTTGGGGAAAGGCCAAATTCGAAGCCGAGGTTCATGGTGCTTGTAGCATCATAAAGGAGGTTCGTCTTCAAGGCCACCTTCTGAGCGACGGCTGGGCAAATGAAGCTGCCTACAGCCAGTAGCGCAATTAAAATTCTTCTGTTCATACTTAAAATCTTTTAATGATTTAAGAATGACAAATGGTCTCTCTAGAGAAACGCATCATCATCTTTTACTTATACTTATACTTATACTTTTTCTTTTTCTTAATTTCCTTTTCCTTCCATTCAATAGGCTTGAAACTAGACTTTATTTATTAAAGAATAGTAAGTCTATCATTTACTCTTCTTCTACTCATCATCATCTTTATCATCTACTCCATTGTTCTTAGATGCCTGTTGGCAACTTTGGGGTTTGATTGGAAGCTCGGGCTTGAAACCGCGAACTTTGTTTTTACGATTGCAAAGATAGCGTCTTTTTCGATTGCTGCCAAGAAAAATGCGCCTAAAAATGCTGATACCGAATAAAAACCGCATAAATGAAACACTGAAAAACCCTGAAAAATGCTTTTTCTCATCTATTTTTTTGCTTTTTTAGCCACTTTTTATCAGTTTTCTTAGAGTTTTTCGATTTTTAGTAGTAATTTTGCAACTGAGAAGAATAAGTTGGTAAAATATCAATGAATTCAGGACTCAGAGGTCCTGAAAGATATGCAAAGTGCCCCAAGCGGGCAAGACTTTGATGATGTAAAAGTATAAACGACTGTTTAAATTATAAGTAAATTGAAAGCAAGAAAATGACAGCTAAGAACAAACTTTGGGATTGGTGTTTGCGCTTGGAACATCATTTGTGCCCTGACTACTGTGGAGTGGTGGATCGCCGAAGGGTGATTGCATTCGTCCTTTTGACTCTGGTAGAGATACTCATTATTCCCTATCACTTCCTTTTGTTTTACATGATGAAAGTATGGGGGGGCATGCTCTATAATGTAGTCCATACCCTCGCACTGGCGCTGCTGATGTATGTGGTGCTGAAGCGCAAGGTGGTATTCAAGACCGGCATCTCCCTGCTCTATATCCTCGTATTCGTGAAGCTGGCGATTGACAGTATGCTTTGTCTGCACTATCAGGGCGATCGGGACAACCTGAGCGTGATGAGCAATATCTTCATCATGTTTATACTCGCCATAACCGCCCAGAGCCAGCAGCTCAACCGTACCACTCTCGGCTTTGCCATCGCTCTGCTGCCAGTGGTAGCGGTAGCCCTCTCGCATACGCAGATCTCCGTGCTGCTCTTCAGCATCAAGGCTGTTCTGGTAGGTTTCCTGATGATTCTGTATGTATGGATCTATAACTGGGAACCAGTCATGGTCAAGGAACTCAGACAACCCAAGCAGCTTAGGGAAGAAGAGAGGAAGGCGTTGCACATGCTTGCCGACCTGAAGGATGAAGAGAAGGATATGGCGGTGAACCTGTTGAGCCGCCTGCGCCCCGAACAGCAGCAGAATATCCTGGACCGTGCCGCAGAACAGTTGAAGACCAGCGAACTGAGCAAGAAGGCATGGGATCTGGTATGTGCCGACCTCACCAACAGTGAGCGAGTAATCTGCCAGATGGTGCTGGAAGGTAAGATGCTGAAGGAAATCTGCATCGAACTGAACAAGAGTGAATCGAACATCACCAGCCAGCGCAGCCATATCCGCAAGAAACTGAATATGGACCGCAAGGACGACCTGCGACGCGAACTGGAAAAGCGCTTCTATGAAGCCAGAAATTCACTGGATGCATAGTATAAACATAAGAATGCAGAAAGGGTGTGCTCGTGTGAGCACACCCTTTCTGCATTCTTATACTTTTCCAATCTTACTCTTCCATTCTGAGGAATGCCTTCGGCAGGTAATCGATGAGATCGCTGGCGATGAGGCTTTCCTTGCCCAGGTCCTTGATGGCGAGGTCGCCGGCAAGACCATGAAGGTACATACCGATGCGGGCGGCATCTGCCTGCTTGTAACCGCGAGCCAGAAGAGCGGTGATGATGCCTGTAAGCACATCGCCACTGCCCGCCGTAGCCATACCGCTGTTGCCCGTAGAGCAGAACTCCACCTTACCATCCGGATGACAGAGGGCAGAGAAATGTCCCTTCAGCAGGATGTAGCCGTGCAGACGGTCGGCAAGCTCGCATGCCTTGTAGAGGCGCTCGGTGCAGTTGCTGCTGGTGATGCCAGCCAGACGGTCAAGCTCCCTAGGATGTGGAGTGAAGATGAGGTTCTTAGGCAACTGCTGCATCCAGGCACGGTGACTGGCAAGGATGTTGAGTGCATCGGCATCCACCACAACCGGACAGGTGCATCTTCTGAGCTGGGCAATCAGGGCGATGGCTGTCGCCTCGCTGGTCCCCAGTCCCGGACCGATGCCCATGGCGTGGTAATCTTCCGTATCTACCGGTTCGCTGAAGATGGTTTCCTCCGTATCCATCTGCAGTACCGCCTCGGGCACGGAAATCTGCATGATCTCGTAGTTTCTCTTAGGCGTATGGGTAATCACCTTTCCCACACCTGTCCTGAGGCAGGCTCTGGTGGCAAGGACCGAAGCGCCCGACATGCCGTAGCTGCCTGCGATGAGGAGTGCCGTGCCCATGCTGCCCTTGTGGGCGAAGTCGCCGCGAGGCTTCAGGAGCTGGCGGATGTCCTTCTCCTCAAGGATGCTGCAACGGCTCTCGGTGCGCTGGATGAACTCTGGGGAGAGTCGGATATCAAGCACCTTGATTCTGCCCAGGTACTGCTGGTTGTCTGCCATCATCATCGACAGCTTTTTCTGCTGCAGGGTGAGGGTGAGGTCGGCACGGATGATGTTGGCGCTGATGTTGTAGGAGTTGTCCTCGCTCATCAGACCGGAAGGCAGGTCGATGCTCACGATCTTTGCCGCACTCTGGTTGATGTATTTCACCATGGCAGCGAATCCGCCCGCCAGCGGCTTGTTGAGTCCGCTGCCGAAGAGACCATCCACCACGAGCATTCCCGCCTCGAGCTGAGGAGGGTCGAAGTTGACGGTGACCTCGGTAAACTGCTTGACGCGCTTACCCTCAATGAGTCGTTTCTTGTTGGTGGCACAGTCGGCAGAAAGCTTGTTGTGCACATTGAACAGGAATACACTCACCCCATAGCCGTCTTCGCTGAGAAGGCGTGCCACGGCAAGTGCATCACCACCATTGTTTCCCGGACCGGCGAAGACCACGACCGGCGTTCTGTTAGACCATTCCTGCTCGATGGCACGGGTGAGCGCCTTTGCCGCCCTTTCCATCAGGTTGAGCGATGTGATCGGCTCATGCTCAATGGTGTATTTATCCAGCTCATGTATCTGAGCACTAGTGAATATTTTCATTGTATATTACTTTTTTTTATTATCTTTGCATAGAAATTCAACATCAGGG
>ENA-ORRX01000352-ORRX01000352.1-human-gut-metagenome-genome-assembly--contig:-NODE-352-length-16899-cov-4.02096_pt1 | contig 16899 bp, 9 predicted proteins | sample MGYA00242186_ERZ509153 | MGnify/ENA primary metagenome ERZ509153 (study PRJEB26280, sample SAMEA2338643) | human gut metagenome | biome: human gut; feature: human-associated habitat; material: faeces... | reverse complement strand
GGAGGAGAAACGGTACACCTGTACCGTCAGGGTATTTTCGCCGGGGTGGACGGCGGCGGTCATATCAAATTCAGCGGGAGTGAAGGTATCCTCGGTGTAGCCGATGTAAACGCCGTTGCACCAGACGGCGGCGGCACTGTCGGCACCGTTCAGGCGCAGGTAGCAGCTTGCCCAGCTTTCCGGCAGGGTGAAGCTACGCTGATACTCCCCGATGGGGTTATAATCCTGCGGAATTTCGCCGGGGCGCAGCTTTTCGTGGCCGTCCCACGGGTACTGGGTGTTGACGTAATGGGGCGTGCCGTAGGGCTGGCCGGGCTTTTGCAGGCTCTGCATCTGGATAAAGCCGGGCACAGTCAGGGTATCCCAGTCCGTAAAGGGTGCGGTCAGGTTTTCCGCATAGCGAAAGTTCCACTCGCCGTCCAAGCTGACGGTCAGGAGCATTTCCGGGCTTGTCTGGTCGGCAAAGTGGGCATGGAAGGGCAGACGGTTCTGCTGGAAAATTTCCGGGTCGGCCAGAAGTGCCGATGTGATAGGATTATTTAAAGGCATAAATGTCACCTCGCAGCATTTTCTGCTTTTATTATAGCACAGAATATAAGAAAAACAGCCGCATAAAAACGACTGTTTTTCTGGAGAGAAGCGGCATCAGTCCGCTTCGTCAAGGATCTCGGTGTCCAGCACCGTGTGCCCCTTGGGGATGTGGTACTTCACGGCGGGCAGATGTACGTTGGTGAAGTACAGGCTGGTGTTGGGGTCGCAGCCGATGACCACTGCTTCTCCCCTGCCGCGCACGGTGCAGCGCAGGGTGTCGCAATGGGCTTCGGCGGTATCGCTTTCCACGCTTTCGGCGTAGCCCGGTGCAAAATTGGGCACGGCAAAACCGCAGTCGTAGGCTTCGCAGTCGAAACTGCTGTCAATCTCATGATGGCGGCGGTGGCCGGTGGCCGTGGGGGTGATGGTAGTGGTCACCTCAATGCCGGGGAAGGGCGACCACTGCGCAGTCACAGCCCCGGCTTCAATTTCCCACGTTTTGCTCACCTTGCGTACAAACACGTTATCGTCGATGACAAAGGCCAGCATACTGTCCGGCGCGGCCTGATTGAGCACCTCCCGGCTGCGGGAGGCGCAGAAGCCAAAGCGGGTATCGTAGGCAAATTTTGCGTACTTTTCCGGGAACTGTCCGTGGCCGTGCCCCTCGTTGACACCGGCGGCATAGGCCGTTACCCGCCCCGCCCGGCGCTGCACCAGCATATTGGCGTATAGCATGGGCTTGAGCCGCTCCAATGCGGGCATGGGCGCGGCTTCGGCAGACCAGAAGGGGTGGTCATCCGGCAGAGCAAGCAACAAAAAGCTCTTCATGCCCCAGTAGGGGCTGCCGGGGGCGTTGTACCGCTCGGCCATGTACATCTGCGGGTAGCAGTAGCCGATGGTCAGGATGCCGTCCCGGTCGAACATTTTCTGCCCCAGCCACCAGTTGAAGTTGCGGACGATGAGCCCTTTCATCACCGGCAGGGGCAGCGGTTCCAGCCCTGCCCAGATGCAGGCCGCCCAGAAGCTGTTCTGGGCAAAGCGGTAGGTCAGGCTGCGGCCAAAGGGCAGCGCCGCGCCATTGGCATCGAACCAGTAGACGAACTGCTGCGCGAACAGCTGGGCGCGCTGGCGGTAAAGGGCAGCACGCCGGGGGTCGGTATCTGCGGCAAATTTAGAGTAGAGCAGCCCGTAATACTGGATGGCCCACGGGATGTAGTAATCCTTCTGCACCGAGGCGCCATCGGTGGACCAGCCGTCGCCGCTGTAATAGCTGTCGATTTTGCAAAGACCGTCCTCCAGCAGCTCCGGGCTGTAAGGCATCCCCACGCTTTTCAGGGCAAGGTTTACAAGGATGCGGAAAAACTGCCAGTTGCAGTCCGGGATGGTGTGGGCGTTGATCTGCCCCAGCCATGCGGCAAGGTTCTGTTTTTCGGTGTCAGAAAGCGGGGCCCACAGCTTTTCCGGTGCAGTCAGGATGCCGCAGGCAATGGCAGCCATCTCCACATAACACTGGTCGTACTCCCCGGTGGTGCCCCAGTATTCGGGGTTTCCCGGGTCTGCACCGGCGGCAAGACCCTTGCGGTAGATGGTTTCAAATTCCGGCTCAGAGCCGCCGCCCACCCAGAAGGGCACCAGCGCCCACAGCGGGCGGCTGAAGGCTTCCAGCTCAATGGCATTTTGGTTGTAGGTCACGCCCGTCTCGCCCAGATGCAGCCGGGCACAGCCTGCGGAATAATAAGGCTTGAGCGGGTCGAGAAATTTGTGCATCAGTGCGGTAAAATCCGCTTTGGTCTGCAAGTTCATCACCAATACATCTCCCAATCTTTGGTCAGGCGGGTCAGCGCCTCCATGTAAAAATAATCGCCCCAGCTCGTACATTCATCCACGCCCTCCGGGGTGCAGGTGTTGTAGGGGCTTTTTTTGCTGTAAGTGCCGTGCAGCAGCTGGCCGGAGCCGAGGGTGCCGGGCTTTACTGCGTAGTTTGCGGCAAGGCTGGCCAGCATCTGCCGTGCCAGCGTGCGCCACTGGGCAGCTTCTGTTTCGTCCACATACTTTGCCGCTTCCAGCAGGCCGCAGGCCACGATGGCCGCAGAGGAGGAATCCCGGGGTTCGCCGCTTTCCGGGGCAAAGAGCATATCCCAGCAGGGGATCATATCCTCCGGCAGGCGGGAAAGGTAAAACGCCAGCGCTTTGCGGAACACATCCAAAAACTTTTCATCGTGGGTGTAGGTGTAGCCAATGGCGCTGCCGTACACGCCCCACGCCTGTCCCCGCGCCCAGAAGCTGTCATCCTTATAGCCCTGACAGGTGCGGCCGCCCTTGGGGGTGCCGTCCGGGTTCATAAAGAAGGTGTGGTAGGTGCTGCCGTCCGGCCGGAAGGAGTTTGCCAGCGTGGTTGCGGTGTGGGCGGCGGCGATCTCGCGGTAGTGGTCGCTGCCGGTCACCTGCGCTGCCCAGTACAGCAGCGGCACGTTGAGCATACAGTCAATGATATAGCGGTAGTTGCCGGGGTCGTCCATGGTGCCCCATGCCTGCAAGAAGCGGCCGCTGGGCTGGTAGCGGGTCAGCAGCTGGTCGGCGGCGGCAATGGCGGCGTTTTTGCCCTTTTCGCTGCCCACCAGCTTCCATGCTGCCACACAGGTGGGGCTGTACAAAAAGCCCATATCGTGGTGGTCCACCTCCACCTTGCGGGCAATGCGATCCGCAAAGCTGTCCACTTGAATGAGGGCGGCGGTCTTGAATTTTTCGTCCCCGGTGGCCTCGTAGGCCAGCCAGATCTCCCCCGGCCAGAAGCCGCAGGTCCACTGGTTATTGGCGCAGCCGGGGTAGATATTGTTCACGCTGGAATGGTTCTGGCACTGGTAGGTGTACAGGGGCAGATTGGTCTCCACCTGTTTGCAGGCATCGGCCAGTGCCTGCCGTGCCTCGGCGTCGGTCATAGCGTGGTTCTGGTAGGTTTTCATCATGATTACTCCTTAAATCCAAACGTAGGGATCTCTGCCCACCGCTGGCGCAGAAAGTGCATACCCAGCTTGGGGCGGCGGTCCCGGGTGAACAGGCCTTTTTTGTTGCCGTCCACCCGCATGGGGCCCTGCACGGTGTCGTAGTCTGCAAAGTTCCAGACAAATTCTCCCACAAACCACGGGCGCTTGTCAAACTCTGCATCCAGACGGCGGTAGAACTCCACCTGAAACTCCTCACTGAACATCTCGGCTCCGGCGGTGTGCAGACCTGCCACGGTGTCTGCGCCGTATTCGCTCATCATCACGGGCTTGTGCTGCTCTGCCCAGAAATCCATTTCCTGATTCAGGCCATAGCAGGCAGCGTCCATGTCGCCGGAAAGGTTGTACCAGCCGTAGTAGCGGTTGATGCAGACGATATCCATGGTGCGGGTGGTGATATCCTTGGTGTAGTCATTCTGGCAGCAGACGAGGGTGACCGGGCGGTTCTGCGGGTCCAGCTGATGTGCCAGCTCATACAGCGGGTGCCAGTAATCGTAGGCATCCTGCGGGAAGTGCTCCAGATCCGGCTCGTTGCCAAGGCTCCACAGCACCACGCAGGGGTGGTTTTTGTCCCGATGGATCATCTCGGCAAGCACCTGCCGGTGATGCTCCGCAAGAGGATATTCCTTGTAAGGATTCACCGCCGCCCCGCCGCCGATACCCACCGCCGGGGTCTCGTCCATGACCAGAATGCCCTCCCGGTCGCACAGGTCGTAGAACTCCTCAGCGTAGGGGTAGTGGCTGGTACGCACCGCGTTGGCGTTTGCCCAGTGGATCAGATTCACGTCCTTCACGTTCAGCACCGGGTCAAAGCCGCGGCCGTGGGCGGTAAAGTCCTCGTGCTTGCAAAAGCCCTTGAAATAGAGCGGTTTTCCGTTCAAAAGCACCTGTGTGCCCCGCACCTCAATGCTGCGCACGCCAAAGCTCTGGTCGTAGACGTCTGCCCCGCAGGTGATGTGCAGGGTATACAGGTAGGGCGTGCCGGGTCTGGGCTCCCAGAGATGCACCTCCGGGATGGTGATCGTGCCTTCTGCACCTTCGGCGCTTGCAACGGCTTTGCCGTCCGCATCCAGCACCGTGACATGGACAGGCGCGCTGCCGGTGGTTTTGACCGCGTACTGCACCGTGCCGTCCACGGCGGGCACTACGGTCACATCCTCGATATACTCTTTGGGGGTGGTGTAGAGCACCACCGGGCGGTGGATGCCTGCATAGTTGAAAAAGTCAAAGTTGGGGCGGTTCTGGGGTGCGGCGGCACGCTTGGCGGCTTCCACGCTGGGGATGCCCGCGTTGTCCGAGCCAAAGAAGGCCAGTTGTCCATCCTCGTTGCCCACAGGCAGGGTGCTGTGGTTTACCCGGTTGTCGCAGGCGACGGTCAGCAGCACCGTCTCGCCGGGGCGCAGCAGGGCGGTGACATCTGCTTCAAAGGGGGTAAAGCCGCCCTTGTGCTGCGCGATAAGCTGGCCGTTCAGCCATACCTTTGCGGTGTGGGTCACCGAGCCGAACCGCAGCACCACCCGCTGCCCTGCGCAGAAGGCGGGCAGCGTGACTTTGCGCTGATACCATGCCCAGCCGTAGTGGCGGCGCAGGGCGGTGGTCTGGTCGTTCTGGTCGTTGTAGCTGGCGGGCACGGCGATGGGCTGGGCATCCGGCAGGGGCTTTGCGGGGTCGAACTGGTCTTCCACGCAGCTGCCCAGCGCAAACGCCCATGTGCCGTCAAGGCTCAGCTTCATGCGCGCTTCATTCTGTTCAGGATATAACATAGCACTTTCCCTCTATTTCCGCAAAAAATGCGGGGCGCGGGTACTGCCCACGCCCCGCTTACGGGTGATTTGTTTAACCCTTGATGCCGGTGGATGCCACACCCTGCACGAAGTACTTCTGCAGGGAGAGGAACACGATCAGCACCGGGATCAGTGCCACCACAGAGGCCGCCATGATCAGGCCGTACTCTGCGGAATACTGGGTGATGAACATACGCAGACCGATCTGGATGGTCTTGAGTTCGGTCTTGGTCAGGTAGATCAGGGGGCCAAGGAAGTCGTTCCATGTGTTCACGAAGGTGAAGATGGTCAGGGTGGACAGGGCGGGCAGGCTGAGCGGCAGCATGATGTGCCACCAGATGCCGTACTCACTCAGGCCATCAATGCGGGCAGCCTCACACAGCTCGGTGGGCACGCCCTCGTAGAACTGCTTCATCAGGAACACGCCGAAGGCGCTGAAGGCCTGCAGGCACATAATGGCCAGATGGGTGTTGTTCAAATGCCACGAGCTCATCATCATGAACTGGGGCACCATGTAGGCCTGCCAGGGCACTGCAATGGTGGCAATGTAGCCGAGGAAGAGCGCGTTTTTGCCCTTGAACTGCATCTTGGCAAAGGCGTAGGCTGCAAAGGAGGAGGTGAACAGCTGCAACAGGGTGACCACCACGGTGATCTTGACCGTGTTTTTCACAAAGGTCAGCAGCGGGATCTGGGTCCAGATGTCCACATAGTTCTGCCAGCGGGGATTTTTGGGGATCCACTGGATGGGGAAGCCGAACACGTCCTTATTCAGCTTAAAGGAGGAGGACAGCATCCACAAAAAGGGCAGCAGCATGCAGGCTGTGATGACGATGAGGAAGAAATAGATCAGGAACTTGGAGATGAAATTGCGGCGCTTCTGAGAGGCTTCGGTCTTGATAATAGCAGCAGACATGGTTCTTCCTCCTTTCTCAGTTCTCGCCCTTGGAGCCGCGGAACTGGATGATGGTAACGATCAGCACCAGTACGAACAGCACCATGGAAATTGCACTTGCGTAGCCGTATTTCGGCGTATTGACGAAGGCCACATTATAGATGTAGTACACCAGCGTCATGGTAGCAGTACCGGGGCCGCCCTGCGTGATCATGTACATCTGGTCGTAGACCTTGAAGCCGGAGATGGTGAGCATAATGACCACAAAGAAGGTGGTGGGGCGCAGCTGCGGCAGGGTGATGTGCCAGAACTGCTGCCAGCGGTTTGCACCGTCCAGCTCGGCGGCTTCGTTCAGGTCCGGGTTGCAGCCCTGCAAGCCGGCCAGATAGATGACCATGTAGTAACCCATGTTCTTCCACACGCTGAACAGGATGACCGTGATCATGGCAGTGTCCTTACCGGCAGCCCAGCGGGGCAGGTTTTCCACTGCCACGCCGAAGAACTGGTTCAGGATCATATTGATGGGGCCCATGGAGGGGTTGAAGATCATGTTCCACACCGCTGCCACCGCCACCAGCGAGGCAACATAGGGGAAGAACGCCACGGTGCGGAAGAAGTTGCGCAGCTTCACGTTCTGGTTCAACAACACCGCCATCGCCAACGAGCAGGCCAGCGTCAGCGGCACCGTGCCGATGACATAGACGATGGTGTTTTTCAAAGCCGCCTGAAAGATCTTATCGGTGGTAAAGAGTTTTACAAAGTTCTTCAGACCGATAAACTCGATGGCGTGGCGGCCGTCCCATGCGCAGAAGGCCAGCGCAATGGCAAACACCATGGGCACCAGCGTGAACACGCAGAAGCCGATGAAGTTTGGCGCAATGAAGGAATACGCGATCAGAGAATCGCGGGTCGATTTTTTTAGCACTTTACGGGGAGTTTTATTCTGGACAGCAGCACTCGCCATAAAAGAGCCTCCTTTCCCGGAAGTATAACAGCTTTTCCAAAAAACGAGCGGAGCGGGCGCTGCGCATACCCGCCCCGCTCAGACAGGGCTTTTTTCCGATGCTCGTTCATCGGAAAATGAATGGGGATTGAAAATGATGAAGAAGGAGAACCGCAACGTATTGCGGAGAACGCTTTATCAGCCGAGAACTGCGGGAACCTGATCGTTCATGTTCTGGATGCCCTCGTCCACGGTCTCGCTCATGGTCATAATGGCATCGTGCTCGGCGTTCAGGATGGTCTCGATATCAGATGCGTACTGGGTGTAGGGCATTTCCAGATAGACGTTGGAGGTGGTCAGTGCATCCACAGAATTGCTGTCCTCGGGGAAGCCCTCGGTGGACTTGATGATCTCGGCGGTAGCAGCGGAGCCGCAGGCCGGGAAGGTGCCGGTCTTGGCAATGGCCTGTGCGCCCTCCTCGGAGACACACCAGTTGATGAAGTCGGCAGCGGCCTCTGCCTTGGGAGAATCGGCGTTGATGGCCAGACTGGTCACAGTGCCCAGCGTAGAACCAGCCTCTGCACCGGCGGGGTGCGGATACTTGACGATGCCCCAGTTGAACTTGGTCTCGGCATCCTTCATGTAAGCTTCCAGCGTGGAAATGAACCAGCTGCCCATGTTGACCATTGCGCACTGCTGGTTCTCAAAGGCTGCGGAGTAGTGCAGAGAAGAGGTCTTGAGGTAGCCGTAGTCCATGCAGATGCCGTCCTTCTGCTGGGCAATGACCATATCGTAGGTGGGCTTCATGAAGTCGTATTTGCCGTCGATGATGGTGTTCTTGCCGTCCAGAATGGAGAACAGAGAAGCGGCAGAGCGCCAGGTGTGGTAGTGGCAGCCATAGACCTTGGTGTCGCCGGAGCCGCTGGTCATCTTGCGAGCCAGAGCATCGTAATCTTCCATCGTCAGGTCATTGGAGGGATACTCCACACCGGCCTTATCGAACAGATCCTTGTTGTAGTACAGCACCCAGAAGTCGCTGCGGAAGGGCACGGCGTAGAAGTTGCCGTCATCGGTGGTCAGCTGCTCGATGGTGCCGTTGAAATCGCCGGTGTCGCGGGTCAGCACCTCGTTCAGGGGCTTGAGGTAGTCCAGATTGATCAGGTTTGCGTAGCCGGGGATATCCTTGACGGTCACGACATCCAGATCGGCGCTGCCGGCCAGCTGGGTAGCCAGAACGGTCATGTAATCGCTGGAGCCCAGATCCACCATCTCGATGGTCACGTCCTTGTGGCTTGCCATGTAGCCGTCGGCCATGGCCTGCCAGTAGGGGGTGGACTCCTTATCCCACACCGACCACTGCAGGGTAACAGGGCCTGCTGCTGCGGATGCAGCGGTGGAACCGGCAGTGGAGGAAGCAGCGGTGGAGCTTGCGGAAGAGCCGCCGCAGGCGCTCAGAGCAGCAGCAGCGCCGCAGGCAGCGGCAGCGGTAAGGAACGAACGACGAGAGATCTTTTTCATAAGTGTGTCCTCCTTCAGGGCAGTGTGTGTATTGCGTGCAACGGTCTCCCCCGTGCCGGAGAGCCGCTCGCTTTTGTTGACACTAGGATACCGCACAAACGCAAAAACCGGAATGGAAAAATTCCGGGAAGAGTTGCAGTTTTTCTGTATCTTTTAAAAAAAGATGCACTTTCTTACACTGGAGTCTGCACTTTCTTGTTCTCTTGCACAGTTTACATCCATGGCACAAGAAAAAAGCGTATAAAGTACACAATTTTCATGAAAAAAGTCGTTGACAAACCGCGCCGGAATCAGTACTGTATAAAGGAAAGAATGCAAAATATTACCGGAAAGGAGGCTCCGCTATGAAGAGCAGCCATCGTTTCCCGCTGCGGCGGCAGATCGTGTGGGGGATGCGCTTTTTTACCATTCTTACCTCGCTGGCCGTGGGCGCGGCGCTGTTCACCCTCTCCAACCAATATGTGCGCGCCAACTCCCTGCAGGCGGCAGAGTTCAACCTGCGGCTGGTGGCTACCTCCATCGAGACCAGTCTGGACAGCGCCGATGCTCTTTTGAACTGGGCTTCCATCGACAGCACCGTGCGACGGTACATCTCGCAGGAAAATATCAACGGCACCCAGACCATTGCCGCCTACGAAGCCATGCAGGAAAAATACTATTCCAGCACCCTGTACAGCCATATCCTCCGCTTTTTTGTTACCAATGAAAACGACCGGCATTTGCAGTTCGGCCCGCTGAATGCCTCGGCGGCGCTCAACCGCACCAGCATAAAGCAGTTTCTCACCAAGGGGTACGGGATGCAGTTCACCACCGACCCGTTGCTGCCCGGCAGCCCGGACTGCATCGCCCTCAGCCAGCCTGTCCGCTGCGGCAAGGGCACCTTGCATCGGGGCAGTACCTACCTTGCGCTGGATACTGCCATTATCACCGACCCGGCCGCGGGCTACAGCCTGACCGACGGCAGCGCGTTGTACTGGGAGATGGGCAGCCGCCTGTGGCAGATCGAAAACGGCAGCCTGACCGAGATTGAAAATCCGCTGCGGGAGGTGGACTACACCCTGCGCACCGGCAGCAATAACGGCGTGACCGAGCAGACCGCATGGCAGGGCAAGGTGCAGCTGGACGGCCAGAAGTATTATGTAGTCAAGGTAACTCTGAACGGCCGCAGCGCGGCACTGGTACAGCTTTTGCCCGCAAATACCTTTTTGCTGCACTACGGCGTGTACCTGTGGCTGGTCGCCCTTGGCACTGCCATCATCTGGGGACTGAGCTTTTTGATGCAGCACTGGCTGGAGCGGGTCATCACCCGCCCGGTGGAGGCGCTGCAAAAGCGCATCGAGACCGTGGGCAGCGGCAACTTTGCCCCGGACCGCACGGTGGAGTGGAACAACGAGCTGGGCGACATCGGCAGGGGCATCAACCAGCTGGCTGAAAACGTGGACAGCCTGATGACCCGCCGTGTGGAGGACGAGCGCCGCAAGCAGGAGCTGGAATACCGGATGCTGCAAAACGAGGTGAACCCGCACTTTATCTACAACACCCTCAACAGCATCCGCTGGATGGCTACCATCCAGCACGCGCCCGGCATTGCCGAGATGGTCACCGCCTTTGCGCGGCTGACTAAGAGCATCTCCAAGGGTACCCAGAAGCTGGTACCTTTGCAGGAGGAGCTGGCGCTGCTCAACGATTACTTTACCATCCAGCAGTACCGCTACGGCGGCGACTTAGAGATTGAGGTCTCCCGCATTGAAAGCGAGACCCTTTGCCGGGACTGCATGATCCCCCGGTTCACCTTGCAGCCGCTGGTGGAAAACGCCATCTTCCACGGGCTGGAGCCAAAGGGCGGCCACGGCAGCGTGCTGCTGGATATCTCCACCGACCCGGATACCGGGGACGTATTGCTGCGCATTACCGACGACGGCGTGGGCATGCCACCGGAGCAGGTGGCGCATCTTCTGGACGAGCCCGCCGAGGGTGCCGAAAAGGCTGAAAAGTTCCGTCATGTCGGCCTGTGGAACGTGAACCGCCGCATCCGGTATTCCTTTGGCGAGGGCTACGGCCTGACCATTGAAAGTGAAGAGGACGTGGGCACCGAGGTCACCATCCGGCTGCCCTATCAACAGAAAGGAGACAGCCATGCTGCGGATATTACTGGTGGATGATGAGCCGCTGGTGCTTATCGGCCTGCAGGGGATGCTGGAATGGGAAAAGCTGGGCTATACCGTCTGCGGCACCGCCCGCAACGGCAAGCTGGCGCTGGAACTCATTGAGCGGGAGAAGCCGGATATCGTCATTGCCGACGTAAAAATGCCGGTGATGGACGGGCTTACCCTTGCCCGCACCTGCCGGGAACGCAGCGCCCTGCCCGCCTTTATCATGCTGACCAGCTTTGAAGAATTTGGTTACATCAAGCAGGCCATGGGTGCCGGGGTGGTGGATTATCTGGTCAAGCTGGACCTGACCCCCGAGAACCTGCAAACCGCCCTTGCCAAGGCCGCCGAAAAGGTAAAAAAGGAGCGCGCTTTGCTGGGCGAATTGTCGGCGCAGGAAAACCTTGCTGAGAGTGTGCGCAGCTATCAGGAGCGTTTTTTCGTGCGGCTGTACGCCGGGCTGTTCCCGGACGAAGCCGCATTGGAGCAGCCTTTGCAGCACATGGAGCTGAACCTTGCAAGCGACGCCTACCTTGTAGCCAGCTGCGAGATCATCGCCAACACCGCCCTTACCCCCGCCCAGCAGCTGAAGCTGAGTTTTTCCTGCGGGCGGATGCTGGAGACCACCCTGCAAAACTACCTGCCCTGCTATGTGACCGGGGCGGATGCCATGCGCTGCAATGTGCTGTTCTGCCTGACCGATGCCCAGTGCCAGAACTACCGGACGGTGCTGCGCCCGCTGCTGGAACGCGCCAGCCAAATTCTATACAACTATTTCACGGTACGGCTGCTCTGGGCGGTGGGACGCCCCACCGGTTCCCTGCTGGGGCTGGCGCGCTGCTGCCGGGAAAACGCCCATTTGCAGCCCCTGCTCACGGTGGAGCAGCCCATCCAGTTCGTGGAGGTCAACGAGGGCGACGCCACCGCCGGGAAGATGCAGGTGGTGGCACAGGTGCAGGAGTACATCCAGAGCCACCTTTCCGAGCGGCTGACGCTGGCCGATGTGGCGGCTGTATTCAATTTTTCGCCCAACTACCTCAGCCAGCTGTTTGGCAAATACGGCGACAGCGGCTTTGTGGAGTACATTACCGAGACCCGCATCGCTGCGGCGAAAGAGATGCTGGAACAGGGCGATTTAAAAGTATACGAGATCGCTGAGAAACTGGGGTACGAGAGCGCCTTTTATTTTTCCAAGGTGTTCAAAAAGGTCACGGGGCTCAGCCCGCGGGAATACCAGCAAAGTATTTGAAATCGGAGGCTTTTATGATACAGGAACAACTTGCTTTTCTGCCGGAATTTCTTCCCGATTACCGGCCCTTCCCCCCTGCCAAGGAACGCACCGCATGGCAGGGGCTGCCTCTGCGGGCAAAGCAGCGCTTTTTGCAAGCGGGAGAAGCCGCGCTGCAAACGCCCATTGCGCCCCTGCCGCTCTCGCTCTGGCTGGATTTCACCCACACCGGGCGGCGTACCCCATGGGAGACGGCTTACTTCTCCCGCCGGGCGCGGCTGTGCGCGCTGGTAAGTGCCGAGTGTGTGGAGCACAAAGGGCGCTTTCTGGATGCCATTGCAGATACCGTATGGGCGATCTGCGAGGAAAGCGCATGGCAGCTACCCGCCCACAACAGCTATGTGCGGGACACCCCGCAGCTGCCCTTGCCGGACACCACCCGCCCCATCGTAGATTTATTTGCCGCCGAGACCGGCGCGCTGCTGGCGCTGGCCCGGTACTTACTGCCGGACGAGCTGGATACTGCCGCGCCGGGCATCACGGCGCGGATGGAGCAGGAGCTGGACGCCCGCATCCTGACGCCTTATTTTACAAGCCACTTCTGGTGGATGGGCAACGGCGAAGAGCCTATGTGCAACTGGACGAGCTGGTGCACCCAGAATGTGCTGCTCACGGTCTTTCTGCTGCCCACCACGCAACAGCAGCGGCAGGCTGCCGTCAAACAGGCAGCGTACAGCCTCGACTGCTTTTTAAAGGACTACGGCGCGGACGGCTGCTGCAACGAGGGTGCGCAGTATTACCGCCACGCCGGGCTGACCCTGTGGGGCTGCCTTGAAATTTTGTCCAGCATTGTGCCGGAGGCCTTCTCTCCCCTGTTCCATGAACCTAAAATCAAAAACATTGCAGAGTACATCTGCAATGTCCATGTGGAAGGCCCTTACTACCTGAACTTTGGCGATTGCAGCCCCCTTGCCGGGCGGTGCGGTGCGCGGGAATACCGCTTTGGGCAGGCTGTGGGCAGCGATGCTTTGCAAGCCCTTGCGGCGGCAGACTTCCGTGCCGATGCCGACCCCGACCATTTGCAGAACCCGGACGGCAGCACCCACATCAACCTGTGGTACCGGCTGACCACCGCCTTTGCAGAAGAAGAAATGATGGCGTACTCCGCAGCGCCCCGGCACCATTTAACGGTATGGTATCCCAGCGTGGGCGTCTATGCCGCGCGGCAGGGTAGTTGGGTGCTGGGTGCAAAGTTCGGCTCCAACGGCGACAGCCACAACCACAACGATACCGGCAGTATTACCGTGTACAAGGACGGCAGTCCGTTTCTCATCGATATCGGAGTGGAGAGCTACACCAAAAAGACCTTCAGCCCCCAGCGGTATGAGATCTGGACGATGCAGAGCGCATGGCACAATCTGCCCACCTTTGACGGCGTGCAGCAGCTGCCCGGCGCGGAATACGCTGCCCGGGAGGTGTGCACCGAGGAAAATAGCATCACCGGCGAACTGGCGGGCGCGTACCCTCCCATCCCGGGGCTTACCACCTACCACCGCAGCGTATCTGTCAGCGAACAGGGCATCACCCTGCGGGACGAAACGGACTATCCCGGCACAGTGGAGCTGACCCTACTCACCGAGCAGCAACCCGTCCCCACTGCGGACGGCTTTGCGGTGGGCACACTGGGCGGCATTCGGTTTGACCCGGGTGCCGCAACAGCTGCTGTTACGCCGGTGCCCATCACCGATCCGCGCCTGCGCACCGCATGGCCGGAAACGGTCTATAAAATCACCCTGCATTTCCAAAAAATGCTGAATCTCGAACTGTACTAAGGAGAACTGCCATGGAGACCATCAAGCTGAAAATTCTGGACGAAGCAGGTCACACCCTGATGACCTGTGACGCTGACACCGCCGTATCCCTTGTTTACACCAACTGCTACAAGCCCGGCGACCGGGTGGCACTGGAGATCGACCATCCCGGCCAGTACTGCGTTATCCAGTTCGAGGACACCATGCCCGAAGCCCTTGTGTATGTGGTCAAGCGGGAGATCAATTTCCACATTCCCTTCGGGGAGCAGGCCATCACCTATTCGCCCAAGAGCTTTGCGGGCAGCCGTCATGTCATCCGGGCACGGCTGGCGCTGCCGGAGGAGATCGTCGCCCGGCGGAATCTGGCCTTTAACTGCTATGACGAGCACGGCGACACCGGTTTTTATCCCCATGCCAGCGCCAACGTAGAAACGCGCGGCGAGGCGGTGTTTGCCGCCCGCAACGCCATCGACGGCATTTTTGAAAACAGCGCCCACGGCGAGTATCCCTACCAGAGCTGGGGCATCAACCGCGACCCGAACGCAGCCCTGACGCTGGATTTTGGCCGGGAAGTACTGCTGGATGAGCTGCGCATCACCGAGCGGGCAGATTTTCCCCACGACAATTACTGGGTAAAGGCCACGGTGGAATTTTCCGACGGCAGCACGCTGGACATCCCGCTGGTGAAAAGCGCCAAGCCCCAGAGCGTGACCTTTGAACCCAAGCGGGTGCGCAGCCTTGTGCTGAAGGATCTGATTCAGGCCGAGGGGACTTCCCCCTTCCCGGCGCTGACCCAGATCGAAGCCTTTGGCACCGAGGTGAAGTAAAATGAGCATCTACAATGCCCTTTATGGGCGGGACGGCCATGGCGTAGGCCCAAACGAGCCGGAGAAAAAAGGCTTTGCACGCTTTTGCCAGATGGTCGGCCGCGACCTCGGCCAGCTGCTGGGCACGAACCTGATGGTCTGCGTGCTCTGCCTGCCCGCTGCGCTGGGGGTCTCGCTGGGGGTCACCCTGCTCTCCCTGCCGCTGACGGTGGTGTGCAGCGCGGTCACCGGTCTGCTGACCGGCCCTGCCATGGTGCTGCTGGCAGACTGTGCCCTGCGCTGCTTGCAGAACGACCCCTCTCAGTGGCTGCCCCGGGCAAAACAGACCCTTGCCGCCCATTGGAAAGCCGCCTGCGGCTTTGGCTGCATTGGCACGCTGGTGCTGGGGCTGCTGTGCTTTGTATCGGCCTTTGTATTTGAAGCCGCCGCGCAGCAAGGGTACTACCCCGGGCTTGCGGTGCTTGTATTTCTGGCGCTGGACTTTCTGGTGCTGGCGGTTCTGGGCACTCTGCCGCTGCAACTGCCCGCCCCGGACAGCTTGCTGCGCCGGGCGGGCAGGCTGCTGGCTGTCGCCCCGGCGCGCTGCGTCCTGGCAGGCGTTCTCATGCTGGCGGGCATCGGCGGCATGATCTTGCTGTTCCCGGTCAGCATCTTCTGGGCGGTGCTGTTCGGTTTCTGGCTGCCGGGGCTGGCGGCGATGCAGACTCTGTTCCCGGTTTTGCGGCAGGAGTACGGCGTAGAGGTGCGCACCATCCCGCGCTCGACAGCGCCGGATAAGCCCCTGACCGCACAGGAGCAGAAAAAGCGCTCCCGCGCCAACTGGTGGTATTATAACTGGGGCATCGTGGCGGTAGCGGCAATGGTCATTGTGGGCGTAGCGTATGTGGCGCACGGCCTGCTGACTACCGTAGACCCGGACTACACCGTGGCGGTGGTCACGGCGGAGGCCCTGCCGGACGAGGCCGTGCAGCACTTGCAGACTGCGCTGGCAGACTATGCGGAGGACGCCAACGGCGACGGGGCGGTCATCGTGCAGGTGAACAACTACACATGGAGTGCCGATGCTGCCCTGACCGACATGAACGGCCAGATGGCGGGTGCCACCCAGATGAACACCGACCTTGCTAACGGCGAAAGCAAAATCTGGATCTTGGATGACCCGGAGGGCTTCGAACAGGCCTATGGGGCGCTGAGCGAAAAGCTGGGCGCGGACTGGCAGGCAAAGCTTATCCCGTGGCGCAGCCAGCCCGCCCTTTCCGGGCTGGAACTGGGCAGCTACAATACCGCCGCCGACGGAAGCCAGACCGTGGATATTCAGAGCCGCTTTGCCGGGTACAGCGTAGCAGTGTTTGATGCTTCAGATGCGCTATGGCAGGCGCTCAATTCGTAAAAAAGAAGCCGGACGTAGTGTCTGCACTGCGTCCGGCTTTCTTCATACAGTACCTTGAATCTTGCATAAGCCGTCTGAACGTGATACCGTGCCATGACCTCACACTTTCCGTGGGCGAGCCGGACAACGCCGCTGCAAAACTTCGTTCGGAGCAAGCGGTGACCCCATTACATGAGCAGAGCCCAGCTACTTATTTTTTGCGTCTTAACAATTTGGAAACATTTGTTGAACTTGTCGGGGCGAGGCCCCTCCATCTGCTATCGCAGACCGTTCTGCCGCTTAAAAGCCCCACTGGGGCTTTCATTGCTGCGCTGCGCAAACGCGGTCTATGCGTTTTGAGCGCAGCGGTAGAGGGGGACAAACGTCCGGGCAAAGCTCCCTTTGCGGGTGTCGTATTTTGTCTTATCCGGCAGCCGTCAGCATTCCACTGCCACCTTGATGACGCCATCCCGTTTATTTTCAAAGAGGTCGTAACCTTCTTCAATGCGGCGCAGAGGGTAGGTGTGGGTAATGAGCGGTTCGGTATCGATCTTACCTTTCGCGATAAGGCGCAGGGTCTCTTCACAGTCGCAGCCATCCACGCCGCCGGTCTTGAAGGTAAGGTTTTTGCCGTACATCTCCGGCAGCGGCAGGGTCTGTGCCTTGTCGTACAGCGCCACCACGGTCACGATGGCGTTGGGTCTTGCGCACTCCCACGCCAGCCGGAAGGTAGTGTCCGCCCCTGCCACTTCCAGCACCACATCTGCCCCGCCGTGGTCGCTGTTGGCGCGCACAAAGGCGGCGCAGTCCTCCGGCTGCACCGTGAGCACATGCGGGTAGTGCT
>ENA-ORRX01000349-ORRX01000349.1-human-gut-metagenome-genome-assembly--contig:-NODE-349-length-16957-cov-4.64614_pt1 | contig 16957 bp, 18 predicted proteins | sample MGYA00242186_ERZ509153 | MGnify/ENA primary metagenome ERZ509153 (study PRJEB26280, sample SAMEA2338643) | human gut metagenome | biome: human gut; feature: human-associated habitat; material: faeces... | reverse complement strand
GACCACGCGGGAAGCATCGCACAGGGTATCGCCGGTCTTTGCGCTGACCAGCTTTGCCACAGCGCCGATATCACCAGCACCGATGCCGTCGGTCTCGACCTGCTTCTTGCCGATGACGGTCAGGGGCTTGCTGATCTTCTCGGTCTCGCCGGTGCGGGCGTTGACCAGAGCAGCGCCGCCGGTCACCTTGCCGCTGATCACGCGCAGGTAGCTCAGCTTGCCCACGAACGGGTCAGCCACAGTCTCAAAGACATAGGCTGCGGTGGGCTCGGTCTCATCACAGTGCAGCTCCACAGGCTCGCCGCTGGCATTCTCGGCCAGGATGGCGGCATCGTGCTGCGGGCTGGGCAGGAGCTTGTGCATATTGAACAGCAGCATATCCAATGCCTGCTGGTTGACGGCGCTGCCGCAGAACACGGGGGTGATCAGGCCGTCCTTAACGCCCTTGCGCATACCCTCCACGATCTCCTCGGTGGTAAAGGGTTCGCCGCCGAAGAACTTTTCCATCAGTTCATCGTCGGTTTCTGCAATGGCCTCGCTCATAGCCTCGATCAGGCCCTGGAAGCGGTGGCCGATGTCCGGCAGGTCTACCTGAATCTGCTTGCCGCCCTCGTACTTGAAGGCCTTCTGGCTGAACAGGTTGATGTACACAGGGGTGCCGTCATCCAGCTTTGCGGGCACGACGCAGGGGCAGATGGTGGAGCCGAAGCGGATCTTCATATCCTCAAGGATCTTGAAGTAGTTGGCGTTTTCCAGATCGCACTTGGACACGAACACCATGGTGGCCTTGCCGTTCTTGCGGGCCAGCTGGAACGCCTTTTCTGCGCCCACGGTAACGCCGCTGCGGCCGGATACGCACACCAGCACGCTCTCGGCGGCGCGGATGCCCTCGTACTCGCCTGCTTCAAAGTCGAACAGACCCGGTGCATCGATCAGGTTGTACTTGATGCCCTCGTACTCCACCGGCACAACGGACGCCGACAGGCTGGCCTTGCGCTTTGCTTCCTCGGGATCAAAGTCCGAAATCGTGGTACCGTCCTCAACCCGGCCCATACGCTCGGCAGCGCCCGAAAAATAGACCAGTGCTTCGGTCAGCGTGGTCTTGCCGCTGCCGGCATGGCCGGCAATCAGAATATTGCGGATGTTGTTGCTTGCGTATTTCATATCGGTTTTTCCCTCATTTCCGCCGCACGGAGCGTTCTCTCCGTTTTTGTGGCATATTTTACAAAGATAATACCACATCTGAAACGATTTTTAAATATATCGTTTCAAATTTTAGCAAAAGCGCCTGCCAAACTTCCGGGCACTGTTTTGTGCAAGTTGACATTGCGGTGCAGAAACCGTTTGCAAAAAAGGCAAAACTCCCGGCAGCGCGTGCAGGCGCGGAGCCGGGAGTTTTCGTTGCAAATATGCGGTTTTTGTGGTATGCTGTAAGTGCCGCTTCGGCGGTAAGGGCGTTGATTGCATAATCGGTGGTCTAGCTCCTTCCGGCTGCGCGCCAGAGGGGGACGAAAAACTTTTTGCTTCCCCTGACGCGAAAGCGGAAAGGGGGGATGCCTCATGACGTTTGAACAGGTCGTGCTGTTGCTCATGCTGCTTGGTGGAGCAATCTGCATTACCTTCGAGATCACATGGACGATTTCCAACGGCAATTTCCAACGGCAAAAAGAAATGACCGCTCATGCCCTCAGAAAGCAAGCGGTCATTCTTTACGACTGATTAGCCGGATGAGGAGCTGACCATTGCAGTCAGCGCTCTTTCTATTCGTAGTATAGTCTATTTTTCCGGGTTTGTCAAGCCGCAGACCCGCCGGAAGAGGCAGGAGGTTTTACGCGATGAAACGCGAGGATTATATCAACTGGGACGAATATTTTATGGGCATTGCGCTGCTTACCGCCATGCGCTCCAAGGATCCCAACAGTCAGGTGGGTGCGTGCATCGTAAGCCCGGAAAATAAGATTCTTTCCTTGGGCTACAACGGGATGCCCATGGGCTGCAGCGATGACGAGATGCCTTGGGAGCGGGAGGGCGCCCCCCTGCAGACCAAGTATATGTACGTCTGCCACGCCGAGCTGAACGCCATTCTCAACAGCGCCCACAACAACCTGAAGGGTGCCCGGGTGTATGTGACCCTGTTTCCCTGCAACGAGTGCACCAAGGCCATCATCCAGTCCGGCATTGCCGAGGTGGTGTACTACGGCGACAAGTACCACGACAGTGATTCCAGCATTGCGGCGCGGTTCATGTTCGAGCACGCCGGTGTCCGGCTGACCCCCTATAAGCCCACCGGACGCCGGGTAGAGCTGGAGCTGTAAGCTCCCTCTTGACCTTCCCGATGCAACGTACTATAATAGAATCATAGCTTGAATAAATATTCAAGAATGTTTGCATAGAGAGGGAAATATACAATGGAACTGAAAAATCGCAGCTTTTTGAAGCTATTGGACTACACCCCTGCCGAGATCGGGCAGCTGCTGGAGCTGGCCGCTGACCTGAAGGCCAAAAAGAAGGCCGGTATCCGTCACGACCAGCTGCGGGGCAAAAATATTGCTCTGATCTTTGAAAAGACCTCCACCCGCACCCGCTGCAGCTTTGAGGTGGCCGCCCACGATCTGGGCATGGAAGTGACCTATCTGGACCCCTCCGGCAGCCAGATCGGCAAAAAGGAGTCCATCGCCGACACCGCCCGGGTGCTGGGCCGGATGTTTGACGGCATCGAGTACCGTGGCTACGGCCAGCAGATCGTGGAAGAGCTGGCACACTACGCCGGTGTTCCGGTGTGGAACGGCCTGACCAACGAGTTCCACCCCACCCAGATCTTAGCCGATTTCCTTACTATTCAGGAGCATTTCGGTCACCTGAAGGGCATCCACTTTGTTTACTTTGGTGACGCCCGCTACAACATGGGCAACAGCCTGATGGTAGGCTGCGCCAAGATGGGCTTACACTTTACCGCCTGCGCCCCCAAAAAGTACCAGCCGGATCCCGCACTGGTGGAGCAGTGTCAGGCCATTGCCGCCCAGACCGGGGCGACCCTCTCCTTTGAGGAGGATCCCGTCAAGGCAGCAAAGGGCGCGGACGTGCTGTACACCGATGTGTGGGTGTCCATGGGTGAGCCGGTTGAGGTGTGGGCGGAGCGCATCCACGACCTTGCCCCCTACCAGATCAATCAGGATCTGATGAATATTGCAGGCCCGGATGCAGTATTTATGCATTGCCTGCCCGCCTACCACGACCACAAGACCACCGTGGGCAAGGAGATGGGCGAACGCTTTGGCCGCGACGCCATGGAGGTGACCGACGAGGTATTCGAAGGCTCCCAGAGCATCGTGTTTGACGAGGCCGAGAACCGGATGCACACCATCAAGGCGGTCATGGCAGCCACCTTGGGATATCAGGAATAACGAGATAAGCCCGGAAGGTTCGCAGACCCTCCGGGCTTATTCTATCTGAAAATAATTTTCCGCTTAGCAATCATTCCGAAACTGCATTCTGCAGTTTCAGCACGCCCGCCTGCGTCAGGCGCTTACGCAGCAGCGCACCCACGATGCAGGACACCACGATCTTTGCAAGATCCAGCGCAATGAAGGGGTAGACGCAGACGGTCAGCGCGTAGCCCAGCTCGCACTGCATCTGGAACACGAACCATGCGGTGCCCAGCACATAGCAGGCGGCATCGCCCAGCACCAGACCCACAGCGGAGACCACCGGGTTGCCCTTGCTCTTTTCAATGAACATCCCGCCGATGAAGGCCAGCAGCAGATAGCCCACCAGATAGCCGCCGGTAGGGCCTGCCAGCTTGGCAAGGCCGGCACCATAGCCGGAGAACACAGGAATACCGATGGCGCCCAGTGCCAGATAGATAACCACGCTCAGGGTGCCGAACTTCGGCCCCAGCAGCCATGCGGTCAGGCAGATAACAAAGTTTGCCAGCGAGATGGGCACGGCTCCGATAGGCACGGTCAGCGGGCCCAGCACGCACAGCACGGCAGCCATCACCGCGGTGACAGCCATCTGATAGGTAGTCAGTTTTTTGTCTTTCATGGTCAGTTTTCCCTCTGTTTTTTCGTTTTGTAAGGCATCTGTGCCCGAGTATACCGCACCGGTGCGCCGCAGGTCAACGGAAAAGTTTGCAAAGGGTTTACAATCAATAGATATATTGTAATCCGTCAAAAAATATGATATTCTAAGAATACGGCGCTGATTGCATAATCGGTGGTCATGCTTTCCCATCCCGCAGCACTGCTTCTTCCTGTACATGGAACGAACCAGCGGCTTGTGGGAGGAGAACTTTTTTGAGCCAAGCCTCCCCAAGCCCTGAAGGCGAAGGGAGGGATGTCAGATGGATCTGTCGGAGATGCTGAACCTGCTGATGGTCATTCTTACGCTGTTGGGATTGATCATTGAGGTAATTCGCCTGACCCTTGAGGTCATGGATAAAGCTTCGCAGAAGAAAAACGATGACAACAAAAAAGATTGACCGCCCCAGTCTACCAAACTAGCGGTCAATCTTTTTGACTAATGCGGGATGGAAAGCTGACCTTTGCAGTCAGCGCCCCTTCTGTTTATAGTATAATCGCACCATCGTGTTTTGTCAAGGAGGTTCCCATGGGTGGAGGTCATGTATCGCGGCCGGATTTCGGGATGCCGCAGCCGGATGCGGCGTACCCGCTGACCGAGTTCTATCTGCTGGCGCAGCAGGCGCTGGAAAAAAGCGGCAGCTTTATGCTGCCCGCCCTCTACGCAGGGCTGCAAGCCCCTGCCCGGCGCATCTACCGGGAGGAAGCCGCCGGGTATCTGCAGCTTGCGGCAGCTCCGGCAGAGGGCCTGACCCGGCTGCTCTCCCCTGCCCGGATGCAGCTTTTATACAGCAGCTTGCAGGTGCAGCCGGACGGCACCCCCGCTGCCCTTTTGCGGACTGAGGAGGGCCCCCGCCTGACCGTGGCGGTGCAGCTGCTGCCGCCCTTTGTGTGGGAGGATCCGCTGCCGCCGCTGCCGGATGTTCCGGCGGCGCTCACCCTGCAACTGACCATGCAGGACGTAATGGCCATCGACACCGCCCCTGCCGCACTGGCGCAGAAACTGGTGCACAGCGCCGACGGCAAACGCTGGCTGCACCACCCCAAGGCCGAGACCTTTCTCTCCGAGCGGCTGGCGCTGCTGCAAAGGGTCTATAAATAAAGAAGGAGCATCCTCCCCTCTTTTCCTTTTTGCGATTCCGTGGTATACTGACCGGTAAACCGGCAGGATATCCAACCCCTGTCGGAGAACGTGGACGTGCCTTGCGGTCCGGTGCGTCCGGCACACAAAAAATGGAAGGAACCGGGTTTTGTTCTGCAATAATCGGGGATGCTGAGCCGTATACCAAGTGAACGTCCCCGTGAGAACCACAAACATTCCATCGAGAAGCCCGCTTCCGGGCATCCAAGGAGAGTTTATACAATGGGACAGCTGACCAGAAACGAAGTATTTACCTTGGCGGTGCAGCGTTACAGCGACACCGTCTACCGCACTGCGGTACATAATTGCCGCTGCACAGCCGATGCTGAGGATGTGGTGCAGGATGTGTTTGAAAAACTGCTGCACTACAACGGCATCTTTGAGAGTGAGGAGCATCTCAAAGCATGGCTGCTGCGGGTGGCCATCAACCGCTGCCGGGACCTGACCCGCGCCGCCCACCAAAAGGACACCGAGCTGGACGAGAACCTGCCCGCCCCCGATGTTCTGGAGGAGGACGGCAGCGTGCTGGATGCCATCCGCACCCTGCCGGAAAACTACCGCAACGCCATCTATCTGCATTACTACGAAGGATACACTACGGCAGAGATCGGGCGGATGATGGCGGTGCCCACAAACACGGTACTAAGCTGGCTGCGGCGCGCACGGGCACAGTTACATACGATGCTGAAGGAGGAGATCGAAGATGAGGTGGTATGAATATAAGATGGAGGTCGATGACCTGACTGCCCCGGACGATCTGAAGGCAAAACTGCTGGCCATGACCGACACCCTGACTGCGGAGGAAAAGGCCGAGCCCATGATGGCTGCCCCTGCCCCGCAGACCGCTGCACCCGCAGCACCCCTGAACACCGAAGCCAAGAAGAAAAAGCCCATCCACTTCCCGGTAAAGCAGCTGGGCACGCTGGCTGCCTGTCTGGCCGTGTGCGTGCTGGGTTACAGCACCCTGCATCTGGGCATCGGGATGGGCAGCGCTAAAAGCAGCGCGCCCACCCTGTACGCAGCCGAAGGCTCTGCCGACAGCTCCGCTGCTTCTGTGGCAGCGGGCGGGTTTGATCTCCAGCACGCCGCGCTGGACAGCACCCCCGAGGCGGTGAATTACAGTCTGGAGGCAGACGACCGCTCTCTGGAAACGGAATACAGCGGCACCGGCAGCGCCGAGGCTGCTGCCCCTGCGGTGGACAGTGCCAAGATCATCTACACCGCCAACCTGACACTGGAAAGCAAGGACTACGAGGCAGCCCGCAGTGCGCTGGACAGCGCTCTTGCCGAGGCGGGCGGCTATCTGGAATCCAGCAGCGAATATTCCAGCAGCGGTTCCAGCCGCTCCGTAAGCCTGACCTACCGGGTGCCGCAGGCCAACTACCAGAGCTTTCTGGATGCTGTGGCCGCTGCCGGTAATGTGACCTATCGCAGCCAGCAGGCCGATGATGTGACCACTCAGTATATGGACGTGTCCGCGCGGCTTTCTAATCTGCAGGCACAGCGCACCCGCTTACAGCAATTGCAGGAACAAGCCAAAACTCTTTCGGACTTGCTGCAGATTGAGGACTCCCTCACCGAGGTGCAGTCCCAGATCGAAAGTTGGCAGAGCCAGCTGGACTGGTACAGCGATCAGGTGCAGCAGTGCACCGTGTATATCGACCTGAACGAGGTGCAGACCTACACACCCGCCGACGAGGGCTTCTTCTCCCGCATCGGCACGGCCCTTGTCTCCGGCTGGGGCAACTTTGTGAATGGCTTGCAGCAATTTGTGGTGGCGCTGGCCTCCGTCTGGCCGCTGGCAGTGCTGGCGTGCGCTGCTGTTGCCGTGGCGCTTGCATGGCGCAAAAAGCACCCGAAGAAGTGAACCCATAGAAATCCATTTTCCGCATAAAGGCTTCCCCCGGCCGGGGGAAGCCTTTTGTTCAACCCTGCTGAAAACAACCACCCCTGTCCCGCCGGGCTGCTGCACCGGGAGGCAGGGGTGGTTTTGTATATTTTGCAGTGCTTATTACACGCCGGAATAGGCCGAGAAGCCGCCGTCCACCGGCAGGCAGATGCCGGTGATGAAACCGGCTGCATCATTGTTTAACAGGAACAGCAGTGCGCCCACAAGATCTTTTTCACTGTCGCCAAAGTGTCCCATGGGGGTGGCGGCAAGGATCTTTTTGGTGCGGTCGGTGGGGGTGCCGTCCTCGTTGAAGAGCAGCTTTGCGTTCTGCTCGCTGGCAAAAAAGCCCGGGGCAATGGCGTTGACCCGGATGCCCACCTTGCTGAAGTGCACCGCCAGCCACTGGGTAAAGTTGGTCACAGCAGCCTTGGAGCCGGAGTAGGCAGGGATCTTGGTCAGGGGCAGGTAGGCGTTCATGCTGGAAATGTTCAGGATGTTGCAGCCCTCGCGCCCTACCATCTGCCGTGCAAATGCCTGCGTGGGCAGCAGGGTGCCGATGAAGTTCAGGTTGAACACCATCTCCACGCCGCTCTCGTCCAGATCAAAAAAGGTGACGGTGTCGCTTTCCAGATCGGCCATCTCAAAATATTCCTTGTCCGTATTGGCGCGGGCGTTGTTGCCGCCGGCACCATTCACAAGGATATCGCAGGGGCCAAAGTCTGCCAGCACATCCTCGGCTACCTGCAGGCAGTTGGCCTTGTTCATCACGTTGCAGGTGTAGCCCTTGGCGGTGCCGCCCTCGGCTTCGATCTCGTCCGCAAGCTCCTTGAGCTTATCCATGTTGCGGCCCAGCAGTGCCACCTTTGCGCCCGCCCGGGCCAGCGCCTTGGCAAAAATGGAGCACAGCGTGCCGCTTGCGCCGGTGACGACAGCCACCTTGCCGGTGAGATCTGTGTTCAGTACATTCTTTTCCATAACATCCTCCTGTTACAGCTGTATTCATTGGCTAGAGTATAACAGAAAAAGACGGTCTTTGCCAGAACGTTCTTATTATAAAATGGGAAAGTTTTACGCTTTTTGCCGGGCAACAAACACGATATCCTCCGGATGCAGTGCAGACGCAATCGTGCAAAATCGCAAAAATGACCGTTTTTACCTTGAAGATCTTCTAACTCTTCCAAAGCAAAAGCAGTATGATAAATGCATGACAAACACATACTGACTTCGGCTGCGCTGCCCGCAGCGGGCTACACTGTTCAAGCCGCAGCGGGCTGCGCCTATGACCCACAGAGTTTTGAACAATGTGGGCATTCAGACCTGGAAACACAGCATTCCGCACCCACAATGTTCAACCCGAACGATGTGAACATTTAACGTAGGACAGTTTCTTTTTGCACACTGATCAAATATAAAAAGTTATAATAATATTCTACACTGTTCACGCTGCACAATGTGCAACAGCGGCGGCGCTTCCCACTTTGATGTGAACACAAAAAAAGCAGGTTGAATTTAAAAAATTCAACCTGCTTGGTGGTTGCGGGGGCCGGATTTGAACCAACGACCTTCGGGTTATGAGCCCGACGAGCTACCAGACTGCTCCACCCCGCGATATTTACTTTTTTTGCTTTTCAGCGGCTCTCGCTGACTGCTCAAGTATAATACCACAGAGCGGGTAGAATGTCAACCCTTTTTGAGAAAAATTTTCGTATTCTCCTGCCGCAGCTTTTAACGCACCATTGTCCGGTGCTGTGCGCGGTATTCGGCGGGGGTGATGCTGTACAGACGGCGGAAGGTTTTCAGGAAGCTGCTGTAATCCGGAAAGCCGCTTTCGGTGCAGGCATTCAGGACGGAAACGCCCTCTTCCAGCGCCTTGCGGCAGTGCTGCATCCGCAGATAGGTCAGGTAGTTGTGGATGCTCTCCATGGTGCACTCCTTGAACGCACGGGAAAGGTGCTCCCGGCTGGCGTAAAGCTCTTGCGCCAGCTGCGCGGTGGTAAGGGTCGGGTCCTGATAATGGGTCTGAAGGTAGGCCACCGCGCGCGACCAGTACACTGGTGCTGCTGGGTGTTCTAATCCCTGACTGTTCCGGGTAAAGCAACGAATACGTTGCCCCCATTTCTCTGAAGATATCCTGCATCTAAAGGGGAATGGGGGCATTTTTTATCAAAAATCAACTGAGAGGAGTAAAAGCTATGGAGATCTGCTCCCGTTTTACCGGCATGGAGCGCAAGAACGGCGCTTTCCTGCTGCATACTGATAACGCTGATGTCAAGGTCTGCTTTGTGACCGATGAGATCGTCCGCGTCCGCGCAAGCTTTGACCATGAGCTGGCAGAGGAGCCCTACGTCCTGATGACCACCGCATGGGAGGATCGGATAAAGCCACTCCCTGACGCAGCCCTTTACAGGTCTACACGCATCCACCACACGCCCGATTCTTACACCAAACGCGAACTTGTCGGGGCGGGGCCCCTCCATCTTGCTTACGCAAGACCGTTCGGTCGCTTAAAAGCCCCACTGGGGCTTTCATTGCTCCGCTGCGCTTCGCAAACACGAACTTGTCGGGGCAAGGCCCCTCCATCTTGCTTACGCAAGACCGTTCTGTCGCTTAAAAGCCCCACTGGGGCTTTCATTGCTCCGCTGCGCTTCGCAAACGCGAACTTTTGAAAACACGTCACTTTCGGCAACTTGCAAGAAAAGACAAGGGAAACTTTGGCAAAAAGAGAGAGGGCTGGACGGTGCCAGCCCTCTTGACAAGGAAAAACACAAGGCTCTTTATTATAATAAAGCTATAAGAACATAATAAAGGCAATTATTTGAAATTTTTGAAAAAACAGAAATCATTTTGATGATATGGGACGTTTTAATAGACAGGAAGGGGGTGAACCGTATCCAGACAGAATTATTGCTGCGGAAAGTGCAGAGCGGAGATACGGGTGCGCTGGACACTCTGATTACAGCGTACTATCCACAAATTCTGAACTATTGCCGTTGGCATACAGCGGACGAGCAGCAGGCGCAGGATGCAGCACAGGAAACCTTTTTGAAAGCGGTGCGCTGGCTGGATTCCTGTGGTGGATTTCAGGGGGCATTCCGTCCCTTTCTGTACAAAATCGCAAAAAACATTTGCATCGATCTGAACCGTACGATGGAGCGGACGGAGGTATCGCTGGAGAGCTTGCCGGGCGAACCCGCCTATCAGGAAAGCGGCTTTGCTGCGGCAGAGGAGAAAGCAAACCTGCGAGCGCTGACGGCCCAGCTGGAGCCGGAACAGCGGGAACTGGTATTGCTGCGGTTCGCACAACAGCTTAAATTGCGGGAGATCGCGCAGATTACAGGTCTGCCCCTGCGCACAGTGCAGTCCCGCCTGCGTGCCGCATTGAAAACCTTGAAAATGCAATTGGAAAAGGAGGACTGGAGATGAATCGAGCCTTTGAAAAAGAACTGTCCAGAGCACTGGCGACAGAGCTTGACACAGCCGCACCGAAAACGCTGCTGCGCCGCTGCCGGGCGGAACATGTCGTAAAACAACGGAGTGATTGGCGTGATTTGCTGCACTGCCAGTTCAAATTGCTGGGCTGGAAGGTCTGGGCGCTGGAAGCAATGGCGGCACTGGCGTTGTACAGTGTGGGCCGGGAACTTGCCCTGTGGGAGAAGGCATGGACATTACGCAATGCACTGTTTGGTCTGAGCACACTTGCCATGCTGACAGCCCTGCTCGGTCTGCCGTTTTTATACCGGGCAAGTCAATATAAGATGCTTGAACTGGAACATGCCACATATGCAGGAATCGGTCGTCCGCTGGTGATGCGGTTTTTGCTGCTGCTGGCGGGGGAAACGATCCTGCTGGGAGTGCTGGTACTCAATGTGCGGGCAGCCGTGCCATGGAGCATCGGGCAACTGCTGGCGGTGTTGACCGTGCCATTCCTGACCGCAAACAATGAGCTGCTTCTGCTGCTGCGCTGGGTGCGCCCGGAATGGATGATGACCGGGGCTGTACCGCTGTTTGCAGGGCAGCTGTGTTTGCTGCGGTTTGTGCAATTATCGGAACTGCCGAAAGGTCTGCCACTGGCGGCGGGCGTGCTGGTGCTCTGTATGGTGTTGCAGTGCATCCGGCTTGCCGCCCGGTCAGAATATATTGCAGAAGCTTGAAAGGAACAAGTCATGGAACTGAAAATTCAGAATGTTACAAAGCGATACCGGGATAAAACGGCGGTGGATGATGTGTCCATCACTCTCACGCCGGGTGTGTGGGGACTGCTGGGGGCGAATGGTGCAGGCAAAACAACCTTAATGCGGATGTTGGCGGGCGTTCTGCGGCCCAGCAGTGGCCGGATCTTGTGCGATGGGGTGGAGATTGGAACACTTGGTGCGGCCTACCGGGAAAAGCTGGGGTATCTGCCGCAGGAATTCGGGTTTTACCCGGAATTCACGGTGCAGGACTATCTGGAATATATGGCGGCGCTCAAGGGTCTGCCGCACACAGAGGCTGCCCGGCAGATCGACGCACTGCTGGAGCGGGTAAGCCTCACTGAGGTGCGCCGCAAAAAGATCATAAAGCTTTCCGGCGGTATGAAGCGCCGGGTAGGCATCGCACAGGCACTGCTCAACGACCCGGAAATTCTGATTTTAGATGAACCCACGGCAGGGCTGGACCCCGGAGAACGGGTGCGCTTCCGCAATCTGCTGTCGGAGTTTGCACAGGAACGGATCGTTCTCATTTCAACGCATATCGTTTCGGATGTGGAATACATTGCAGCTGAAAATGCCGTGATGAAGGCTGGCAAAATCATTGCACAGGACACCACCGAAGGGCTGGTAAAGCAGATCGAAGCCAAAGTCTGGCAGGGAAATATCCCGATGGAACAGCTTGCCCGGTGGGAACACCGGCTGCGGGTGGTGAACCTGCGCAACGAGCCGGACGGAACGGTAACATTGCGGTATCTGGCGGATGCACCGCAGCTGCCGGACAGCGTCCCGGCACAGCCCAGACTGGAAGATCTGTATCTGTGGCTTTTCCCAGAGGAAATGGAGGAAGCAAAATGAACCTGTATCGTTTGGAATTGAAACGTGTGTGCAAAACCCGTATGACAGCTATTCTGCTGGCCATTGCACTGGTGCTGGCCGTGGTCATGGCATATCTGCCGGTGACCTTTATCGGCTGGACGGAACTGGATGCCAGCGGAAACGAAGTGCGTTACACAGGTCTGAAAGCAATCCGGAAACGGCAGGAGCAGCAGGTATCCGGTACCATCACGCCGGATGTCATGCAGGAAGCACTGGAAGCCTATCAGCGGGTGTACCGGCAGTATGATGCAAGCTCCATCAACGATATCCCGGACGAGGTATTTTATAAAGAACTTGCCCGGTATCGGCCTCTTGTGAACAACGCAAAGGAAGCTTTTGCCGACCCGAAAACCGGCATGGCACCGGGCGTGATGGGGCTGACCGCAGAGGATATGCAGAACTTTTACAGCCAGCTCCCCAAACGGCTGGAATCGGTGATCTGGCTGGAACAAAGCGGAAAGCCCGGCTATGAGCAGGCGCAGGCCATTGCACAGAAAAAGTTCGATGCTGTACAAAAACCGTTCACCTATTCATTTGGAGTCAGTTCAGACGCAATGGATTACCAGACCCTGTTGAGTTTGCTGCTCACCCTGCTGTGCGCGGTGATTGCGGCCCCGGTGTTTGCATCGGATGCACAGACCGGGGCGCAGGACATCCAACTGTGCACAAAAAACGGCGGTCTGCGGCTAGCAGCGGCAAAGCTAGCGGCGGCGTTTAGTATCACAGGGGCAGCGTATCTGCTCTGCGGCGTGGTGTGGATCCTGGTCACGAATGCTCTATTTGGCTGGGAAAGTACCCAAACTTCCGTGCAATGGCTGTTTTCTGTGACCAGCCTGCTGCCGTATACCGTTGGCCAGATGGAGTGGGTCATGCTGGTGGCAAACTTCCTGATCTTCTTTGCGGAGGTGGCCTTTGTGCTGATGGCATCCGTATGGGCCAAGAACAACCTGACCGCTTTGTCTGTGGCGCTGATCAGTGTGGTGGCACCGCTGATTGTTTATATGGTCGTGCCGGGCTCCTTCGGAGAATGGCTGTCCACCCTGATTCCGGCAGGGGGCATTGGGCTTTCCAATGCATTGCTGTATAAAATGATCAGCTTTGATTTTCTCTATGCAGGCGGGCATGCCTTCTTTCAGGCAGATGTACTGCTGGCATCGGCACCGATCAAGATCGTTCTGCTCGTTGGATTGGCAGCATGGGGGTATCTGCGAAAGACCAAGGTGGCTTAAAAGGAAACTCTACTGAAAAAAGTTCATCGGATGCATAGAAAACTGCATCGGATGAACTTTTGTGTCCTAAGCTCCCTGCCATGAATCATAGTTGTTGATGTACATTTGATGCGTGGTCTAACATTCTTTCCACAACTTTCTCGTATTATCTTTCAATAATAAGCACAAAGGCAGGCACACCATGTTTCCATAGTGTACCTGCCTTTTTCGTCCTTACGGGTTCGGTGTACCTACTACACCAATCCGCCTATTCGATTCTTACACCACACCGCTTTGTAAGGCTCCTTTTCGGGAAAACGTCCCAAAATTGGTGTAGTTGTGGTGTAGTACCGCAGATGTTGCTTGAAATCTGTTCAAAATTTCTTCGTATCTGCGTTTTAATTTTGTATTTTACTGCTCAATCGGCTTCATCGTGGGGATACTTTCCGGAACCGGCTTACAATGCTTCGTGATGCTTCACAATCGCGTTTTCACTTGCGTTCCCGGTATTCACAATCCTTCGTGATTCGCCGTCATTCTCGTAGTTTTGCTGTCAATTTGCTGTCCTTGGAAGAATTTTGCTGTCAGACAAAACGCTCAGTAAGAGCCCTTCTTTGCTATCAAAAAATATCCAGTGTAGCAGCCAAACGCTCAAATGATTCCTGTTTTTTCTCCTCGGTCGCCTCGGCATAAATGTCCATCGTGGTCTGAATGTCTTTATGCCCCATGACCGATTGGATGACCTTCAGGTTGGTCTCTTTTTCGCAAAGCCTTGTGCAGAACGTGTGCCGCAGATGATGTGCCGAAAAGTCCGGCAGCAGAACCGCTTCGCGATGCTGCTTCTTTGCTTCTACTTCCTCGCCCGCATTGTAGTCCGCAATAATGCGTTTAATGGCACGGTTCACAGATTGCGGATTCGGAACATTACCAAAGCGGTTGCAGAAGATGAAGCCCGACATACCATCAATCTCCACATCGTTCCAGCCGGATTCTTTTTGTTCTTCATGCAGCATTTCAAAGGCATCCTTTACGGTATCAAACATAGGGATCGTCCGAACGCCTGCTTCCGTTTTAGGCTTTGAGATGTGCAGAACCGAATTGCGGCTTTCGCCCACCGGGTAATAGACCAGACTGTGATTGATGCTGATAGTACGCCGCTCATAGTCCAGATCATCCCAGCGCAAGCCCAACGCTTCACCAATGCGGCAGCCTGTTCCCAGCAGCACCGTAAACAGCGGCCACCAGTGGCAGTAGACCGGATGATTGGCGATATGCTCCATGAACGCCCGCTGCTGCGGAATCGTCAGGGCATGACGCACACCAGTGGTCTGCTCGGAACTTTTCTTGATTTCTGCCATCACACCATCTGTGGGATTCTTGCGGACGATCTCATCTCGAACCGCCAGCTGAAAGGTGGGATGCAACAGCGTATGAACGCTTTCGAGCGTGTTCGTCTGCAAGCCCTGCTTATCCAACAGGTAATTGTAGAACTGCAGCACATCCGAATACCGAATCTCCGCAATTTTCTTCTTGCCGAAGGTATCACGGATAAAGCGGTCATACATATAAAGATAGTTGCTCCGGGTGGTCTGGCGTAGATTTGTTTTCAGGCTCATATAACGGTCAAACACAAAGTTGACCGTTGCTTTGCCTGCAACGTAAATATCCAGACCGTCCATCTGGTCTTTAGTTAGCTGCGCTTCCTTCTCCCGAAGGGTCACAAGATCATTTGCGTAGATGTATTTGCGCCGTCCCAGCGGGTCCGTGTAAGAATACGCATACCGCTTATCGGAGCTGCGCTGCATCTCGCCTTTTCGCAGGGTACGCCCCCGCAGGTCTTTTCGTGTCGTTGCCATATCAATTCTCCTTCCCGAAAGAAGAAGGGCTTGATACTATTTAAGGTCGGACAAAACTTTGTCCAGCCCCTGCAAGACAACTTCTGTTACAGTCAGTTGATGTTGTTCGGCATAATTGCAGATACGCTCATACAGGGCATCCTCCACCCGAATGCTCAAGGTTTTCTTTTTTTGCATTTTCGGATTTTGGTCGTCCCATCTTTGCCATAGCTACTCTCATACCTCCACAGCACCAGTATACTTTCCGTGTGACAGGAAGTCAAGCTGCAAAAAGCCCTTCTTGAAAATTTTTACGAAAAATCGAAAGTTCACACTCTGCTCATTGACATTTCGTCCTTGATTTGCTATTATAATGGTAACAACTCCCCCAGGCCTCTGCGCATAGCGTATGCACACTTGGGGGCGTTTTGCTTATAAAGGAGATTTTTCATGGCAGACAAGGACTTCAAAACGATAGACGAACAAATCGAGATTCTTCGTTCACGCGGCCTTACCATCGAGGATGAAGCCGAAGCAAAGGATTTTCTGCTGCGGAACAATTATTACCGTGTCAGCGGCTATTCTCTGACGCTCCGCAAGAACGATGTTTTTGCGAAGTCTGCCACGTTCCAAAATATCGAAGACATTTACAATTTCGACCATGAGTTCCGTCATATCATCCTGCACCATATCGAAACCATTGAGGTACAGATAAAGTCCATCTATGCCTATGAATTTACAAAAGTGTATGGGCCGCTGGGTTATCTGGATGCCGCAAATTTCTCCAATCAGGCAAAACATAAGGAAATCGTCGACAAAGCCAACCAGCAGAAGCGGCAGCGGCTGGCCCACGAAGCCTACTTAAAGCACTTCATCAACGATCTGCACCAAGAGATTCCTCTCTGGGCATACGTTGATTTGCTGACGATTTCCGACATTTCTTTCCTGTATTCCATCTCCGAACGCCCAATAAAAGAAACAATTGCCCATCGGTTCGGGCTTACCATGAATCGCGGCCCGGAAATTCTGGGGCAGTATATGCACAGCATGACGATCATCCGCAATCTTTGCGCACACGGGAGCCGCATTTACAATCGTCTCTTTGAGCAAAAGCCTTCCCTCAACAAGAAAGAACAGACATTGTTGATTCGCCGGGAAGATGGCACAATGGATAATGCCCATTTCTTCGGGTTCTTCCTCATCATGAGAAGGCTTCTGCCTGCTGAGAACTTTGCGGAAATGAAGGAAGCCGTCATTGCTCTGACGGAAAAATATCCGTTTGTGCGAATGGATTATTACGGCTTCCGGGATGACTGGAAAGAAAAGCTCTAATTTTGCATAGAATAAAGATGACTTTTCCCACGAGCTGCTCTGCAGCGCAACACTGTGGGCGGTCTGGGGCCGGGGGATTTTCCTCCGGCCTATTTTTATGCAATGCGGAAGGTTTCCAGATACCGCTCGAAAATCTCGCAGTTGACCAACGCCACCTTGTCGATTTTATAAACGGCTTTGGCTTCCTTCGCCAACTCCTGAAATTTTGTCAGACCAAGACTGTATTTTTCAGCCCCTTCCTGATAGCGGACAAATTTTTTCGCATTCATTTTTGTTCTTTCAACGTCCTTTCGGGCGTAACCCATAAGCAAAACCTCCATGTTTTATTTTTGATATAAATTCAAAATCACCTGCTCATCCTGCACCTATTGCACACTGTGAGCAGGCTGAGCAGGGCTTTTTCAA
>ENA-ORRX01000346-ORRX01000346.1-human-gut-metagenome-genome-assembly--contig:-NODE-346-length-17105-cov-5.72428_pt1 | contig 17105 bp, 13 predicted proteins | sample MGYA00242186_ERZ509153 | MGnify/ENA primary metagenome ERZ509153 (study PRJEB26280, sample SAMEA2338643) | human gut metagenome | biome: human gut; feature: human-associated habitat; material: faeces... | reverse complement strand
TAAAAGTTCGGACGACTTCTATCTTTCATCAAGCCTCTGTATATTAACATGATACAAATTCGTACTAAGTCCATGAGGTGCTATAAATGATCAAATTGATAGAAATATAGTACTATCTACATTCTGCTTAGCTCCACATACATCCAAGACGTAACAGCCTGTATTTAAGCATTATAGCTCAAGATTTCAACATTGATAGTACAAAACCATTAAAAACTCAGATTGACTAGCAAATACATGAATATCAATACTTCAAGTATTGCCAACTTGGGACATCGGGCCCCAAGTTGGCAATGCCGACGCGGGGACGCATCGCACACTGGAGAGGATACGTTACACGGGGTAAATTGCGCTCCTTACGCGCGCGTACGTAATATTTACCCTGAGACGTTTTTTTGTTTCATGTTTCATTTTTACAACACAACGCATTGATAATCAATAGTTTCAAGAGATGAAACATTGGTGTTCAATGTTTCATTCTTGATTTCAATGTTTCAGTGGTGTTTCTCCCATTGGGGTTTGATTTCTCTCCCACAGAGTTTTTAAATCGCTCCCATTGGGTTTTGATTTTTCTCCGAGTGTGTTTTTGGAAAGGGGTGTGGTAAATAAAAAATGAAACTTTGAAACCAAAAATGAAACATAGAATGCCAATGTTTCATCTCTTGAAACGTTTGATATTCAATAAGTTGAAACATAAAAATGAAACATAAAAGGAAAAACGTCGGTGGTAAAAATATGTAAGAGTTTTTGGAAGAAAATACCGGTATTTGAGTATTGTAGAGGAGATCAGAAAAAGGAATATTGCTTATATAATAAGTAGGTGTTCAAAATTATTAAAATAATTTTGAACACCTACTTATAGCATTAATCAAACAAATGTGGATTAGCTTGCAGAGCCTCAACGATGGCTGCGGGGGGACGCTGATTGAGGAGTTCGTGCTTCATCCAATCCATATAGGGAGCTACGTGTTGGAAGAATTGGTGATAGCCTTGACAGAGGTAGTTGAGACCAGGTTCACCATCAGCGGTATGGGCGAAACGATTTTTAGGACATTCTCCATTGCAAGCAAAGAGATACTCACATTCGCGACACTGACGGGGCAAAGACTTTTGTTTGGCTTGACCAAATGTTTGCTGGCGAGGAGAATACATCATGTCGATGAGAGAATCCGTCTTGATATTGCCCAACTTATACTGCGGGAAGACGAAGTGGTCACACGAATAAACATCACCATTCCACTCTATCGCTCCCGCATGACCACACGTTTTGGCCAAAGTGCAAATACCCGGCTGCTGACCAACCCAATTGGCAAGAGTGGAGTCGAAGAGCTGAATATAATAGTTGCCGACATCATTGCGCACCCATTCATCGAATATAGTGCAAAGGAAGTTGCCCCACTGCTGAGGGGTTACACTAAACTCCATGATTCCACCTTCGCCAGCCTCATCGACGGCGGCAAGGGTGCGGCCGTCGGCATGCGGTTGTATGCGTTCGACGATAGGGGTGAACTGTATGTAATGGCAGCCGATTTCTTTGAAGAAGTGATAAAAGTCGAGTGGATAGTCGGCATTGAAGTCGTTGACTACGGCTAAAGCATTCCACTCTACCCCATGCTTGTTGAGCAAACGAATGCCTCGCATTACTTGATTGAACGAGGGGCGTCCGCCACGATTACGACGATATTCGTCATGAAACTCTTGTGGGCCGTCAATGCTTACCCCTACGAGCCACCCTTCGCTACGGAAGAACTCACACCACTCGTCGGTGAGTAAGGTACCATTGGTCTGAATGCAGTTGTCAATGGTGCGACCTGCAGCATATTTGCGTTGCAACTCCACAACTTTTTTATAGAAAGCAAGGGGACGCATGAGCGTTTCGCCTCCATGCCAAGTGAAGAGCACTTGTGGCATGGTTTGCGCTTCGATATAGTCGTGAATAAACTTCTCGAGCAGTTCGTCGCTCATTACTTCGTTTGGCGAGTCGACATAGAGTTTTGACTTTTCGAGATAGTAACAATACTTACATGCTAAGTTGCAACGTGAGCCAGCTGGTTTGGCTAAAAGATATAGGGGGGAAGAGAAAGGGGTGGCTAACATATATATAAAGACATGAGACAAGATTAACTGGGGGGCAGGTCTCTGGCCTACGAATTGAGAAATCAGAAATTAAGTTCTTTTTCTCAATTTCGCAGACAAGAGGTCTGCCCCCAGTTACTGCGATGTTTACTACGATTTGTCTACTTCATTATTGTGCATAGCCTAACTTGGCTAAGACTTCGTTGCTGATATCGATACTGGGTGAGGCGAAGATGATACCTGTATCTGAAGCGCGATCGAGAATAAGTTGGAAGCCACGAGCGGTGGCTATACCTTTCACGGCATTATAAATCTCGTCTTGAATGGGTTCAATAAGGCTTTGACGCTTCTTATAGAGTTCACCTTCGGGGCCAAAGTACTTCTTCTTGAGGTCGGCAGCCTCTTTTTCTTTATCAACGATAGCCTTCTCGCGTTCTTTCTTTTGTGCATCGCTTAGGAAGACGCTTTCATTTTGATAGTTCTTATACAAAGTCTGCGCCTTCGTGTTGAGTGCTTCAACCTCGGCTTGCCATGACTTAGAGGTCTGGTTTAACTGTTCGTTGGCACGTTCGTAAGCAGGAATGTTGCTGAGGATATATTCCATGTCGACAAGTGCGAACTTTTGTGCCTGTGCTCCAATGGTAGTGCAGAGCATAATCAGTGTGAAAATAATCTTTTTCATAATCTATTTCTATGATTTTATTGTATTGTATGGCAAATGTGAACTACCGCTAAGCTAAAGACTTAGCGGCTTCGGAGATAGTTATGCCTCCTCGTTTTTCCTGCTTCTTCCTGCCATTGCTTTTTAGTACACGAGGTCGGTCATCCACAAGAGGACAGTCCACAGGCTTTACCTTCCCACGTTCCGTGGGTAGGGCCTTCAAGCCAAACTCTTTGATTCAGTTCCTTCTTCATCAAGTTGGTCAGATACACGTTACCAAGAGTTTCCTTGCGTTCCTTGTATGCTGTGATTTTCATGTTCAAAGCCCAATTATAGACAAAGCAACAGCAGCCGAAAGTATTCGCGAACAAGACCTTCTGCTCATCTGTCGGATATATTCTATATTTGTAGGCTCATAACATATATGCAAAGTTAATTATTAAAAATCAGAAAACATCATGATACTGAAAGAATATATTTTCAAAGAACCACTCTAAATTCCTCATCAAATATCACATCATATTAGTTTGCAAATATAGGAAACAATTACTTGTCGGAGCTGTCGAATATGGTATAAAGAAAATCATGCGACACATATCAGAAATGTCTGACTTTGACATTGAAGTCATGAAAACAGACAAAGACCACTTACACATGATGATTAGAAACGAGCCGAAACTGGTACCACTACAGATTGTCAGACGATTAAAGCAAATGTCTACCACTGCTGTATGGAAGAAGTATGGAGATTTTCTACGACACAACTTCTACAAAGAACACACTTTTTGGACTGACGGATATTTTGTATCTTCAATTGGGAATGTCAGTCAAGAGACCATCAAGAAATATATTGAAAACCAAGGGTAGCTGCGCTACCTTGCATTTTTCATCCCCTAAGCTAAAGGCTTAGGGGTTTTCAAATACGCTTTCTATAAATAGTTCAATCCATGCATCTGCATAGGGGGCTATACATATAGTTACTATTAAAGTTTATTGGCTGCAGTTTTTTCAAAGACCTTTGTATTGATCTTTTCAAGTGAACTCATTAGGGATAAATGGAAAGTATTATAAGGATACTTGGTAAAGTATATTAACTGATGTCAAGAATTTAGCAAGGGTGGTCTAAAAGGCCAATGGAGAACTTAGCACAGAACAAGTCCTCTTCACTGAGGAATGCACATTAAACAGCCCCCACACCTACTTATATGGATTGCTTAGCTCAAAATATAGCTTACCGCGTGAACATATTGTAAGCAATAGCAGAAAGAAGCAGAAGATGAAATATATGTATCTCCGAAGCCGCTAAGTCTTTAGCTTTGCGGTAGTTCACGATCCTATCCCCCTCTAAAAAGAAGAATGCCAGTTTGAAAGCGAGCGTAATGCTGCTTCCAAACTGGCATAATAATATCTTTTGATTCAGTAATGTGGTGGAACTATTAATTTATGTTGTTCCACATACCGCCTTGATTGCTTTCACTCCAAATAGGGTTTTCTTTCTTACCTGAAAGTATTTCATCACGTTTTTCTACAGAAGTCCCCGCAGAATCACCGATGCCCATGCTTTGCGTCATCATATAACCTTCCATAACAAACTGAAAACTTTGCGATAGAGGAGCTATATATTTCTTTTTCATAATAAATAGGAATAATCGTTAGTGTGTTATTTGATAAAAATTTTCTTACCTTGAGCTGTCACGAAGATGCCATTTGATGGATACATCACACGGTGACCATTGAGGTCGTAGTATACTTCAGCCTCTGTGTCTTGGTTGGTAGTGGCATGGCTTATGCCTGTGATTTCGCCAAAGTTGAAGGTGAGCATTTGTGCGTCAGCCGTGGTAGCTGTAATGTTTGTTGCAGGAAGGAATGCCTTATTCGAGGGTACAAAGTCGAGCTTTGAGGGAAGGAATCCCACCGTTCCGCTCTTGGCAGAGAGGAGGTAGTTGACGATGGTGTTGGTATCGTATCCTTTACGTTCAGCTGTGGTATACTGCAGTTTGTTTTCGGGATAAGTGGTGGTAGTAGTAGTCAGTTCCAAATTAACAGTGGTTCCACCATCCTTAGCTAACAAAGCGCCCGTATTGGCAGGGATGATGCCGTCTTCAATCTCCTTGAGTTTCATTACTGAACCTTCAGCAGTTTCAGCAATGTAAGCTTTCACACCGCTCTCAGTAGGTACTTTCACAGCAAAGGGGAAGGCTACTGAAGCCCAACCTACATTCTTAATTGTTACAGGTACAGAAGTTACCTTAACCAACTGCCAATAGTTTGACTTGTTGGTGTACTGATTGTTGTTGGTGCAGACGTAGGCATCGTCGTTGCCGTTTTTAGCACTTACTTGGTCGCCATTATCGCGAATCATCAACATCATTGTGTTGGCATTGTAGCCATCAAATGGAGCTGAAGAATTATAAGGCTTAAAGGTGTAAGAACCCGAACCTGCGTTAGCAATAGGCATTTCCACAGGATTGGTTCCATTGGTCTGTCCAAACATACAGTTGGTATTCACATTGCGGAAACCATAAAAACCATTACCATTGGATACGAACTGCCATACCTCTGAAGTGAAGTTGTCAGCATCAGACTTTCTGCCAATGCGACGATTATTCGTAGACTCATAATTTGTGTTCAGTACACCATCAATACCTACTACCATTGCTTCGGTAGAGAGATAGCGGTTGGTGAGATCCGCATTGACGTTGCGAATGCGGTAGTAGGCATTGGGGTCGGGCTGTAATACCCAATTTAATTCTGCATAAGCAGCATCCAAACCAGCCCAGTCGGTAGCTGAAGCAGCCTTAGCCTTAATGTTTTCTACATTTGCTTGAGTATTAAGAGGCAATGCATCGTCTGTAGCAACAGACAATTTAGCAAAGATGTCTTGCGCTGTTGTAAAATCAGTATTGTCAACAGCCTTCACCTTATAGCCCGAACCACCATCATTTTGCGCACCTTCAGCATTGTCATGACTCCAAGTACCAAGATATCCACTTTGATGGTCGCCAAGATAACCCCAAGTATTCTCAAACTGCAAACTGAAGTCTGCATTATTAGATGTCTGCATATAGAATGTAGTACCTGTGTCGGTCATTGTAGCTTTATTATCTTTATTCGAAACCGTTACGTACTTTTTAGCCTCGTGGTTATAAAGTTTTACACCGAACCCGCTTTCTACAAGTGCCCAATGTGCCCCCTTCAGTAATTTGTAATCGCTATTAGAGTAATTAGAGTTATGGTTGCCTGAACCAGACAATATATTACTATCATCAGTATATACTACAGTATTTCCATTGTTATTATTACGAGTGCGGAGCACATACCACACGGGATTTTCTGGAGTTGAGAATGTGATGCCTGAGGGAGCAGTAGCTGCGGTAGCTTTCACATCAAAAGTTTTTGTATCTGCAGTCACTGTGAAAGTTTGTTCAGCAGGAACTGTTATGTAATACGAATGAGGAATATTTGTAGAAGAGGTCAAGGTCTCTCCTATTTTTTTCGGGCTATAGGTATAAGATGGACTTCCTTGATCTGATGCTTTATACCTAATGGCTGCCGCATAAGTTTTAGTAATCTTTTCTTCAGATATTGTACCACTCAACTTATAAAAAGCAAACTGTACAATCGAATTTCCATCACCAGCGGTGCCTCCCGTCCAATACGAAAGATTGTGTTCATCAGTTGTATTGGCATGAATATAAGTACTATAATTGGCTTGATAGAGCAATACTCCTCCATCAAGGCTATTCGTGTAAGGAGTAAAATTAGCGGGCTTCAGCATGGCAGCATTGCTTGATGAAGTCTTGTTATCAGCCATATTACCTCCATCACCATTATGAGCGGGAAAGTACTCACCTGTAGAGGCATTTTGAAAAATAAGTACCCCATTCGTATTGGTAACATACCACACATATTCCAAACCTATATTGGTCAAATTCATACTTGCCTCAGGTTTTTGGCGCATAGGACGGGATGAGTCACCACTTTTACGATAAATATAACCATTTGTACCCTTAATACGGGTCTTAAGCAAATAGTAGCCATCGGTAAGTTCGCTTACAGGAGTATACGAATCTGCCACCGTGATACCATCCGCCCAAGCCACTGCAGCGCATAGCCACAGGAGCAACGTTGTTGCGAAAGAAGTAAAATGCTTCATGTTTTTTAGTATTATTGTTATTAATTATTTTGTTTTCAATCTTTGATGAAGCACGACACTAACAATTGTGAATGCTTACTTATGAGCGCAAAAATATAAAATTAAAATTAATTAAATTGGGTGGGGTAATAAAATATGTTAACGTAGAAGAAAAACGTTTTTATAAATATTGCTGTCCGCTAAAAGTTTTCGACCGATATAAAATTAGGGCTGGATTCCTCGCTCGGAATTCAGCCCTTTAAGTTACCTTTGTTCTTGAAAAATATAATTATTGTTGTCCGCTAATACTCAAAAGAGCATAGCAATAAATTTTAATTGTACCGAATTCTATACAATTAAAAATTAATACAGAAGACAACGATAATTTTCCTTTTCTTTTATCTCGGGAATAAAAAATAACATAGCCGAGATCAAAAGATTTAAATAGCCTACTAACAGGTGCAATATCACACACTATATAGTTGACTCTCTAATCCGAAGCCTATCTTATCTTTAATTGAAACATGAACTACTTCCCTCAGAAGTAGTCTCATTAGTAATTCGTTAGTAAGCATTCCATTCAAGCCGTATTGAAAAATAAAAAAAGGGAAAGCCCTAAAATAGAGCTTTTCCTTTTTTTATTTTTCAATACAGCTTGAATGTGGAATGCTTACTGTAAAACGCAATAATTGCAAATAAAGTTTTTTACTTGCTACTATTGCGGATTACAGTCCCGCCCATTGAAATCCTAATTCAAGAACAATGTTAGAATTCTTGACCAATGATGAAGTGGAACTGCGAACCACCAGCACGCTTGCCTGTGTAACCACTGATGGTCTTTTGGAAACCGTAGGCCCAGTCAATACCCATCAAACCAACCATGGGCAAGAGGATACGTACACCGACACCGGCTGAACGCTTCATGTTCAAAGGATTGAACTTCTTGACGTCTTGCCATGCGTTACCGCCTTCAAGGAAGGCAAGAGCATAGATAGACGTTGACGTCTCGAGCATCAAGGGGTAACGCAACTCTAAGGTCATACGGCTATAAGCATAGGCATCGCCATAGTAGGAGTTGTTACCTGAGAGTGAACCGTTCTCGTAACCACGTAAGGCAATGGTCTCGGTAGCGTAGCCAGAATAACCCGACATACCGTCACCACCGACGTAGTACGTTTCGAAAGGTGACTTCTTATGCTGATTGTAAGCGCCAAGAATACCAAATTCTACACGCGTCATCAACACAGGTGCCTTGACGGCACTTGAGAGGGCAGTGAAGTTGCGGAACTTCAGCTTCCACTTGTGGTACTCAATCCAACGATACTTCTCTTGCATCTCCTTCTGGTAGTTAGCACTCTGATAATTGTTGGCTAACTTCTCATAGTTACGACCGTCCCACAGTGAGTAAGGCGGTGTGAAACTTACTTGGAAGAGGAAATCTGAACCCTTACGTGGATAGAAGGGGTGGTCGGTAGAGTTGCGCTGCAATGAGAGCGAGAGGTTGATATTGTTACAATTACCGTCGGTAATCAAGAAGTAGTTCCACGACCTCAACATATAGCGTGTATAGTTGAGTTCGGCCATGAACGTAAAGTAGTCATCAGGCCAGCGAAGGCGCTTACCAAAGCCGAGGCTGAGGTTGACCATCTTGACGTACTTATCGGGGTCGTAAGCATCGGTATAGTAGTTAGAGCTTGAACCGTAGCCGTAGGCGTAGTTATAATAGTTATTATAATAGTTCTGATTGATGAAGTTAGAGTTTACATCGCTCTGCTTACTATACGAGATAGAGAACGAGAGTTGGTTGGGGCGCTTGCCGCCTAACCACGGTTCGAGGAATGAGAGACCATAGTTCTGATAATATGTACCATTGGTCTGTACTTGGAGTGAGAGCGTTTGGCCGTCGCCTTGTGGAATGAAGCCTGCACGTTTGTAACCTTTCTTGAAGAGGTTCTGCACAGAGAAGTTGGTAAACTTCAGTCCTACACGTCCTACGATACCCGTTTGTCCCCAACCAGCAGAGAGTTCGATTTGATCGCCACCCTTTGAGGTGAGTGGATAGGTGAGGTCAACCGTACCGCTAACAGGGTCGGGCTTGATACCACTTTGGCCGAACTGAGACTGTAGTGCTTCGGGGTCGAACTGGTTCATCTGCGCGAGGTCTTGAATAGAGCGCTTGATGTTATCCATTGAGAAGAGGTCGCCTGGCTTGGTGCGCAACTCACGACGGATAACGTTCTCATAGACGCGGTCGTTGCCCGAAATGCGTACTTGGTTGAAGGTAGCTTGTTGACCTTCGCGAATGCGCATCTCAAGGTCGATAGAGTCGCCTACAACGTTTATCTCGACGGGGTCGAGGCGGTAGAAGACGTAACCATTGTTGTAATAGAGATTGCCCACAGCGTCATCGTCTGTGTTCAAACGTTTATTCATAAGTGTTTGGTCGTACACGTCGCCGTCCTTCATCTGCAAGATGCGCTGTAGAAGGTCAGAATTATAAACGGTGTTGCCCACCCATGATATATTACGAATGTAGTACTTCGTGCCTTCGTAGACGTTCATATAGACGTTTACGTGTTTGTCGTCAACCATCTGTACGCTATCGGCTGTAATCAAAGCATCACGATAGCCCCATGAGTTGAGTTTTTCGACGAGGAGGTCTTTATCCTCCTTATACTTCTCGGGCAAGAACTTCTTGGAACGAAACAGATTGATAAGACTCTTCTCGTGCGTCTTTTTCATCGCTTTCTTTAGCTTTGCCACATGTTTGGGGTCAGCACCTGTAATAAAGATTTTGCTTACCTTTATCTTTTCGTTCTTGTTGATGTTGATATCTACCAACACGCGGTTGTCGCCCGTAACGTCCTCACGCTGTACGATATTTACTTCACAATTCTTGAAGCCCTTCTCTTCGAAGTGCTTCTTGATATAGTGTTCAGCGCGGTTGACCATATCGGTAGTGATTTGGTTGCCAGGCTGGAAGCCGATAATCTTTTCGCAGTCTTCGCGCTCTGACTTTTTCACACCCGTATAGCGAATGCTTGAGATACGCGGTTGAGCCGTAAGTTTAACGTGTAGATAAGCCTTGCCGTCGACAATGCTATCGGCTACAATCTCGACGTTAGAGAAAATCTTTTGATTCCAATAGCGGCGCACGGCTTCACTAATGTCGGGTCCTGGAATTTCGTAGCTTCGACCCACTACCAAGCCCGATATATTGAGCAAATAGTCTGCGTCATAGCCCTTCATCTCATCAACGGTGATGCCGCCCAACGTATAGCGTGGGTGATTAGCCGTATAAGTGATGACGGGCATATTGGCATTATTGTCTGCTGCATCGGTCTGTGCTTGTATAGCTCCTGTTGATAATAGGGCTGCAGCCAGCGTGAGCAGTATGCGTGAGGTATATTTCATTTATTGGGGTTAGGGGGTTATTGGGATTATGTTGGGGTTAGGGGGTTACGTTGGGGTTAGGGGTTAAGAAGAAACATAACTTATAAGCCTCAACCCTTACACACTAACCATATTCGCACATTAATTTTTTACCTGTTCACTTGTCTTGCCATATCGGCGTTCACGATTTTGGAACCATTCAATGGCCTTGCAAAGGTCGGCCTCGTGAAAGTCGGGCCAGAAAGTGTCGCAGAAATAGAACTCTGTGTAAGCACATTGCCACAACAAGTAATTACTCAAGCGTACCTCGCCTCCTGTACGGATAAGCAAATCGGGGTCGGGCATAAAGTTGGTGGTCAAATGGCTGCTGATTGTCTGCTCGGTGATGTCCTCTGGTTGGAGTTTGCCTTGCTTCACCTCATCGGCCAATTGGCGTACCGTATTCGTTATCTCCCAACGCGAACTGTAGCTCAAGGCGATGACCATAGTCATGCCTGTATTGACCGAAGTGCGTTCTTGGAGTCCGAGAATAGACTCGCGCACTACTTCGGGTACGCGGCTCAAATCGCCAATGATACGAAGGCGCACATTGTTATTCATAAACAGTTCCTCCTCTAACGAGGTAAGGATAAGCGACATGAGCGCGGCTACCTCGTCGGCAGGACGATTCCAATTCTCGGTGGAGAAGGTATAGAGCGTCAAGAACTTCACGCCCATGTTTGAGCACGCTGTGGTAATTTCGCGCACAGCTACGACGCCCTGTTGGTGGCCCATGCTGCGGTTCATGCCGCGTGCTTTGGCCCAACGTCCGTTGCCGTCCATGATAATGGCAATGTGGGCAGGAATTCTTGAAGTGTCGAGTTGCATTTCTCTATGTATAATAATGATTAGTCTTTGTTACAAGTGGGGCATCGGGGATTGAGGTCGTAAGTGAGCGTGAGGGTGAGAGCCGAATACACGTCTTTATTACGAAACAACTCTGACTTAATGTCTAAGGGGGCGGATAAGCCGTCGAGCTTGTCACTTAGGCTAAAGTGTACCAAATAGTCCAGGCCTAAATTGAGTCGGGGGGCCACTTTGTATTTTACGCCCAATCCCATGGGAATGTTTGCCGTAAAAGCCTTGCCAGCTGCGCCATAGGTAAGGCCGAAGCCCATTTGCACGTAAGGCACAAGGCGGCAGTAGCCGCGATAGTCGCGTAGGTAGCCATAGGGCAAGAAGTGAAGTTCGTAAAGTGCTGACACGTCATAGATGCCCTTATTCACTTCATAGCTCAGCCTTTCTGTTCCCGTAGCATTGGGGTTGGCAGGCAAGAAGGGTTTCATACCTTGTGTACTGCCCTTCATTTGGTTATAGGTGAACTGCGTCTTAACGGCCATACGCGGATTGAGCGGGAAACGTGCTATCAGTGCACCAGCGAAACTCATTTTGCTGTCAACATCCGTCTTATTGAGACTTGCCCCTAAGCCAGCGCCTAACTCTAAGCGATAGAAGTTGTCATCTTGCTGCTGGGCTTGCACACGAAGAACTGCGAGCAGAAGTAGGAGACACAGATACAACTTCATGCCCCTCATTCTATTGAACAAGGAGGCGCATGAAGTGATATGTATATTCCTTAATCTGTTCACAATCTTACAATTTGCTAATGTGCTAATTTGCTAATGCGACCCTCTGTAAATTATTCAGCATTTACACACTGAAACATTCAATTCGCACATTTGCACATTCACACATTTGCACATTTCCTACGCATTTACACATTACTCACCCGTTGCCAAACGGTTAATGCGTCCTTTGTAAACGATACCTGTTCCGCTGCAGATAACCCATATATATTGCTCGCTATCTACCGTAACGGCTAAAGCCTTCACGCCAGTGAGCGTGGGATGTGGTAACTCATTTGCCTTCCATGTGCGGCCATTGTCTTGACTCGTATAGAAGGGGGCCATTGTACCTTCTGTTGTTATACCTGCTAAAATGGTGCTACCGTCGTAGGTGAACAAGTTGACATTACTCAACTTAGGACAAGCGTATTCGCCTAACTCCTCTGTTTGGGGAATGTACATCCAAGGATAGCTGAATGAGCCCATCGCATCAAAGTCGCGTTTCCACACTGCCATGCCGTCAGCATCGCTACCTACCATAATGGCCATGTAACCATTCTTGTCCGTACGCGATTGCAAGGTAGTGAAAGCCAGATTTTGTGTGGGGAGATGGCCTTCTGTATCGATTTGGCTCAAGTGCCACGTTTGGCCATCAGCTGAAGCGTACATCTTGCCATCAGCTACGCCATAAATACTGTCTGCTACAACGGCTGCAAGCGCATCAAAACGTTGTGAAGTGCTGACTGCTGTCCAATCGTTTAAACCCGTAGCAGAAGTGATGAGTTGGCCGTTAGCCAAGGCATAGAATTGGCCTTTGAAATATTGCACCGAACGAACGTTGAAGTGGGTCAATCCTGCAATATTGATAGCACTATCGAAGTGAGCATCAGCCGTTTCGGTTTGTACCACTTGTGTTGTACCGTCAGCACGTTGACCAAAGACGTATAAGCCCCCGCCCACGCTCAAGGCTTTGCTCTCTACGAACGAAGCAATGTCGCTCAACGGATTATTAGCCACTTGCGTCCAAGCCAATGAATCGGGATTTTCCTTGTACACACGAATATCAACCGTATAAGTGCGCTTTGATACGCCGTCGTTAGCATGCACCGTTACCTCACGCGGCACACTAAAGTCGGTGCTATCGGTCGGCGTAAAGATTGTATCATTGCCTGTACTTAGGCTCTTGATAGAAAGCGTACCAGTGTTAACCATACCCTTCTCGGCAAACACGAGTTTATCTGTGCGCGTTCCTTGGGGCAGGTATTCAGGATTGTAGATATGATAGTTTACTTGGTCAATATAGAGGCTGTAAGCACCGCCTGTTACCGTATATATATAAGTAGTATCAACGCCCGCACTTGTCTTAGCCTTTACTTCACGCTTTAAATTGCCGAGTGTGGCAGATGTAATGACGCAATCACGCGACACCTCTACCTCGCTGCCACTGGTCGATGTGTCACACGCCGTAAAGGCCATGCTGGTAAGCACGGCCACGATTAACGTCCATATCGAGTATTTCTTCATGTCGTAGTTTTTCTGTTTGTGTACTATTATCACCTTATTTTGCAACTTACAAAATAGTAGATACTGCGTGCAAAAATACGTACAATTTCTTTATTAGGAGTATTTTCACCGAGTTTTATCTTGTTTAAAAGTTTTTTAGTAGGGCTTTATCTGTTTCTCGTCGTTGGCTGCTGTGGATAGATGAGCAGCACGTTACGAGAGGAGAAGTAACGCTCTATTTGATCGGGTAGACGCTCCAAATAATTATGGTAAGAAAGCGAGCCACGACGTGCACAGACAAATATCATCAAATGGTCTTGACGTGAATTGTGAGCCAAAGAAACGAGGTCGTTCCACGATTTAAAATCGCAGTAAAGTACGGGGAGGCCATTGTGTTTCTCGTCAAAGTAGCGTTGCATGGCAGTAAGCGTGACTGGAGAAGAATAAACGCTTATACCACAAGCCATCTGACGCATGAGCAATGCCACACGATCCATCCACCGAGCAAAGCCTTGTTCAAACTCTGCCTTATTGGGCACCAAGAGTTGAATACGCCCTACAGTATTGAGCGGTATCATAGAACGGAAGATGAATATCTGACGGTCAATCTTTGCCAAAAGGTCGGTACTTAATTTACCATAAAAGGAGTCGGAGATACGCGCTTTCTGGTGCAGACCTAACACGAGGTCACTCACTCCGCGCTCCGTTATGGTGTGTGAAATACCACTCACGACATTGACCGACCAACGTTGGTAAGTCTGGATACAAATATTGGTGGCCGCAGCTAATTTTACAGCGCGTTCGAGCTGTTCTTCCCCACTCTGGCGGGCTGAAGGATCATTCTCCAACACGATATTGAGAGCGATGATAGGAGCTACGGAATGAGGAGTACGCAACATGAGTGAAAGCTCAACTAAAGGCCCCACCATATTGGGGTAATTTAAGGCCATCATAATGCGATCGGGATTTTCATCAGCCACAGGGGTAGATTTCGCTATGGTTGCTACCCGCTGATGAACAGCCATTTGACGTGCCGTATTTTCGGTTATCAATGAACTCACCACGCAAGTGACTAATATCAACACCATAGCGCCATTGAGCACGTCTTCCCCCAAAAGGTGCGTCCCGTTAGGCAAAATGATTTTATATCCTACCAATACAACAGCTAAAGTGGCGGCTGCACGAGAACCTGTTAGACCGAACATGAGTTTGCGCTCATCAGCCGACATACGGAAAACTTTCTGTGTGGTAAACGAGGCTAACCACTTGCTAACCAATCCTACGACTACCATTACGCAAGCTGCCAGAATGGCTCCTTCATGTTCAATGAGCGCACCTAAATTAATAAGCATCCCCACTCCTATTAAGAAATAAGGGATAAATAAGGCATTGCCCACAAACTCAATATGGCTCATTAGGGGAGACGACGGAGGTATCAGACGATTGAGTACCAAACCAACCAAGAAGGCTCCTAAGATACCTTCCATTCCCACCAATTCCATAAGTCCAGCTCCTAAGAACACCATTCCGAGTACAAACACGTATTGCACAACGCTTTCATTATACCTTCGAAAGAACCACCTACCGACACGTGGGAAGACATATATAATAATAGCACCAAGTAATATTACTTTTACAACCAACCATACCCAATACAAGCCTGTCACATGTTCCTTAAACATTCCTCCTACTACGGCTAACACTAATAAAGTAAGCGTATCGGCCACGATTGTTCCCCCAACGGCTATACTTACACTCTTGAGGCGCGAGAGGCCATAGCGCAACACGATGGGATAGGCTATGAGCGTATGTGAAGCATACATCGCAGCTATCAATACAGACGCTGCTATACCATACCCTAATAAGAAGCTGTTGGCCACATAGCCTATCAGCATTGGTATAGCAAAGCTTAACAAGCCTAATGTCAAGGCACGTCCCTTGATACGCTGCACATCTTGCAGGTTCATCTCAAGTGAGGCCAAGAACATGATATAATAAAGTCCTACCTTACCAAAGAGTTCGAAACTACCATCGCGCTCTAACACACCAAACCCATGGGGGCCTATGAGCACTCCCGCAAATATCATTCCCACTATTGAGGGAATGCGCAGGCGCTCTAACAACATGGGTGCAAAAAGGATAATGCACAACACGATGAGAAATATCCAAGTAGGGTCGGTTATCATTTGCTTTTCTTTTTGGAGTTAACAAGTTGACGAGTTGACAAGTTGACAAGTAAGTTACATATTATGTTACTTTGTTGTAATCGTCATGGCGAAGCAATCTACTTGTTAACTCGTCAACTAACAAGTCTGCTCATCAACTGTCGTTCGCTGCAAAATTGCAAAAAAACTGCCATTTAGCATAAAATACTGCATACAAATCGCCTAAACGCGCCCTGTTTCACAGATTTTTGTGTAATTTTGCAGTCAAAGAACATGCTTACGTTCTGTAATTAAATAAATAACGATAAAAACAAAATGACACATTTAAGTATAGTTATGCAATAAAATGAATAACAAAAGATACTTAATGTGTAAAAAAACAGATAAAAGACAAACAAATGAATGTAGCTATCGTTGGCGCCAGTGGTGCCGTAGGCCAAGAATTTTTGCGCGTATTGGCCGAACGCGATTTCCCCATCGACAATTTGTTGCTCTTCGGTTCTACCCGTAGCGCAGGCACAAAATATACCTTCCGCGGTAAGGAATATACCGTAAAATTGCTTCAACACAACGACGACTTTAAAGACGTTGACATAGCCTTTACATCAGCTGGCGCTGGCACTTCAAAGGAGTTTGCCGAAACGATTACAAAGTATGGTGCAGTGATGATTGACAACTCTTCAGCCTTCCGCATGGACGAAGAAGTGCCCCTCGTTGTGCCTGAATGCAATGCTAAAGATGCATTGACTCGTCCTCGTGGCATCATTGCCAACCCTAACTGCACTACTATCATGATGGTAGTTGCCCTACAAGCTATTGAGCAGTTGAGCCACATCAAGCGCGTACACGTGGCATCTTATCAAGCTGCCAGCGGTGCTGGCCAAGCTGCTATGGACGAACTCGTAGAGCAATATCGCCAAGTTTTGGCAAACGAACCTGTAACGGTCAACAAGTTTGCCTATCAGTTGGCCTTCAACGTAATTCCTCAAATTGACGTTTTCCAAGAGAATGGTTATACAAAAGAGGAAATGAAGATGTACAATGAGACGCGTAAGATTATGCACTCTGACGTACTTACTTCAGCTACTTGCGTTCGTGTACCTTCTTTACGTTCACACTCTGAAGCCATTTGGGTAGAAACGGAGCAACCTCTCGAAATTGAAACTGTAAAGCAAGCCATTGCTGGTGGTGAAGGTTTGGTCTTGATGGACAACCCCGAAAAGAAAGAATACCCCATGCCATTGTTCTTGGCTGGCAAAGACCCCGTTTACGTAGGTCGTATTCGCAAAGACTTGGCTAATCCCAATGGCATTACACTTTGGTTGGTAAGCGACCAGATACGTAAAGGCGCAGCACTCAACGCTGTACAAATAGCTGAATACCTTATTAAGGTAGGCGATGTAAAATAAGAGTAAACCTTTTATTGTAGGGGTGTTCTAAAAACAAGATTTTTAGGACGCCCCTACAATCGTCTTCATACAATAGGGACATTTGTCTGCCTAATTGGGGGGCGGGTTTGTAACCCGCGGCAGCAGCATGTTATAGATATTCAAAGCATTCTGCTGCCG
>ENA-ORRX01000338-ORRX01000338.1-human-gut-metagenome-genome-assembly--contig:-NODE-338-length-17536-cov-6.20531_pt1 | contig 17536 bp, 10 predicted proteins | sample MGYA00242186_ERZ509153 | MGnify/ENA primary metagenome ERZ509153 (study PRJEB26280, sample SAMEA2338643) | human gut metagenome | biome: human gut; feature: human-associated habitat; material: faeces... | reverse complement strand
TGATATTCATGTATTTGTTAGTCAAGGCATCGAGCCTTGACTAACAAATGCCGACGCGGGGACGCGTCGCCCCCAGGTGAGGACACCCGCCCCCCCAATCCCCCACTTCTCATAACCCAAGTTTAGAATTTAAGCCCTTATAGTCTCATGATTTTTAATGATTTTGATACATCAAGGTATATTTTGTGGTTCGTTATCTTACTTTTTAAGAGAGTTAATATGTAATATTGCGCTTGAAAAGATATTAAAACTTTAAATATTACGACCATGAAAAAAACGATTTGGTTATTACTCACATTCGTGTTGCTCATTACATCGTGTGGTAAGGAGCAAACAAGCAACAACATTACGGGCATTCCCTATAAAGAGACTACGAGAGGCATGTGGAGTATGATTTCGCCCGATGGCGAGGTAATCTTCACCGAGGAGTTTGATAACGAACCCTCTATGGCTAAAGAAGGCATCTTTATGGTGCGGAATGGTAAGGGACTCTACGAATATTATACCGCAGAGAAGAAGCCACAAAAGATTGGTGCGGAATATAAAGAGTGTACCCTCTTTACCGATGGCAAAGCATTAGCCACCGAACCCAACAAACCCGTTGCCATTATCAATACAAAAGGCGAGGTGGTAAAGACCATTGATAAGATAGACGGCAAGGTGGTGGAGAGTGTACAACCCTTTAGCGAAGGCTATGCCGTCTATAAATCTGACGACTGTTATGGTGTCATTGACGACGAAGGTAAGTCGGTTATTCCTGCTAATTATTGTCAAATATCACGGTGCAGCGACGGTAAGTTTATTGCTGTTGACAAGAAGTATAAAGAAAGTGACAGAGCCGATACAAAGTTCGCAGTGCTCAACACCAGTGGTAAGCTCCTCTTCGAAATGAGTGGATCTAAGTATGCTCAATTTGGAAAATTCCAAAATGGCTACTTACCCGTTTGTGTCGTAAAGGATGGTGAATCCATGTGGGGCATTATTAACGATAAGCAAGAAGAGGTGGTTAAACCTTCTGCCAAATACAGTCTCATTGACGAAATTCGTGGCGACAAGTTTATCTATAAAAGCGATACAGGTTTGTATGGCGTGATGGATATGAAGGGTAACACCATTATACGCGCCAAGTATTCAGAATTGGCGTTCGACTGCAACGACTTGTTGATAGCGCTTTCAGTAAGTGACAAAGACCCCTACAAGTTTATTGACGAGAACGATGAACAAGTGGGTAAGGACGAATATATGTTGGCTACCCCCTTTACAATGATAGACGGTGAACATGCGATTGTACAAATCTCTAAAAAGCAATTTGCTATTATCAACAGCAAGGGCGAACAACTCAAAAATTTGCCCGATATGTGTGAAGTGGCAATATATCGCGAAAGTTATACAATCGATAGCGACTATCTGGACATTGAGGCCATGCTCGACAAAATAGGCATTACACAGGACGGCATGGATGGTATCAAATTTAGCGACAAACCTGCCGATGTCGTAGAGAAAAAGAAGCCTTACTTGGGCTTTAGAAACACTCCCTTCGACTACACGAATAACAGCTTAGTATCGTACACACATGATGTGTACGATGTAGAACCCAAATTTGAGATAGCATTCAATTCTGTGCTCGGCGCTTACAAAACGTCAAACGAGGGTGGATACACCTCTAACTATGTGTGGACAGACGCCTCCATTTCTTATTTCTCCATCACCTTTGAGGATAGTGACAAGCTGAAAGGCAAAATGGGTCTGCTAAAAGATGCTTTGTTTGCACGATTTACCAAAATGGGAAAGATTCTTGAAAAGACGAATGATACGCTCAACCTAATGCTTAAGAATGGCATGGAGGCTGTGGTTTCCTATAATCAAGATTCTGTTACCGTACAGTGGGGAACACTTTATGAAGACTATGACGACGAGGCAGAATACGATTAATATGTGAGCGCGTTATCGTCCTAATTGGGGGGCGGGTTTGATTGGGGGGCGGGTTTTCAACCCGCGGCAGCAGCAAGTAAAACTTACTTATTGCTAAACGCGGGTTGAAAACCCGCCCCCCAATCAAACCCGCCCCCCAATTAGGACGATAGTTATTACTTAATCTTCGCCGTCTGAGGGTTACGCAATCCGCGTGCACCCGTGAGGAAAGCCTTGGCTGTACCAAAGTTGAGGTTCATGTCGAGACGAACGGGAAGGTGGTTCTTGTCATCAGTGATGTAGAAGGTGACAATATCGCGCTCCTTGCCGTTCTCTTTCTCTACGAAAGAGAAGACAAGGCAACGGTACTTAGTACCCGAATTTTCCATTTTAAACGTCTTCTTGCCACGATAGATGATGCTCTTCCACTCACAGTGTTTGCCGTCAGCCATGAGGAAGTTGATGCGATGTCCCACCTTCATTTTCTCAGCTGAGAAGGAGCGGGCGCGTTGCAACATGCTAATCATGTCGTAAGCGCAGTACCTGCTCGAATGACTGCTATGCGTAGCCGGGTGCGTATTCTTCTGGTAACGCATCTTGACGCTACAGTTGCCTTTGGGATAAGAATACCACACCTCGTTCTTACGATACGTTTTGCCCTCGAAGGCCTTCTTGGCGTAATACTTAGGCGTCAGGTCAAGCCCCGTGTAAGCCATGAGCGTGTCGCGCATGACAAAGATATTGTCCGCCCTCTTCGATCCACGCGTAATGAGATACGTGCGATAGGCAGGTTTCCCACCATAGGTGGTTTGAGTGGTGTTCATAGAAGCTTTTCCCACCTTTATCCAAACGAACTTCCAATTAAAGTAAAGGTCGTAAATAAGCGTTTCGCCGCTTTTGAATGCCTCGTTCCTTGACGAGCATTGTGCGCTTGCGCTCAAACCTGATAGTAAGAGGACAAGAAGTAATAGTATGCGTCGCATGGTTTTAATATGCTAATGTGTTAATATGCTAATGTGTTAATGTGCTAATGTGTTAATGTGTTAATGTGTTAATGTGCGGTTGTGCTAAAATGACAAGTAGTCAAGGCGCAGTCATTAGCATATTATCACATTAGCATATTATCACATTAGCATATTACCACATTAGCATATTAGCACATTAAAAACTACCCCTCCCGCTTCTTTCGCTCGCGTTCAGCGTTGCGGCTTTTGGGCGTCTTCTTAGCGTCCTCCTTTTGTTTGATAAGGGCGCGTGGCTTTTGCTGCGTGAGCGGAAGGTCGGTGAGGCGCCAAGTCTGTTCAATGTCCCAGTTGGCGCGCACTTCAAACACTTGAGGGTAGTAATATACCTCTTCGGGCTGTAGTCCAGCGGCGTAGGAACCCGTGTCCCAACGGCCGTTATGGTTGCGGTCGTTGAAGAGGCGCACGTAGTACTTACCCGGTTTGAGGTAGAAGAAGTCAACGCGGCCGTCACGAATGGGCAACTGCTTCTCCACCTTATCGTCCGCCTGCATGAGTTGCACGACGGCTGTAGAGTCCGCATCGGGGAGTAGGAGGAAGAGCGAGCCGTAACTTGTCTCGTCAGCAATCGTAAACTTGAGGTCGAGGGGCTTGTTGACCAATCCCGAAAGTCCACTGATAGCAGCAGAGTCAACGTTCAGCACGTATTCCTGCTTCGGTCGCCACTCTGCGCGCAGCGTGTAGCGCAACATCGTGAGCGAGTCGCGTGTCAGTCGGAAGGGAGCTTCGTGATACGTCGAGTCTTGTTTTACAAAGAGGTGGAATAGGGTCGTATCAACACGCGTTGCCGGTTCGGGCAGGGTGAAGTGTAGATTTTCGTCTGGCCCGATAGAAGTAGAGATGCTACACTTCACATCAAGCGGTTGAATGGGGGGAGTCTCTTGACTAAAGTCACCCTGCTTATGACGTTTGGCGCGTCCCTTCTCAAACTTTGCCAATTCCTCAGCCGCCAACTTCTGGCGGCGTTCGTATGAGAATTGTGGTACGAGGTCGAGCGTGTCCGTCTGTAAGTACGTTTGCAGCGTAGAGTCGTTCGTGGCCTCGTAGGTATAAGCAATCGTCAGCGTGTCGCGATTGACGAGCGCCGTATCGCGCAGCCAGTACGTAATCGTATCGTTACCAGCCGAACGATCTTCTACAAAGGCATTCGTCGCGTCGAAGTTGAGGCCACGCACTATCGGAACGTGTTTCGAAGGTGCGGTAAAGTAAGTCGTAAAACGCTCTGGTTCGCGCTTCGACTTGAGCAACTGCCTTACTTGACTCTGTTCGCTAAAGGCCAAGAGCACCACGTCGTCAGGCGTGTAGTGCGTGTACGACACGGCCTTAATCGTATCGATATGCACCGTGTCAGCCCATAGCGTGTCGTGGCGCACGTCGGGGAAAGAAGATGGCGAAATCTCTTGGCGGCTAAAGGCCAACATCTCGCCACGCGAGTACTTAAAGTCACCGTCAACGTCCTTCAAAGCATAGATGTGGTACGAGCCAGGGGCTACGCCCTTGATGCAGAAGTGACCATTGCCGTCGGTACGCGCCACGCGGTCGAAGGGGAGGGTAGTAAAGGCAGAGTCAGCCAAGTTGCGGTGCAACCCTACCAAAATGCCCTTTACAGGTTCCAGGTTTTGCGCCATGAGCACGTGTCCTGCCACCTCCATCGTGTCAAGTTGCGCCCCCGTACTGAAATAATACGTAAAGTTGCCCAACGGGTTGCCCTCGTTGCTATCGACAATGGCATCGCTAAAGTCAATGGTATAGGTCGTATTCGCTTTAAGCGAGTCCTGCAAGGCCACACTAATACGGCGGCCAGAGGTCTTAATCTCCGCCATTTCGATTTGCGGTGGCGAGATAGTCACCTTCTCTTGTGCATTCTCCACCTTAATCAGCTCGTCAAAGGTGATGGTTACCTTCTTAGCCTTCTCGTTCGTACCCCCAAGGGCTGGCGATAGTTGCACAATGCGGGGAGGATTCTCGTCATACGGCCCGCCGTCAGGCCCCGAGCCAGGGTTGGCGCAGCCTATCGTAATGAGGCCGCAGAGCGCGACGAGTAGAAATTGTATGTAGCGTCTCAGCATCAGTTTAAAGGGATGTTGTAATATTTAAAGCTATGATCTGTTCTATAATATCGCGGTTGTTACTCAGTCTTGGCACCTTGTGTTGCCCACCCAATTTGCCTTTGCTCTTGAGCCAATCGTTGAAGAGGCCCTTGCGAGCCGGAATGATCTCAAGCTGCTGCAGGGTGATGTCTTTGTAACGTTTGGCCTCATAGTCAGAGTTGATGCGTTGCAGCGCCTCGTCGAGTAAGCGTGTGAACAATGCCATGTCGGCTGGAGCCTTCTCAAACTCAATTACCCATTGGTGGCGACACTTCCCTTCGTTGTTCATAAACACGGGAGCGGCCGTGTATTCGTTCACCACAGCACCCGTTTGGCGGCAAGCCTCGTGCAGTCCCTTCTCGGCATTGTCGACGATGAGTTCCTCGCCAAAGGCATTGATAAAACTCTTCGTGCGGCCGCTGATAATGAACTTATAAGGATTGGTAGACGTAAACTTCACTGTGTCACCTATCTGGTAGCGCCACAAGCCGCACGTTGTACTGATAACAATGGCATAGTTCTTGTCCTTCTCGACCGCCCAAAGGGGCAACACTGTGGGGTTCTCCTTGCCTACCTCATCGAGTGGTATAAATTCAAAGAACACGCCATAGTCGATCATCAGGAGCATAGAGAGGTCGAGTGGGTCGTTCTGTAGGCCGAAGAAGCCCTCAGAGGCATTGTATGTCTCCATATAGTGCATACGGGGCGATCGGATGAGGTTGTGATATTGCTCACGATAAGGCGTAAAGGCCACGCCACCATGGAAGAACACCTCCAAGTTGGGCCACACCTCGTCCAAGTATTGCTTACCCGAAAGTTCGAGCACACGGGTGATGACAGCCATCATCCACGACGGAACGCCCGAAAGGTTGGTCACGTCCTTCTTGATAGCTATCTCGGCAATGCGGTCGCGTTTCTCCTCAAAGTCGCTCAGCAAGGCTATCTTCTTAGGCGGAATGCGCACGAGGTTGACCAACGGGTTGATATTTTCAATCAGAATGGCACTCAAGTCGCCCACCAACGAGTTGGCTACATTATAGTTAGGCGCGTGGCTACCGCCCAATATCAAGGCTTTACCGTCGAAGAGGCGGCTCAGAGGATTGTTGTGTAAGTAGAGTGCTACGGCATCTGTGCCGCCTTGGTAGTGCGTATCGTGAAGGCCCGCTTGGCTTACGGGTATAAACTTACTCTTATCGTTCGTTGTGCCCGACGACTTCGCATACCACTTTACCTGTCCGGGCCACAAGACGTTGCGTTCGCCGTGGCGCATACGGTCGATGTAGCCCTTCAACTCCTCGTAGGTGTTGACGGGTACGGTAGCTGCAAATTCTTCGTAAGAGTGAATGGAGGCGTATTTATAGCGCTGTCCCCACTCCGTGTCGGCTGCTCTTTGCAGCAGACTATCAAGTACAGTGCGCTGAATGTCCTCAGCGTGACTGTCGTATTGTTCAATAGCCCGCAGTCGGCTATTGAATACGGGACGTATAATTGATGTCAAATTCATAGATACTGCAAAAGTATCGCAAATATTTGCGAATGCCAAAATTTTAAGGGGTTATATGGACGATATGTTGTCGAAAGTCTGCCGAAGGGTGGTCGAATAATCGCTGATCAGTTATCGTCCACTGGCCTGTGGACATGTTTCCACAGGCCAGTGGAAACATGTGTACTGGCCAGTGGACGTGTTTCCACAGGCCAGTGGACGCTAACTCATCGGCGATTTCGCACGGATTTGACACCATGAACATTAAGTCGCGCTTCGCGTTTTTTTAACATTAATGGATAGTAAGTCGCGCTTCGCGCTTGTTTTTTAAACATTAATTTCATTAATCGACCATTAATCTTGTTCATTAATCTGTTCATTAATCTTTCCATTAATCTATTCATTAACTGAAGTTTCGGATTTAGCAAGAGCGGGCTGCATCTCAGCATTTCAAGGAATATCCGCTGCCCCGAGCAATTCAAGTTCTATTAAATCCGAAACATAAGTAAAGTGACCAATTCTGCTTCCTACATGGAGCCATATAGTGCATCTTTTTTAGTGCTTTTTTAGAGTGAGTATGTCAAAAAAGAAAGAATGAATGAAATATTAACATATTTTACCCCCCCCCGTTTGGTTTTTTTACAAATGGTGCGTACATTTGCAGCGGACACAGAAAAAGCTATTCTTACACGCGTATTAAGCACATATCAACGTGAAGTGTAGTTGATCTGTGTGGATCCTTTATGCGCAACGCCCTAGAACGCTTGCGCTCATATTCAACTTAATAGGGAACAAAACTTTTGAAAAACATTAACATTTTATAAACCTAACAAAAACAGACAAAAGCATGAAGAAATTTACTTTCTTGCTGTCGCTGCTCCTCGCATTTGTAGGGGTAACGGCAAGTGCACAGACATCTCGCTCATGGAAGAAGTTGTCTGCTGATGCCGATGTGGCCAATGCTGTGACGGATCTCAGCACACTGAAAAACGGTGGTACTTACGCCTTTTATAGTGTAGGGCAGTCAAAGTACATTACAATTAACAACTTTGACAACTTGCACTTTGGCCGTGCAGCCTCATTGACTGCTTCTAACGCAGAAAGTGGTCTCGCTGTGTTCAAGTTCCATATCACAAAGAATGGCGAGAATACTACTTACACATTCGAAACTGCTATTGAAGGCCAATATATGCCTGCTGCAGCTGACAACAATAACAAGGGTGGTGCCACTGCAACTTCAACACCAGCTTCGTTCGTTATTCAGAATCACACAACGGATGCAAACCCTACTACCAAAAAAGATGGTCAGTTCGTAATCAAAAATGAGAGTGGCAACCTCTCTTTTGATATGGGCGGTGATGACACAAATCAATTCTGTGGTTGGCAAGGCAAGGGTGCTAACTGCTGGTACAAGATAGTTCCTGTCCAATTATCTGAAACAAAAGCTTATAGCGTTCCTTATGTAACAACGGATAATGCGGGTAATACAGTTACTTATTTATCTGGTCGTAAAACACTGACAGAGGGCGAAACTTTTGCTACGCCGATTGTGCCTTACTATTATTCACTCTCTCCTGAACAGACAAATTATGTTGTAAGTGTAGATAATTGTAAATTTACTTACAAACTGAGCAAGACAGGAGAGGCTCCTGTAGAGTTCTCTACCGATAACAACAAGGTTTGGTATACCTTGAAAACACGTAACAGCAATGGTAACTACTTGGTACGTCAGGCTGACAACATCATTCGTAGTGGCGGTAATGATGGTAAATCAAAGTACGATGCTACTTGCATTACTTCACTCGACCTTTTGGACGGTGGTCTTTGGGCCTTTGTTGAAGATGGTGTTGCTGTAAAGTTGTTGAACAAGCAAAATGGCAAGTATCTTCGCGTGAATGGCGAAAATAACCAAGCCAACTTTAATGGTGAGGCTTCAAAATTCTATATTCAGAAGATTACCCCTGAGGGCGGTTTTACGGCTGACTTCAGCTTGCAGTATGCTGCAACAAGTTTCTTGGGCGACCATAGCATGTATCAAGGCACTCCTCTCTTGGCAACCTATAAAAATGACGGAGCTTACAAAGACAATGGTTCTGCTTTCATTGCTGAAAAGATTGATTTGAATTCTAACGCTAATTTCTTAGCATTGGCAAAGGGCATTGTTACTGACGAACTCAATGCTGCAACAGCAAGTGAAGGTTCAAGTGATGAACTCGTTGCTCAAACTGCTGATGCCTTGTCAACGGGTAAAACAACAGTGGAATCTGCTAAAAGTTACGATGCTATTGTAAAAGCTCGTGCAGCTGCTTTAAGCTATCCTGCAAATGTTGACGCCAATGCTTACTATCAGATCATTGCACAGAATGTTGTAAACAAGACAAACGCTGGTCGCGCTGGTACAGCTTTGGCCTATATATCTTCTGAGAGCATGGTTGTAAACAAGAATGGTGTGCTTGAGGCTGGTGAAAGAGATTCTCGCATTATTCGTCGTACAAATGCTTCGGGTGCCCTTGTTCCACAAATGTGGCAGTTGGTTGCTAATGCTGATGGCTCTTACAAAATTAAGAATGCCAATACAAATTGCTGCATTGGCCAGATTGTATCTAATGGCACAGGTGTAGAAATGCCTATTAGCAATGATGGTGCAGGCGATTATGTGATTACCAAAGGTCAGGCAGCGAATAAATTCATTTTGAAAAATGGTAGCCACATGCTGAACGCTTACCAGGGTGATGATAATACCATTATCGCAGATTATAATGGCAACCATACTGGTGATGCCGGTAGCAACTGGGTTATCAAGAAGGTTACAACTGTTCCCGTATCTATCACCGACGCCAAGTATGCTACTGTAGCATTCCCCTTCGCTACGAAGGTGGTTACTGCTGGTGTAAAGGCTTACTATGCTACTGGTGCTGCTGACGGCATGATTACACTTGTAGAGTATCCCGAGGGCATTATCCCCGCTAACCAAGGTGCTTTGCTTTACAACGAGGCTGGTGCTACTACTGCCAACCTTACTGTTGAGGCTACTGACAAGACTGTAGAGGGCAACATTCTTATGCCTGCTACTGCCAAGCGTTCTGGCTTCACTGCCAATGACACTTATGTATTGGCTAAGAACGCTGCTAACGAAGCAGCTTTCTTGAAGAATGGCCTTACTGTAGTACCTGCCAACAAGGCATACGTCGCTACTGAAAATATTCCTGCTGGTAGCAGCAGCAATGTGCTCAACTTCAACTTCGGTCAGGTTACAGGCATCAATGGTGTGGTAGCAGCTGACAAGGCTGGTGTTCAGTACTTCGACCTCCAGGGTCGCCGCGTGCTCTATCCTGCTCACGGTATCTTCGTAACCAACACCGGTAAGAAGGTATTCGTAAAGTAATAACCCATTAAAACAGATATTACACAATGAAGAAGACATATAGCGCACCCTCAGCTGTGGCTATCAACTTGGTAGCAGAAGGCATGATGGCTGCAAGTAACGAAAAGATTAAGTACTCTGACGAGTCGGTTAGCAACGAGAACCAGATTCTCTCTAACGGTAAGGCTTGGAGCAGCGACAACTGGTCGGCTGACGAAGAAGACTAATCTCACCATGCGAGGTGCGTGCGCGTACACGCATCTTGCATGTAGATAAGCATAAAGGCTGGAGGTAAGCAGCATAGCTGCCCTTATGCTCCAAGCCTTTACCCTCTTGCAGGGAGTAGGTAGCCCTGTAAGTTAAAGTAATTTTTTTCATTTGACGGGCTGTGCGAAGTGATTCGCGCAGCCCGTTTCTCGTGGAATATGGTTAATTTAAGTTTCGGATTTAGTATGAGCGGGCTGAATCCGAAACTTGAGTTAATGAACAGATTAATGGTCGATTAATGAAAAGATTAATGGTCGATTAATGAAACATTAATGTTAAAACAAAGCGCGAAGCGCGCCTTAATGTTCATTTCCCTCGAAAGTTGCGATGAAAAGGCGCTTTTTTGGAGTTATTCAGCTTTTCATTTAATGTTATTTGTGTTAATAAGAGTGTCCGATTGGTACCAATCGGACAACTATTTGGGGGCAATCGGACACATAGTACAAGCAATCGGACACTTTAAACGTTAGTGATAATGTACTTTTGCAAATAACTTTTAACGAAAACATGTTTAATATGAAAAAGAAACGACTTCATTTTTTGGCAAGGGCAGCAATGACGTTGCTACTTGTCATGTTCGCCACCATTGGTGCGAGGGCGGACGAGGGGACGCTTTCGGGTAGCGGAACTGCTGCCGACCCCTATTTAATTGGCAGTGACGCTGATTGGGAAACCTTTGTCAGTTATATTAACGACAAAGGAGGCCAGTATCGCTACAGTTACTATAAGCTTACTGCCGACATTAAAGTTACCTCAATGGTCGGAAAGAATGATGACACCAATGCTTTTAAAGGTATCTTTGATGGTAATGGTCATACGATGACGCTCAATCCGACAACTGATGGTAGCTCGAACTTCTTCGCTCCATTTCGTTATGTAGGTGGAAGTACTTTCAAACGATTACACATTGCGGGTAAGATTACTTCGAATAGTTATTACGTAGCAAGTCTTGTGGGTCATCACAGATGGAGTACACTGAATATCTACAATTGTTGGAGCAGTGTGGATATTGTATGCACTAAAAAAACCGATAATTCATTCAATGCAGGATTTGTAGGCTATAGTTATGATAGTAATATCAACATCAACAATTGCCGCTTTGATGGTAGTTTGCAAGGAGCTGAGACTGGTGGGTGGTCTGGATTTGTTGGCCAACGTATTTCTAACAGCAGTTCGACGAATATCAGCAATTGTCTCTTTGCCCCAACACAGCTGACTGTTGCTACGAATAATAGCAATACCTTTGCATACAATAGTTATGTCATTACCAACAGTTATTATACTAAGCTTTTAGGTAAAGCACAAGGCACTGCAGTTGGCACTATGGCAGATAGTGAGCTACTCAATAGCCTTGGTAAGGGTTGGGAAAAGAAGGGAGATAAAATAGTCCCCGTCTTTGACATCAAAAACCTAAGTACTGGTAGCATTGAGTGCAACACATTCTGGGCCTATACAGGCGAAGAAGTCACTGTGACTCCTACGGTGAAGGATATGGACGGCAACACGGTGTCGTCTGAAAATTACAGCGTTAGTTTCTCGCCCAGTCCAGTAAAGGAAGTGGGCCGATACACAATGACCGTAACAAGCAATACCGCCAATGGCTATAGCGGTACGCTGACTCATCAGTTTGAAGTTGCTCAGAATATAAGCGGTACGGGAACGCAAGAAGATCCCTACCTTATCACGTCTGCTGAGGATTGGAACCTCTTTGCGAAATCGGTAGGAGGTGGTATCGATTATTCTAAAAAGTACGTTAAACTAACCAACAATATTACCATTTCAACCATGGTGGGCGTTTGTGATGAAAGTGGTGACAGACCCTTTAGTGGTACTTTCGATGGCGATAATCACACGCTTACCGCCAATATCACAAGCACAGCCACCGATGATAATAAAAACAATCAAGGTGTGGCTCCGTTCCATCTTATAAAACAAGCAACTATTCAAAACCTAACCGTTGCAGGCAACATTACATCTGCCAGCAAATATGCTGCAGGTTTGGTAGGTTGGATAGATGGTAAATCTAAAGATTCAAACATCAAAGATTGTATAGTTAAAGCAACCATTACCACCAGTGCTGACTATGCTGGAGGTTTTGTTGGTAACATTTGCTATAGCGATCGAAATAACTTATATTTTACCAATAGTGTATTTGCTGGTAAAATCATCAACACGAGTAGCGACGATAGTCGCAGAGCGGGCGGTTTTTGTGGATATGGTTACAGTAATAGTTACTTTGAAAACTGTCTGGAGAATGGTACCTATACCAATGTTACTTACATGAATCCAAGGAATGCTCATGATATTTTTTCTAATGATAGAGTTTATAGCCTTTATTACGTCAACAAAATAGCAGTAAATAATAAGTACATCGCTAAAGAATATGGTTGCTACCAAGTGGCGAATACGGCTCCAGCTGATGAATTATATTTGAAACGCGAAATTAAGGGCTATCAATTTTATCAGTCTGTTTGGATTACAGGGCTAAACGATAGCTATCCATATAATAATGGCGAGGAAGTGAGCTTGGCCTATGAGCTGAAGACGAATAGCGGCAAATTGACCAAGGATACAGACTATACGGTGACGCTTTCGCCCAACGCACCAGCAGCTGCTGGCGATTATACGATTAGCTTTACGGCTAAAGAGGGTAATAGTGGTGGTTACGCGGGAACCACAACACGCACTTTCTGTGTCATGGATGGTGAAAATTTGGATGGCTATGTATTTAAAACAGAAGGCGAAGGTGAGAGTAAGGTTTACCTCATCAATAATGAGCGCGACTTAGAGCGTTTGGCTGCCTATGTGAATAGTGGTCACGATGCTACAGGCAAAACCTTTAAACAGAATGCCGATATTACTTTAACCGCTGCGCATACGTCTATCGGTAGATACTTTGAAGGTACTTATAAATATTTTAAGGGTACTTATGATGGCAATAACAAGACAATTAGCAATTTAACTGTCAACGCGCCTAACAGTAACTATCAAGGTCTCTTTGGATATACTTCCAAAGCAGTGATTAAGAATGTGACACTCGCTAATTGTAATATTACGGGTAAACAATATACGGGTGGTATTGTAGGTTATGCGTCGACGTCCACCGCCATTGAGAATTGCCATGTTAATGGTAATATCAATGCAACGGAAAGCGATGCAAGCGAACATGGTGGTATTGTTGGATCTGCCACAGCAACAAGTATCACGAATTGTACCGTAACCGGAACCATTTCAACCTCAGTCAGCAATGACAATTATGGTGGTATCGTAGGCGCTGCGAATTATGATGTTGTCATAACTTCGTGCGAAAATGCTGCCAAGATATCAGGTGACGGACAAAAACATGGTGGTATCGTAGGTCGGGATAACAATGGTAGTAATAAATTTAAGTACTGTTTAAATACAGGTGTGGTTAAAGGCAATCAATACGTGGGTGCCATTGCTGGTGAGAGGTATTCTCCAAGCAATTTTGACCATTGCTACTATTCAAATCAAAGTACTATAAAGGCGTTCGGCACTTCTTCAGGCTCTAATAACTACACTGGACATGGAGAAGTAGCGTACGTTGTCACTTTAGGTGAGAATATCAGTAAAATTGAATTTGCAGAACAAACTGTTATCACGAGTGCACTCAGTGGTAAAAAGTATTATGCAAAAGGTGACTGGACATTGACCTTGACACCTAATCAAACCGATGTGACATTTGTATCGTATGCTTGTGAGGGTGGTACGCTTTCTGACTTAACAACTGCTGACGGTACACACAAGTTGACTATAACGGACAAAGATGTGACTATCTCAGCTCTTGTAAGCAACAATGATGCTACTGACGTCAATGGCGTTACGATTGCTGCCATACCCGACATGCGTTGGCGGGGTAATAATGTGAGTGTTGTCGTCCCCACTATCACGGTGACCAATGGTGAAACTCCGCTTGTTTTAGGCACTGACTATCTTGTAGAGTGTAGCAATAACACGGCTATTGGCGAGGCTACAATCACAATAAAGGGTATCAACAACTACAAGGGTACGACAACTAAAACATTCAATATCGTTGACTTCCCACTTCAGGATGCTTCAGCAGCTAATAGTGCTTCAAACCCCTATTTGATTACAACCGCTGAGGATTTGGAGGCATTAGCAAGCATTGTTAATACGGGTTCACGTCTGGGTGGATACTACAAGCAGAGTGCTGATATTACACTGACCAATGAGCATACAGCTATCGGAAATAGTAGTAATACATCATTCCGTGGTGTCTACGATGGTGACAATAAAGTCATCAAAGGCTTGTTGATCAACCAACCAGAGGCAACATACCAAGGTTTGTTTGGCAGAGCAAAGAATGCAACTATTACAAATGTTATTATCGAAAATTGCGATATTACTGCAAAAAAATATGTAGGAGGCATCTGTGGATATGCAAGTGAAACGACTATATCTAATTGTAAAGTTGGTGGAGCTATTAAGACTGCAGATGGGGTTGATGGAATGTATCATGGCGGTATTGCTGGGTCCATCTATGATAAACCCATAAGCAGTTGCGTTAACACGGCCAGCGTTAAGGGTAATAATTCCAAAAGCCAATATTATGGTGGCATTGTTGGCGAAGGAAGTTGGACAATTATAACCGATTGTTTTAATGCTGGAATTGTAGAAGGTACTTTGTATGTAGGCTCTATTGTAGGATCTAATTGTGCTTCTAGATTAAATAATAACTATCACACTACAACTACGACTGGTGGCGTCGGTGCTAATGATGTTGCTACGGGTACAGACCAAACGGGTGCTACAACAGTAGCAAAGATAACGGCTGCAGAGGGTGTAACATTAACACTGCCTACTACACCTACTTACGTATGGAACAATGAAAATCTATACGAAAGTGGCGTTGTTGTAACACTTGATTTCACCGTACCCGAAGGTAAATATTGGGATCACTATACAGTAAATAATGGTAAGATTAGCAATGCTGGTACTAAAGAAGGCACACACACCCTGACAGACTTCACTGACGATGTTGTCATTTCTGCTACGTATGTCAGTGAACTTACTGACATAGCTACCGCAGGTGTTACGATTGCTGATATAGAGGATTTGACCTATAATGGCAAAGAGCAACATCCAAGCCCCGTTGTTACATTGAATTCGAATGTACTTGAGGCGGGATCTAACTATCAGGTAACTTATAGCGAAGGTTGTACCAATGTAGGTACTTATACAATCACGGTTGAAGGTATTGGCCATTACAGTGGAACGTTAACTAAGACCTTTAAGATTGTGCCTTATGATATCAGTGGTTGCGACCTTAAAGTTGAAAATCAGAAATATACAGGCGATGTTATCAATGTGACGCCTACCGTAAAGTATGGGTCTATTACGTTGGCGCAAGGTGAGGATAAGGATTACACCTTTGTGACCAATCCTACTACTGTTAAGGAGGGTGGTGATTATACGTTGACAGTTACGGGTAACGGCAACTATACTGGTACGAAGGTGGTGCCATTCAAAGTGTACTATTCAGTGCCTACCGAATTGAATTGCACAAATGTAGCGGCGACAACCGCTACTGTAACGTGGAAAGATGGTATTGCTACGAAATGGACAGTAGAGTACAGCACCGATAAGACTTTTGAAAGTGCAGAGCGTATTGATGTAAACGAGAGTACTGCTACATTAGCCTCTCTCTCAACTGATCAAGTTTACTACGTTCGTGTGAAGGCTGTCTATGGAACCGATCAAGAGAGCGATTGGAGCAACGTTTGCAGCGTTGAACCCACCACGAAGTTATTGGTTGGTTCGGGCGATGGTACATCTAGATTCTTGCCCTTCAGTAATTGGTACCATTATGGTCTGACACAACAAATCTATACTGCTAAAGAACTTGGAAACAAGGCTGGTAGCATTATGGCGTTAGACTTCTTCAGAACTGATGACAATGAGTGCAACAACACAATTGAAATCTATCTGGTCAAGACAGATAAGACGGCATTTACTAATTCATCTGATTGGATTTCAGTAACGGAGGCGGACAAAGTGTATGATGGTAAGATGCAGTTCGAAAGTAATCAATGGACTACCATCGAACTTACTAAGCCATTTGACTATGATGGTGTTAGCAATCTTGCTTTAATCGTTTACGATAAAAATGTGAAAGAAGATAGCTACGGAGACTATCGTGCTTTCAGAACCTTTAAAGGCAATGACAATCAAACGTTGTTTTTTAGAAGTGACAGAGAAGATCCCACTATCAGACCTACCAGCACTGGAAATCGTAGTAAAGAAAAGAATCAACTGCGCATTCGCATGGCCGATAAGGTTACGATGAATGGTTTGGGTCTTATGTCTTACGCAAGTGACAACGTGCTCGACTTCTCTAACATCAGCGACCTTACGGCTCACTACGCAAGCGGCTTTACCTCTACAGCTAATAACGCTGGCGTGCTGACAATGAAGCAAACGGAGACGACACCTGCTGGTGAGGGCTTAATGTTGAAGGGTACTGCTAACGAGACCTTCTATGTGCCTGCACTCTTTAATCTTACGCCTGAAGCACTGACTGGTAATAACCTTAAGGGCCTCACGAAGATTACTGAAGTTGAGACGACTGAGGGTGATTACACCAACTTCATTCTCTCTCAACAGAAGGGTGTGATAGCTTGGTATCCTTTGGCTGCTAAGTATGCTTTGAAGGCACATAGTGCTTACTTGCAATTGCTCACCAACGATGTCTTTACGAGTGACGGTACACGCGCTATCAGCATGGAATTTGAAGACGGTGTAACGACTGGCTTCATTCAGATAGCAACAGGCGAGGCTGAAGACGGTGACTGGTATGGCATCGACGGCATTAAGTTCAATCAAAAGCCTACTCAGAGAGGTGTTTACATTAATAATGGCCGCAAGGTAATCGTTAAGTAACAAATGAATATGAAGAAAAGATATATTAGTCCTACCTCTCAGGTAGTATTGCTCGATATGCAGCAGATGTTGGCTTCAAGTCCTGGTAGTGGAGTAGATGGCAGTGTAACTGCCCCAGGCGAAAGTCAACTCTCACGTGAGTCTGACGACTTTGGTGCCAGCGAATACTGGGATACTTCGGAGGATTATTAATCCTTGTGTATAAATAAGAAGAGTGTGTGTCGTAAACAAGCATTTTGTTTGACACACACTCTTTTTCATTGGGGGGCGGGTTTGTAACCCGCGGCAGCAGCATGTTTTTTCTCGCGCTAAGCGACAAATTGCAATATACCCACACGAATCAATAATGTATTTGCTTGTCAAGGCATCGAGCCTTGTCAAGCAAATGCCGACGCGGGGACGAGGCTGCTGATAAAATAGCGTTTTATAGAGTTAAAGTCTTCCTTTTCGAGCTTTTTTAGGCTCGTATGGGAGACTT
>ENA-ORRX01000337-ORRX01000337.1-human-gut-metagenome-genome-assembly--contig:-NODE-337-length-17600-cov-8.87239_pt1 | contig 17600 bp, 10 predicted proteins | sample MGYA00242186_ERZ509153 | MGnify/ENA primary metagenome ERZ509153 (study PRJEB26280, sample SAMEA2338643) | human gut metagenome | biome: human gut; feature: human-associated habitat; material: faeces... | reverse complement strand
AGATACCACTATACAGTAGTAAAATTGAGTCGTTCTGCCGTAGATATTTCTGGAACCATTAAGCCTTGGACAGAGGCAGGAGACAATAATGAACATATAGCACAATAACAACTCTTAAATAACAAGATATATGAAAAAATTTAAATTCTTATACATCGCAGCCGCAGCATTGCTGTTTGCAGCTTGCGCTAACGAAGAAGACGGTATCGGCAACAATGGTCCTGTTGCAGCCACAGTACAGGCGGATATTGTTAAAAACATCACACGTGCCACCACTGACGATACATGGTCTAAGAATGATGCCATTGGCGTATATGTCACATCAACAGGCAATACAACAGGAGACAACAAAAAGTATGTAACAACAAATGGGGATGGTACTTTTGAAGCTGCTGACAATAACAACATCATCTATTTCAAGGACAACAAAGAGACAACATTTAGTGCATACTATCCTTATAGCAAATTCTTAACTGATGGTAAAATGAATTGGAATATAGCTGAGGTAGAAGCAAACCAACCTTGTAAGGCTGATGTACTTTTTGCCTCAGGGGCTACTGCAAGTAAAGCATCTCCAACTGTGAATTTTACAGATGCAGAACATCGCTTTAAGCATTGTATGAGTTTGGTTGAATTCAAAATTAAGCCAGGGCAGGGTGTCAAATATAACAATTATAAATTCAATAGCTTGAATATGAAAGGAATATTTACAAGCGGTAAATTTGACACAAGAACAGGTTCGGTTGAAACTGCTGGTGACAGAGCTACTCTTACTCGTGTTTTTAATGATGTACCTTTTGAAAGCGAAGAAAGTTTTGCTTATATCATGTTGCCGCAAAGCCTTGAAAGCAATAAAATGGATATAGAGATTTACTTGTTGTTGAATGATAGCGAAGTAAAATACACAACCCCTATAACACCATCCACCAATGGACAATTTGAAGGTGGCAAAAAATATACATACAACATAACTGTTAAAAATACGGGGATTACTATAGAAAAAGCTAATATAGTTCCTTGGGAAAATGGTGATTCAAGTGATTTAGATGCAGAAATAGAACAATAAAGTACTGAAAATAGGAAATACAGGGTTAGTGAGCTTGGCCGCTCACTAACTCACTAACAATAAAAAACTGAAGATTATGAAGACGATAAAACAAAGAATTTCCTATGCGGTAATGGCCCTTATGGCTATGGGCTTTACAGCATGTACGCAAAATGAAGATATGGCTCCTACGCTGAAAGGGCAGGAAATCAATGCAACTTTCTCTGTTGGAGGTATGCAGACTCGTGTCAATACATTAGGGGCTGGCAACATTTGGGAGAATAAGGACCGAATAAGGGTAATGCAAATTTTCGGTGATGAAACTACTAAAACTGGTGAATATAAATATGTGGAAGAAAATGGGTTATACCGTTGGGAACCTACCGTAAGACTTCGCTGGGAAAAAGTGGGAAGATGCGAATTGATTGCTTGGTATCCTTCTGATATAGACATTCCTCATATCTATAATTTGCATACAGACCAAAGTGATGAGACTAAGTTGAAAGCTGCAGATTTAATAAACGGATATTGGTACGATGTCCCTAAAGATTATGTAGACATTCCTATGAAGCATCGTATGTCTATGGTTACAATAGTATATCATGTTGGTACTGCAGATTATCCTAATATGGATATTAGTGAACCACAAGTGTATTCTAAACACAACAGTGTTAGATTTGGCAGAGACCAAATCCATGGGCAATTTGAAATGAGTACACCTACAGGTAATCCAGATTGGGTACAAGCCTGTAAGCATGACGGCGATATGTTTTCAGCAATCGTTATCCCTGGTTCATACAAAACTGACGATATTTTCGTGAAATTCAAGATAGGCGACAAAAACTTCCATGCAAAAATGAGGTCAGATACGAACTTTCAAGAAGGCTATCGCTACATCTACGAACTCAATGTAGGAAAAGACAAAGTGGAACTAACCCGAATCAGCGTAGATGATTTGAAAGGTTGGGACAGTAACAACGAAGAAGATCTCAAATAATTGGAGGAAAGAATATGAAAAAGATATTTCAATACATCATGCTGGCTGTCGTTACTATAGTAATGGCGTCATGCACAAGTGATATAGAAGAAACAACCGCAACAACGGGCAAAAACAACGTACAGTTGGTTGTTGGTGAATTTCCGGCATTCGGAGATTCACAGACTCGTGCTATCGGTACACCTGATGAAGGCAAGACTTCATGGGCTGAAGGAGATGAGTTGCTTCTGGAGATGACAAGTGAGACTTTTGGAACTAACTATGCTGCTTTTAAATATAATGGCAGTAGCTGGGAATTGACAAGTGGTGAATTGGTTTATCTGGAAGGAGACCCTGCATATATACCTCATGTATATTACGCCCCTAATTACAAATGGGAAGCTGGCGAATTAGTTTTGAAAAAAGGTAAGGCAGCAGGAACGGATGAATGTATCGAGGGAAAAGCTAGAATCACTGGTAATGGTGAGACTATAACCGTTTCTTTTGCCGAGGCAACACGCAAATATTCACGTTTGCGTATTGCAACTCTCCCCAATGAGCAAATAACAGTTGATACCGAATATTTCACTCCTGCGGGCAGCAGCGATATGAAATGGGATCAAAATTTTGCCCTTACATCTGATGAAAAGGGCAATGCCTATTTATATGGTACTTTTGAAAATAATTCCGAAGTTACAGTGAAATATAGAGAAGCAACTTTGGCAACTCATACATTCTTGCAAAAAACAGAAAATGCTATGAGTTATGCTTTGGATGCTACTGTCATTTCGGCAAATAGTGCAGAAGAAATAAAGTCAGCTATTGAGCAAAAAGTAGCAGATAGCAAGACTGCCATAAGACTCAACCTCGCTTCTGATGCTGGCGCTAATGAGTTTAATGCTATCCGTGAAGCTTTTGAGAAAGTAAAATCTGGCACTATAGATCTCACTCTAATAGGATGCAAGGAAATTCCTGCAAATGGTTTGAACAACCAATCAGGAGGACTAGAGGCATTAAAGTCTATTACTTTGCCTGATGTGACAAAAATTGGAAAGTATGCCTTATACTTCTGTGTGGATTTGGAAGAAATTTGTGCTCCGAATGTTTCTGCTATAGATGAAGGTGCATTTGCAGAATGTCTCAAATTGAGAAAAGTAACTTTGGGAGAACTCACGGATGTAAAAGGTGACTATGAACACGGGGGTGGTATTTTTGGCTACGATTCTCATTCTATAGAAAATATAGATTTAGAGTTGTCTGAAAAACAGAGAATAATGACCAGGAAACTAATTGATGGTCGTTATTGTTGGACTCCAACTGAAGAACCCTATCAGATGAGTAAAGACCATACAAGCAGATCTTTCCTTGGAATGACATTCAATTCTATAACATGTGGGATGAAGTTTCAGTAAGAGTTCCAATATAGGCAGTCCAATTTGTTGTACCCACCTTTTTGCTGTTTTCAAACACTAAGTGCTTGATATGCAATACTCAACCTTAGTTGAAAGCATGTGATACAGCAAAATGCAAATAGTTGATAGTTTTTTCAACTTTAGTTCCTTATAATCAGCAATATAACTGTTAAAAACTTTTAAAAGTTGGGAACATCAAATTGGACAGCCTAGTTCTAATATCGTAGAGAAAATAAATAAACTCTATGATAGATATGAATTTGAGGTATTGTTTTTAGTGTTAATTTGTAAAATGTATCAAACATGTATGCAACTATACAAAATAGGAAAAAATCTAGGGTTTTCTCTTCCGATAAGCCTACATCTATCAGTAAGTTTTCCATGTCAAGAGAACCTTTAGAAGGACATCAAACAAGGGTTGATTGGAAAACGAGTACAATTTTAGGTGATACAGTTGGAGTTCACATGAAAGCTATTATTGGCCCAGAACATCAACAAGGTGGTTCACCAGAACATGGTGTTCAGCAGAACATAATGAACAGATTACCAACAAGCCCTTTCTTGAATGCTCCCAATAAATATGTTAGAGGACATTTGTTAAATGACAATGTCGGTGGTCCGGGAAAAGACTTCAATTTATTTCCAATAACAGCAGATGCAAACGGGAAGCATGAACGGAGTATCGAAAGTCACGTAAAACAATGGGTTAACGTAGATAAGCATTGGGTTGATTATGAAGTTAATGTTGTAGGCATAAACTATAAATTAGATGATTATTATGGAAATAATTATATAAATTCTTTTTTTTGTTTGTAAAGCAAGCCTGCTTGCCCCAAATATGGCAAATAAACTTGTTGAAACTAACAATAGAATTTGTTCCGTAATACCTTCCATATATAAGTTTCCAATATTTCCTATAGAATATATGGAGACAGCACCATTTGTGGATAATATGAGTTATGAGAGAATGACTTATAGACCATCTTGGTCGAAAACTAAAAAGTATAGGCTAAAAAGAGCAAGAAGCTACAAAGGGCCTCTTCCTAACTCAAAAAAGCCTAGAAGAAATGATAACTAAAGGATGTTGTAGGATTGGTACAATGTAACGCATAAATATCCTTAATTTGTGTGCCAAAAATATAAAAATATTGATTTGTTAATTTTGATAATGGATATTGAATATGGATTAAGAGGTGTTCAACGTAGTGAGTTTGAAGTTGATAATTATCAACTTCAAAACTTTCATGCACTTGAATCAGACTGGCATGAGATATCCCATTGGGTAATGTCAATAGAAGACAATTTGTCGTCTATTAATAACAAAAAAAACAATGAAATAATCTCTGCCTTATGGCACAATCATGTCCTTACAGTTCTGTTGGATATTCGTCATAAAAATCTGAAAAAGTATGCAGTCTCATTTGCCAATGGTTGCGGTACGACTTTGCAGAATGAATATACAGAAGACCTACGAAACAAGATAGAGGGATGGATTGGTAGATTATCTATCTATTTGAGCAACGCCTATACAGAAGGTATGCCAACACCTGCTGTTCATATTGCCGAAAGTATAAAAGAGCAACTTGAAAAGTCTCTTCCAATAGCCAATCCGTCTCCTCGCAGGCATAACTTCATCCAAAGAATGTTGGACGAGAATAATCGTCCATATTTCTCGATGCTCGGCGCTGTAGCGGATATTCAATCGAAGTTCGACTTTTATATGGAGCAGATAGAGAATAGCGGTGATATGGATGCAGCCCAAGCACTGCTTCTTACTTTTGTACGAAACTATTGCCGCATTGTGAAACGGTTTAATCATAAGTTAGAGGAATTACCAAGTTTCTATCTCCATGAGATATTAAAGGCGACACCGAAAGATGCTATTCAAGATAGTGTATACGTGGTCTTGTCTCTAAATAAGGAGATGGTAAACAAGACGTTTTCACTTCCAATGGGTACACGTTTTGTTGCAGGCGAAAGTACGGAAGGAAATACGCAGTATTATTCTCTTGCAGAAAAAGCATATGTTATTCCAACCATACTCGCATCTGTACATACTCTGTTTCAACAAGGAACAAAAGTAATCACTGCTCCTATAGCCCTTGAAGGTAAGGATAATGGCGTGCTCTTCAAAAACAACAATCCTGCCAACGAGCAGCAAGAGTTAGGTTGGGTTATTTCCTCTCCTATGCTATTACTTGCAGAGGGAACACGAAATGTGTCTTTTCGCTTTATGATGGCAGGAAGAATGGATTTGGCGCAATCGGTTGCAAACAACACCACTTTTCGTTTGTTTACAAGCAATGAGGATGGTTGGACAGAGAGAGAACTTTCTGTTGTTTACAATAAGCAAGAAGAATGTCTGTTGTTTACATTTACAATAGCAGATGGAGATAATCCTCTTTCTGTTTGTAGCAAAGACATTCATGGTATAGATACGGCATATCCTACAGTACGCATACTCATCAATGATTTGCCTATCAACGTTACTGAAATGGCAAGTGTCCTGTTTAGGGATATCCAAATAAAGGTAGAGGTTTCAGACATCCGTACTTTTAGCCTGTATAGTGAAGTTGGCGAAATGGACTCCACACAACCATTCTATCCGTTTGGTACAACAGGCGAAAAAGGTTCGTGGTTCATTTTCGGTAATGAAGAACTGGCAGCGAAGAAAATTCAGAGCGTGGTTCTGAAAGGAACATGGAACAAAATACCTGATGGTGGCTACACCTTATTATATAAAGACTATGACTTAGAGCAGCCTATAAAAAATGGCAGTTTTAAGGCTATCTGCGAGTGGCAGGAAAATAGTCAATGGAATGTTTGCGGCAACTCCCCTATTCAACTGTTTGAAACTGACAAGAATAGAAATGTCAAGGAAGATGTGGAGTTGACTTTGAATATTGCCGACAATTCACTACTGGGAACAAACAATTCGTATGCTTATACCAAGAAGGCAAACGGATTCTACCGCATACGGTTGAGTGAGCCAAGTATAGGCTTTGGTATGGATGTATATCGTAAGCAATTTGCAGAGGTGATGGTACATAACAGCAAGGCTAAGGAAAGAAATCAGAAACCTGTACCAAACATGCCTATAATGCCGATGCTTGCAGATACAACATTGTCTTATACGGCAGTAGATTGTTTAGGTGAAAAAGGTACATTATATAGAATTAATGATACCAATGGATATGAGAAAGTTGAGTTGGAAAATGGCAATATACCACTACTTCCAGACCTTGGCAAACATTACGTATATCTCAATCTTACAGAAATAGACCATGTTAAGCAAATTAGGTTCTATTTCAATCTGCGGTATGCGAAATATGGTAGTCGTATAGGTTCTGTCAAAGATAGTGGCGCATCCGTTATCGAGTATAGTAATTGTGGTGAAAGCCAATGGAAACGTTTCCCATCGGAGTGCATCTTGCAAGAAGACACAAACGGATTGACACGTAGTGGATTCATGGTGCTAAACACTTATGACAACACAAACAAATGCCTGTTTACAAGTAACGAGGTTTGGATAAGAATTGGTTTTGAAAATGATGTAGCTCCCAACAATATCATTGTTGATGGCATCTATCTGAACTGTTTCAAGGTGCAATGTGAAAATGGTGATGGTAGGCAGCTACTAGCGGATTCAATATCTGCCTTGGCTATTGAAGATCCAAGGGTCTTGGAAGTAAGTCAACCTATGGATGGCTTTGGTGGAAAACTTGCCGAGGATGAAAAAGCGATGTCAATAAGAACTACTACTCGCATATCAACCCGCAATCGTGCCTTGAATGGCTGTGATTATGAGAAAATGATATTAGAGCGGTTTGATGACATCGAAAAAGTTTGTTGCATACCTGTGGCTAAAGATTGCAGTGATGTCCGTATAGTTGTGTTCCCTCATCCCGAGAAGCGTGTGTTGCCACAGTTGCCAAATTGGAAATTGGCAGAGATAGAACAATATATAAAGAGTTTTGTTTCACCTTTTGCCAAGCTTCGAGTGGTTAACCCTACATACGAGACGATAACAATCAACATGACGGCTATATTAAAGAAAGATGGTGATGCAGATGAAGTGCGGAGGAGACTATACAGACGTATCTATAATTTCTTTGTGCCGTGGTTTGTCAAGGCGCAACTACCAGAACTCGGCAAACGCTACTCGTATGAGGAACTGAAAGCATGGTTGGTGAATGACGAAGGTATAGAGCGTTGTGTCTCTTTAACTATCGAAGGAGGACACAATAAGCCATCTTATGATGTCAAGGGTAAACTCGAAGATGTGTATTACCTCAGTAGGACTGAAAGCGGTATCCTTTATCCCAAGGATATAAATATCACAATCACCGATGCTGGTGAAGGAATTGAAGATTCAAGTATTGGTACAAACTTTATAATTGGTTAGAGTATGAGCGACAACAAGAAAAATAGAGAAGAACTAAAGAACTATTTCCGCAAAGGAAATGTTCCGACAGAAGAGCATTTTGCGCTTCTGATAGATTCTGTGGTCAACATCGTAGATGACAAACCGTTGTTTGCTACTGATATGCCAGAGAATGAATCTCTAAAAGAAGATAATACAGAAGAGAGGATAAAGCCTGAGCAAGCAAGTGAAACTTCGGTTGATGCGTACTTGACTATACCGGCAGATGGCGATTGGTATCAATTACCTGTAGAGTCCGCTGTAGATAAAGAAATTGATGGTTGCAGAATCTATCGAGTTTATGCTTCATGTTACAATAAACGAGATGATTCCTATGACCTGTGCGTGGCGACAGCCTCACATTGTAGTGGTAATGATAGAAAAATTCTATCACCACAAAAACATTGGTGGGGATGGTCGGGAAACATCAAGATACGTTGGTATTATAAAGATGACCAACTATTTCTGCAAATGCGAAGTAAAGGAGATAAAAAAGGAGTGAAGGACATAGCGTATCGAATAGAGAAAATTTGGAACTTCACAAATAGTGTATAACCCATAAACTATACGACAATGAGCGACAATGGTATATATATTAGCAGGCAGTCAGAAGACGAACTCTATGCCGAATTGCAAAAGAGAACCATTCAAGAACTACAAGGACTATCTGGGGATGTGTGGACTGACTTCAATCCACATGACCCAGGTGTGACCATTGCAGATGTGGCCAATTATGCCTTGACCGAATTGTCGTATAAGCTTAGTTTTAAACTGGAAGACTATCTTTCAGACACTAATGGCAAATATTCCATTCAAAAGTATGGTTTGTTTCCAGACTATGAAGTATATCCTACCTCACCTGTAACTACGGATGATTATCGTAAGTTGATTCTTGCGCATTTCCCTGCTGTAGAAAATGTTGGTATTGAAACAGACTGTGAGCATGGAATATATCATGTCCGTTTACGTTTGTCTCCGTTTTTCAAAGGTACTGACATTACTAAACGAGTAAGATATTTTTTCCACAAACATCGTAACTTATGTGAAAACATAGGTGAAGTGAGTATTGTTGAGCCTCAAAACTTATTATTTAGTGCTGATATAGAACTTGAAACAGACGTGGATGCTATCGACGTATTGGTGCAGGTTTTCCATACTGCCATGTCCTATATTGCTGGGGCAGTGAAAATAGAGGCAAAACCACAAGATGATTTCGCTGTACTAAGTCCTGATGAGTGGTATGACGGAGCCGTTGAGGATGTCCGTGTCAGTATTCCAACGCAAAAGAAAACTGAAACGGAACTGTATCACATATTGATGGACATTAAGGGAGTTAAAAACTTCAAGACCTGTTATTTCTATGAAGATACTCCAGACGGAATCTGTGAATACCGTAGGAAAAATGATTTTAAGGGAATTTATAAGTTGGAAATTCCCAACGACCTTAGTCTCATAAAGGTTAGAGTGGGTAATGAAACGGTTGCAATAGATTTCAACCGTTTCAAGGAGAAGTTACGTGCTTTCTATTTTACGAAGAGTACATCAAGAATGCGTTTCTACTTACAGGAACACAAAACTAAAGATGGAAGTTGGGAGAACTGCCCAACAGAAATCTTGCGTGAAGCTACATACAGAGACGTGTATGAGCATTATCCTCTGGAAAATGACCTTCCACGTTGTTACAAGACAAGCGAAAAGGACTTCACTAAAAATATGACCAATGAAGAAAAAGAGGATGTAAAGAACTTTGGTAGTTATCTTGCTTTGTTCGATAAAGTCATTGAAAGAGGTTTAGGAGAATTAGATAGCGTGAAGACTTTGTTGTCCTTGCGTGAGGATGGTGTGAACACAAAAATGAAACTACGCTATCTTGATTTTCTTGACAACCTGTATGGTGTAGATAGCGAACAAAAGTGGCAATACGAGTTTGGCAGTTATGGTGAGATGGAGCCAGAGATGACACGTCGCAGAATGAAATTCTTGCAAGCATTGCCAATTCTGACTCGTGACCGTTTCAAGGCTATGGATATAATGGATGAACGGTCAGTAAAAAATGTTGCTGTCATAAAGCAATATGTATCACTTCTTCTTGGATTTCGGAATAATGAGCAAGTGTCTGTTGGTAATGTGTTGCCAAGCCATAATCTAATCATTATGGGGGAAAGTAGTAAAGGTAAGCATTTTAGAGACAAGCTCAACTCTATGCTGATAGATGAGAAGATGCTTGATGAAGAGTCGGTTATGCCTATCATTCCAAACAAGGCTCCATCTACAGAAAAAGAAAAGCAGTTGAGATATAAATATATACGTAAGAATCTACCGATATTCAACACGAATTTCATCAGTGGTGGATTATTCCGTAATGGAATCAATCTCAACAATTACAAGATAGTGGAACTTGAGCGTGAGTATTTATTGGTGTTCCGCAATGAGGAAGATGGTGAATGGATGAACCTTGGACGTTCAGAAGACAAGGAAAAACTGAATGGCTGGGCGAATACACTATGTCGCTATTTACAAGAATTGAATAATCTTTGCGAGGCGATGTATGTGATAGAAAAAAAATCTTTTCATTCCCTCAGAACCATTTACGGTGACTATAGTCTTTACAGGTTGGACAGCAAGGACTCATTCTCCTCAATTCCGAAACAAATGCTTGCAATTGGTTCGTTCCTTACTTCCTGCACACCTAAAGATGGAGGCTTATTGGTTAGGAGCGCAACAAATGCAGTATTTTGAAGAGTGTTACCATTTGTGGCGTGACGGACTTGATGGGAGCAACACCTCTGAAGTTCAGAAAGGCTATCAAAGTTACATGATGAAAATACTGACTACAGACTTTACTGTTGGGGGCAATATCGAAGAAGATACAGATAAAAATAAAGGAGATACATAATGATTCATGTAGGCAAAATATCATTCCATTTCAAGATGGCGGATGAGCAATTCGCTAAAGGACTTTATGCGAATTGGAATGAGTTTTGCTAATCTTGTTTTACAAAAATATTAGAGGAATGTCTTGGTAAATATGATAAAAAAGATTCGTATATAGAGGTTGATACTCTAAACCTAAACATTGGCTCTATTGAGCAAAAGGACTTCTATTCTGAGTTTCCTAAGCGTTTGCGTACAGAACTGGAAAGGATAATACTGTCATTTTCTTTAAATGATAATCCTTCTTCTGTCCAGAGGAAACGTTTGGACAATCTGATTCATTACTTAAAATATGGATTCTGTCTTCCAGAATGGAGTATGCATGATTTTGACCTTTTTGAAGATCTTATGCTTTTCAAAAATGAAGAATCAGTATTTGGATTATGCTTTAGCGCATCCTATTGTTTTGAGCGGTTAACAAGACAGCTTGACAAGTGGCAGTTAAATATATTACTTACTCATTGGTTTGTCGGAAAAGATAGTGAACACAATCAAAATATAGTAGTTTGGACTATTCAGAATTTTGATTGTATGCGTTTTCTGCAGGGATATGTTACGGACAATCCATTATTGGCAAGGCATATACCACGTCAGTTTGTTGATGAGAATGAGAAAACTGGATGGAATCTGATTTTGTCATGGTTGAAATCTACAGCATTTGGATATTACGAGAAACAAAGATGTCTTGCTGTGGTTTTAGACACAAGCCCCCAGCTTGTTCTTCGCTTCATTCGTGAAACGACAGAAGACAATATAAAGGATTTGGCATTATTGCTTGATTCTGAAAGTGTTCATAGTATTATTGTTGCAGAAACGGAAAGTCATGCTGATGTTGATATTCCAGAATATTGGCATCATCTATATTTGTGGTTAATAGAATATTATCCATTCAATGGCGTGGCAATGTTTGGTGACAAGCAACATTTTATCATACACTTACATGAACGATTCTTGTTTTTTATCCGCAAGCGTTCTGTATATGCATACCTTTCAAAAGGAGAACTTACCATGCGCTTTTTATTGGAAGTGTTTGGTACTGATTATTGTTATGACGTATTGAACTTGCTATATCATAATCAAGCGTTGAACGAGGATGGCTCACCAATTAACTCTGATTATTTCAGTCGTGAGATTTACGAGATTCTACTAAAGTTGTCGCTTTTAAAAAGTGAGGAGAACTACAATAAAGAAATTACAGATAATTATGATGAATTAGATAAAAACGATGTTTTTGTTGATGTAGGTGACTTCTTGAAAATGATAAAGCCATTTGAGACCTGGTTAATGGACAACATGATTAGCATAGTCCAGAAAAGAGAATTCTTGACTTTGCTAATTATGACGCAACCGCAGCAGATGCTTTGTTGGCTAAAAGAAGTCAAAAATATGAACGTCTTAGAATTTTTATTACAGGTTGTGAGCACAGAAAATGTGTTCACATTGGTTTCTGTTGTATCATATAATGAATATTCATTGCTTTCGTCCATATATTCATCCCTTAATGAAGTAGCAAAAGAAATACCATGGATGTGCAAGATCGGTATTGTAGATTTGAAGAATGTTTACAAGAATTTGGTTGCACATTGGCTTGTTTCAGACAATTCTATTCGTGGAATGGAATTGGTAACGGAAATCGTATGCAATATCTATACAGTTATCTATAAAGGTGTAAGCTTTGATGGATGGAATAAAACAAGAAAAGACAAAGACACTTCTTATGCAATATCTGAAGTGCTTACTGTATTGGCGGGAAAAAATATAATAGATGTAGCTTATACAGAATATATTCCTACATTTTTCACATACGACACATCCAATGATGTCAAGGTTATCGTTGCCAATATACATGCTATCATGGAGAACTCCTCCTTGTCTATATTAGCAAAACGCAATCTTCTATTATTGTGCTTAGATGCATATACTGGCAAAGCGGAGGTTATATTCAGAACGTTAAATGAAAAGGAAATATTGATGCAGGTCATTGAGTTGCTTGACACAACAGTGTTGAGAAAGATAATTGTGGAAATGGCAGAAGACGTAATAAAAAATGGTTCCTCATCATCATTCGTACTCTTTGTTGATTGGCTTGTTTTGCATGTTTCTGATGTGGCATCAATTTGTTCTATTTCAAAAACTGTTCTCATTCAAAGAATTATAGAGCAATTAACCAAAAGTGAATGGCACATTGAAACAGTAGAAGAACTTGTGCCGTTTACTAAGGATAAGCTTATTCCTAATGGTCAAAATAAAGATATTACTTTTTCTTTGACATTTATAGCAAATATTGCTTGTGTTGAAAATGTTTACAATGTGATGGAAAAGATAATACGTTTGTATAATGCGACCAATGTGTATTCTCTTTTATCATTAGGGAATAATAATACAATTGCAGTATTGTTTACTCGTATGCAGGAGTATTTAAGAGGGCAGAATATTTGTATTGATACATCATATAATGCCGCTCGAATAGCATTTGAAAAAAGTTTGAACGATAAGTATTTACTGACTGAGTGGCTACAAAGTTCAGATTACAATGTTCCTATGAAACGGCAGGTGTTGGCTTGGTTAGCAGAGAATGCACCACAAACCTTTATGAGTTTGTGGCAAATGTCTCTGACTGAGAATACCTTTTCTATTTGGAACGACATTGTTGATTTCCAAATGCTAAAGGAAGTGTTCGTATCGGTAGATATAAAAATAGCTAAGGCATTTGTTCATATCGGAAATGTAATCTACCAATGGGTAAATAATAATGCATTATTAGCAGGTTCTTTGTCAGCAGAGAATCTGTTAACATTGCTGATGCTTCAATATGTGAATGAATGCTTACTTGTTGGTAAATTCTTGACAAACTTTAAAGATATTGCAAGATTCGTCATATCTTGTTTGGAAAAGAATATCATTATGCAAAGTGGTCTTGCTGGTATAGAAGAAAGGGTTCTAAAAGATTTAGAGAAACATCTTGTTGATACTAAGAGTTACGAAAAGCAGGTGACATTAAGAGCAAATGCAGATTGCTTAAATGAAAATATAGTTTTATCAAGAAACGTCTCTTATGAGGGAAAGGCTAATATTGAATTGGGCAATACAAATCATTTTGCGACTAAGTGCCTTATTCTTTGCAATAGAGATTTTGAAATGTTGGCAAAATGGTTGTCATCTTCAGAAGTGAGTGACACAGAAAAGAGACACCTATTGCGTCATTATACTCATTGGCAACAATTTGTCTTTTGGGATTTTATTGAATATATGTATGCTTCCGATACTTTTGAGGTGCAGAAGCTTACTGAATGGATAGATATTGAAGATTGGCTAATACTTATAGCCCGAATATCCTATTCTTGGGCTGAAAGTTTGAAACAGTTGACTGAGAAATTGCAAATATCTGATATGGTATCAGAAAAACTAATCTCTCATGCTTTTGTCTTATTTGTAGCAAGACATAGCAAGGATGATTGGTATAATTACAAGATTATGGATATTGCGAAAGATTATATCGTTGGATTGAAGGATGTTGCTGAACGCAACGGACTTAAAGAAGAGTCAGTCGTCTTGGAACAAGTTGTAACAAACATCCTTTCAGAATTAAAGATTAGCGATATTGAAGAAGTCGATTTAGAATCAATGCCAAAACCAAATTATTTACCAATAGGTAATGCTGGCTTGTGTTTATTCGCTCCATGGCTACTGCGTTTGTTCGGCATGCTTGACTTATTAAATGAGAAAAAAAATGAGTTTAAGAATATAGATGCTAAAGTTCGAGCAATATTTATACTGCAACGACTTGTTACTGCGGAAGAGCGACTCTATAAAGAAACAGAGTTAGCTTTCAATCGGCTTTTAGTTGCTTGTCCTTTCAATGTTCCTTTGCCAAAGAATATTGAATTGACACAAAAAGAAGTTGAGACGATAGAATCAATGTTGTCTGGGGTAAAAGCCAATTGGATAAAGTTAAAGAATACTTCTGTCGGTGGATTCCAGAGGAGTTTTATTGAAAGAGACGGTTTTTTGGAACAACAAGAAAAGAAGTGGGTGTTGACTGTTGATAACAAAGCTTATGACATATTGCTGGACTCACTGCCGTGGTCGTATAAGACAATACGCCTACCATGGTTGAAAAAGCCTATCTATGTTAAGTGGCGGAATAAAGAAGAATTTGATAATGAATAATAAGTATTAATCTGTAAAATAAGAAGTTATGAAAGCAGAAAAAATCAATAAGAAGCAAGTGTCACGTACTCTTGTGCAGAAATATAATAAAAGCGATCTAACCTCTCATGTAAGTAACCGAATCCCTATAGAATTAGGGATTTCTTCTCCAATACAAATGGTAACAAAAGTTATAAATCATGAGGTTGGATATTTTTATGATGATATTTATTCAAAAACTAAAGAAACGGTTGGAACTCGTGTTGATGTTCTTCTTGATCCATACAATCCACGACAAGGGTCTGAACCTGGTTCAGACTTAACTTTGACAATGTGGAAGATTAACCATCATTGTGGTGTTAATTGGGTAAGAGGGCACTTATTAAATCATAATTTAGGAGGGCCTGGAATTGCTTCAAACTTATATCCAATATCCAAAAGCGCGAATAGCTATCACTGTCAATATGTGGAAAATAAAGTTATAAATAAATTAGGAGAAATTGAAGGAAATATGGAAAATAAAGAAATTTATTATTCTGTAAAAGTGACAGAGGCTGCCCATAGAGTTTCAAATCCTAAATCAATGTTTACATGTGATGCTTATGTCATAGATAAAAACAACAACAAGCAGGAGGTCTTGTTTAAAGGGATAAATGTAATATCAAAACCAAAAGCAAAACCCAAACCTGTTTTGAACATAGGAGATGATGCTTGCATCAATAACTCTATATTGTCGAGATTGAGACCGGCAAAAAGAATTGGAAAAGGTTGGTCTCCCGTGTCTAAAGGAAAAAATTCATGGGTATCATATAATTGGTTAAAAACGCGAACAAAAGATTTCGGATTTATATATCAGAATGAAAAGAATATGAAACGGTCTGAAAGTAAAGTTGCAATTATGCTTGATAAAAGAAAAACTTTTCAGACAAAAAGTTGGCAGCCTACTTTGGGTGTGAACAAAACAGGTCTGCCAGATAATTTGAAAGCAGGAATAGAAAACTTATCAGGTTATTCTATGGACAATGTTCGCGTGCATTATGGTTCAAGCAAGCCTGCTGCTGTTCAAGCTTATGCTTATACGCAAGGAACGGACATTTATGTAGCACCAGGTCAAGAACGTCATCTTCCACATGAGGCATGGCATGTGGCGCAACAGATGGCAGGGCGTGTTGCACCTACGACAGAGATAAACGGAATGCCTGTAAATGATAATGCTGCTCTTGAACATGAAGCTGATGTTATGGGAGCTAAGGCAAATAGTTATTAAAACATATTGGTATGAATGAACATATAGAATGGTTTGAAGCCGTATTAAACGTTGCTATTGGTGTATATTTTCAACATCAAGGCTTTGAGAATCTGTCAATGGACTGCGTAAAACAACCTACGGAGAGGTGGTTGGAGAAAATGACAAATCACCCAAATATAACATTTGAGGAAAGAGTAATCATTATGCTTGCCTTGATGCCACATATCAAACCACAAGCACTTGACTGTTTTTTTCTCCAAAATGGAGCATTGGATAGACCATTTACCCAATTCGGTGGTTGGAAGGGATTGTCACATGGTGGATTTCTTCCAACTGGGGAAACTGCGGTTTTTATAATTGCAGGTGACGATCCTGTTAAACGTTGCAATGTCATTCGTATGTTTCAACGTGATTATTGGTTCTACACATCTAATATATTACGATTAGAAGGAGCAAATGATGGAGAACCATTCCTTAGTGGACAACTACGAGTTTCGGACGAATTTCTAAGTTTGGTACTTCTCGGTAGAGAGTATAAGCCAGACTATAGTATCGGATTTCCTGCAAAACGTATAAGCACATCTTTAGATTGGGATGATATGTTTTTGGATTATGATACATTAGAATCTTTGAATGGAATAAACTCATGGATAGAGCATCAACACACTATCATGGAAACTTGGGGTATGAAGCGTATCCTCAAAGCAGGTTATCGTGCTTTGTTTTATGGACCACCAGGAACAGGCAAAACTCTTGCGGCAACACTACTTGGGAAAAAGAACAATATGGATGTTTATCGGGTAGATTTGTCGATGATAGTATCAAAATACATTGGCGAGACAGAAAAGAATCTTGCTGGGCTTTTTGACCTTGCAGAAAATAGAAACTGGATTTTGTTTTTCGATGAAGCAGATGCCCTCTTTGGGAAACGTTCATCTTCTAATTCTTCCAACGACCGACATGCCAATCAAGAGGTTGCGTATCTTTTACAGCGCATAGAAGATTTTCCTGGTACTATTATCTTGGCGACAAATTTAAAGTCAAACATAGATGAAGCTTTCTTGCGTCGATTTCAATCTGTAGTATATTTCCCAATTCCTACGGAAGAATTACGCTCCGCTCTATGGCAATCTGTGTTGCCGAAAGAATGGCTTGGTGAAGATGCAGAAAGAACTATTGCAACTGCAGCTCAAATCGAACTTTCAGGTGGTATGATAGTTAATATAGTAAGACAAGCAGCAATACTTTTAGCAGGAAGAAAAATAGGACATGTAAATAGTAAAGTTTTAGCTTCTTTGATTGAGAAAATCCAAAGTTAAAAACAAAAATAAAAATGTAAATAATAGTAGTAAACAATATGGAACGCAAAGAACAGACCGGGCATATCTGTAGATGGATGGCTTTAGGCATCA
>ENA-ORRX01000327-ORRX01000327.1-human-gut-metagenome-genome-assembly--contig:-NODE-327-length-17954-cov-9.40025_pt1 | contig 17954 bp, 14 predicted proteins | sample MGYA00242186_ERZ509153 | MGnify/ENA primary metagenome ERZ509153 (study PRJEB26280, sample SAMEA2338643) | human gut metagenome | biome: human gut; feature: human-associated habitat; material: faeces... | reverse complement strand
GTGAAAGGCTCCTCTTATTTGTATGCAGATATGAAATCTGCACACAAATAAGAGGGAAAGAATAAAAAATCAGAGCCGTGACACAGTTCTGTTTACACTACCCAAGTTTAGTTACAGAATGAATTCTCTGAACTTGCGAAAGTTCTTTTATGTATTTTTATAAAGAACGTTAAGATATAGGTGCTTTATAAAATAAAGTAGGTTTTATAGAAGTTTTCTAACTTCTTCTATACTCAAGCCTGTTCCTTGTGCCACTTGTTCCATATCAAGCCCCATGTTAAGGAGACGCTTGGCTGTTTCTATTATTGCTTTCGTCTTGCCTTCTGCCATACCTTTAGCCATACCTTCAGCCATACCTTTCTCTTTGGCAGCATTCTCTGCTGCTGCCATGCATGCCATGTTGTCACGAGCTATCCAGAGGCTGTTTTCGTAAGCCTCCCATTCCTTTCTCGTCAGTCTATGACTGTCGGCATATTCTTCCAATTGCTTGAAGATTTCCTTTTGTGCCGTAAACGGCATTCTGCTTAATGCTTCCATATGCTTTAAAACATAAATCCATTTATCAAAATCTGTTACACATTCATCCACATTCTTTTCAAAAAGTGGAAGTACCAAGTAGATGAAGCGGAGTTTGTTTGAAGCAATCTCTCCACTTTCCTTATCTGCCAGAACTATGTCCGTCCTGAACTTGCTGAGTTCTTCGTGGTCCGGCATATAGTTCATAAAGCAGACTGTATAAATGGGAAGAAAAAGATATGCGTTCTCTCTCTCCTTCTTGCCTTTGTCCACCTGTTCAAGCACACTACGGCAGGCATAACAGATGGAGCGGTCGAGAAAATTCGGCTGCCACCGGTTCTGCATCTCCAGAATAAATCGCTCTCCCTTGTCGGTCTCACAATATACATCATAGATGATGCCTCGTTGGTCTTTGGTGGAGGGCAGTTCTTCCTTGTCTTTAAAAACGACATTCTTTACCTGAAGTTCGCCGACCAACAGGTCATTAAGAAAGCTTATCAGCAAGTCTTTGCTGAACTCCTGTCCGAAGAGTCGTTTGAATCCCCAGTCAGTAAAAGGATTGATGTATTTTCCCATAGTGACGAGTTTTTGGATGTTTCTTTACTATCTCTATTACAAAGATAGTTGATTTCTTATGAATTCAGCATTAATAAAGATGTTTTTTTATACCGTTATCTCGCCTGATCCGTAGCAGCGGTGATGTTCCTCGTCGTACACAACGCAGAACTGGCCCGGCGCTACGCCTTGGATAAGCTCGTCGGCGTGAACAATGAAGCTGCCTTCCGAGGTGCGTTCAAGGGTGGCAGGATGGTATTCGGGGGTGTGGCGTATCTTGAAGCGCACTCGAGCCGATGTGCCCAGATCGCCCCAGGGGTCGAGTGTGAGGAAATGGAAGTCGTGGATGGGGAAGTCCTTCTTGTATGCTGTGCGCGGTTCGAAGCCCTTGCTTACGTACAGCACGTTGGCAGCCACATCCTTCTTCACGACATACCACGGTCCGCCGCCGAAGCCCAGTCCGTGTCGCTGTCCGATGGTGTGAAACCACAGGCCGCGATGCTTGCCTATCAGCTTGCCCGTCTCCAATTCGAGCACTTCGCCGGGAGCCTCGCCGAGATATCGTCTGATGTAGTCGTTATAATTGATCTTGCCGAGGAAGCAGATGCCCTGCGAGTCCTTTCGCTTGGCGTTTATGAGGTGTTCGCGTTCGGCTATCTCCCTTACCTCGCCCTTTTGGTAATGTCCGATGGGGAAGAGCGCCTTGCGGAGCTGCCAGTCATAAATCTGTGCAAGGAAGTCGGTCTGGTCCTTTACTGGGTCGGGGCTTGTGACGAGCCACTTGCGTCCCTCCTCGTCCTCCTCCGTCTGGGCGTAATGTCCTGTGGCAATGAGGTCGTAATCCTTTCCGCGCTTCTCGTGGAATGCGCCGAACTTAATCAGTCGGTTGCACATAACGTCAGGATTGGGCGTAAATCCCGCGCGTACCTTATCCATTGTGTAGCGCGTCACCTGGTCCCAATATTCCTTGTGGCAGTCCACCACCTCCAGCTTACATCCGAAGCGGCGTGCCACAGCAGTAGCCATCTCGAGGTCCTCCTCGCTGGTGCAGTCCCATTCCTCCTCCTGTTCAGGTCCGATTTTTATATAGAAGCAGTCGGGGTGAAGTCCTCGCTGCGCCAGTTCGTAAACCACGACGGAGCTGTCCACGCCGCCCGAGAGCAGCACGGCAATACGCTTGTCCGTCAAGTCCGTGTTCAAGTAAGTTTTGTTCATATCGGCAAACTTACAGAAAAATATTAGAAAAACCTACAATACTCCCTCATTTTTTTAGGTTTTGTTTTGCAATTCTCTTACAAAACCGTTACTATTGTGACATTTTTCAATTGTCAATGTTACCTTACTTCGTTCGATGTGAGTATTCATATCGTTCGATACACACATTCACATCGTTCGATATGAACATGTGCATCGAACGGTGTGAGGTAACTAAAGTGGCGGTTTCGGATAACTAAAGTGGCGGTATGAGGTCGCTAAAGTGACGAGTGTTATTTGCAAACGGCAATCTATATGTCGCTTTTGCTGTCAAAATGTCAGACTTTTGTGTTTTTCCCGATTTTATGTTACGATTCATTGACGAATATCAATAAATGTTATGACAAAGCTAAAATAATTGTTCTTTTGCTTGTGTGCGAACACAAAAGGTACTACCTTTGCAGTGCAATCAAAGAAAGAGCTCCAGTAGGGGCTTGAGAAGATAAGATTAGATAAAAAGAAGAAAGGGTAACAATTATGATTATTGTATTAGTAGTAGCCGCTTGCTGCTTGGCAGTAGTTGAGGCTGTAGAGGTAAGTAACAAGGTGAACTTCATGAAGTAAGCCGTCGCAAGACACGAGGCTAAATGGAATGAAGGACACAAGTATGAAAACACAACATTAATATAAAGAAAGGAAAAAAGATTATGATGATTATCGGACTTATGGTATTGGCTTGCGTAGTATCCATCGCACAGGCTTTCATTGTTAACGACAAAATGTACCAGACAAAGTAACGAATAATACGATACATATATATATGAGGCGGCTGTAGGCTATCTCCCGTACGGAGAGCGTCTGCAGCCGCTTTTTTTGTTCTCTTTTTCACTATTTATCATCCTTTTTAGTAATCGTTATTTATTTACAACATACCTTTTTTTGCACATTAGATTTAATAACGTAACTTTGCAGAATGTTTAAACTATTTATTAAAAAATTGATATATCAATAAAAACTATGGAAAAGAAAAAGCTCATTACTGGGATAGTAACGGGAATCGTAGGACTTGCCCTTGTCGGAACTGTGGCATATCTCTACGTTAATCTCGACAATCAGAAGAAGGAAAACAAGGCTATGCAGGAACTCGCCGAACTCGACAAGAAGGAGATGGAGAACGAGTACCAGCAGTTTGCCACGCAATATAGCGAGATGAAGACGCAGATCAGCAACGACTCTATCATCGCACAGCTTACTGCTGAGCAGGAGAAGACAGAGCGTCTGCTCAAGGAGCTGAAGGACACAAAGTCGAACGACGCACGCGAGATAGCCCGTCTGAAAAGGGAGCTTGCCACCGTACGTGCCGTCCTCCGCAGCTACGTCATCGAGATTGACTCGCTCAACCGTCTCAATCAGAACCTTACGGCTGAGAACTCACGCATCAAGGGACAGTATAATGAGGCTACACGCCAGATTGAGGGCCTTAACTCGGAGCGTGCTTCGCTGTCTGAGAAGGTGGCAATCGCCGCACAGCTGGACGCTACGGGTATCTCCATGCAGCTGAAGAATAAGAAGGGAAAGAAGACGGACAAGACATCTAAGTGTAAGACCGTGCAGGTGAACTTCACCATTGCCAAGAACGTGACAGCCTCTAACGGCACCAAGACATTCTACGTGCGCATCACCTCACCTTCGGGCACAACGCTCGGTGGAGGCGGAACATTCAACTATCAGAACCGCTCGCTGGAGGCCACAATGCGTAAGGCTGTGGAGTATGACGGACGTGAGACCACCATCTCTACATTCTGGAACGTATCGCAGTCGCTCATGGCTGGCACATATCAGGTGAGCGTATTTGCCGACGGCAATATGATAGGTTCGCGCAGCTTCTCCTTCAAGTAAGGGAAAAGATGTCCTTCTGGAAAGGACAATGATATAAACACACAGTAATTTTTAGATGAAACATTCACTTCTTATTTTCGCTTTGGCATGTCTCGGCATGCAGGTTCAGGCGCAGCAGGTGCTCTGCTTGGACAGCTGCCGTGCCATGGCGTTGCGCAACAACAAGACCCTCGTGGCTTCACGCTTGCAGCTCGACATGGCACAGTATAACACCAAGGCGGCTAAGACCAAGTATCTGCCGCACATCAGTGCCGTAGGCGGATACGAACTCACGAGTCGTGAGATATCGTTGCTAAGCAAAGACCAGAAGAAGGCCATTTCAGGAGCCGGCACCAATGTGGTGGGTTCGATGCAAAGCGACATCTCGGGTGCTCTGACAGGGCTTGCCCAGCAGGGCGTGCTGACACCTGATCAGGCGCAGAGCCTCGGCAATATGTTCGGTCAAGTGGGATCGAAGATAGGCGAGGCGGTCAATCACGTTGGTCAGAGCTTTGTCAACGCCCTCCGTACCGACACACGTCAGATGTATGCCATCTCCGTAATGGCTACGCAGCCCATATACATGGGTGGCGCCATCACCGCTGCCAACAATATGGCGAAGATAGGGGAGAGCATGGCTGCCAACCAGATTGACGCCACCACGCAGCAGACCATCCATGCCATCGATCAGGCTTACTGGACCGTAGTGTCCGTGAAGCACAAGAAGGACTTGGCTGAGAGCTATCTGCAGGTGGTGAAGAAGCTGGACGACGACGTGCAGAAGATGATAAAGGAAGGCGTAGCCACGCGTGCCGACGGTCTGAAAGTGGCAGTAAGAGTGAACGAGGCAGAGATGTCGCTCACTCAGGCTGACAACGGACTGGCGCTTGCCAAGATGCTCCTTTGCCAGCTCTGCGGAATGCCAGCCGAAACGGAAGTGACTCTTGCTGACGAGAATACGCCGAACATCGCCACCGCCTCTACGAGCGAGAGTGCCTCGGCAGACAAGGCTGAAGCACAGGACAACCGCCCGGAGATGAAGCTTCTCCAGAACGCCGTTGACCTCAGTCGTCAAGCCACCAATCTGGTACGTGCCGCATACCTTCCGCAGGTGTTGCTCACAGGCGGATACATGGCCACCAATCCTAACGTCTATAACGGATTCGAGCGCAAGCTCTCCGGCGTGTGGAATGTGGGCGTGATGGTGAGAGTGCCGTTATGGAACTGGATGGAAGGCTCTTACAAGGTACGTGCCGGTCGCATTGCCACGCGCATAGCCGAAATGGAGCGTGAGGACCTCGGAGAGAAGATTGACCTCCAGATCAGCCAGTGCCAGTTTAAGCTCAAGGAAGCCAACCGCCGTCTGGTCATGGCGATGAAGAACGTGGAGAACGCTGACGAGAATCTGCGCTGTGCTACAGTCGGATTCAAGGAAGGAGTGCTGCAGACCACTGATGTAATGGCGGCACAGACAGCATGGATGCAGGCGCAGTCGCAGAAGATTGACGCTGAGGTGGATGTCCGTCTGTCACAGGTGAACCTCAGAAAGGCGCTCGGCGTATTGCAATAACATCATTTAAATATTCTACTGAAAACATTATTATGTCAGAAAAAAAGCAACATAAGAACATTATCATCACAGCTGCCTGCACAACACTCGTCGTTGCCGTGGTGGCTGTGATTGGCGCTATGTCGATAAAGCAGGAACCTGAGACCATCCAGGGACAGGTGGAGGTTTCGGAGTACCGCGTGTCGAGCAAGGTGCCGGGACGTATCCTCGAAATACGTGTGAAGGAGGGCGACTACGTTAACGTGGGCGACACGCTTGCCATACTGGACGCTCCCGAAGTACGCGCAAAGATGACTCAGGCACAGTCGGCTGAGAACGCCGCTGCCGCTATGGACGAAATGGCTAACAACGGTGCACGTCAGGAGCAGGTGCGTGGAGCATTCGCTGTCCTGCAGCAGGCAAAGGCAGGACTGGAGATAGCACAGAAGTCGTATAACCGCGTGCAGCGACTCTACGACGAGGGCGTGATGACAGCCCAGAAGCGTGATGAGGCTTTCGCCAACTACAAGGCGCTGGAGGCGCAGGTGAAGGCTGCGCAGAGCCAGTACGACATGGCTCGTAACGGAGCGCGTACCGAGGAGAAGAAGGCTGCAGCCGCACAGGTGAACAGAGCCAAGGGCGCTGTGGCTGAGGTCAACTCGTACATACACGAGACAATGCAGATAGCGCAAATGGCTGGTGAGGTGAGCGACGTCTATCCGAAGGTGGGCGAGCTTGTCGGAACCGGTTCGCCCATCATGTCCGTATCGCTCATGAACGACATCTGGGGAACCTTCAATGTGCGTGAAGACCAGCTGGACGGCATGAAGGTGGGCAGCATCGTCACCGCTTTCGTCCCTGCCTTCAAGAAGGAGATACGCATGAAGGTGTACTACATCAAGGACCAGGGATCGTATGCCGTGTGGAAGGCAACAAAGTCGAACGGTCAGTACGACCTCAAGACCTTCGAGGTGAAGGCTCGTCCGATGGACAAGCTGGAGGGACTGCGTCCGGGTATGTCGCTGATACTTAAGAGATGAATATCATAAAACGAATATTACATATTGCCCTGCGCGAGTGCAGGAGAATGAAGGCGAACCGCATGTATCTCTTCTGCATGATCGTCTTCCCGGTCTTCGTGACCTTCTTCTTCACGTCGCTCATGGACGAAGGACAACCTCAGGACATGCCGGTGGGCGTCGTAGACCTCGACAATTCCAGCACCACGCGAAAGCTGACTCGTCTGCTCGACTCGTTCCAGTCCACTAAGGTGGTGGCGCATTATCCGAGTGTGGACGAGGCTCGACATGCCGTGCAGAAGGGCGACATCTACGGATTCGTCTACTTCCCCAAGAACACCACGGCAGACCTGCTGGCATCACGCCAGCCCACCATATCTTATTATTACAGCTACGCCTCGCTGACAGCAGGATCGCTGGTATTCAAGGACCTGAAGACAATGGCTACGCTCGGTTCGGCAGCTGTGGGCAAGCAGGTGATGACCGCCAAGGGATATACGGACCGTCAGGTAATGGCGTTCCTGCAGCCCATCGTGCTCGACACGCACACCGTTGGCAACCCGTGGGTTAACTATAACGTTTATCTCACCACGATGCTCGTGCCTACGTGTATGTTGCTGCTCGTGTTTCTCATCACGGCTTACTCGTTAGGAACCGAACTGAAGCAGCAGACGGCTAAGCAACTCATGGAGATGTCTGCTGACAATCCGTTCGTGGCTATAACCGGAAAGATGCTTCCGCAGACGATAGTGTGGCTGCTCGTCATGGGCTTCTATCTTTATTATGTCTTCGGCGTGCTGGCATTCCCTCATCCCGGCGGATGGCACATATTGCTGATGCTCGGCGTGCTTGCCGTGTTGGCGGCGCAGGGATTCGGCATCTTCATGTTCGGACTGTTCCCTTCGCTGCGTATGTCGATGAGCCTTTGCTCGTTGTGGGGTGTGCTCAGCTTCTCAATGGTGGGCACGGCGTTCCCCACGCTTGCCATGGATCCGGAGCTGCAGGTGCTTGCCAATCTTTTCCCGATGAGGCATGTCTTCCTTGTCTACGAGATAGCCGCCTTGGGAGGTTATCCGCTTATGGACGTAGCGACAAATATCATAGCCCTTGTGCTCTTCGCCTCGGCACCGCTGCTGGTGATGCTGCGCATCGGAAAGGCATTGAAGGAATACGTCTATATGCCTTAGAACACCACTAATCATCAATACTGAACAACTAACAATAAGGGATGTCAAGAAAAATAATCACTTACATCATAGACGTTGCAAAGGTCTGGATGCACGAGTATAAGCAGATTTTCAAGGATGAGGGCACGCTGCTCTTTGTCATCCTTGTGCCCCTGCTTTATCCCGTGCTCTATTCCTGGATATATAACAATGAGGTGGTGAAGGAGGTGCCCGTGGCTGTAGTAGATTGTTCGCACAGCGCAATGGCAAGAGAGTTTGTGCGCCATTGTGACGCTTCTTCAGACGTGAAGGTGGCGTACAGATGCAACAGCCTGGAGGAAGCCAAGGACCTTGTGGGCCATCAGAAGGTCTATGGCGTGATATACATGCCTGAAGACTTCGGCACACGACTCGGACGCATGGAGCAGGCGCATGTCAGCGTATACTGCAACATGGGACTGATGCTTACCTATAAGGCCATCTTCCAGACATGTACGGCGGTGGCTGCCGACCTCAACTCTCGCATTCAGATAGAACTTTCCGGCGCTTATACGGCAAGGGAAGGAGAAATTACGGCGAGTCCGATAAACGTACGCGACGTACCGATGTTTAACAATACGGGAGGATATGGCAACTTTATCCTGCCCGGTGTGCTTGTGCTCGTGCTGCAGCAGGTGTTGCTTCTCGGCATTGGCATGGCTTATGGCACGTCCTACGAGAAGCACGGCTTTGTACGTCTAAAGCCGATGCTCGAACGCAATTTCGGTCTTTCGCGCATCATGGTGGGCAGGACATTAGGCTTCCTTGTGCTCTTCGTGATGTTGTCTGCTTGGGTGTTGTTGGCAATACCGCGCATCTTCAACTTCGTGCACATAATGCCTCGCGGCGAGTTTCTGCTCTTCACCATACCGTATCTTCTCGCCTGCATCTTCTTCGCCATAACCTTCTCGTTCATAGTAAGGCAGAGAGAGAATGTCATGCTCCTCGTGGTGTTCACTTCTGTGCCCTTCCTCTTCATGTCGGGCGTGTCGTGGCCTAAGAGCAACATTCCCGAAATATGGCAATTGACCGGCTATCTCTTCCCGTCCACGTTCGGCATTCAGGGCTTCATAAAGCTCAATACCATGGGTTGTCTCTTCTCCGACATCTGGCCGGAGATAAAGGCGCTGTGGATGCAAGTGATTGTCTACGGAGCACTTGCCACGCTCGTGACGAGGTGGCAGGTGAGGAGAAGTTAAGGTATATGTTTGAGAGTTGAGAGTTGGGAATTGAGAGTTATGATATGCTATAAAGCTTATTGATTGCTATAATTGTTTATACTTATAAAAAGTAATCATAACTCTCAACTCTAAATTCTCAACTCTCAACTAATCATATCTCTCAATTTATTGTTGTAAGTTGTTATTTTATCTTTACTTATACCACGGAATTGGATTTTTTTCTCTAATTTTGCACATTTGAAAGAGTGGCACTTTAGCGCGACGGCGTTAAGGGCGCTTTTATTATGCAAAACGAAATCTATAATAATAAGGAATAGAGATGAAAAAGAAAATCCAGTTCAGTCTCGTTTATCGAGATATGTGGCAGTCTTCCGGAAAGTTCCAGCCACGTAAAGACCAGTTGGAGCGCATCGCTCCCGTCATCATCGACATGGGTTGCTTTGCCCGCGTCGAAACCAACGGCGGAGCCTTCGAGCAGGTTAATCTGCTTGCCGGCGAGAACCCAAATGATGCGGTACGCGCTTTCTGCAAGCCTTTCAACGAGGTAGGTATCAAGACCCACATGCTCGACCGCGGTCTTAACGCCCTCCGCATGTATCCCGTACCTGACGATGTACGTGCCCTTATGTATAAGGTAAAGGCAAAGCAGGGTACCAACATCACACGTATCTTCGACGGTCTGAACGACGTGCGCAACATCATTCCCAGCATCAAGTGGGCTAAGGAAGGTGGCATGACTCCCCAGTGCGCACTCTGCATCACCAACTCTCCCGTACACACTCTGGAGTACTACATGAACATCGCTGACCAGCTCGTCGCTGCCGGCGCTGAGGAAATCTGCCTCAAGGACATGGCTGGTATCGGTCAGCCCGCATTCCTCGGCAAGCTCACAAAGATGATCAAGGACAAGTATCCTGAAATCATCATCCAGTATCACGGCCACTCTGGTCCTGGTCTGTCAATGGCTTCCATCCTCGAGGTCTGCAACAACGGTGCAGACATCATCGACACAGCCATCGAGCCGCTTTCATGGGGTAAGGTACATCCGGACGTTATCTCTGTTATCAGCATGTTGAAGAACGAGGGCTTCGAGGTTCCCGAAATCAACATGTCAGCATATATGAAGGCTCGTGCCCTCACTCAGGAGTTCATCGACGAGTGGCTCGGCTACTTCATCAATCCCGGCAACAAGATTATGTCATCGCTCCTTCTCGGCTGCGGTCTCCCCGGCGGTATGATGGGATCAATGATGGCTGACCTTGGCGGTATGCGCACCACCATCAACAACGTACGCAAGAAGAACGGCGAGGACGAGCTTTCTATGGACGACCTCCTCATCAAGCTCTTCGACGAGGTGGAGTATGTATGGCCGCGCGTAGGTTATCCTCCATTGGTGACACCGTTCTCACAGTACGTGAAGAACATCGCCCTCATGAACCTTCTCACCATCGAGCAGGGCAAGGGTCGCTTCGTGATGATGGACGACTCTATGTGGGGTATGATTCTCGGAAAGTCAGGAAAGATTCCTGGAACCATCGATCCCGAACTCGTAGAGCTTGCCAAGAAGCAGGGTCGCGAATTTACAGACGTTGACGCTCACACTCTCCTCACAGACGCCCTCGACTCATTCCGCAAGGAGATGGACGAGAACGGATGGGAGTATGGTCAGGACGACGAAGAGCTCTTCGAGCTTGCCATGCACCCGGAGCAGTATCGCAACTATAAGAGCGGTCAGGCTAAGAAGAACTTCCTCGCTGACCTCCAGAAGCTCAAGGACGCCAAGCTCGGCGCCAATCTTTCTCCCGAGCAGCTCAGCGCTTACAAGCACGCTAAGGCTGACGCCATCGTTGCTCCCGTTAAGGGCGACATCTACTGGGAGTTCTCTGGCGAAGGCGAGTGCGCACCGACTGTCGAGCCGTTCATCGGCAAGGAGTATAAGGAAGGCGACGTTCTTTGCTACATCCAGGCTCCTTGGGGCGAATTCGTTGAGGTACCAGCTGCACTCGGTGGCAAGATTGTCGAGATCAACGCCAAGCGTGGTTCGAAGGTATCTAAGGGTGACGTTATCGCCTACATTGAGCGCGAGCACGAGTAATCTTATATATGTACGAAACAATTATTGACAAATACTACGGAGGATGTGACGCATTGCGCCACATCCTCGTTACGCATAGCGAATCTGTGGCGCGTCGTGCGCTGCAGATAGCTTCCCAACACCCTGAACTAAACATCGACACCGACTTCGTACGCGAAGCTGCCATGCTTCATGACGTCGGAATAATACGCGTGGACGCACCGTCCATTGAATGTCACGGCACGGAGCCGTACATCCGCCACGGTGTCTGCGGCGCCGAACTCCTTCGTTCGGAAGGAATAGACGAGAGATACGCTCGCATTTGCGAACGCCATACAGGAGCAGGACTCACACTTGACGACATCGTCTCGCAGAACCTGCCGCTGCCTCATCACGACCTGCAGCCCGAAACCATCGAGGAGAAACTGATATGTTACGCGGACAAGTTCTACTCGAAGTCACACCTCTCCCGCGAGAAGACCATCGAGCAGGCTGAGAAAAGCCTCGCAAAGTTCGGTGGCGAAACACTTGCAAGGTTCAGAGCAATGAAAGATATCTTTGAACCGGAAAAGTAATTAGATATAACAAAAGAAACTGAAATTGAGAACAAAGACCCTCATAGCCCTATTGCTCTGCGTTGTCGTCTTCGTGATGGCAAGCTCTGTTGCGCCCTTGTCGCAAAAGCGTAAGAGCAAGAAGGAACTACGCGACTCTATTGAGACGGCTGAGCTTAACATGGAGGCTGACAGCATCTTGCGCGACTCCCTGGGAAGGGAGATTGTGGACACCACGAAGATGGACTCCATGCAGCTTGCCATTTATCATCACAACCGTGCCATAGACGACTCCATTCGTCTTGACTCGATTAACCGTCAGCGTGCCAACGGCATCAATTCGCCTGTGCAGTATTCTGCGGAAGACTCGCTCGTCTACGACGCTACGTCAAAGACAGCACGTCTCTACGGTGCATCTACTGTGAAGTATGAGAACATGGACCTCGCTTCGGAGAAGATACACATGAGCATCGACTCGTCCGTAGTGCATGCCACGGGAGCGCGAGACACCACCGACACAACCGGCTTAAAACTCATGGGTACGCCTGTCTTCACGATGGGAGCCGACAAGTATGAGAGTGATACGATGGCGTTCAACTTCAAGACAAAGAAGGGTCTTATATCAAAGGTATACACTCAGCAGGAGGACGGTTTCCTCCAGAGTGAGATATCAAAGCGTAACGCCAACGGCGACATTTATCTGCAGCACGGACGTTACACCACTTGCGATGCCAAGCATCCCGACTTCTACATTGCCCTTTCTCGCGCCAAGGTGCGCCCCGGCAAGGACGTGGTGTTCGGTCCCGCATACCTTGTAGTGGCTGACGTGCCTCTGCCGCTTGCCATTCCTTACGGCTTCTTCCCCTTTACAAAGAGCTATTCTTCCGGCTTTATCATGCCTACTTACGGCGATGAGAACAGCCGCGGATTCTATCTGCGCGACGGTGGCTACTATTTTGCCATCAACGACAAGATGGACCTCAAGCTGTTGGGCGAAATCTATACCAAGGGTTCGTGGGGACTGTCTGCGGCTTCTAACTATAACAAGCGCTATCGCTTTAACGGCAGCTTCTACGTAAGCTATCAGGACACCAAGACCGGCGATAAGGGTATGCCCGACTTCTCACGTCAGAAGAGTTTCAAGATTCAGTGGAGCCATCGTCAGGACTCGAAGGCAAATCCTTACAGCTCGCTCTCGGCAAGCGTAAACTTCGCCACGTCAAGCTATGAGCGCAACAATCTCAACTCGCTCTACAATCCGCAGACGCTGACCCAGTCGACACGTACATCTTCTGTATCGTGGAGCACGACCTTCTCAAGCATCGGACTCTCGCTCAGTTCCACTGCCAACCTCTCGCAGAACATGCGCGACTCAAGCATCGCCATGACTCTGCCTGACCTCAACATCTCGATTTCACGCTTCTATCCGTTCAAGAGGAAGCATGCCGTAGGCGACGAGAAGTGGTATGAGAAGATTTCGATGTCGTATACCGGACACATCTCCAACAGCATCAACACGAAGGAAGACCGCTTCCTCCATTCCAACCTGATAAAGGACTGGCGAAACGGATGGAACCACTCTATTCCTATCAGCGGCAACTTCACTCTCTTCAATTACCTCAACATTTCGCCGTCGTTCAACTTCACCGACCGCATGTATACCAATAAGGTGATGCGTTCATGGGACGACACCAGACAGCGAGAGGTATGTGACACCATCTACGGATTCAACAACGTCTATAACTATAACCTCTCGATAAGCGCATCCACGAAGATGTATGGCTTCTACATCCCGAGCCGTAAGATATTCGGCGACAAGATACAGGCTGTTCGTCACGTTATTACGCCGTCGGTAAGCTTCAGCTATGCGCCTGACTTCTCTGCCAACCGTTACGGATATTACAAGACGTATCAGAAAACCAATGCAGACGGTTCGGTGGACCTCGTGGAGTATTCGCCTTACAGCGGACAGCTGTTCGGAGTGCCCGGTAAGGGAAAGACCGGCAACATCAGCTTCGACCTCTCCAACAACGTGGAGATGAAGATAAAGTCTGACAAGGACTCAACTGGATTCAAGAAGCTCAGCATCATCGACGAGCTGGGACTCTCGATGAGCTACAATATGGCTGCTAAGGAGAAGCCGCTCAGCGACCTCTCCATGCGAATTCGTCTGAAATGGTGGAAGAACTATACGTTCAACATGACGGCAGTCTTTGCTTCCTATGCCTACGAACTCGACAAGAACGGACATCCTTATGTGGGCAACCACACGCTTTGGGGCATGGGCAAGTTCGGTCGTTTCCAGGGAACGTCGCAGAACTTCTCATTCACGCTCACACCTGATAAGATAAAGAAGTGGTTCGGTGGCGGTGACGACAAGGACGACAAGAAAAAGAAGAACAAGGACGATGAAGACGGCATGGACACCGACATCGAGTCGAACGTGGACGACACAATGGTGGCTGGACAGCGCGGTGCCAAGAAGAAGAGTGGCGGTGGCAAGGCAGAGACCGATGCCGACGGCTACATGCGTTTCAATATGCCGTGGTCGCTGACCTTCGGATATGGTATCACGATGCGTGAGAACACCAGTGGAAAGTTCAACACCAAGTCAATGCGCTATCCGTATAAGTTCACGCAGAACCTCAACGTCAGCGGTAACGTTCGTCTCAGCGACGGATGGAACATCTCGTTCTCATCAGGTTACGACTTCGAGAGAAAGGAACTCTCAATGACGACGGCTTCGCTTCAGCGCGACCTCCACTGCTTCAATATGTCGTGCTCCGTGGTGCTTGCCCCGTACACAAGCTACAACTTCTCGTTCCGATGCAACGCAGCCACGCTGACAGACGCGCTGAAATACGACAAGCGTTCGGGATATAGCAACGCTGTAGAGTGGTATTAAAATAGAATCATACAATAAAAAAAGGAGAGTCCTGTGAAAGACTCTCCTTTTTTATTGTGATTGCATGAGCTTGCGGGGCTAACTAAGGAGGCTATGGCGTCCCGCCGTAGCTACGTACCCACGGACAGTTAATAGAGTGTGAGCTGATTGGAGTTAGTTCTCTGGATAATCCTTTGAATTATGCTTTCATTGCTCACAAGTATAGATGCCGTGCCTGTCATTCCGCTGACGAGATTATACTTGCAATCCATTATCATTACCTGTGCCGTGAACACACTGCCTTCTGCCGTTTGTAGAGGTGTATGCGATGTGGTTGTTATTACACCATTGGCTACTCCGTAGGTTTCAGCATCGTAACCCTCAACTTCGATGTTCGCTGTCATTCCTCTTGCTATCGTATTCACATATTTATAAGGAATGTATATTGTGCCTTGACTGGCATTTGTCATCTGTATATTTGCACTGATGGTTTCGGGATAAGGTATAAAGTATGCACCAATCAGCAATCCCAATATCACAAAGGTGATGACCTTTCTCCTCACCGTCCGATTGAGTACTGACCCAATGCTTCTTAAACTCCTCAAGGTTGTACTTTACAAGTCCTTTCCCGGGGTCTGCGATGTAGAAGGTCTTGCCTTTCTTAACCTTATACAGCACCACAAAATGGTTTTGATTCCAATGGAGGATACAGGGATTTTCAAGGTTGCAGATGGTATTAACAGAAACTCTTCCACTTATAGTTTCTAATCCCAACTGCGAAGCAACTTTGTCAATAGCAAGTAGCGAAACACCTTCTGTAGTTGCAAAACATTGTTCTGATAGATAGTTCATACTTTTATTCTTTTTAAAGTAAGAACATATCATTGCTAAGCATGCTACGCCACACTGCATAGAGTCATGTTGTAAAACGAAAGGGAAGTTTCTTCTCATTTTTCTTTTTGTAATCACAGTCTGTCTATAATATCCTTGGATGCAGATTCCTTTGTTTTATCCAATTTTAATTTTCCAAAGTTGTAACTTAGCTTAACCATTAAATATTGAGTATCGAAGTTGCTATCCATCGTAGTGCGAATATTATTATACTCCATATCCCATGTATTACTTTTGTATGTATGGAAAATATCATTTCCAACAACAAGCAGTGTCAGTTTTTCCTTCCATAGCTGTTGCATATAGGTAAGATTTAATGTCCAAGAGCTACGATGGTTGGTCAACATTCCTGAATATGCACTATCAAAAGAGCCATCAAGAGCTAAAAGCGAAGTCTTACTTACAGGACATTGAGCCGACAAACTCACATTGTAATAAGGTTTGTTCCATGTGCGCTCCTCCCCTAAGAAGGTAGCTTTCATAAATGGTTTGGAAAAATAAAAACTTGCATCTCCTTGTATTGGTCCTAAGTTATAGGAATAAACCGCTGTAGCAACAATAGCAGATGATTTGTCAAAATTAATAGATCGCCATTCAATATTTTTATTATCGATTGCTTTGTCTTTCCAAAATGGTAACTCTATGATATTGTCTTTGCTATGATTATAAGCCACAGATGTCATCAAATTGCCAATATTATAAGCTAATTTGATATTGCTAGTGATACTTGGACGTAGCTGTGGGTTGCCCACTCTATAAGAAATGGCATCGTAATAATCGATAGATGGATTTAAATTGCTATAAGTAGGTCGGCTTATATTCTGCCCCATTGACAGACCTAGAGATGAATTTTCCGTTAATTCTCTATTCACTACTAAATTAGGAAATATCTTCCATTCAGTATCATCTACAAACACTCCTTCTTCCTGAGATTCCAGACGTCGTTTGTCAGCTTCTGCCCGTAAACCAAGCTGAACGAAAAACTTCTTTATCTGCTTAGAGTATGAGGCAAATGCACCATATAGCATTTCATGTGTCTTATAATCCTCTTCTTCACTATTGTATGAATAGCCTCCGTTATTCGTCATAGCAGAAGTAAAGACTCCAGTACTAAAGTTTCCCCATTTAGCATTAGTACTATACGTTAGTCTGGCACCTGCCACATCATATCTTCCATAACTACTTGTTGTTACCTCTGGTGTAGCGTTAGCGAAGCCATTTCCGTCTGATTTATAGTTGGCGTAATCTGCAATAAATCTAAGCGAGCTTGCTTTGCTGAATGCGTACTTATAGTTAACACCTATATTGTGGATAGATGATACACCACGCTTATTTTGAGTGTAATCCATAGATATTGCATTCATTTTTTGCAATGTTGGCTCAGTAGTATGAGCGTTTCCAATATTACCAGAATATTGAAGTCCCCACGACTGTTTATCAGAAAGGTCCCAATTCATAGCATAAAACAAATCTAGCGTACGACCGCGTCCTTGGGTATGGCGTTCTTTGGTGCTATATATATCATTTGTGGGTAAAAACACACTCTCTGTAGTATTATCTATCTGAGTGGTATGCAGATAAGAGAAACCTACAGAAAGTAAATTGCTAAGACGCTTATACTTTTCATTGAGCGTGAAATCAGCAATATCCATATAGTTTCGTGCAAATAGTGAAGCATTAGAGATTTCTGTAGACAGCGTATTTTCTAATGCATTGTTGGTTGTGATATACACAACACCCTTACACGAGGCACTATATTCTGCGTTAGGATTCGAATCGACCACAATCTTTTTTATTTCAGACGATGGTACTGTTGAGAGTTCTTTGACATTAACAGGCCTACCATTAAGGACAAATGTAGGAGTTCCGCCTTCTAGTAATTGCAAATCTTTTGTTAACCCAGGTATCTTCCCAAGAATGGTAGTAGCCTTTCCCATATATTTCAAATATGAATTTGAAACATTTACCTCAATTTTGTTCAGTTCCACTTTTACGGTTGGGCGTTTTCCTTTTACTACTATCCCAGCAAGGTCAGTAGAGTTAGGCTTCAACTGTACCATTCCGATATTTCCTTGCACATTATTTAGATAGCAAGGTTCGTAACCAATAAAAGATATTTTTATCATATAGGATACCTCTGGAGCTGATAAGTCAAAACACCCTTGAGCGTTAGTAACTGTTCCGTTTATCAAGGCAGAATCTTTCTGGTTAAGTAATAACACATTAGCACAAGGCAATGATTGTTGCAACTCATCCACAACTTGTCCCTTGATGTTTTGAGCACAAAGTTGAAACACAGAGAAGCATAGTACTAAGAGTGTGATAATTCTATTCATTGCTAAATATTGTTTAGGTAGTGTAAACAGAACTGTGTCACGGCTCTGATTTTTTATTCTTTCCCTCTTATTTGTGTGCAGATTTCATATCTGCATACAAATAAGAGGAGCCTTTCAC
>ENA-ORRX01000324-ORRX01000324.1-human-gut-metagenome-genome-assembly--contig:-NODE-324-length-18010-cov-4.41365_pt1 | contig 18010 bp, 16 predicted proteins | sample MGYA00242186_ERZ509153 | MGnify/ENA primary metagenome ERZ509153 (study PRJEB26280, sample SAMEA2338643) | human gut metagenome | biome: human gut; feature: human-associated habitat; material: faeces... | reverse complement strand
GAATGACAAAGATTTCTCGCTTTGCTCGAAATGACGATACGGGAGTCTGATGTCTCCTAGTCGTCTAGTTTCCTAGCCCCTAGTCACTAGCCACTCATTCCTGTTTTCATTCCCGTAGCGTTTCTTATTTGATGTGCCGTACCATCTCTCCTTCCCTGCGGAATCCGTCACGACCGATTGCCTGCACCGTGACGATTTCATATAATAAAGAAAAACGTACAGAAGTGAGGAAAAGACGATGAAACTGCAATATGGCAATACTTGGTGGGGAAGCGAGTGGCTGAAAGCGCTCGAGGAGGCAGACCATGCGAACCGTCTGCCGCGTGGGCGGGTGTATGCGCGAGGCGGCGCGGTCATTTCCATGCACCGGGAGGGGGAGACGCTGACTGCGAAGGTGCAGGGGACGCGGCGCACGCCCTACCATGTCACGCTGACGCTCCCTCCTTTTCCGGAAAATAAAGTCCAGGCCTTTCTGGATGATGTATCGCGCCATCCTTCGATCGTGACGAAGCTCCTGCATCGGGAGCTGTCACCTGCTGTCATGGAGCTTGCGGAAAAGGCAGGTCTTTCCCTATTCCCTTCTTCGATGAATGATATCGAGATGCATTGCAGCTGTCCCGACTGGGCGCACCTCTGCAAGCACATCGCGGCCGTCATCTATGAGGTGAGCCGTGCCATCGACAATGATCCTTTCCAAGTCTTTTCCCTACATGGCGTGTCGCTTGTGAGCGAGCTAAAGAAGCGGCATGTGACGATCACAAATGAGATGTCTGCCAAGATCCCGCACTGGGATGACCTTGTGAAAGGGGAACTGGTTAAGGATATGGCGCTTCCCATGGCAGAGGAAACGGCGGAAATTCCAGATTTCACGAAGATCAAAAGCCTCTTTTCCTTGTGGATGCGTGTGCTTCCCGCTTCGCCCGCTTTCTACGGGCGCGGCAGCTTCGGCCGCGTCTATGAAAAGACCATGACGGGCGTCAGAAAGTCCGCAGAGAAAGCGCTCTTTGATTCATCAGCCGTTTACGTCGTGGGCGGCGGGAAAGACAGCCTAGAGCTCGCCTCCGTTTCTTCCGTGCATCTCGTGATCGAAGGGCTCTCCGAGGGAAAGCTCTACACAGATCGCGGCGACTGGTGGCCGATGAGCCGTTTCCTCGCTGCACTTCTCGATATGACGGAAGAGGAAGCGCAGGACAGCTCTTACACCGTGCGCGCCTTCCGCGAGGTGGTGCTGCTCGCTATACACCTTCTCCGCACAGGGAATGCCATTCCCGAGCTGGTGCGTGTGGATGAGAATGCTCTCGCCATCCGCTGGATGCCGACTGAGCAGGACGCAGGCACGGCGGAAGCCATGGGGATCCTCTCGAAATGGGTGACCCCTTCCATGGTAGAAATCGCGCGGTACAGAGAGAAGAGATGCTTTGTCAGAGAGCCTGCCGAGGCGGCACTTTCACTTTTTCTCACGCACTTGATGCAAAACATGGCGAAGAAAAATTTCGCAGACGACCCCATCTATGATCTTTTCTTCATGGGGGAGCCCCTGATGGCGCGAGAAGGAAGGCCGCACCCTGAGGCTGACGGCATCGCATCTTGGCTATCCTATTTCCACCTGAGCGCCGCCCGCTGGCAGCCTGTGCTTCTCGTGTCAGATGATCCGAAAACAAAAGCCTTCCGTCTGGACCTCTCCGTCGTAGACAGTGAGGACAGCGAAGGGGACGCAGTGCCGCTCGCGGACGTTTTTGCAAAGAAAGATTATGATGCCTGCCGCTACCAGATCTTAAAGGATATGGACCTGCTTTCTTCCCTCGTGACCGGCATGGAAGACTACATGGACAGCGAAGGAAGGACACCGATCTCCTTCACGGCGGAAACCTTTGCCCCCTTCCTTTTGGAAGCCATCCCTGCCATGCGTCTTTTGGGCGCGCGCGTCATCCTGCCGAAGTCCTTGCAGCACCTCATCCGTCCGAAGAAGACACTCCGCCTCAAAAAGAAAGAAGAGGGAGCGGCGCATGCACCGTCTCTCCTCTCTTTGGAAGACATGCTCGACTTCGACTGGCAGATCGCCCTAGGGGACGAGCGGATCTCCCCGGAAGATTTCGAAAAACTATCCGTCAAAGCAGGCTCCCTCATCGCATTCAAGGGGCAATACCTCTACGTGACCGAAGCAGATCTAAAAAAGCTCGAAAAAATGTGGCAGCGTCCCGCCTCCCTCAAAGGGGAAGAACTCCTCCGCATCGCCCTCGAGGGCAGCTATGAAGGCGCGGAGATCACCATGACGAGCGAGGTGAAGCGACTGCTCTCCTCCATGAAAGAGGGCGAGCCCGTCGCGCTGCCGGAAAATGTATGTGCGACACTTCGCCCTTACCAGAAGCGCGGCTATGCGTGGCTTTACAACAACAGCCGACTCGGCTTCGGCAGCATCCTAGCCGATGATATGGGCCTTGGGAAGACCCTTCAGGTCATCACCTTCCTCGAAAAGCTCCTCGAAGAGGGACGCCTTGCCAAGAAGAAAGCACTCATCGTCGTGCCGACAAGCCTTCTCTCCAACTGGCAGGAAGAGATCGCCCGCTTCGCACCTCTCCTCACCGTTTTCCTCTACTACGGCGCCAAGCGCGACCTCGCTGATTTCCATGGGGACATCCTTCTTACCACCTATGGACTCCTTCGAAGCGACCAGGAGCTTCTCAAAAAGAAGAAATGGGAAGTCTTCATCATCGACGAAGCGCAGAACATCAAGAACCCCGACACCGCCCAGAGCCGGGCCGTCCGCAGCATGAAAGCGCCCATTCGCATCGCCATCTCCGGCACCCCCGTCGAGAACAGCCTCAAAGAATTCTGGTCCATCATGGAATTTACCAACAAAGGCTACCTCGGCAGTGCGAAAACCTTCCAGACACGCTATGCGAATCCCATCCAGTATGAGCAGGACAGAAAAGCAGCCGAACGCTTCAAAAGCATCACCGCGCCCATGCTCCTGCGCCGCCTCAAGACAGACAAGACCATCATCAGCGACCTTCCGGATAAGCTTGAGCAGGACGAGTACACCCTCCTTACCCCCGCGCAGGCCGCTCTGTATCACCAGACCGTCGAAGAAAGCCTCCGCGTCATCAGCGAGCAGAAGGAGGGAGAGAAAGCCTCTCTCTTCAAGCGTCAGGGCCTCGTCCTGCAGATGATCCTTGCCCTGAAGGAGATCTGCAACCATCCCGCCCTCTTTACCAAAGAGGACAACTGGGACCCCGCCCTCTCCGGCAAAGCCGAGCGCCTCCTCGATCTCGCAGAAAGCATCCAGGCCAGCCGTGAAAAGGCCCTGATCTTCACCCAGTTCAAGAGCATGGGCGACAAGCTGGCAGATCTCCTCGAGAGCAGGTTGGGAGAACGTCCGATGTTCCTCCACGGCGGCTGCTCCCTCCGGGAGAGAAAAGACATGGTGGACCGCTTCCAGACAGACCCGAAGGCAAGATTCTTCATCCTCTCCCTGAAAGCCGCCGGCACCGGCCTCAACCTCACCGCCGCCTCCCATGTCATCCACTACGACCTCTGGTGGAATCCCGCCGTAGAGTCTCAGGCGACAGACCGCGCCTACCGCATCGGACAGAAGAACAACGTCCTCGTCCACCGCTTCATCACCAAGAACACCTTCGAAGAAAAGATCAATGAGATCATCCAAAAGAAAAAATCCCTCGCCGACATGACCGTCTCCGTCGGCGAAAGCTGGATAGGAAATATGACGGATGATGAGCTTTCCAAGATATTCCGGTGAGAGGCGGAGACGTCAGGCGTCAGAGGGCAGGAGTCTGATATCTGATATCTGCCATCTGCCATCTGCAGTCTGACTTCTCTACGTCTTCCATTGACAAATGTATGCAGACTGGCGATTTTTTTCGCGTTTTATAACGAAATATGATATAATGTGAACGTAAGAATGGCAAAGGAAAAGTAGAAACCGAGTGATTTTTACGGAAATATTGTCAATGAAAATTTTCAGGGGGGGGGTAACAATGCCTCACCCCCTTTTTAAACTAGGAGATGTTAGACGTCAGACGTCTAAGGCCTTCAAGTCTATCGTCTCCTTGTCTCAAATCCAGAAAGGACCCTCTCCATGAACTATCGCCGTATGATCGTCTGGCAAAAGGCTATGGAGCTCATAGACATGACATATGACGTAGTCTGGAGACTACCGCAGGAAGAGCTCTATGCCCTTTCCTCACAAATCAGAAGAGCCGTTGTTTCTATTGCACAAACATTGCAGAAGGAGCCGGACGAGGGACTGACAAGGATTTAAGACATTTCATGACCATTGCACGCGGCTCAGCCACTGAGCTAGAGACACAGTTCTTGAAATGTTTGAGACTGCACTATTATGACGGCGGAGGAGATTCGTCCGTGCATGTCGCTTTTGGATGAAATCTGCCATCTGCAGTCTGCCATTTTCCCAAATACGAAGGATAAACCACTATATGAGCAACCCTAAACACCACCATTCCATTTCCTGCGCATCCGGCGCCGCATTTTTCTACCTCATCGGCGACTACATCGCCCTCGTCCTGGCAGGGATACTCTCCCTTGCAATTCGAAACCTCCTGATCACCCACACCACCTATCACATCGACCCCATCTACCAATATTTCTGGGTACCGTTGGTCTACATGGCCTTTATCCTCTATGAGGGACTCTATGAGAAGCGCATGCTCATCTACCAGATGATGAAAAAATTGTTCCGGGCTTCCCTAGGCGGCACCGTCTTCTCCATCATCCTCATGTTCCTTGCGCAGGTGGCAGGGGACGTATCCCGTTTCTACGTCATCCTCTATACCGCGATCTCCTTTGCCCTGCTCTGCTTCTTCCGTGTCATTCTGGCGAAAGGGATGAAGAAATCGAAAGCCTTCCAGATCCCCATCCTCATCGTCGGAGCAGGAAAGACCGGTGAGGTCATGGCACGCCAGATACAGAATGATACCGGCATGCGCTACCGCATCGTCGGCTTCCTTGAAGACCATGAGCCCTACGACAAGTCCTGCACCATCCTTGGCGGATTTGGTGACATGGAGCGCGTCATTCGTGATACCGGCGTCCAGCATGTCATCATCGCAGCCCCCGGCATCCCGCAGACACAGCTATCTTCCCTCATCTATCAGGCACAGACCCTCGTGAGGAATGTAGGCGTCGTGCCGAACCTCGTCGCTGTCCCCATGTCGAATGTGACCGCCGAGTCCTTCTTCGATGCGAAGATCATGGTGCTACAGATCCGGAACAACCTCGCCCGGACATCGAACCAGATCGCCAAGCGTCTCTTCGACCTCGCCGCCACCATCTGCGGCGGCCTTCTGATCTCGCCGATTCTTCTCCTCATCGCAGCATGGGTCTATCACGACTCTCCGGGACCGGTCATCTTCAAGCATCGCCGTGTCGGCAAAGACGGGAAAGAATTCAACTGCTACAAATTCCGCTCCATGTGTACGAATTCACAGGAAGTCTTAGACCACCTCCTCGCGACCGATCCGGCGGCAAAAGAAGAATGGGATAGAGAATTCAAACTGAAGAACGATCCCCGCATCACAAAGAGCGGCGCCTTCCTTAGAAAGACCAGCCTCGATGAGCTGCCTCAGCTCCTGAATGTCCTCAAAGGTGAGATGAGCCTCGTTGGACCCCGCCCCATCGTTCAGAAAGAAGTCCCGCGGTATGGGAAATATATCAAGGAGTACTACTCCGTCCTCCCCGGCATTACCGGTATGTGGCAGACCAGCGGACGCAGCGATATCGACTACCCCGAGCGCGTACAGATGGATAGTTGGTATGTGCATAACTGGAGCGTCTGGCTGGATCTCGTGCTTCTCTGGCGTACTATCGCGGTTGTCCTGAGCCATAAAGGGGCGTATTGAGAATTTTTGAGACCTTGAGAGGTGAAGAAGTTAGAAATTGAACATTAGATGTTAGAAGTCAAGCAAGTATTGTTCTGTTCACATCGCCCGAGAAGGAGGAGTGAGTATGCAGCATCGGATTGATTGGATAGATGCATTGAAAGGATTTGCTATATTGAGTGTTGTAATCGGGCACTGTATCGCAGACAGCATATCGTCACAAACATTTCCGGAATACGCAGCGCTTTTGCAGATGATGTATGATGCGATCTATTCCTTTCATATGCCATTGTTTTTTATGATTAGTGGGTATGTTTTTTACCTGACGAAAAGTTATCGCAAGTGGAAAACTAAGGTGCTGGATTTCAGCATCGTATATGTCATATGGTCCACTTTGATGTGGTTTTCTAAATACATGATGAGCGGAGACGTCAATCATCCTGTCACAATCATCGACTTGGTCAGTATTGTCTACCAACCAATTATGATTTACTGGTATCTCTATGTTCTGATCATTCTGTACGTGATCGTATCCTGCTTAAAATGGGAGAACGTTAGCTGGAGGCTTTTGGGGATATCAGCAATAGTTGCTATAATTGTGAAAACCATTCATCTGGATATGGGAGTCATAAACAATGTTGCATACCATATGTTCTATTTTCTAGCGGGGGGGGTACTACTACAGACAGGATTACTGCAAAAGCTGAAACTTAAACATGCTGCTTTCTTAAGTGCATTGGTTTTGATGAACTGTATTTTCTATTTCAGCGGGACTCCCACGGCAGCGCTGGTTGTAGCTGCAAAGCAACTCTTGATAGCTAGCTGTCTCTCTCTCCTTTGCTTTTGGGCATTTTCCCGGCTTGGTGTCAATGCGACGCTTCGCGTGATGGGTGTCAATACTCTTCAGATCTATGTGATGCATTGCTTTTTTACCGGCGGTCTGAGGATCCTCTTCAAGCATATGCATATGGGAAACATTGGATTATATTTTGTAATGGCCACAGCATTGGGAGTCATCGTACCTGTCTTTTGTGCGAAAATTGCCCGAAAGATACCTCTGCTTCATGTAGTGTTTGAACCTAATATCGGAAAAAAGGAAAAGGAAGGTGACTTATGAAAGCATTCTTGTTGGCTGCAGGTTTAGGGACTCGTCTGCGACCTCTTACTTACACGATTCCAAAATGCTTAGTGCCTATTCAAGGACGTCCGTTACTCGCATGGTGGATGGACTTATTTGAAAAATATCATGTTTCGGAAGTTCTCATTAATACCAATTATCTGCCAGATCCAGTTCGAGAATTTATAAATGATTATAATCGTGCCCAGAAAAATGTAAAATTGGTAGAAAGCTATGAAAAAGAATTATTGGGCAGCGGCGGGACGGTGTTGGATAATCGCAGATTTGTGGAGAATGAGGAAGAGTTCTTTATTTGCTATGCAGATAACTTGACTAATGTTGACTTGGCTTCGATGATGAGTTTTCATAAAAAAAATAAGGCACTGCTAACGATGGGATTGTTTCACACAAATAATCCTAAAGCCTGCGGAATTGCTGAATGTGATACAGAAGGGAAGATTCAGGAGTTTGTAGAAAAGCCAGAACAACCAAAGGGCAATTTGGCAAATGCAGGAATTTATATAGCCAATAAGAAGATTTACGACTATATCCCTCACCGATCATTTGTTGATTTTGGCAAGGATGTTCTTCCTGAGCTAGTTGGGAAGATGTATGGGTATCCGATAAAAGAGTATCTTTTAGATGTAGGCACTTGGCCTAATTATGAAAAAGCACAGAAGGAATGGCGTAAATGATTATTACAAAAACCCCTTTACGAATCAGTTTTACTGGTGGCGGTACAGATTTACCGGCTTATTATGAAAATGGTTATGGTGCAGTAGTAAGTACAGCTATTAATAAATATGTATATATCACTCTGAATAAGAGATTTGATGACACGATTCGTTTGAGCTATTCACAGACTGAGATTGTGGATCATGTCGATGACTTGAAACATGATATTGCTAGAGCCTGTCTCCAAATGGTTGGTATTACAGGAGGCGTTGAAATTACGTCCATTGCTGATATTCCTTCCGGTACTGGTTTGGGGTCATCCAGCAGTTTTACCGTAGGCCTTTTAAATGCGCTTTATACATATCAAGGGGAACGTCTTTCTTCAGAGGAACTGGCAGAGAAAGCCTGCCATATTGAAATTGATATCCTGCATCATCCGATTGGGAGACAGGATCAGTATGCAGCTGCATTTGGCGGTGTGAACTATTTCTCTTTTGAACGTCACGGAGATGTGGCAAGAAGCAAGATTAAACTTTCTGACTCTGACATCCGAAATATGAACCACAAATTAATGATGTTTTATACGGGTATTCGGAGAAGCGCAGATGGTATCCTGGCAAAGCAGAGCGAAGAAACTCATAATAAATTACCGGTTCTAGATTTTATGCGGAACCAGGCTAATACGATGCGAGACTATTTGAACACAAAAGGTTTTGATGAAAGTTTTGCTACTATGCTCGATGAAGCCTGGAAAAAGAAAAAAACCATTACATCCGGTATTTCCAACGGGGAAATTGATACTTCATACCAAAAAGCACTGGAAGCTGGGGCGAAGGGGGGAAAACTCTTGGGCGCTGGCGGAGGCGGCTTTATTCTGCTTTATTGTGATGAGCAGTATCAGAGCCAGGTTAGACAGGCGCTTGGCCTTAAGGAGGTTGACTTCGAGCTTGCCCCTTATGGTAGCCAAGTAGTATATTTCGAGTAAAAAGAAATGGATAAAGGGAAAAAAACGGTTTTTCTTGATCGCGATGGTGTTATTAATGTCCAGGCTGCGCCTCATGACTATATCAGGAAATGGAGCCAATTTAAATTCTTACCCTATGTACAAGAGGCCATCAAGGCACTCAATGATCAGGGTTTTCTGATTATTCTGGTTACAAACCAGCGCGGGGTAGCTCGTGGGCTAATGACAATGGACGATGTTTATGATATTCATCGACATATGCAGGAAGCATTGAAACAAGCCGGCGCCCATGTAGATGACATTTATGTATGTCCACATGAAGAGGGGACCTGCCACTGCAGAAAGCCGGATATTGGCCTTTTCCTTCAGGCAGAGCAAGATTTTCCTATAGATAAATCCCGTTCCTATATGGTTGGGGATAGTGGAAGTGATATTATTGCAGGCAAACGTTATGGTGTAAAAACTATTGCTGTTAATAAAGATTTCCTTGGTGCAGATTTTCGCTGTAAATCGCTTAAAGAAGCGGCAGACAAGATTTTAGAGGAGGAGCCAAAATGAACGTACTTATTACAGGAGGTGCCGGTTATATCGGCAGCCATTGCAATCGCTATTTTAATGAAAAAGGTATCCATACGGTAATTGTTGATGATCTCAGTGATGGTCATGAAGAATCGGTGGTTGCCGGAAAATTTGTAAAAGGAAGCTTTGGGGATAAGGCACTTATGGAGAAAATCCTTAAAGAAGAAAAGATTGATGCGGTGATTCATTTTGCTGCCTTTGCTTCTGTACCAGACTCTGTAGCCCGTCCGTCTCGCTATTATTATAACAACGTATCCAATATGCTGAACCTGCTGGATGCTATGGCAGAAACAGGCGTAAAATATATCGTATTTTCTTCTTCCGCAGCCACTTTTGGGGAACCGGTTTATACACCGATTGATGAAAAACATCCTCAGAACCCGATTAATCCCTACGGTCGTACAAAGCTCATTGGCGAGCATATGCTTAAGGAGTTCGAAACGGCATATGGTATCCATTCCTGCTCCTTCCGCTATTTCAATGCCTCCGGCTGCTCCCATGATGCATTAATCGGAGAAGCGCACAATCCGGAATGCCATCTGATTCCGCTGGTCATCAAGTCCGCACTTTATGGAAATCCAAAGTTGAAGGTATTTGGCAATGATTACGATACAAGAGACGGCAGCTGTGTCCGTGATTATGTTCATGTAGAAGATTTGGCAGCAGCCCATTACCTTGGGCTGAAATACATTATGGAGAATAACTGCTCAGAGCAGTTTAACCTTGGAAGCCAGACTGGTTTCACCGTACTCGAAATCATTCATGCCTTTGAGAAAATCAGTGGCCTCAAGGTCCCGTATGACATTGTGGGAAGACGTCCCGGAGATCCGGCTGTGCTGGTAGCCTCCAATGAAAAAGCAAAGAAACTGCTGGGGTGGAAGCTTGAAAATAGTTCACTTGAACAGATTCTGACTAGTGCACTGAATTGGGAAAAGAATAGAAAGTACTAATAGCAAAGAGGTATATGATGGATTACAAAACTTCTATTAAGGAATATTTGTCTAAAGATATAGACACCTTCCAAAAGCTTGACCTCGAAGAAATAAATCGTGCAATGCAGGCCATTCACGATGCATGGCACAGAGGAGCCGCTGTATTTGTTATGGGAAATGGCGGAAGCGCTGCTACTGCCAGTCATATGGTATGCGATTTTAATAAAGGCATATCTCTCAGTACAGGGAGAAAATTCAAGCTCATTTGCCTGAATGACAATATTCCTATTATGACCGCTATAGCTAATGATATTTCCTATGACAAGGTTTTTGAAATCCAGATGAAAGACGTAATTACCAAGGACGATCTGGTTCTGGCTATTTCAGGAAGCGGCAATTCCAGAAATATTATCAACGGAGTGACCTATGCGAAATCCATTGGTGCCAATGTCATCGGTATGACCGGTTTCCATGGCGGGAAGCTGGGAGAACTGTCTGATTACCATCTCCATGTTCCTGTTGAGGATATGCAGGTCACTGAAGATTTTCACATGATTTTTGTTCATATGATGATGAAAATATTCAGCCAGGCAGAAGAAAAGTAATGAGGCCAAGGGAATGGAAATTAATCATGGTATACAAGGTTTGCGCTTTCTCATAATATTCGGAGTTTTTCTTAAACATCTATATGATATAATAGGATTTCCGTATTTTGTTGACTTCGGCGCACGAGGAGTAGAGTTTTTCTTTTTGCTATCCGGTTTTTTAGAAGGTATGATTTGGTACTATAAACCTAATTCAAGTGGAACTACCATATGGAAACGATGCTTGACATTTTATCGGAAAAAGCTTGCTAAATTTTACTTTCTACATATACTAACCTTTGCATTATCCATTCCCTTGATTTTTTCTTTTTCAGACAAATCAATAAAAGAGTTAATGATTTCGGGGGGGCTAAATCTACTTCTATTCAACAGTTGGTTTAACATATCTAAATGGTCTTTTAACGGTGTGTCATGGTTTTTATCCTCCCTTTGCTTTTGCTATTTGCTAACGCCAATGTTATCCCATTTTTTCTCAAAAAGATGTCTGCTTAGTTTATCTTGCATAGCAGTGTTCTTTTCTACTAAATTAATATTAGATACCATTCATTATGGATACTTCTTTCCACCATACAGGTTTATTGAATTTTCTATTGCCTTCATCTCAGGAAATTTATTTTTGACAACTAATATTTATGAAAAAATAAAAAGCACAAGGAAATTATATGGTGATGTCAATCAATTGATTTGGCTTTTTCTTTGTATTTCGTCGGTAATAGTCGGCGATAAAAAATGGATACCAGCTATATTTATGGTTCCATTTACATTATTTTTAATAAGTTTATTTATGGATGGATGTATAAAGGACTTTTTATCTAATCATTATTTAGTAACATTAGGAAATTTGGGACTGCCCTTTTTCCTGTGTCATTATCTTGTAATTCAATATGTTAATTGGTTAGTTGATGCGTTATTCAATATTCAAGCACCACATCGTATTATCGTTGTATCACTGATATCTCTTATCATTGCACTAATTTTCAGCGTGCTACTATCTAAGTTAAATAATTATGCTTATAGCTTTATAAGGAGAATTTCATGAAAAAATATGATTACCTAATTGTAGGCAGTGGACTGTTTGGTGCTGTATTTGCCCATGAGGCTAAAGAACATGGTAAAAAATGCCTCGTCCTTGAAAGGCGCAGCCATAAGGGAGGCAATGTATATTGTGAGAACCGGGGTGGAATCAATATTCATGCTTACGGCGGACATATTTTTCATACATCAAATAAAGAAATTTGGGATTATGCCAGCCAGTTCGTAGAATTCAACAATTATGTAAATAGCCCCATTGCCAATTATAAAGGGGAGCTTTATAATCTGCCCTTCAACATGAATACATTCCATGAAATGTGGGGAGTCGTTACACCTCAGCAGGCGGCAGATAAAATTGCCGAACAGCGGGCAGTTATTACCCATGAGCCTCGGAATCTTGAAGAGCAGGCTATTTCGCTCGTTGGTACTGATATCTATGAGAAACTCATCAAGGGATATACGGAAAAGCAGTGGGGACGTCCTTGCACGGAACTTCCTGCATTCATTATTTGTCGTCTTCCGGTTCGCTATACCTACGATAATAATTACTTTAATGATCGGTACCAGGGAGTACCGGTAGGTGGCTATAATGTATTGATTGATGGACTTCTGACCGGGATAGAAGTGAAGACCGCTGTAGATTATCTGAAGGACAGGCAGCATTGGAACAGTCTGGCGGATAGAATTATTTACACTGGTGCCATAGATGAATACTTTGATTATTGCTACGGCGAACTGGAATACAGGGGTCTGCGGTTTGAATTGGAACGTCATGAGATTTCCAACTATCAGGGCGTAGCAGCGGTGAATTATACAGATAGGGAAACTCCATATACCCGTATTATTGAGCACAAACACTTTGAGTTTGGTACCCAGCCGGTAACCTATATTACAAAAGAATATCCGGCCTCCTGGAAGCGGGGAGAAGAAGCGTATTATCCTGTCAATGATAAGAAAAACCAGGACCTTTATCAGAAATATGCAGAACGAGCCAAGGAAGAAACGTCTGTCGTTTTCGGTGGAAGACTTGGTGAGTATAAGTATTACGATATGGATAAAGTTATCGCTTCTGCGTTGAAATGTGCAGAACAGGAATTAGAGAGGAGATAAAATCCAGAATATGGATATCAAGATTCTGATAGCCATGCATAAGCCATACTGGCATCCCGATGATCCGGTATATATGCCTATTCATGGGAAAAAAGGGAAAAGATCTATTGGCCTTCCTGGAGATGATACTGGTGATAACATTTCGGATAAAAATCCGGCTTACTGTGAACTGACCGGAATATACTGGGCATGGAAAAATCTCAAAGCCGACTATGTGGGCTTGGTCCACTATCGGCGGTACTTTACCCACAAAGGATTTTTCCTGCGTTCTGTTCCGGAAAAGCGGAAGGACATTCTTACTGGGAAAGATTGGGAAAAAATCCTCTCTTCCCATCCCATTGTGGTCGCGGATAAAAGAAAGTACCGTATTGAGACAAATGAGGCCCATTATCTCCATGCCCATCCGAGAGAACAGTTCGATGTAGCTCTGGATGTTATTCGTGAAAAATATCCGGAATACGAAAAAGGATGGAACATTCTGATGAAGCGTACTTGGGCTCATATGTTCAACATGTTTGCCATGCGGCAGGATTATTTTGATGAATTCTGCTCATGGTGGTTTGGCGTTATGTTTGAAGTAGAGAAGAAAGTAGACCTCTCAAGGTACCCCAAGCCAGAACAGAGATGGTTTATTGATGAATTGTTGCTGGACGTCTGGCTTGAAACGAAAGGGTATTCCTACTATGAGTGCAATGTGGATTATTTTGAAAAGCAAAATTGGGTGAAAAAAATTGCCAGATTCCTTGAACGAAAAATTATCAAAAATAGATAAGACCAGTCCTGCATTTAGTATAATCATGCCTGTTTATAACGTTGAGAAATATGTTTCGCAGGCGATTGAAAGCGTATTATCTCAATCGTATAGAAATTTCGAACTGATTATTGTCAATGACTGCTCTCCGGATAATAGCCTGTCTATTTGTGAAAGCTATGCAGAGAAAGACAAAAGAATCCGTATCATTTCTCTTTCTCAAAACGGAGGTTTATCTAATGCCAGAAATGTTGGAATGCGATCCATGAGAGGAGACTATGTCCTTTTTTTGGATTCTGATGACTGGTGGGAGCCGAATTTATTGGAGACAGTCTCCCTGGTTGTTGAAAAAACACATCCTGAGATGGTCTTCTTTGGATATGCAGATGAGTGGTACTCTCTGGAAGATAAACATCTGTCCACCCAGCTTCGTGTTCCTCATGATGCAGAAGTATATGGAAGCAATCAGGCGGCGTTACAGGTATCCGTTATGCTCCAGAGGCAGAGTAACGACATGTACGCATGGTCTTCCAATAAAGCCATAAGTACCAGTTATATGAAAAAAGAAAATCTCTGTTTCATGGAAGTGCCATTAAGTGAAGATAAGGAATTCATGGGAAGACTGTGGGACGGTATGACCTCGGTTGTAGTTATTCCAGAACTACTACTGCACTATAGAAGGAAAAAGACAGGAAGTTTACGTAGCAAATACCAGCCGAGATTTTATGAAATACATAAAGGAATTTGGGACTATCGCTTTAATCAACTAAAAAGAGCGCATCTATTAGATGAAGCGGCGATTTTGCTAAACACGCAATTTTTACAGTTTGTTTATTTAACCATTCAAATGATGTGCTATTCCCAAAGTGATCAGCATCTATCAGAACAAATGAAATTTATAAAAAATGTGAATAAAGACATGTATTGGCAGGAAGTCAGGAGTAAAAATCTAGACGCATCATTGACTTTTAAAGTTATGAACTTTTTGCTGGTGAATAAAATAAATATAGGAGTCCTTTTACTTGGGCATGCCATATATTTTATCAAGATGCATTGCTTTTGGCTGTGGAGACACTTAAGGTGATTGAAAGAGTACAATCTTTGTTAGTAAAATATACGATTTTATTAAAGAATATGCTTTCCATGTTGGTCTTACGTGGTGCAGAGTATGTTGTTGCTTTAGTTTCAATGCCGTATTTAGTACGAGTGCTGGGTCCAGAAAGATTTGGTGCTCTTATTTTCATGCAAAGTGTTATACAGTATTATAACATAATCATTGATTATGGATTCAATTTGACAGCTTCTAGAGATATTGCAAAAACAAAGAATCCTGATAGTATTAGTGTGATATTTTCATCGGTTATGTGCGCAAAAATCATTTTGTTTATTATATGCTGTATAGTGACTTCTTTCATCATTGCCATTAATCTAAGATTTTCTATAATTCCGGTTGATTATAAATTATTCTGTGCCGTATTTCTTAATGTCATCGGAACTATGATTTTTCCTATTTGGTTTTTTCAAGGTATCCAAATGATGGGATATATTGCTAAGTGTAAATTAATTAGTATTGTTGTAACAACAACCAGTATTTTTTTATTCGTGAGAGGACCGGAAGATTATGTCTTGGCAGGATTTTTGCAATCAATTACTATGCTGGTAACAGGATTGCTTTCATGGGCAATTATCTTAATACAATATCGTATGATCCTTCGAAAAACAAATATAGCTGAAATAAAAAGCCGTTTTAAAGAAGGTTGGCAAATCTTTGTTTCTACTTTGTTTGTCAATATATATACTAATAGCAATTTAGTTCTTCTTCGTTTTTTCACAACAGATTACATAGTTGGCATATTTGGCGGCGCTTCAAAGTTAGTTGATGCCATAAAAGGACTGGCTTGGCCTCTGTGTCAGGCTATATATCCCTTTATCTGCAAAAAATATGAAGAAAACAGGATACAGTTCTTCATATTCACGCGGAAACTCCTGGAAGTGTCTACTTGCTTAGGATTAATAATAATGCTTAATATGGAATTTTTAGGACAATGGATAGTTAACTTCTTGTATGGTCCTGATTATCAGAACACAGTATCCATTTTGCATATTTTGTCAGTCATTCCGGCATTTGTTTTTTATAGTATATTTGCAGGTGCAGTTTTATTAGCAGCTAATGCGCAGAACGAATATAGTAAAATCTTAATGATAGGTTCTGGATTAGACATTGTGATGGCATTGATAATGATTCCTCTTTTTGGAGCAAATGGGCTGGCTTTCACGATGTGCATAGTAGAAGCTTTTGTTGCTTTAAAGATGTTTATAGAAATAAGAGCAAAAAAGAGGTTGAGGACATAAGTTATGATAAGACTTGAGCGCTATTTATTAGGATTAATGATCATAGGGCTTCCTTTTACTGCGTTGCCTGCGTCAATTACCGGTTATATGAGTGGAAAGTTGTCAACGGACATACTTATTTTACTTATTCTTTGCGTATTAATTGAAATGATTCGTGGACATTATGTGAATCTCAAGGCCGTAGTTTATTTGATAATTCTGTCATTATGGGGGAGTCTGTGCATTATATATAATATTATTCATTTCGATTTTTCGGATGTGTTAAATTCCTATACTATTCCAGCAGTGAATATCTTACATAGGTATATTTCATGGATCACATTAGATAATCTTCAGGTGCTCTATTATGGTATTCATTCAATACTACGTTTCCTTGCACACTATTGCTTTCCACTTAGCTTGGCTTATGTTATTTGGCATATGTACTATGATAAGGAAGAAAAGCTGCTGCCCTGGGTAGAAAAAAATGTGTTTATTTTAGCCTGTCTAATGGAGTTTTATTCTATTTTTGAGCTTATGTGGTTAAAATGGGGGAGCAATGTAGGGGAAAAGTTTCTTACATATGTAAACCCATTGCTATACGATGTAGCTAGTAAATCGGGATGGTGGCCTCCATTGCTTTGGTGGAATCAGTTACGAAGCATATGTGCAGAGCCGTCTTTCTTTGGAGTTATCAGTGCCTTGGTCATACCTGTTTTATGGAAATATCAATCACAAAAAGCCAACATCATAGCATATTGTTTCACTCTTTTCTTTACTATCATGGTATTTGCTACAAATTCCAGAACGGCAGTGATTATTCTTATTGGAGAGACAATCTTATTGATTCTCTTTGGTATTTATCTTCACGATAGGCTTTTATGGAAAAAAATAGTAATGACGGTATGTTCTGTTGCAGTTGCATTTGTAATTAATATTGGGTTAGGCTATGTTCCATTCCTTTTCGCAGGCACTAAAACTAGCGAATTACCACAGACTGTTCAAAATGTTGCCTCTGAATATATTGATAGTAATATTAAAAGTGTTGCAAGCACCAGTCAACGGTCTAATTTGACCCGACTTGATATATTTAAGGCACACATTGCCATAATAAAGGACACACCTGTCTTTGGAAAAGGTTATGATACATATATTCCTTATCTAGAGTATTATTCGAATGCTGATTTATCAAAAGATCAAGAATTAAATGGATATGTGAATGACATTCATGAAAAGGGGTTCCTGAAGGCCGGGTATCCTGTTGTCAATGAGATTTCTTTAGCAGGTGCAACAATGGGTATCCCTGGGATGATTCTATATTTATTTCCTTTGATGTTTATATTTTATGGAATGTGGAGATATCATAAGCAGCTTTTAATAGAAGAAAATATATTTATTATTATTGCTCTATTTGGATCTATTATGGCGATGTTTTCGACTGAGGCTTTTTACAGTATGTACTTATGTATTGGAGTTTTATACACAAAAATTTGGAATATTAGGAACAATATATAGGGGATGCTGGACAGCCACTATATCGAATCTGTTTTGGGAGGGGTTCGTACAATCTTGCAGAAGTTAAATTCATTACAGGGCCTACGATTTTTAGGCTTCTTACTCATATATCTGAACCATGCCGGGTGGCTACTGTGGTCGAATTATAAATATTTCGATTTTGGTGCTCGTGGGGTGGAAATCTTCTTTGTCCTGTCCGGATACTTGGTGGCATATAATTATAGAAATGCTGAATTTGCATATGACTTGAAATCTTCCTTCTTATATATGCTATCGAAGGCTAAGAAGTTTTATTTTTTGCACATGCTGACTTTCCTGATTGTTCTCTTTCATATGGAGAGACACGGATTTACATACCCCAGCGGATTGTCCGGATTTACCCGTGATGTATTTCTTAATATAACACTGCTAAAAAGCTGGTATGATCCTTCTAAGTTTGCTTTTAATGGGGTGACCTGGTTTTTATCCTGTATTTTGTTTATCTATCTCTGAAGTGGTAAACTAAAATTGGACACAGAGGGGGTAATCTTTAGACATACAGTGT
>ENA-ORRX01000318-ORRX01000318.1-human-gut-metagenome-genome-assembly--contig:-NODE-318-length-18109-cov-8.12496_pt1 | contig 18109 bp, 20 predicted proteins | sample MGYA00242186_ERZ509153 | MGnify/ENA primary metagenome ERZ509153 (study PRJEB26280, sample SAMEA2338643) | human gut metagenome | biome: human gut; feature: human-associated habitat; material: faeces... | reverse complement strand
CCACTTTTATCATGCAATAGCGCCACTTTTACACTCTAATAGTGGCACTATTGCAGTGTAAAAGTGGCGCTATCGTTAAGCTCGGATGCTGTTTGCACAGCAAAACACCGTAAAAACAGCAAACAGGAACTCTATAATCAATTTTTATTTTGTAACAGCTTTTTACTCTTTGTACGATATTTGCATGACAAGAAGGCATGTGCCAATGATATTATGGTTATCACTTGACCGTTGCGCGGAACGGTATGAGAGGCAAGCCTCCTTGGTTTCGGGCGTTGCCAAGCATGAAGTTGCGGAAGCAGTAGCGTACGGCGCGTGGGACAGCCACCTTTTCTGAGCTGACGATGATGCCGTCGTGCCAGTCGTAGCGGGCTGCGGCACGATGGAACTTGCCGTCGGCTCCTGCCACCTCAAAGCCCTGTATGCCGTAGAGCGGATAGATGCCGCCGTCGGTATTCGAGAGTTTCACGATCACCTCATTGCCGTTGACCGTCAGACTCTCGAATGTTGGGTTCTTCGAGATAAGCCCCTTTACGCCGTACGTGTCGGTTAGGGCACGATAAGCAAGGCGCTCGCCCACCTTACGTTTCTGCGAGGGATGAATCTGCTTCAGCTCCCATGCGTAGGCACCGTCGTTGTTGCCGATAAATCCACAGTTCTTTATCAACTTTGAGGCTTTATACTGCTGCTCACGCAAGACAGCAGCGTTAGTGCCGTCAGCATCATCATACCAGTAAGGAGCAATCTCGACAAAGTAGAAGGGAATGTCGCCGCATGCGAAAGCCTTTCTCCATTGGGTGACGAGCAGTCCGAGACGGCGTGCATAATCGTCCATGTGATAGCCCACATTGGAGCATCCCTGATAATAGATGATGCCCTTGACGGTGTATTTCTCTATCGGCGAGAACGTGCCGTTGCCCCATACCAAGGGTCTGTAATAGTCGGTCTTTATGGCGTCGATGGACTGCTTGTCTAACTTTTCGTCGGTATTGGCTTTGAGATTCTCCTGACTGAGCCACGACTCCACGCGCGTTCCTCCCTTGTTGGCCTCAATCAGTCCGACCGGCACACCAAGACTCTTGCTGAGCAGACGACCGAAGAAATAGCCCGTGGCGGAAGCTCCCCGTACGGTGGACGGCGACACGACGGTCCAACGGGTGTCTGCGTCCTGCTCCGGACTCATCGACATGCGCGACGGTATCTTGGCATAACGTACGCCGCTGAAGTTGGCGGCATCGATGACAGCGTCGTTATATCCCTCCACGGGACATCCGTCGAAGCCGTGGACAGGCATCTCCATGTTGGACTGTCCTGCGCAGACCCACACTTCTCCCGAGAGCACTCCCTTTATGGTGGTCTGCTCGCCATCGTCGAAGGTTATAGTGAGCGGCGTGAAGCTGGGCTTCGGCGTACGTACACGAACCTCCCACGAGCCGTCCTTTGCGGCACGCGCCGTTACGATGTCCTTGCTCCATGACGTGCTTACGCGGACTGTCTTTCCCGGCGTGTCCCATCCCCAGAGACGGGCTTCCGAGGAGCACTGCAGAACCATGTTGTCCGACACAAGATGATGAAGCCTTACCTTTGCCTGTGCTCCGAAGGACATAAAGGCGGCTGCCAATAACAGTAATGATTTTCTCATTTTCATATATATATATATGCTTACGTGTGTTTTATTATAAAATCCAATCAAAATTACGCATTATCCACGAATATTGCAAGTAGAGACGACTATTGTGGCTGAAAAGGCTTGGTATCTGCTAAAAAAGTGTTAATTTTGCAGTCTCTAAGGATAACAATAATATTATTTTTCACACATTCATTTTACACTAAGTATATAATTAAGTATATAAGAGGATGAAAACATTCAGTCTGAAACCACAGCTTCTTACGTCCCTCAAGACGTACAACCGACAAACCCTGACAGCCGATATCATGGCTGGCATCATCGTAGGTATTGTCGCCCTGCCGCTTGCCATCGCATTCGGCATCGCCTCCGGCGTAACCCCTGAGAAAGGCATCATCACCGCCATCATCTCCGGATTTATCATCTCGCTGCTTGGCGGCAGCAAGGTGCAGATAGGCGGACCCACCGGCGCTTTCATTGTCATCATCTACGGCATCATACAGAAGTATGGCATCGAGGGACTGATGATAGCCACCGTCATGGCTGGCGTGTTCCTGCTGCTGTTCGGTCTTCTGAAGCTGGGCACCATAATCAAGTATATTCCCTACCCCATCGTGGTGGGATTTACGAGCGGTATTGCCGTGACCATCTTCACCACACAGATAAAGGACCTCTTCGGACTTACCATAGAGAGCGTGCCGTCTGACTTCATCGAGAAATGGGGATGCTACATCTCTCACTTCTCCACTGCCGACCTCTGGTGCTCCATTGTCGGCATCCTCAGCGTTGTCATCATAGCCATCACTCCGAAGGTGAGCAAGAAGATTCCCGGCTCGCTCGTTGCCATCATCGTGATGACCGTCGCAGCCCTTATCCTGAAGAACTATTTCGGCGTGACCACCATCGAGACCATCGGCGACCGCTTCTCTGTAAGCAGCGCCATCCCCGACGCTCACATGCCAGCCATGACATGGGACACCATCAAGAGCCTTGTGGCTCCTGCGCTGACCATCGCCGTGCTGGGCGCCATAGAGTCGCTTCTCTCTGCTACGGTGGCTGACGGTGTGATAGGTGCGCACCACAACTCTAACACGGAGCTGGTGGCTCAGGGTCTTGCCAACATCGCTTCGCCCATCTTCGGCGGCATCCCTGCCACCGGTGCCATCGCCCGTACGATGACCAACATCAACAACGGCGGCAAGACTCCGGTCAGCGGCATCGTGCACGCCATAGTGCTCCTGCTGATCTTCCTCTTCTTCATGCCTCTCGCCAAATACATTCCTATGGCTTGTCTTGCCGGTGTGCTCGTGATAGTAAGTTACGGCATGTCGGGATGGCGTTCGTTCTTAGCGCTGATGAAGAACCCGAAGAGCGACGTAACGGTGCTGCTCATCACCTTCTTCCTCACCATCATCTTCGACCTTACCGTTGCCATTGAGGTGGGACTCATCATCGCCTGCCTGCTCTTCATGAAGCGTGTGTCTGAGATTACGGACGTGAAGGCTGTGACGGACGAGATTAACGAGGAGAGCGACATGATAAAGGACAATGCCGAACACCTCACCATCCCTGAGGGAGTGGAGGTTTACGAGATTAACGGTCCTTACTTCTTCGGTGCCGGCAATAAGTTTGAGGAGGTGATGGCTGCCTTCGGCGACCGTCCCAAGGTACGAATAATAAGAATGCGCAAGGTGCCGTTCGTCGATTCCACCGGCATCCACAACCTCACCAACCTCTGTGAGATGAGCCACAATGAAGGCATCGAGGTGGTGCTCTCGGGCGTTTGCGAAAAGGTGCACAAGCAGCTGGAGAAGGCACGCTTCTATGACATTCTCGGCAACAAGAACATCTGCTCACACATCAATCTTGCCCTGGAACGTGCAAACGAAATAATCGGGGAGAAGAAATAAAAAGGAATACAAAAATATAGGAATGCACGCCACTCCTACAGTTAGATATAAGAAAAGGAGTTAAGAAGTTTTGGCTTCTTAACTCCTTTATTTATAAAATCAAAACTGAACAATTCAAGATCGCAGGCGAAGCCGAGAACAATTCAAAACTCAAAATTCAAAACTTTATATATGCTTCGTCGCGCATATCGCTTAGCTTCTGAAGCATTTCTATTCTGCGCTGGTCCATCTTGCCCTGCTTAATGCGCTTCTTGTTGTACTTCCACCAGTTGAGCAAGCCTCTCGACTCCTCCTTCTTCTTATCAGGAAACTGGCGGTGCACCTTTACGTAAGCGCATAAAGCATCATAATTGTCCTGCCATGCCTCAGCACGGCTTTTCTTTTCTGCCATAACAACAGCGTAACACTTATTCTGCCAGCTTCTCGCCGATGCGGATGACGTATTCGCTCATGAAGGAAGCACCCGGCTGGAGGTGGTTCATCAAGTACTTGTCGCGCAGCTGACCCTTATAGCCGAGATGGTCATGTACGCCGTACCACGGCTCAAGGCAGATAAACGGAGCCTTCTTGCCGTAGGGAGTCCACACGCCTACGCACGGAGCGCTGAACTCAACGCTTACCTCAGCCTCGCCCGTAACAGGAGAAAGGATGTCGATGGCATGTATCTGGCTCTGGTCGAGGATGACGGCGTCGTCCTTGAAGTCTTCCTCCGTAAATGCCCACAGTCCGTCCTGCACGCCTTCGAGAGCATAGCGGTCTGACGTGATGCAACCCTCATGATTGCCGTAAATGCGTTCGATGTGTCCGTTATTGTCGAAGCGCAGCACGCCCTTCACGTCATCGCCCTCCTTCACACCCGGCAAGCGGAATGCGGGATGAGCGCCAATCTGGAAATGAATCTCCTTCGTATCTGTGTTATATACATGCCAGATAACGTGTATCTCGTTGTCTACAAGCTTATATGTCACGGAGAGCATGAAGCGGTAAGGATACTGGCGCAGCGTATGCTCTGTCTCGCTGAGCACGTACGTAACCTTGTCGTCAGAATGACGGAGGAGACGGAAGTTCATGTCGCGGGCGAAGCCGTGTCTGCCCAGCTGGAATGTGCCACCCTCCGTGCGATACGTTCCCTGATAGAGTCCGCAAACGATGGGGAAGAGAATCGGAGAACGGCGACCCCAATACTTGTCGTCTCCCTGCCAGAGATACTCGTGTTCGTCTGCGTCCTTGATGCTCTGCAATTCTGCTCCGAGGTCTGACACTTCTACGGTCAGAAATTCGTTTTGCAATGTTTCCATATAAAAAAGTGATTATTTATTCTGTACGTTCCTTAAACTTCTCAAGCAGCCACTCTCTCTGCTCGTCGATGGTAAGCTCCGAATTGTCGAGGAGGATGGCATCGTCTGCCTTACGGAGCGGCGACACCTCACGGTGAGAGTCGGCATAGTCGCGCTGCTGCACATTCTCGAGGATGGTGTCATAGTCGGCAGGCATTCCCTTTGCCTCAAGCTCCTTGAAGCGACGGCGTGCACGAATCTCAGCTGTAGCCGTAACGAAAATCTTAAGCTCGGCGTCGGGGAAGACCACGGTGCCGATGTCGCGTCCGTCCATCACCACGCCTTTCTCTCTGCCCATAGCCTGCTGCGCTGCAACGAGGCGCTCTCTTACGAAAGGAAGGGCAGCCACCTGACTGACGTGCTGCGATACGTCGATGGTGCGTATCTCGCGCTCCACGTTCTCGCCGTTGAGATATGTCTCCACCTTGCCCGTCGTTTCGTCACGGCGGAAGCTGATGTCGATGTCATTGACAGCAGCCTTCAGACGCTCCGTGTCCAGACTGCCGTCCTCACCGAACATTCCGCCACGCATGGCAGCAAGGGTGACGGCGCGATACATGGCACCGGTGTCAACGTATACGTAGCCCACCATCTTGGCAAGGTCTTTCGCCATCGTGCTCTTGCCACAAGAAGAGTGGCCGTCAATGGCTATCGTTATTTTCTTCATAGTTATATAAAGTAAGTGTATGTGATTATTATTTATAAGCTAAACGCCACATTGCCCATTATGGAAGAGCTTGAGACGTGGTACTTGCCGTAAGCTAAGCTCAGCTTCAGGCGGTTAAGGCTTACGCCGGCACCAAGCGAGAGTCCTGCCATGTGGCTGCTTCCGCCTTCTGCATCATTGATGTTCATCTCGTGCGAACGGCGGATGTTATATCCCGCCGCCAGCCACATCGACTGGGACAGCGTGGCGTCCACGCCCACCGTGAAATGGTCGGCAAAGCGATAGTTCCAGTGTGTGAGGTCGCCCATTGTGAGGGATATGCGGAACGGCGTATGGCTGATTTTCTTCGATACGCCCACCTGAAGGTCGAAGGGCAGCGCGTCATAGTCCTCCTCATACGCCTTGGTCTGTCCACCGAGGTTCTTGGCAACAATGGATGCGGACAATTCGGACTCGGGGTCATAATAATTCAAGCCGAGGTCGAATGCCACGCCCCACGACGAATAGTCGCCGATGAACGAAGACACAACCTTAGCTGTCACGCCACCGGCAATGCGGTCAGAGAGCATGTAAGAGAAATAGCCCGCCATGGCAATGTCCTTGGCTGAGAAGTCGCCTGTCTGCTGTCCGGAAGCGTCGGTCTGCTTCATGGTGCCATAATTCATAAACTGTCCTGAAACAGCCCACGTTGCACGCTCGCCTACGGCACGGTTGAACGACGCACTGGCTGTGGTCGATCCTGCCATGTACGTCATAAAGTTGAGAGCCAGCTGCTTGTCGCTGACAGACGAAAGCAGCGCAGGATTGTGGAATATGAGCGAAGCATCGTCTTCGATGAGGGCAATGCCGTCGCCGCCAACCGCAGCTGCACGTGCCGAAACCGGGAGACGAAGAAAATTATAGGCGGTCTGACTCTCCTGCGCCACACCTTTGAGTGGCAGGAGAAGAAGCGACACCATACATATAACTAATATGCAGACTTTGTTCATTCTTGGATATATCTTATGTGAATGTATCTTTTTCTGAAGATACAAAATTGAATGTATCTCTTATTGAAGTTACAAATTTAGACAAAAAAAACGAAACAAGGTGGTATGAATTAGGATTTATCAGTAATTTTGCATAATAATAACAACGAAATTACAGACCTAATCATGGCAACAGCTATCATACTATTACAATTTGCCATCGTTCTGGCTGTCTTGTGTCCATAGGTGTGGACTATCTTATTATACAATTCCTGTAAGAAATGAGAAAATCAATAATATTAGCACTATTTACAACGGCAGCAATGCCACTAAGCACGCTGGCTCAAGGCACCAACGACGGACTCGGAGAGGAGGAAGTGGACCTCAAATCGCTCTACGAGATGGTCACCAAGCATGAGCAGAAGTCGAAAGCCTTAGAGCTATACATTAATTATGGAGCTGCGGCTCAAGCCACACACGACTCGCGAAACGGCGAATGGGGCGCACGCATATACAACCGCTACCTTAAAATAGAGATGGTGGGATGGCTGACAGACCATATTTATTACCGCTTCCGCCAACGCATCAACAAGTCGAACGTAGAACAGAGCGAGGACAACTTCTCGAAAGCCAACGACTATATGATGGTGGGATGGAAGTTTAACGACCACTGGAGCATCCAAGGCGGCAAGAAATGTCAGGCGCTCGGATCGTTCGAGTTCAGCGAGAACCCGCTCTTTATCTATCAGTATTCAGACATGGAGGGCAACATTGACAGCTCAAAGGGAGCCATAAACGTGGTGTATAATCCCACGCCGGACCACCAGTTATCTGCCGAGGTGAGCAACACCTACAACGGCAAGCTGGCAGACGAGTTCGGCAAAGACGCCAAGATAAGCAACGGAAAGATTACAAGCGACGGCGATGCGGAGCCGAAGCCCGACATCGCCCTGCTCCAGAAAGCCAGCGCACCATTGACATACGCCTTAGGATGGAACGGAAAGTTCTTCGACGGCAAGCTGCAGACGCGATGGTCATACATGCTCCGCACGCAAGCCAAGGACAAGTATAGCCAGCTGATACGCCTCGGACAGAAGCTCAAGCTCGACCGCCTGCAATGGTACGTCGACTATAGCATCTCCTTGGACGACCTTGACCGCATGAAGATAACGACGCGCGAGGTGGCAAAGGTGCTGGCGCCGACGGAAACCGATCTGTATATGGGCAAGATATGCAACCTGGCTCTGGTGACGAAGATGAACTGGCAGTTCACGCCAGACTGGAACCTCATGCTGAAAGGCACGTACGAGACAGCCAGCATGACACAGTCCGAGCTGTTCAGAAACTATCGTAAGGCATACGGCTACGTGGGAAGCGTGGAGTATTATCCTGCACGCAAGCAACAGCAAGACCTCAGATTCTACCTTGCCTACATGGGAAGGAAATATAGCTACAGCAAGCGGAGCACGCTGACGGACTATAACACAGACCGCATAGAACTGGGAATGATATACAGAATGAAGCTGCTGTAATGGCGTGAAGATGTCAAGGAAACTGCAAAACGGTTCGCTTTTTACAAATTAAGGTTCGCTTTTTATAAAAGACATGTATGATATAAAGCGTACCTTTGCAGCAGAAAACAGAACTAACATCTAAAACAAGATTACCATTATGGCAAACGAAAAGAAATTCAGAGTAGAAGCTGACCTTTTAGGTGAACTTCAGGTTCCGGCTGACGCACTCTACGGCGTGCAGACACAGCGGGGCATCAACAACTATCATATCTCTCGCAAGACAATGCGCGACTATCCCGACTTCATCATCGCTAACGCATACGTGAAGTTGGCTGCCGCTCAGACCAACCACTCGCTCGGCGTTATCAACGACGAGATAGCAAGCGCAATGGGACAGGCTTGCCGCGAAATCATCGACGGTAAGTGGCACGAGAACTTCCCTATCGACATGATTCAGGGTGGTGCCGGTACTTCCGTCAACATGAACATCAATGAGGTGGTAGCCAACCGTGCTCTCGAAATCATGGGACACGAGAAGGGCGAATACAAGTATTGCTCGCCTAACGACCACGTCAACTGCGGTCAGAGCACCAACGACGCATATCCTACATCCATCCGCCTCGCGCTTATCCGCATGAACATCCACTTGGTGGGCGCTCTGACAGGACTTATCAGCGCTTTCCGCTACAAGGCAGAGGAATATAACGACGCCATCAAGATGGGACGTACACAGCTGCAGGACGCTGTGCCTATGACCATCGGTCAGGAGTTTAACGCTTACGCCAACAACCTCGAAGAGGAAATCCTCAACCTCGAGCGCAACGTGAAGCTCCTCCACGAAATCAACATGGGCGGTACTGCCATCGGTACTGGTCTGAACGCTGTTCCCGGCTTCGCAAAACTCTGCGCTGCCAACCTCAGCAAGCTCACCGGCGAGAACTTCGTATCGGCAATCGACCTCGTAGAGGCTACACCTGACACCGGCGCATACGTAAGCTACTCTTCAGCTCTGAAGCGTCTTGCCATCAAGCTCTCTAAAATCTGTAACGACCTCCGCCTTATGGCTTCAGGTCCGCGCTGCGGCTTGAACGAGATCAACCTTCCTCCAAAGGCTCCCGGATCATCTATCATGCCGGGCAAGGTTAATCCCGTTATCCCCGAGGTTACCAATCAGGTTTGCTTCAAGGTTATCGGCAACGACACCACAGTAAGCTTCGCAGCAGAGGCTGGTCAGCTGGAGCTTAACGTTATGGAGCCTATCATCACAGCAAGCCTCTTCGAGAGCCTCACATGGCTGAAGAACGCCATCGAGACTCTTACCGAAGAGTGCGTACTCGGCATCACCGTCAACAAGGAGCGCTGCTACGAAATGGTGAAGAACAGCATCGGCATCGTTACAGCCCTCAACCCCATCATCGGCTATAAGGCAAGCTCAAAGGTGGCTAAGGAAGCTCACGCAACAGGTCGCTCGGTTTATGACATCGTCATCGAGCAGGGACTCCTCAGCAAGGAAGAGCTTGACAAGGCGCTCGACCCGAAGGAAATGCTCCACTCTTCAAAGTTCTCTTTGAAGTAAGAAAAAAGACAAAGCTTTATAATATATTAAGGTGAAAGCCTGCAAGCCAGTCCGTTCTCACATGGATTAGGCTTGCAGGCTTCTTTTTTTGTCTCTTTGCAAGGCAAACCATCAATATACCAGTCAGCAGGGTTGCTGTTATGGAATAAAATTCATACTTTTGCACACAGGAAACATAATCTATTGTATAAAAAACTGTACCGAAGAATCTGGAATGAATCAACAGAAAGTCTATAATCTGGAAGAGTTTGCCACCAAATATCACATCAAGGATATTTATGGTGCATACGCCGCATACTTCTCTGTCAGCGGATTCAACAGCATGGTGAAGGAACGCACACTCTTCACCAAGATTCTTTTAGTGAAACAAGGCAGCTGCCGCATGCTGCTGCAACAGACCATTGGCGACGAACAAAGCATACAGCTCGCCGCCAAAGACCTCCTTATCATCACACCGAAGGAAGTGGCTGACATAGCCGAAATCTCCACGGACTTTCAGGCGGAGAGCATCCTCGTGGACGAAACATTCGCCGACCACGCCACCCGCTACCATCTTACAGACGAGAAAGACAAAAGCATAACAGACACCTTCCACTTCATCCGCGACATCGTACGCCGTCAGCACATCAACAAGGTGGAGATGATAAGAAGTATGTTTAACGTGCTGAAACTCATAATCGAAGAGCTGCCTTACGAAGATTGCTCCGTGTCGCACGACCTCGGACACAAGAAGCAGGTGTACGAGATTTTCCTGCACCATCTCTACCGCAACTTCCGCAAGGAACGCCAGATTCGCTTCTATGCCGACAAGCTGAACGTATCGCCAGCCTACCTCTCACGTCTGGTGAAGGAAATAAGCGGATCCACCATTAACGAACACGTCACATCCTTGGTATACAAGGAAATATGCAACCTCCTCACCCAGACCGACATGTCAATGGGCGAAATAGCAGCACACCTCAACTTCAGCGACCAAAGCGCCATGACCAACTTCTTCAAGCAACGGTCAGGAATGTCGCCGCTGGCGTATAGGAACAAGTAAGGAGGCGTTTCTGTAGACGGTACGACGCACAAGGTAATATCAAACAAATAAAGAAAGAAAGGACAACACTATGCACATCGAAGAAAGTTTCATTTGTGGCAAGCATACAGCAGCCGACTGTGAAGACGGCATCGTATGCACACCCAACTTCGTGGCTGTAATCGACGGCAGCACAAGCAAGACACCCTTCCGACTCGACCCAACGATGAAGAACGGACGCTTCGCCATGCTGCTCATCCGCAACTATATCCACCAGATGGATGCCGAAGCCACGCTGGAGGAGTTCTGCCAGGGCATAACGAGCCGCATCGCAGAGGAATACGCAGAGCGCGGCATATCCGAACGCATGGCTGCGCATCCAGAGGAGCGTCTCACCGCTTCTGCAATAGTATACAGCGAACATCGGAAGGAGGTATGGATGGTGGGCGACTGCCAGGCCATCGTAGACGGCGTGTTCTACGAAAACCCGAAGCCTTGCGAGCAGGAGACAGCCATGCAGCGCGCCGACATGATAAAGGGCGGCATGACACCAGCAGACGCCCGCCACGCCATAGAGCCGCAGATAATAAAGGCAATGCTCGAAGGCCAGAACCGCCTGTATGCCGTAATAGACGGCACGACGATATACATGCCCGGCACACGACTCGTCAGCGTATGCAACTCCGCCGTGCTTGCCTCCGACGGCTACCCCACTCTGCTGCCCACGCTCCGCGACACCGAAAAGGCGCTGGCAAAACAACTCGCCGACGACCCGCAGAACATCCGCAGCTTTGTGGCTACGAAAGGTCTCGTTGAGGGCAACAAGAGCTTCGACGACCGGGCATATGTAAGGCTAACCGTATAGCTGCCGTATTGTATGATTGTTCGCATTCGCACTATCCGCCACTGCACAGACATTCGGCGCATTGTGTAGACTGGAAGATAGGTTGATACGTAATTTTATTTTTTGATTACCAGACGGTTGTTGTCCAGCTCAACATGATGGGCAAAAGAAAGGGCGGTGCCGTCGAATACTGCCGACACGTCAATGCCACGGCGCACCAGCTCGTCAATAAGAGCCTGGTCATGGGCTGCACGCACAGAGTTGAAGCCACGATTTCCAACCTGACTATTGAATGATCTGACAAGTGAAGTGAGTGTACTGGCTGCGAAATGCGCAGCGAAATCGTTGTAAAATGAATTGTTCATAAAGACTTGTTTTTGAAATTAAACTTATTTCCACATCGTATCTTGACCACCGTGGCTGTCGTGCTCGGTTGGTGCAGATTAATACTGCTCTTGATGTTTCGGGGGCGAAGGTATAAAGAAAAAATGTGATTGACAAAGAAACGGGAGGGAAAATGGCGCTATAATTGTATACAGCTGATAGGAATGGGCGCTTAACTGAAAGCCTATTCCCTTTGAAAAAACAAATGGAATAGGCTATTTTTATAAGTCACAATTTGAGCCAAGAAACTTCTTTATCGAGTTTCCTATGGAATATAAAAGCTCGTTCGTTATCGGACCGCTCAATTGTCTTGTATGAATGACTAACTTTCGGAGACTCTCGGAAACTTGTCCATCGTAATGAATCCAATATTTTTGGTCTGCATTAGGCAGACCTGTCTTGCGGAAAGTCACTCCAAAAGTATCATCAATTTGTCTGTTGTTTCCTTGGTTGACAATATAACTGCCGCAAGCAAGAACAACTACGGGGAAAGATTGTATGAACTTTGATTCCTTGAACAGTTTAAGTTTTGATTCTATAGTGTCCTTTGGGGCATCGGCAGAATGGCGAGCACAAACATTATTGAGTTCCGTACAGAATGCCATTTCTTCAAAATCCAATTTTCCTGCAACATGTTTTCTGTTTGTATAAACAGTATCGATTATCTTTTGATACTTGCTCCATGTACAACCCTCTCCCTTTTTCGGACGGATATTCCAAAGGTCATCTAAGTTCTTGCCATTTAGCTCATTCAAGCACTCAAATGTATGCTCGTCATTAATCTTTTTCAGTTCGTTTGATGATTCACAACCAACAAACAAAATATTGGAATCAGGGTTACCCTGTCCTATATAGAAATTGTTTTTGTTGCATACCTGCACAAACTCTTTAAATAGCTGGTGTTTGTCTGGCATAATTGTATTTTATGTGGTTGCATACGGTGCTCGGATGTCGGTGAGACGCACAATACAATTGCTTGATTTTAGATTGAGAGAGACGGTGAGTGAGGAGGGTCTTCATGGCTTTTGGCTTAACAACTGGGCTGTCTCAGAAAATTCATTTATCAATTTTATCATGTTAGGATTATCGTTCCTTACAATTATAGTCGCTTCATTAACCACGCCGTCAGCATCAACCAAAGACGTGCTCATTGTTGAATAACACAGCTTGGTATCTAAACCTTCAAACCAATGTCCAAATAAACGACTACGCATAGCCTGTTTTCCATCACCAGTTGAGCAGATATAAAGTAATGCTACTTGATTTTTATCGAAAAACTCCTCTACTATTGACATTATTGTATCCTTCACCTTCGTATCACGAGGTGATTTTCTATTGTTAAGATTAGCAATAATTAGCTGATAAGCACCTTCCTGTATTATCATGTCATCATACATAAAACTTACAGCAAGTTTCACATCATTATCAGTCACGAAACGATACGAACCGTCTTTTTCAAATAACTGAACATGATATGGAGTTATGGAATTTATCTTATCTACAGAAAGGACATTAATCATAACACGCTGAAGTATTTAGCTTCCTTACCAGTTTCTTTGCGGTACTCATCGCGCATACTTTTCTCCAACTCAGCTACAAAAGCTTTCTTTTTTTCTAAAGAAGCCTGGAATCTTCTCAACGCTTCTTCTCTTGTTAATTTCTTTGTTTCCATTGTCCACTGTCTTTATCTCATACTTTATATTTGCAAATCTACAACATTAAATCCAAACAGCAAAATCTTTTCGGAGATTTATTGCTGTTTGGATTCTTAACAGACTGCTATATAAAACCGAGTTGGTGAAAATATATGCCATATCTTCCAGCATAGGCACATCTCGCTGTGCATCAACAGAATGAAGGCAGGCAGATAAGCACAAAAACGACTTATCTGCCAGCCTATCTTTCAGCCTATCAGCAAGCACTCGGAGATATTCATCTCTGTTTTTTATCCCAACCGACTTATAATCAAGATATTTTAGCTAAATTTGTAAGCAAAACTGAAATATATGATACTAACAGATTCAATGCTCGACGCCGCATTCCGCATCAGAGAAACCGAGGCATGGAAAATGCTTGATGACTCAAATATTTTTGCAGTCAGACTATCTAACGGACAAAACGTCTACTGCACCATAATGGGCAACGGAGGGGAGCACTATTCACTCGGTATCATTAGTGTTTGGCGCAGTTCATTAAACCCAAATCGGTCATTAGAAAAAGCTTCTTGTTATTTTCTAATGACCGATTTGGGTTAAACTATGTTTTTGCTCACCCTGAACAAGCAAATATCTTTTTTCTTGTCCATGGAAAGACTGTGTATTTACCTGGCCACTTTGTATTAAAAACCATAATACAAACGATCCAAATCCCTATTATCATTCTCTAGTTTTTTAGGATAATAGCCACCAAGGAATCGGATTTCATCAAAGCATACACTATTAGAGTCTTTCTGATACTTCTCTATAATAGAAATGTATCTTTTGTCATTCTCTATATCGTGATGCAATTTGGACATATCTTCACTAATTGTCCATGTGCAACAATTTAATGCTCCTCCCCATTTCTCGATAAATTCTTTCATCTGAACTTGATAAATTCTTCCTTTATAATCTGGATATAAAGCAATAAAATGACTCATTGCTTCATTATCAAGTTTTGTATTGCCAATTCCTGGAACAATAATAACATCACGCGTCTGAAGAGCGTTGATATCAGTACGTAGCAACTGTGAAAAAAACACTTTGTCTTTATATTGTTCTGTTATCATAGCTTTTCAACTCGTTTAAATCCCCATAATCTGTTGTCGTTTATATTGATTCGTTGCATAGGTTCTGCATAGCTCAGCGTTTCATCAGGCTCATCTATCCATTCTATACTAAACTTGCCATTGCTTAGCATATTTGCTCCACCATATAAATCATACCAAAAATCATGAGGAGCCCAATCTTTTCTTTTTTCATTATTCTCCCAATCTTTTTCCCCAGGCACAATAGCTTTATATCCTCTAATCAAGAAAGACGCATGATATTTCTTTTGTGGATCATCAAACAAAACATCAACGCCCGATGGATTTGGACATACAGCACCTAAAGCATAGCCAAATTCATCTTTCCCTTTCAGATATTTTTTTTCATCTTTAATATTGCCATCATCCTCGTGGTAATAAAATTCGATGCAGGTCAACTTTAGTTTATACGCATCCTTACAACCGCCATTAACAAGAAAATAGCCTGAGAAGAATGCTTCTTCAGCAATTTTCTTAAACTCTTTAAACAGGTTTGCTTCGCAACCATCAGCGCCTTTGAAAGCTTTTAAGGCTTGAAATAATCTTGATTCCATACTTATTGAATTATTTTTATTTGTAAACTTCTATTGTTTTCTCCAACCATTTATATATCTTCTCCTGAAGACTTTCGGGTTCTAACACTTTTATCATATTGCCAAAACTCATCAACTTCATATAGAAGTCATAGGTAGGACGCAGTGCCAATTCAAAATCGGCATAATCATCACATGCATAGATTTCTTTTTGCGAGTGATGCAACGGTAATGTGCGCATATAGTGCTGATGATATTTATCTGCCCTTAACACTATTCGCTGAAGCGGTACAGATTCATCCAATACAATTCCAAAGTATTCTGCAAAATATTCTTTTGCACAAAAATCTTTTGGCAAAACAAAATGAGCATCTGTTAAGTTAACACCTTCTATTCTATCAAGAGAATACAAACGCAAGTAGTTATAGTCTACATTTCTTGCTAACATATACCAACGCTGTGCGGACATTTTCACACAATATGGTTCTACAAGAAACGTCTTCGCTTCTTTCATCGTAAAAGAATGAAACGTCATCTGTAGTACAATATTTGACTTCATAGCTTCAAGTATTGTTGCAAGAAAGTCTTGGCTTGAAGGGATATCCTCTATCAATATTCTATCATGGATAGATATACTGCTTGATAACGTTTCAGCCGTACCGTAAGTATCGAGAAGCCATGTACGCAACTCTCCTTCGCTTAAAACTTCGGGATTGGCTATATAATAACGGTATCTTCCATTCCGCTCACAGTCAATCACAATGCCGAACATATCAAGAATGCCACCTTTCCAACGATCAAAGGTTTGCCGTGGCAAGTTCTCACCACGGCTCAGGTCAATATTCTCACGCCACTTTTCATTGAGTTCCTTCAATGTAATGCGACCAGACCGATGAATGGTCTTTATTACCCATATATATTTTTGAATGAGTGACATAGGCTTAATTGTTATTGTAACCAAACTCACGTGTTCCAAACTTGCGTTTATAGAGTGACTCCCTATCTATAGCATGCTCTTCCAATATCTTCAATGGCAATGTCTCTAATATACACCATTGAAAATACTTTTGCGCATATGTAGCATCGTTATTGATAAGCTCTTGTAAATCTTTATCAAACCCATGCCCTGTATTAGCATATATCTCCCAACGTCCCCAAATGCCTTTAGTATTATATGTAGAACCCACATATTGTTTACCAGTTAATTTGTCAAGGATAAGATAGATACAATTACAACTTTCCAACTTAGCCTTCCACTCCTTATTATTAGATTCAAAGATCAATTTAAGTTGATTGTAATTAAGAACAACATCTTCAAAACGAGTAAAGACGGGAATATGATTCTCTTGAAGTCCACGATCAATTCTTATTACTGGCATTTTATTGTTAAAACCTTGAAGCCAACTTACAGGATTATTCCAATCTATTACGATTCTTTCTTTAAGTAGTTGGAAGCCATCAAGTTCAGAGAAATCAAACTTAGCTTGCACGTCTCCATTATAGTTTTCTATTTCTTTCAATACGCCATTGTTTTTAAATACGCCAACAAATCGAGACGAGGAACTTTCTTCACCAATAAACGAAACAATATAGTCTACATCCTTGAAACGCTTTTCAACTTGCTCACTTTGATAACTAAGGAACACATCATGCTCATTAAGATACAAATCGAAAAGTGAGTTGGAATATTTCTTTCCGTCAATTAATTTCTCTTTTATATTGTCCTTATGTCTAATAAGTCTGATGCGTTTTTTGTCAGCATTATCAAACTCTTCATTTCTACCTATTAAAAGGTCTTGTATAAATACAATATAATCTTTCATATACTTAATATTTATTTGATTGTCTTCCAATTAAACTCCTCAATTCCAAGTATCTCAAGTCCCAAGTATTTCCATACTTCCTTATCAAAGTTGGGCGTGTATCTTGCCATAGTACGTAAGACGGATTCATCTTCTTTATCACGATAAGTATTGTTGAAGGTCAATGCTTTATCCCATATAGAAACAGGTTCTTCGCAAGGGTCGAGTTGATAAAATATAGTCCCGATACGCTCAAGATTATGACCACCCTCTTTACACATATCCAGTGTCAAACTGTAATTGTCCAAAGGAAAGCCATAGAACCCATCACTGATTAAACCACGTGGCGAGGCAAGACATAAAGCTCCCATTTCGTATCCATTAGGTTCTTTTACCAGCACAACATCGCCAGTGAACATTCTACTACCGTTGCTGTCATCATAACCTGTGTCTATTCCTGCAAAAATAGAACGTAATGTGTATCCACGTCCTTCACAAGAATGTCCGAAGTAGTCTTCTACAATGTCAGGATTATGGTCTTCTTCAAATTCTTCACTCTGTTGCCAAACATACAGACCACCATCTTCCCAAAAGAAGAAGTCGCCAAAGTCGGCATAACCGAATCTGTTCTTGTCCATAACATAGCGTATGCGCATACGAGGACAATCCTTCTTACTTCCAAGTCCTATTTCGCCCTTATGCTTGTTACAGAGAAATGACAAGAGTTCCTCGTTAAGCACTCTCGGAATAGGCCCATAAAAGAGTTTCTTTGATTCTTCCATAATAGTAGTATTATTAATTCAAATGCAAAGATACACATTAGGTGTCTCAATATACGTTACAGGATAAAATTTTTCTTCAAATCTGATAATCCGCATCTGTAGGAGAGCTTACATCATCATCACGAACTAATGATTGAATCAATGATGGTGCACGCTGTACAGCTCATTTAGCGAGCTCTTTTCTAATTCTTCAGGGGTTCCGCCGAAGACAATATTTGCATTTCTGATGCTCAATACTATGAGTTGAACGCACGAAGAAATCTTTGGTGCGAAATTCTTGAGTTTTGAGCGTGCAGCGATAGTATGCTGACATACAGCTGATTATGCTGCTGAGAAGAGAAGTGTGCAATGAATGACGG
>ENA-ORRX01000316-ORRX01000316.1-human-gut-metagenome-genome-assembly--contig:-NODE-316-length-18131-cov-4.41243_pt1 | contig 18131 bp, 17 predicted proteins | sample MGYA00242186_ERZ509153 | MGnify/ENA primary metagenome ERZ509153 (study PRJEB26280, sample SAMEA2338643) | human gut metagenome | biome: human gut; feature: human-associated habitat; material: faeces... | reverse complement strand
ACGCCCAAAGGGCAAGGGGTTGGTCGCGCAAAGCACGGGAAGTGCTGATTGAATTGCAGCGTTTCATTTTAGCAGTACGTTCCTAAAAGCTCAGCCAACCTCCGGCGCTGCGCGCCACCTCCTTCCAGAGGAAGGAGGGAGCAATCGAAGTAAGTGCATCGCGCTATATCCTTCAAGTTTGAAAGCAGGAGTGAGTAGTTAAGGATTGGGGATTAGGGGCGCAAAGTGACTTATGACTGATGACTTGAATACTTCTTTCGGGCATCGCCCCGTTTCGTCATCCTGAGCGTCGAGAAACGCCGTATGTGAGATAACGAATGCCAGAACAGCTGTGGCCTGAGTCGAAGGATCTCGGCGAAACCGCCACCTTCATTCCTTCATTCCTAATTCGAGCAAAGATCTCATTCCCCATCAAGGGGCAGCACGCCCTCGAGACTAACCCTGAACCCCAAAATTATATCTCATCCTCGTCCTGGATATGCAGCTTCTTTCTCCAGTATCTCGAGTAGATCGCGCCGAGCGGATTGTGCGCAAGAAGTCTGTCTTTCACGACAAGAGATGTGACGGGGCCAACTGCATTCGAGGTGAAGATCGTGTCATGTCCCACGCAAAGGCCGCAGATGATATTGAGATCCACGCCTTTTTCTGCCAGAAACCTTGCCTGAAACTTCGGATTGCACATCGCTTCATGCTCCGCTTCCGGATGCACCTGCTTTAAGCCGAAGTTTTTCTTCGCAAAGGAACAGTTCTTGCAGCAGAGGGAGTAGACCTCGAAGCCCTGCTGTCGGAAGTATTTCACGATGTACCTGGCTTCTTCATGAAGACCGATGCAGAAGGCCAGTCCAAGCTTCTTGTAGCCCATCCGTTTGGCAAATTCAGCGGTCTCCTGCAGACGGCAGATGTCGCTGTAGTATGTCCCTTCGACATAGGCCGCCGCCTCCATGATTTTCCGTTCTTCTTCGGTATAGGCCTTACGGATCTCCTCTTCTTTCACACCCGTACAATTCGCCCAACGGGTATAGCAGGCATGATGCGGGCAGTTTGCACAATCAGCTTTCATAATGGTTCCTCCTTTTGTTTTTACACCTGTCTCTATTATAGCGCAAAAAAGAAAGTTAGGGATTGGGGAGTGAATGGTAACTGGTGACTAGGGACTAGGGGGATGGAACGTCATTCACCATTCTCGCCCCTTCCTTTGGAAGGGGCAGGCGAGCGCAGCGAGACGGGGTTGGTCGCGCGCTTGTTGAAAATACGGTTTCTCCGTGTCGTCATCCCAAGAAAACAACACCTGTGTGCTGCCTCTTTCTACTTTCGCGCGTCCTTTATCGGTCTGCAAGGAGGATTTCTCGACTTCGCTCGAGATGACGATACGCATGAAACGGCTTCCACCATTGTTCTTTCTCTTTCTTTCCGATACAATAAAGAAAACTACTTTCCCACTTGTTGTAAAAGGAGACCGCCTATGACTTCTTTCCTGCTCTTGACGGCCATTGTAATCTTTGCCTGTGTGTTTTTGAACCGTGTCTCGGACAAGCTCGGCATCCCTGTGCTTCTCGCCTTTATACTGCTCGGTATGTTTTTCGGCTCGGATGGTCCTATCAATATTGCTTTTGAAAACTATAACTTTGCCGAAGAGATCTGCTCGACCGCACTCATCTTCATCATGTTCTACGGAGGCTTCGGGACGAACTGGTCCATGGCAAAGCCTGTCGCCGCCCCTGCTATCGTGCTTTCGAGTGCGGGCGTCGTCGTGACAGCCCTTTTGACAGGCGGATTCATCCACTTCATCCTAGGCGAACCATGGCTCCTGAGCTTCCTCATGGGGTCGGTCATCGCCTCGACTGACGCTGCATCCGTCTTCTCCATCCTCCGTGCGAAAAGGCTGAATCTCAAGTATCACACCGCCTCGCTCTTGGAAGTAGAGAGCGGCAGTAACGATCCCGCCGCTTACATGATGACGATCATCTGCATTTCTCTCATGCATGGTTCCGCTGACCTTTGGGGGACGCTCATGCTTCTCGCAGCGCAGATCGTTTTCGGGCTTGCCTTCGGCTTCGGCATCGCAGCCATCTCGAAGTGGGCGCTGAAAAAGACCGACTATCTCGCAGGCGGCTTCGACATGGTGCTTTTGACCGCCATCGCTATCTTTGCCTATGCCGCTCCCGCGATGCTGGATGGAAATGGCTACCTCTCCGCCTATATTGCCGGCATCATTTTAGGAAACAGCGATTTTCCCGGAAAGCGCTCGATCGTTCATTTCTTCAATGGCGCAACGAATCTTCTCTCCATGATGATCTTCTTCCTGCTGGGGCTTCTCTCCACGCCATCGAAGCTCCCTGAGATCGCATGTCCCGCTTTCCTCATCGCGCTCTTCCTGACCTTCGTGGCAAGGCCTCTCGGCGTCTTCGCTCTCCTTGCCCCTTTCAAAACGCCCGCTGCCGCAAGCGCTCTGATCTCCTTCGCAGGCCTTCGCGGCGCCTCTGCCATCGTCTTTGCCATCGTCGCTTATACACAGGCGCCGGTGAATGACATCGTCTTCCATGTCACCTTCTTCATCGTTCTTCTTTCCATCCTCTTTCAGGGCGCGCTTCTGCCTCTCGCAGCGAAGAAGCTCTCTATGATCGATCATGAGAGCGATGTCATGAAATCCTTCACCGACTACACGGAAGAGATGCCGGTTCAATTCATCCAGTTCACCCTGCCCGCGGGGCATGCGTGGTGCGGGCAGTCACTCTCGGAGATTGCATTCCCTCCGGAAACGCTCGCCATTCTTCTTTCCCGCGGCGCCGAGAAGATCATCCCGAATGGCGACACGAGGCTCTCTGCCGGAGATACGCTCGTCCTTTCCGCTTTGAGCGTCGCTCCTGTCACAGGTCTTGCCCTCTCGGAGATCCATGTCACGAAGAAGAGCCGCTATTACCAGAAGAGCCTCTCCTCTCTCCACCTCCCCCACGGTCATCTTGTCGTCCTCATTCTGAGGCAGGGAGAAGTCATCATCCCGAAAGGAGATACCGTACTCGAAGCGGGAGACGTGATGGTGATGAATGGGAAAAATTAGTGACTGGTGACTGGTAGCTAGGGACTAGGAAATCCTCGCGAGCTGAGCAGACCCCTGGAGAGGGGTCGCGCCAACGGCACCGGATAGAGTGCCCCGCAGAGGCGCAACTCTACGTAGCTGTCAGCGTCCCATCTGCGTGAATCGTTTTTCGGCTATCCCCAAGCAACCCACTGGCGTTAGGTTTCACCGGTTCAACATGTTCTACAGGTTCAGCGGGGAAGGTGCAGCGCATTTCGTCATCCTGAGCGGTGAAAAACGTCGTGTGTTAGGAAATGGCTTATCTTAAATATGAGAACTGAGTCGAAGGATCTAAGCGCCGCAGAGTTTTGATAGCACTTCGCGCCGTCGTCATTTCGAGCGTAGCCGAGAAATCTCTATGGCAGAACGCTCATTGCCTGATGTGAGACAGCACCAAGACAACGTTTTTCCTCGGCGCATGCACGCTGATTCCCGCAGGGCAGTAGAGATCCCTCGGCTACGCTCGGGATGACGATGCCAGAGAATCCCAGTCACCAGTCACTCCTAATCCCCAATCCCTAATCCCTAGCCCCTCCTCCCTGCTTTCAAATTTCGAGGGAAAGAAATCCTCGCAAGCTGAGCAGCCCCTGGAGAGGGGTCGCGCCAAAGGCGCCGGATAGAGTGCCCCACAGGGCGCAACTCTACGCAGCTGTCAGCGTCCCATCTGCGTAAATTGTTTTTCAGTGATCCTCAAGAGGCCTACCGACCGATCTGCAGAAATCTGCCTCTTCGAGGCAGTCTATCCCTGACCTTCGGCCTGTCCCTTCTCCAAGGGGCGACACATGTTACGTGATTCCAATAATCCACAGCGCTTTCATTGTATGATGCGCCGCACCACCATTCTTCATCCCTCATTTCCCTCCTTCTTCTCCAAATAAAAAACGAACCCTTGCGGGTTCGTTTTTTGATTCAGCGATTACTGCTGGCTTTTCTTTACATTGGCACTCTTATATCTAGCCTGACGGGAAAGAACCATCTTTCTCATACGGATGTTTTCCGGAGTGACTTCGACGAGTTCATCATCATTGATCCATTCGAGCGCCCCTTCCAGCGTGAACTTGCGGCATGGCGGCAGCTTGATGGCATCATCAGAGCCGGAGGCACGGGTGTTGGTCAGATGTTTCTTTTTGCATGGGTTGACATCCATATCCTGATCACGGGTATTTTCACCGATGATCATGCCTTCATAGACTTCGACGCCCGGTTCCAGGAAAAGCTCGCCACGGTCGAGGACAGAGTTCAGGCCGTATGCGGTGGTGGTGCCAGATTCGAAAGCCACGAGGGAGCCTCTGGTTCTGCCCGGGATATCACCCTTGTATGGCGCATAGCCCTGGAAGACATGGTAGAGGATACCTGTGCCGCGGGTGGTGGTCAGGAGTTCATTACGGAAGCCGATGAGGCCGCGGGCCGGGATGGAGAATTCCATCTTCATATAGCCTGCGAGTTCTTCCATGGAGATCATTTCTGCTTTTCTCGGTCCAAGACCTTCCATGACAGCGCCCATGAATTCCTGCGGTACTTCGATGGTCAGACGTTCGAGCGGTTCGCACTTCTGTCCATTGATCTCCTTGAAAATGACCTGCGGCTTGGAGACTTCGAGTTCGAAGCCTTCACGGCGCATGGTCTCGATCAGGACGGAGAGGTGGAGCTCGCCGCGGCCGGAAACCTTGAATGCATCAGATGTTTCCGTGTCTTCTACACGAAGAGCCACGTTCGTTTCGATTTCCTTGTAGAGACGGGCACGGATATGGCGGGAAGTGACGAAGTCACCCTCACGGCCGGCAAATGGGCTCTTATTGACATGGAATACCATGGACAGGGTCGGTTCGTCGATGTGGATCGCCGGCAGTGCTTCCGGATTCGTCGCATCAGCGACCGTTTCACCGATATTGATATCTTTGAAGCCGGCCATAGCGATGATGTCGCCGACCTTCGCTTCATCGACAGGCGTACGTTTCATGCCCTGCCAGTGGAAGAGCTGAGCGATATGGTCGCTTCTGATCTTTTCGCCATCGGTGATAGCGACAGGCATCCCCTGCTTCGCAGTACCGCGGGTCACACGGCCGATAGCGACCTTGCCGAGGTAGTCATCCGCTTCGAGCGTGGTGACCATGACCTGCAGGCCGGCATCCGGTTCACCTTCCGGGCATGGGATATACTTCAGGATCGCATCAAAGAGCGGGTCAAGGTTCTTGCCTTCATCATTCATGTGGAGCTTGGCGATGCCGCTTCTTGCCGATGCATAGAGCAGCGGGAAATCAAGCTGGTCATCGTCCGCATCGAGTTCCATGAAGAGCTCGAGGATCTCGCCTTCGACATCGGAAATACGCTGATCCGGACGGTCGATCTTATTGATGACGACGATCGGCTTCAGCTTGTGTTCCAGCGCTTTTCTCAGGACGTACTTCGTCTGCGGCATCGGGCCTTCATGAGCATCGACGAGGAGCAGTACGCCATCGACCATGTTCAGGATACGTTCAACTTCGCCGCCGAAGTCCGCATGCCCTGGGGTGTCGACGATATTGATCTTCACACCGTCATGCATGACAGAGGTATTTTTCGCCAGGATCGTGATGCCGCGTTCACGTTCCAGTGGATTCGAGTCCATGACGCGTTCTGCGACCTTCTGGTTATCTCTGAAAATATGGCTCTGCTTCAGCATGGCATCGACCAGAGTCGTCTTACCATGGTCGACGTGAGCGATGATGGCAATGTTGCGGATATCTTCTCTTTTCATTTCTTTCCTTTTCCCCCTCGGGCAACCTATTGCGCCTAGGCGCACTTTTTTGATGATGACTTCACGCTATGGTGAAGCCGTCAAGTTATCATATATTCGGAAATACAATTTATTATACCTCTATTTATATGAATTGTCGATAGAATCGGGACATTTCGAGGCATATTTTTGGAAATTTTCATTTTTACCCCAATTTTTACCCCAATTTCATGTGGAAAATAGAAAGCGGGGCATTTTTCGTACTTTGAGTGCTGGAATAGAGAGCGCACCCGCAGGAAATTTAGGATCATTCCGGCGGAGCTTTTTTAGTCCTTGCCCGGCTGGCTATTTCGATAGCGTCAAAGACGGCTTTCATTTCGGCATTTTTATCAGCTACCATATCAATAGCCGCTGCATTAGCGTCTTTGAGAAATCTACGGAATATTTCTTTTGGTGGATATTGAGGAATTTTTTCTAGACAAATTTTCAGATATTGCATGGCGTTTTCGGTATATGGCGAATCGGATAAAGGGCAAACATGCCAATGATTGTCCCAAAGCTGATTGAATAATTGTTCGTTTATCCATTTATCTTTAGATATTTTCATGCCACAGCGAGCGGCGTTCATATTATATTGAGGAAGTTTTTCTTTTTCTGGGGGGATAACTTCTGCTAATTCCCTATTATCTATAGCCCTAACCACGCCTAGATCTTTGCAAAATTTACGAATATTCATACTCAAATCATCTTCATCTTTACCTAAATCCTTTTCCCACTCTTCCGGGCAAAAACCAGCAAAGCAATAAGCATAATCAGCTATTTTCCTTTTATGAAATCTCATTTCTATGCAGTCGCCATTTTCAACTATTTCCGCTTTAGCGAGAAAGAAAAATCTTGCCACATTCTCACAGATTTCACGGAGCGTGGGGGTGTGTTCTTCTTCCCCCTTCCCATATACCAAATAATCAAGACTTACCCCCAATTTATCAGCAGCAAGCATTAAGTGATCTAAATCAATATATCTTTTCCCGTTTTCCCATTCAGAGATCACGCTATCTTTTTTATTATCGGTTTTTATTTCCCCATCACCAAAGACAAAATCATAAAATGCATGGCCATTCTTAAAGCCTAGTTCTTTTCTAGTTTTCTGTATTCTTTTCCCTATTTCCTTTTTCTTTTCATCATCTAGCACCATTTTTCAACGCCCCCGGCCGAAAACTTACCACTTTTCCCGCCTTGTTCGGGAAAACTTACCAGCATAACCGCCCGCCCTTCCCTAGTTTTAGGAAGGGCTTTTTACTTCATATCGTTTTAGCTACCATGATTATAGCACGAAATAACAGGTGCTAACGTGTTATGCACCGATTTAATCATGGAAGGAGTAAACCACATGAGCGAAAACAATATCACTGGAAAAAGACTTCTGAATAGAAGGGAATTATGCGCCTATATCGGCATGGGGCAAAGTCGAGGGGTTGAATGGGCTAAGGGAATCGGGGCGGCTATCAGAATAGGCGGGCGGCTGCTTTTTGATAAGTGCGTCATTGATAAGGCCATCAGCACGCACGAGGACTACACCCGTGATGGGAAGAAGAAAGGAGACATGGATCATGATTGCTGAATATCTGAAAGAAAAGGGGGCTATTGGTGAAGATCACGCCATCCCCACAAGAGACATTACAAGGGAATTGAACATCACGAAACGCGCCATCGTTAGCCGAGTAGGAGACGAAAGGAAAAATGGGGCGTTGATTTGCGGAAAGAGTACAGGGAACGGCGGTTATTATATCCCGGCTACGATGGATGAAATCATTCACCAAGCGAACAAATTAGAGCACGGGATTAAAATGCGGGCGTTAGCTTTGAAACCATTCCGGCGGGCATTGAAAGAGTACAGAGATAAGGGCGGCGAAAACATGAAATGAGCAATAGAAATTCTCAGAAAAGCCAATTCCCCGCATGGCAAGCACGCCACAAGCACGAAAGGTTTTTGAGACTTGCCCGTTCTATGAGAAAATCGCCCGCGTGGATGTCTTTAGGGAAAAATGCTATGCGGCTTTATTTTGAATGCATGGAGTGGACGTATGACGCAGAGAACCGAAAGATAGAAAAAGCCAGTGAAGAGCTATACCCCCGCGACAAATGGCTGGGCAATCCCGACATCAGAGACGAAGATTTCTTTCTGAATAGTGCGAAAGTCATTGCTAGCGGCATTTTCAAGGGTGATACCGCACTACGCAGAGCGATCAAGGAATTGGTGAAATACGGCTTTATAGTTTGCATTGTACCGGGCAAAACAGGCCGAAAGGATCTTAAAGCAGTTTACCGAATGTCTGATGAATGGAAGAACATCACGCAAGGAGAAATCACCGGGAGTGAAAAGCCGCCCTAGAGACCACGCAAAGACATAGCGAGTTTTTTTCACTTCACGCATTTTGGGGCGTTTCTTCACCCAAAATTGGTGAAAAAAACGCCCCAAATATCAAAAAATGGATCAATCACTCAACCCATTTTGCGTGAAGTAAAATTCGCGATATGCCCCGATATTATCGGCAATCTTGCCAATTTAGCGAAAAATTGATTTCTTCACGCAAAATGGCTGATAGATATATATATACCATGTATTCGAGGTTCTAAAAGGTCATTTTACAGGAAGAAGAGCAGAACAGGATCACAATGGAAAGCAACAATCAAAGACAACAGACATACAGAAATGATTTTTATTATTTCATAACAGACCAGCAAATCAAGGAAACTGTTTTTCAAATGGCACGCGCCCCATGATAAATCATACCCCCATCACGAGCGACATCTCAAAAGGGACGTTATAGAGCTTTTCTAGCAAAGAAAAAGCCGCCATGCATAAAGGCGACTTGATAACAACTGTAACCGGCGGAGCTGGAACAACAGGCGGAGCATAGTTTTCTTTTTCTTTTTTCTCTATGTATTCTCTTTCTTGTATTCTCTTTCTTGTATTCTCTTTACCCTATAAGGAGAGGAAGTAGTGCTTCCTGTAAGAGAGGAATACGTGCTTCCTGTCCTTTTTCTGTTCCGTCCCATTCCGGCGGAGATCACCAGCGGGCGCAGGGGTAAAGGAAACCAACAGGCGGCACACCTTCACGCCATGCCAAAGGGCTACCCCTTATGTACTGGATGACAAGAAGACAAAAAGAAATATCCGGCGGGCATATCCTAGACGGGCAAGAAATTGCCCCCTAGAGGTGCAACGTTATTGCCCCTCTAGAGCAAGAAAGACACCGCCCGCCCTTCCCATGACACAGAGAGGAGACATCAACCATGAATGAAAGACCAAAGGACATACTTCAAAGAAAGATAGACAGAGATAGAAGAAATGGCAAAATGACACGAGCGAAAGCCATCCATTATCATTGCATTGATTGTATGGGCTATCAATCCTATGAGGTGAAAAAATGCGCCAATACGAATTGCCCGCTATGGGAATTTCGTATGGGAACAAAAACACCGCTGCGGGAAAGCACACGAGAAGAACCAGCGAGGCAAGATGATGAGTAAGCATGAAAGTACAGGCCTATAGTTATGGGCGAGAAACCTATAGTTTTAGGGGGTATTTTTCAAAAGGCACATGCCAAATGATAAATGATACTCTCACAGGGCGGGAAGGCGTCAAAATGGACGCTATGCGCGTTTTCAGGCAAACTAAAAGGCCGTCACTCATTGGCGGCGGTCTTTCGTGGCTGAATATCCGGCTGGGGGCTAGAATATCATGCCATAAACATTATAGCACAGGGAAGGAAGGAACACACACGCCAAAGGATCACACCGCCACACCAGCAACAGGCACGGCATGGCGAGAAGGTTCACCCATTCCCTTTTCTCTTATTCCATTCCGGCGGGGATCACCAGCGGGCACACGGACAGGGGCAAGACCAGCGGTCGGATAAGCTGAACCGATGGGCGGCGCGCTATTCTCTATCCATTATTTCCTCTATTCAAAGGGCTATCCCCATGCATGGCACGGCCACCACTTCCCCCATGCCGGGACGTGGATGCTGGGCACAGGGGCGAGGGGTGCACCCATGCCAGGTATCAAGGTACTACCCCATAGGGGTATGCGCTAATGGTCGGCCACCCCGCCCGTCCCCTCTTTTTTGTGATTTTTAAAAATAGGTTTCGTATTATGTATTTCTCACAATATATAAACATATATGTAATAAATAGACTTGCAAACCAGCAAAGAAAAATTTTATAGGTTTACACAATTATCACCAGGTGCTAATCAGGTGATAAAAAGGGCGTGGGTCAATTTTGAGAATCACAGAAAAAACGCGCCTAAATGGTAAGATTATGACGTTAAAACAGGCAGAAAATTTCCCTCTTTTAGCACTAGGCTTGATAGACTGTACCGCCATCCCTGTATATCATCAGAGAAGAAAGCGCGGAAACGCAAATATAGAAAGGAGCGTGATTATATGCTAGGGACTATGGAAGAGATCAAGGCAAAAATGAATGGGAATGTGCTTTCATTGTTCGATTTCCTAGAAAGTGACGGAAAAAGCGACATGGCGGATACACTGGAAAGCAATCAGCTAGACAGGGACGCCATTATGGATATGCTGGAAACCGTTTTCCTTTGCGGCTATTACAATGGGCACCTAGCCACCAAGCACGGAGATTATAGAGAAAATGCGGTGTACCGCGACGGAGTAAAGCAGTTTTATGACGAATAGCCATGAAAGGAAGGTCAAAACAATGGATAGAAGTACGCACTATAGAAAGATTTATCAAGATACGATCACCCGCGCAGGAATCGTTGAAGGACGTCCACTCACTGACTATGAAAAGGGCGTTTTGCCGGAATTATCGCCACAAGAGAACGCGTGGCAAGATTGATTGAAGAAGGATATGGAATTTTAGATACTACGGCCGTATGGTATACGGGCATGGAATACGAGAAAGTGAAACCCGCGAACAAGAAAAAGCAATCAACCAAGAGTAATGAAATCAGCTTTCTAGAAGGGCTTAAACATCTTATAGAATTTAGAAACCTTTGATGGGACATATTGACCACCCGCAATGGATCAGGAAGGAGCATAAAGCAGATGAAAGAAGAACCAAAAGAATTTTTCCTTAGTATGGAAGATGAGACTATGCGCCCCACCTTTGAAAAGGGCGATACACTTATAGTAATCGAAGGCAGCACAATTAAGGACAGAACACCCCATTTTCTTCTGATTGGTAATGAAATCATGTGTAGAGTGGTTACTATGTGCGAGGACGGGATCACTGTAGGCGGCTATGATAATGATATTTGCCCGGTCAAACATTACACAGAGGAAGAAATACAAAAACTTCCTATCAAAATCATTGGACGTGTCAAGGAATTGCGCCGCCACTTGTCAATGAACACTATGAGTGAAGAAAGAGAGGTGTAAGTCATGGGTAGGCGTGGCAGACTTCCGGCGGGGGTACGGAAACGTTTCGACAAAAACGGAAAGTTCAAAAATTATGAAATGAGATTTACCGTGAATGGGGAACGTTATACAGTTACAGGCGAAACGATAGAGGAGATTTCAACACGAGCAGCGGTCAAAAAAGAAGAGATCAAGAAAGGGCTATACACGACGAATAAGAAAATAACCGTTGATGAGCTTTTTCAAGAGTGGAAAGAGGAGAAGAGCAGCGTTAGAAAATCTTCTTCGTTGTACGTCTATAGTTCTGCCTTTAACGTCCATATTTCCCCCGCACTAGGGAAATGTAAAGTAACAGAGCTGGAACGGCGGCAAATTATCCAATTTTTGCGTAAAGTCATGAGTAGCAGCGGCGACGGTCGGGCGAACACATGCCGGGATATTCTGTTTAGATTGTTCAAGTATGCAACAGATAATGAAATCATCGCAAGAAATATCGTGGAAGGGATCAGCCGATTTAAAAATACACAAAATACAAAAGTCCCCGCGCGGGAAACCATTCACAGAGAATTGACGGACAAAGAGATCGGCTTGTTTTTTCGATATGCCGCCCATAGCCTTTATTACAACGCCATGCGATTTATGTTGAATACAGGCGTCCGGGCGGGCGAATGTTTAGCCCTTCAATGGAAAGACGTACAGGGCGGAACAATTCACATAGACAAAACTATCACAAGGACGGAGCGCGGTAATAGAGTAGGAAACTCACCTAAAACTAAAACGTCCCGGCGCATTATCCCTATTAACAACACAATTAGAGAAATCATCAATGAGCAACGCGATCTATACAGAAACACCCATGAATATTTTGATTTGTCTGATTTTGTATTCCCTAATTCAGCGGGCGGGTTTAGCTACCCCGACACCATAAATACAGTAATTGATAGGACATTGAAGGCCATGAAAAGAGAGGGTATACACATCGCCCATTTTTCCTCTCATTCCTTCCGTGCTACATTCGCCAGCCGCGCCGCCCGTCATGGCGTACCACCAAACACCTTAAAGGAAATTATGGGACATGCAAACATGGCTATCACAATGGACTTGTACGCGCATATCAACGAGCAGGACAAAATAGACGCCATGAACATTATTGAGTTCCCCATCGAGAAAACAAAAGGATATATCCATAGCGTCATATAGAAAAAACCGCCAAGAATGTAGACCATTCCGGCGGGCTTTTTTTACCCCAATTTTTACCCCAATTATGATGTTTATTTAGAATACTCTAATATAATATCTAATAAATCACCGTAATAGCAAAAATCAAGAAATTCCATGTGTTTATCGGCGTTTTCTATTATTATAATAATGCAAAATAAGGCAGAATAATTAGAAATAAGAGCTACCCCTAAAAAACAATTTATTATACCACGTATACGCAAGAGTGTGGAAATAATTTTTTGTAAAGAACGGGTAGGGGCTCAGCGGATTCAGCAGGTTCTGAAGGTTCAATGGGTTCAACGGGGAAGGTGCTGCGCTGCGCGCCGTTTTTTATGCGTACTTCTCATATTCCCGCCCCTTCCTTTGGAAGGGGCAGGCGAGCGCAGCGAGACGGGGTTGGCTTCGCCTTGGTTGGACGGACTGGCGCCTGCTCTAGTCTCCCGCTGACCATCCATAAAAATTGTGGCGAAGCTGCCATCTTTCAGCCTCCCCCATGGAAGGAAGGCTGATGATATGGGGATGCCGCTTTCCCCATACTTTTCAAAAATCAAAACCGTGTAAAAAGAAAAAATTCCCCCGATATTATTCGATGGAGAGAGGAAAATCTTCCTGGGAGCCAAAAAGCTTATCTCTTCGTCCCTACGTGCACTGACCTATAGGAAGGGGACGGCGTGAATGAGCTGATGGCGGATCCGATATCCCTCCTCCCGCCCGAAAGCGTGCTAGCCGCCGGAAGGTGAGTCAGACCCAAGCCACATAAAGACGCAGCATGGCGAAGAAGCATCCCATGCAGGATTCGCCTCCACGACAAACCCTAGAGCGAAGTTTAGCCGTACTTGTACGACATGAACCGTGAAATGCGCTGGTGCCAGATTGCAGGGAATGCCTCCATGGATCGCTATCTATCATGCTGCGCCTTTTGGCATGCAAAAAAGGCTTTGCCCGTTCGGGCAAGGCCTTTTATTGTCTTTCTTATACGCCAAAGTGCGCATCCACACGTTCAGCGAGGCAACCATTTTTAGCGGCTTCTGCTGCATCTTCCTGCACGAAGTGCGGATTGTTTTCTTTGAATCGTTCGTCAAATCCCATGATATAGTTTGTCTCAATAAGATAAATACCAAGAGGAACTTGGGTTCAAGGTGGCACAAGCCCCCTCATTTGTTCTCTGAGTGAGCGGAAAACAAATCCATGCAAACACATTGAAAAAATTCACGATTTCGTGATATGATATTTTTTATTGTAAGGAGGGATTCGCTATGTCTGTAACCTACAAAAAATTATTTCACCTGTTGCTCGATAAAGGCATGACCAATGCCGAATTGATGGAGAAAGGAAGAAATTGAAAAACTAAAGGAACGCAGAGAACAGGAAATTACTACAAGCCTTGTTAAACTGAATAATGATATTTTCAAAAGCGAAAAGGGTCTGAGTGAGAATGACCGTGTTTATCTTGTTGTTGCTTCTATTATGGCTACCCTTGGCGATGTGGAAAACAATGTATATCCGCTTACCAAAGCTGATTTGAAATCGTCTAACGAAAGAAATAATACGGATGGCGATATTATGATTCGTAAAATCGAGTCCTTCCTGGATGCCAAAAAGCTCCCTAAAGACAAGAAAGACCTGATTGTGCGAACTCTGCAAAATACGCTGACTACCGACAACATCAACAGCGCAGAAAATGGCGAAAGCCAGCTGAAACGAGTATTTATCAAGATTGTTGACGACCTTGGCGTTTACTACAAAATTGGCTTAAATATAGATTTTACTGGGAAGCTATTCAACGAAATGTATTCATGGCTTGGCTTTACGCAGGATCAACTTAACGATGTTGTTTTAACTCCGCCTTATGTTGCGACACTTCTGTGCCGCCTCGCAAGAGTAAACAAGGACTCTTTTGTTTGGGACTTTGCTACAGGTTCGGCAGGTCTGCTGGTAGCCGCTATGAATGAAATGTTGGCTGATGCCAAGAAGAAAATTAAATCGCCCGAAGAATTAGCACGCAAGTCAGCGGAAATTAAAGCAAACCAGTTATTGGGTCTGGAAATCCTGTCTAATGTTTATATGCTTGCTGTTCTCAACATGATTATGATGGGCGACGGCAGCTCCAATATTTTGAACAAGGACTCCTTGAATTTTGATGGTCATTATGGTTTCGGCAAAACTGATGAGAAGTTCCCTGCGGACGCATTTATTTTGAACCCGCCGTATTCTGCGGAGGGCAACGGAATGATCTTCGTTGAAAAGGCTCTTTCCATGATGGACAAGGGCTATGCAGCCATTATTATTCAAAACTCCGCAGGCTCTGGTAAAGCAACGGAATACAACAAGAGTATTCTGACTCACAGCACACTTCTGACAAGCATCAAAATGCCGATAGACTTATTTATCGGAAAATCGAGTGTTCAGACCAATGTGTACGTTTTCCGTGTTGGCGAAGCGCATCAAAAAGACGATGTGGTAAAATTCATTGATTTTTCTAACGACGGATATACCCGTTCCGATCGCAAAAAAGCAAGCAAGAACTTGTTTGATACCGATAGAGCAAAAGAACGCTATCAGGAAGTCGTGGATCTGGTGCGATTTGGTAAATCGAAACTTAGTATTTTTACTGAGAAAGACTACTACGAAGGCCACATCGATCCTGATAACGGAAATGACTGGAATCAAACCGCACCGATTGATACTAAGCCCACATTGGACGATTTCAAAAGGACTGTGAGCGATTATCTTGCATGGGAAGTATCAACGCTTTTGAAAAATCAGCCGATAGAGGACGACCGCCTGGGAAAATAACAGCCTCACTTAACGAGAAGCTGAAGACGGTTAAGTGGGGCGAATATGAGTTCCAGCACATATTTAACAAAATCGAGCAAGGGCGGCGTTTGAAAAAAGAAGATCAACTTCCGGGAGATATTCCTTTTGTTATGGCAGGCGTTACCAATACAGGTGTCGTCAATTATATATCAAATCCAGTTGCATCTTTCCCTAAAAACTCAATTACAATCGATATCTTTGGTAATACATTCTATCGTGATTATGCTTTTGGTGCCGGCGATGACACCGGTGTATATTGGAACGACAGAATTGAATATTCCAGAGGTGTTATGTTGTTTTTTGCTGTTGCAATGCAAAAAGCACTGATTGGCAAATTCTCTTATGGTAAAAAACTTAGAAGTTCCCAGAGCCTTAATTTCAAAATGATGTTGCCTATAAATAATGGCGAAATCGACTTTGGTTTTATGGAATCATTTATAGCTGAGCTGGAAGCTCAGCGGGTAGCTGAGCTATCCGCTTACTGTCAAGTAAGCGGATACGACAATTATGAATTGTCGACCGAAGAGCTTGACGCTCTTCAAAGATTTGCTGAGCTCAATGATGATAATTGGGGTATATATACCGTAGGTGATCTTTTTGAAAAAGTAGTAACAAAAAAATTACCGTACAAGGCGAAGGAATTGCCCAAGCAGCCCACGGACGATTATATTCTGCCATGCCTGACTTCGAGTTTTCAAAATCAAGGTTTGAACTATTATGCACCTAAAGCCGGAGCAACTGTATTGAGCAATGTAATTTCTATTCCTTCCAACAGCGATGTCTACAGAGCTTATTATCAGTCAAGAGATTTTACCGTTTTGTCTGATGCTTATGCTATTCGCTGGAAATCCGGAAAAGTTGAACTCTCACCGAATCAATACCTGTTCATGGTCATGTGCATTAACAAAGTAACCGACCTACCGATTTATTCCTACAAGAACAAGCTTGGCGGTTGGAATGTTGTAAAAAACAAAGATATCAAATTGCCCGAAAAAGATGGCAAAATTGATTTTGCGTTTATGGAGACTTTCATATCTGCCATCAAAAAACTTGCAATCAAGGAAGTTGTCCTTTATAGTGATCGAAAAATTACAGCAACAAAGGAATTGGTTGCCAAAAACAATCAACTGAATAGCTAAGGAAACGCTGATTAGATAGTGTCTGCTACAGTCGTCTGTTAATCACAGGCATTTTTTAGCACAAAAGCTGTGAATATCTTGGAGAAAAAGCAAAATTTGCGCCTTTTCGACCATAAATTTTTGCTTTTTCCACAGATTCAGGGCGCACTTATCCCACACAAAGCTCTGCTACCCGTCTGTCTCTGTGAACCGTCAGCAGATTTCCGCTGGCAAACAGCATGTTAAAGCGGTTAAAGTTTTTAGCAAGACCTCGATACACTACCTTGACATAGCCGAAACACCTCTTGACAATCAAGAAAGGATCGTCCACTTTGCAGCGGGTTGCAGACTTACGATGTTTGATCTCTTTTTCCCAGTTTATTCCGTTCCTCGCTCTTTCCTTTGGAAGGGGCTGCCGAGCGCAACGAGGCGGGGTTGGCTCGCGCTATTGTTGAAATGGCGTTTTCTCCGCACCGCCATTTCTCATTTCGCATCAAAAAAGACGCCCCCAAGAGGCGTCTTTCCTTAGTCCATCTTTGCGGCGAGCTCGTCCCATTTCTCATAGAGAGCTTCGAGCTTTTTCTGCGCTTCGTCGTACTCGGCGGCGAGGTCTGCATAGTTGTCCGGATCCATGCTCATCTGCGCGGTGTACATCTTGACCGTCGCTTCGAGGCGGCCGATCTCCATTTCCACATGGCTGAGCTTTTCCCTTTCTACGGCCGAGACTTCCTGCTTCTTCTGGTGTTCCTTCTCAGGCGCAGCCTTATCTTCCTCCGGCTCTTCTTCTACAGTCTCTTCCCCGCTGCGGTCTTTTTCAAAGGCTTCGAGGTCGAGCTTTTTCTCTTTATAGTAGCTGTAGTTCCCGAGGTACTCGGTGAGCTTTCCATGTTCCATTTCTACGATGCGGGTCGTGATCTTGTCCAAGAAATAGCGGTCATGCGAGACGACAAGCGAGGTACCGCCGAAGGCCTGGATGGCCTGCTCCATGATCTCCCTCGTGGGGATATCGAGATGGTTCGTCGGTTCGTCGAGGATGAGGAAATTCGGTTTCTCGAGAAAGAGGCACAGGAGCGAGAGACGCGCCTTCTCTCCGCCGGAGAGCATGGCGACCTGCTTGAATACGTCATCGCCGCGGAACAGGAACATACCGAGGATATTTCTGGCTTCCTTCTCTCCGAAATTGAAGGTGTCACGCACTTCGTCAAGGACGGAAAGCTCGGGGTGGAGGCGCTCCTGCTCCTGCGAGTAGTAGCCCATCTTCACATTATTGCCAAGCTGGATGATGCCGCTGTCTGCCGTCTTTTCTCCTGTGATGAGCTTCAGGAGCGTGGTCTTGCCCGCGCCATTCGGGCCGATGAGGCCGAGTACTTCCCCTTTTTTGATGTGAAGGTTCAGATCCTCAAAGATCAGATGATCCTTGTAGGAGGCTTTCGCACGCACGATGTCGAGTACCTTCTCCGCGCATTCCTGCGGCGGATCAAAGTGGAAACGGAGCGTCGCCTGATGGACAGGCTTATCGAGACGCTCGAGGCGGTTCAGCTGTGACTGGCGGCCGCGCGCCTGCTTCGCCTTGATGCCTGCCTTGTAGCGTCGGATATACTCTTCCGTTTCCTTGATGTGCTCCTGCTGCTTGTCGTAAGCCTTCTGGTAGGCTTTGTCCTGGTTCGTCTTTGTCTCCAGATAGCGCGAGTAGCCTCCGCGGAAGCTTCGGATATGATGGTTCTCCAGATCGATGATCCCCGTCGCCGCTGCATCCAGGAAATAGCGGTCATGGGAGATCATGAGGATCC
>ENA-ORRX01000305-ORRX01000305.1-human-gut-metagenome-genome-assembly--contig:-NODE-305-length-18534-cov-8.70983_pt1 | contig 18534 bp, 15 predicted proteins | sample MGYA00242186_ERZ509153 | MGnify/ENA primary metagenome ERZ509153 (study PRJEB26280, sample SAMEA2338643) | human gut metagenome | biome: human gut; feature: human-associated habitat; material: faeces... | reverse complement strand
TGTAGTCTATTTCCAAATTGTCCATATTATAAAAACTGTGTTAAACTATTATTATTATAGCCTGACACAGTTTATTTTACACTCTCAATTCAGTGGACTCTAATTAGGAATAGAGTAATGCGTCGGCCCTGCAAAACATTTAGCGTTGCTTTTATAATCTTTCAGAATGATTACTCAAGTATTGTGGCGGTATTCAACACCACCTTATATGTTGATTTTACTCTTGCTGGAATGCTGTCTTGATTTTTGAAGTAGTACGTGTAGTCTGTGGGCGTTTTGTATTTCTTCAGTAATGGGATGTAGTTGAGGTCTTCTTTGTCAAAGAAGTCAAAATATCTTGCAGAACATAATATTTCATAAAGGATGGCATCGCTTATATACGCTTTCTTCTTGTCTCCTATGTAGGCCACAATCTTATTATTCAGACTGTCGGGAGCAGGTAGTTGAATGGCGATGTCTGTGTCTTTATATTTTATATTTATACGATAGTCGTGCTTGTTCTCCGAGTTGTAAACTCCATGTAATCCGCTAAGCATAACACAGAATTTGTCGAACCGCTCTTGAGTAATACTGATAACTGTATCTATATGATGCTGTTCTGCTTCTTTCGCGAAGTCCTCATTAGTTATTGAGATAGGAGATTCCACGAATCCCATTTTATAGTAAATCAACAGCTCATCCGAATTTTTACATGAGGATATTGTAAGGAGGAATATGAAGCAGAATAATATGTAGAACAAATTTACAGATGTTCTATTTTCTTTTTGTTGAAATTGGGCTGATTGTTTCATAAGTCGTACCGTAATGATTCTTTCTTACATCTTCTCCATTCTTTTTTGCTGTGTCATTTTCAGCTTCTATTGCTTCTTTTTCTCCTTTGCTTTCATATGGGGTTCCATCTTCAGCGGATTTTGCTCTTCTTTCTGATGGAGAGTTTGTATTATCTACAGCATGATAAAATTCATGTTATAGACGAGTTGCAGGAGATTGATGACCTCCTTCTGTGGTTTTAATTCCCACTCTAGATTCCCATGTTATAATGGATTTCCCGAATTGAGGATTAAATTGAGTTATTTGTTCCTCGACTGCTCTTTTATCTGTTGCATCATAAAGATAATATGTGAAGGGTCATTTACAGCAAGTCTCATATATTTTCCTCCGCCATTCTTTATATTATAGTTGTATGCTTTGAAAAAATCACTAACAAATTGATTCTTCGGATGTGTATAAATTCCAGAGCCATTAACAGATAACGTGTTTAACTTATTATCATTAGTATAAAAAACTAATACGACTTTCTGTCCGTCAGGATCAATACAATTTACAGGGTTCCCATTGCAATATGCATACGGCGACACCCAAGACCATGCATTGGCTATTGACGAACAGCACAGCATACACAATATTATGATAACAGACTTTTCCATAAGGTGTGGATTAGGTTTTTACATATCACAAATTTAGTGAAATTGTGTATAGGGTGTATGCGGGAATCTGTTCTTTTAACAAAGATTATGCAAGAACGTGTTTGCAGTAGCTACTCATGCCCTAGGGGTGCTGAGTAGTTACAATAATGGGAGTATAAAAATATACCCTTTACATTAATTTCATGATAGGGATATTCCTATCTTAAATAGGCAATTCCCCGCTTTGAGTTACACGGCATTTTTTTACCTTTGCATATATAACATAAAAGACACAAGGTTATGAAGAAATTGTTTGCAAGGCTGATGATGACGGCTGTAATGCTGTTTGCCGCTTCTATGGTTGAGGCTCAGAGAATGGGGGATGACACTTATGTGGTATTGGGTCATGGTTATGCCAAAGACAGCGAGAATGTATATCTTAATGGACAGGTGCTTCCGTGGGTTGATCCACATACCTTTTCGCTGAAAAGGTGCGACGGCCATCAAAGCTATAGGTGTTTTGAGAAATATGTCATATCCCATTCTGACGTGTTCTATGATGGAAAGAAATTGGATGATGCATCAGCCTCTTCGTTCAAGGATTTGGGATACGGATATGGTAAGGATTCCTTTGATGTGTATTTCTGTGGCAAGAAGATCAGTGATGCAAGTGCCAATTCGTTCCGACTGCTGAAGGACGGTTATGCCAAAGACGCCTTTGACGTCTATTTCTATGGTAAGAAGGTAAGTGATGCCAGTGCCTCAAGTTTTAGTGTGGATGAAAATGGTTATGCTCACGATACGTTCTCCACTTATTACTTTGGAAAGAAGATTGGAGATTGATTGCCATTAAAGATGCAAGATGTGAGCTGTATTGAGAATAAAGAAAAAGAGCGCCAATAAGCTATGTGTATAGATTGCATAGCTTATTGGCGCTCTTGTTTTTTATTAGCGTAATTATTACTTGTAGAGATATCTCTTGATGCTCTTCTTCGGAGTCTTCTCAAACTCTTCCTTTACAATCTCGATGGCGGCGAGCTTGCAGTATGCAGGCTGTGTGGAGTTGAGCTCCTGACGGTTCTGTTCCATGATTCCTTCGAGGTCTGACTCGTTGAGGCGCATTGTGGCAGCCTCGTCGAAGTCGGGATAAACCAAGCCAACGAGCTTCTCACCGCGCTGTACCACCACGCACTCGTTAACCATTGCCATAGAGTTGAGGCGGTCTTCGATTTCCTCAGGATAGATGTTCTGTCCGTTTGCTCCGAGAAGCATGTTCTTTGATCTTCCCTTGATGTATACGTTGCCGTCGGCGTCCATTGTGCCGAGGTCACCGGTATGATACCAACCCTCAGAGTCGAGAGTCTGTGCTGTGGCCTCTTCGTTCTTGTAGTAGCCGAGCATTACGTTCAGACCGCGTGCGAGAATCTCTCCAGGGACGTTCTCGGGATCGGGACTGTCAATCTTTACCTCCATGTGAACGACGGGCTTTCCGCATGAACCGGGGGCGAAATCGTGATAGTCAGCGTAGCAGATAATCGGTGCACACTCCGTGGCTCCGTATCCTACGGTGTAGGGGAAGCCGATGCGCTTGAGGAACTGCTCCACTTCCTGATTGAAGGCTGCACCTCCGACGATAATCTCATAGAAATTGCCACCGAACGCTTTAACCACCTGGTCGCAAATCTTCTGGTTGACCTTTTTGTTTACAACAGGCATGTTGAGAAGAAGGCGCATACGATTGTTCTGAATCTTCGGGAATACCTTCTTGCGGATGATCTTCTCGATAACCAGAGGTACGGCTATGATGATGGCTGGCTTGACCTCTGCGAAGGCTGCTGCGATGATGGCAGGACTTGGCACACGTGTGAGATAGAATACGTGGCAACCGAAGATAAACTCAAACATAAACTCGAACGCCATGCCGTACATGTGTGCCATAGGCAGGATGCTGATGACGTTGTCGCCCTTCTTGATTATCTTGCCAAGCACAGTCATGGCGAAGTCGTAATTGCTCCAAAGTGCGCGGTAAGGCACCATCACGCCCTTTGAGAAGCCGGTTGTGCCGGAGGTGTAGTTGATGAGTGCGAGTTCGTCCGGCGACTGTTCCTTGTAATAGCTGACGTGCTCCTTGCGGAAATACTTGGGATATTTCTTTCCGAACAGCTCGTTGAGGTGCTCACGGGCGTATGTCAGCTTGTCCGTGCGTGAAATCACGAGCGAATAGTCTGGCAAGTAAATGATGCCTTCCAGTTGCGGCATCTTTGTCTGGTCGATGACCGTAGCCACGTAGTCGCCCACAAAGAGCAGCTTTGCTTCACTATGGTTTACGATGTTGTGAATCTGGTCTGCTGTGAACTCGTGCAGAATGGGCACAGCCACAGCACCGTAGGTCAGTGTTGCAAGGAAAGCCACAGCCCAGCTGGAACTGTTTCGTCCGCAAAGTGCAATCTTGTCGCCTTTCTGTACGCCGCTGCTTTCGAAGATGATGTGTAGTTTCTCAATCTTGCGAGCCACGTCGTGGTATTGCAGTGTTGCACCCTTAAAGTCGGTAAGTGCGTCCTTTTCCCAGTTGGATACGATACTTTTTTCTATCAGTTCGTTATAACTCGGTATATTCATCCTTTGTCTTGATTTTGGTATGAGGTGTTGTCTCTTTTATTTGTAAAGATATCTCTTTATGCTCTTTTTGGCAGTTTTCTGAAATTCTTCCTTATGTATCTCTATTGCTGAGACCTTGCAGAAGGGTGGTAGTTGAGAGTTGAGCGTCTTTAGGTTTTCGTCCATCACTCCCTGTACGTCGTTGTCGTCGAAGTCCATGGTGTCCTTGTCTTCCTGCTCAGGATGTACGAGAGCAACGAGTCGGTTGCCGCGTTGTATGATGATGCTCTCTCCTACGAGCGGCAGGTTGTTGAGCTTGTCTTCTATTTCCTCCGGATAGACATTCTGTCCGTTGGCGCCGAGGAGCATGTTCTTTTTGCGTCCCTTTATGTAGAAGTAGCCGTCTGGTGACATGGTGGCAAGGTCGCCGGTATGGAACCATCCGTCGCTGTCTATCACTTCCTGCGTGGCTTTCTCGTTCTTGTAGTAGCCAAGCATCACGTTTGTGCCTCTTGTGATCAGCTCGCCGGGCTTGTTGGCAGGGTCAGGACTGTCAACCTTCACCTCCATATGCTCCACGGCAGGTCCGCATGACGATATGCGATACTTGTCATAGTTGGCGAAGGTGATGAGTGGCGCTGTCTCTGTGGTGCCGTATCCGATGGTTACGGGTACGCCGACATCGTTGAGGAATTTCTCAATACCTTGATTGAGAGGCGCTCCGCCTACGATTATCTCAAAGGCATTGCCGCCAAAGGCTTGCATGATGCGCTCGCGTATGTGCTGCTTTATCTTCTTGCTTATTACGGGCATGTTGAGCAGAATCTTCATACGGCTGGTCTGCACTTCTGTGAGCACCTTGCGTCTGATGATCTTCTCTACGACGAGCGGCACGGCAACGATGAGTCGGGGCTTCACTTCCGCAAAGGCTTCTGCTATCAGCGACGGCGACGGCAGTCGGTTGAGGAAGTAGATGTGGCATCCGCCGATAAATCCGAACAGGAACTCCACAGCCAGTCCGTACATGTGTGCCATAGGCAGAATGCTTACCAGATTGCTTCCCGGCTTGACATTCGGAGAGAGGCACTTGAGGATATGGTCGAGGTTTCCCCAGATGGCACGATAGGGCAACATCACTCCTTTGGAGAATCCGGTTGTACCCGACGTGTAGTTTATCATTGCGAGTTCCTCCGGGCTTTGCTCCTTATAGTAATGTACGTGTTCCTTACGGAAATATTTGGGATAACGCTGACCGAAGATCTCATTGAGATGTTCTCTTGCGAAGACGAGCTTTTCTGTTCTTGCTACGACAATGGAGAAATCGGGTAAGTAGACTATACCCTCCAGTCCCGGCATGGCGTCAGGGGTGATCTATGTCTTAACGATGTCGCCGACAAACAATAGCTTTGAGTCGCTGTGGTTTACGATGTTATGTATCTGATCTGGCGTAAACTCGTGTTGTATAGGTACTGCGACGGCTCCGTATGTCAGCGTGGCTAAGAAAGCCACTGCCCAATGACTGCTGTTTCGTCCGCAAAGGGCTATCTTGTCACCTTTCTGTACCCCGCTGTTTTCAAACAATATATGCAGCTTCTCTATCTTTCTTGCTACATCATGGTATTGGAGTGTCGCTCCCTTATAGTCTGTAAAAGCGTCTTTTTCCCAATACTTAATAATACTGTTCTCTATGTAAGAGTTGAAACTGGGTATTCCTTCCATTGCACAATCTTCTAAATTTTGTGCAAAGGTACGTCATTATTTGCACAATACCAAAACTTTTGTGCGGTAATTGGTTTCTTTGGTTCAAGATATCCCTATTTTTATACGTTTTAGACCAGTTTTTGTCAAGCCTATTCGTATCGCATTGATTTGGCAGGATGTATGTGCGAAATCATATAGCTTGGTGCAATAAGCACGAAGAGCGCTATGAGGAGCGTGGCGACGTTAAGCAGGAGCACGAAAAGCCAGTTGATTTCCACCGGTACTGTGTCGACATAATAGGTCGTAGGGTCGAGCTTGAATATGCCTGCCGTCTCTTGTAGGAACAGCAATGCCAGGGCAATGATGTCGCCGATGATGAGTCCCTTGCCGATGATGAATGCTGCAAACCACAAGAATATGTGGCGTATGGTGTCGTTACGTGCTCCCAATGCCTTAAGGATGCCTATCATTGTGGTGCGCTCAAGGATGATGATCAGTAGGCCGCTTATCATTGTCACTACAGCCACGGCTGTCATTATGGCGAGGATTATCCATACGTTAAGGTCGAGCAGGTCGAGCCATGAGAATATCTGTGGCGAAAGTTCGCGTATGTTTTTTGACGAATATGTGTTGCCGTAACTGTCTATTGTGCGGTTTACATTTCTTATTATGATGTCGCTTGTCTCCGAGAGCTTGTTGAAGTCGCTGACCGTAAGCTCCGCTCCGCTTGCGAGGTCGGTGGTCCAGCCGTTCAGCTTCTGTGCAGTATAGAGGTCGCAGAACACCGTAATCTTGTCATACTGAGAAAGGTTGGTCTGATAGATGCCTTGTATGGTAAGCTTTCGCGTGCGCACACCGCCTTCGCCGATGAAGTAAGCGAAGATGCGGTCTCCGCTCTTCACGTCCAGCTTGTCAGCCATCGTCTTTGAGATAAGGATTTTGCCTGTGCTTGCCTTGTCTGAGAATACGGGTATGCTGCCGCTCACCATGTTCTTGTGGATGAACGTGGAGTCGAATTCCGGACCAACTCCCTTGAACATCACTCCAAGGAAGTCGTTGTCGGTCTTAAGTATGCCTTGTTTGGTTGCGAATCGTTGAACGTGTTCCACGCCTTGCGTCTTGTTGAGCACGTTCATCATCGAGTCGTTCATCACGACCGGCTGGTCTGTGGCTGACGACTGCAGGGCGTAGAAGTTGGCTACTTGGATGTGGCTGCCGAATCCCACTACTTTGTCCCTTATGGTATGCTTGAATCCAAGCACCACGCTGACGCTGATTATCATTACTGCAAGTCCGATTGCCACACCCGCTGTGGCAATACGTATAGCCGGCTTCGATACCTTCTGCTTGTCGTCAGTGTGGTCTGAATGTATGCGGCGTGCTATAAAAAGGGGAAAGTTCATTTTTAGAAATGTTTAATGTTTGATATTTAATTGTTTGGCTTTGCCTGTAAATCCAGTGGCAAAAGCCAAACATTAAATATCAAACATTAATTTAAGTTGTTGTTAAATGTTTTGTTTTCTTAATTATTCAAGTTTCGCAAGCGAAAGAAGTTATTGGAAGTTATTGGAAGATAACTCGCTTCTCTCGTGAATTTAACGGACAAATGTCCTATTGCTCAAGCAATAAAGCTATTGTCCGTTAACTTCTTAAACGACTGAAAGGAGTGATAACTTCTTTAATACCATTAACTTCTGAACTTGCTAAAGTTCAATTAATTATCAGTCAGCGTCCTCCACGCGTCCCGGGTAAGCTTCCAGAGCCTTGCGCAGCACGATGAGTGAGCGCTCGAGGTCTTCCTTCTTGAGGACGTATGCGATGCGGACCTGATTGCGTCCTGCTCCCGGGGTGGTGTAGAAACCGGCGGCCGGAGCCATCATGACGGTCTCGCCTTCGTACGAGAACTCTTCCAGACACCAACGGCAGAATTTCTCCGAGTCGTCCACGGGAAGTTTTGCCACGGTGTAGAAGGCTCCCATCGGTATCGGCGAATAGACTCCGGGTATGCGGTTAAGACCGTCGATAAGACATTTGCGTCGTTCCACATACTCCTCATACACGTCACGGTAATAATCCTCCGGTGCGTCAAGTGACGCCTCTGCTACTATCTGTCCGAGGAGTGGGGGAGAAAGACGAGCCTGACAGAGCTTCATTACTGCGGCGCGCACTTCCGGATTCTTCGATATCAAGGCACCGATGCGGATGCCACACTCGCTGTAGCGTTTCGATACGGAGTCGATAAGGATGACGTTCTGCTCTATGCCTTCAAGGTGACAAGCCGAGATGTACGGCGAGCCGGTGTAGATGTACTCTCTGTATACCTCATCGGAGAAGAGGTAGAGGTCGTACTTCTTCACGAGATCGCGAATCTGATTCATCTCGCGGCGTGTGTAGAGATAGCCGGTAGGGTTGTTGGGGTTGCAGATAAGGATGGCACGTGTGTGCTCATTAATCAGCTCCTCAAACTTCTCCACCTTAGGCAGCGAGAATCCTTCCTCTATGGTGGTGGCAATGGTGCGTATCTTGGCTCCGGCAGAGACAGCAAACGCCATGTAGTTGGCGTATGCCGGTTCCGGGATTATAATCTCGTCGCCAGGGTTCAGACATGACATGAAAGCGAAAAGCACAGCTTCCGAACCGCCAGCCGTGATGATGATGTCATCTGCGCTGACGTTGATATTGAATCGTTTGTAGTAATTCGTCAGCTTCTCTCTGTATGAGAGATAGCCTTGTGATGGCGAATACTCAAGAACAGAACGGTCGATGTGTTTCAGAGCGTCCAGTCCCACTTGCGGTGTCGGCAGGTCAGGCTGACCAATGTTCAGGTGATACACCTTTACACCGCGTTTCTTTGCATCTAACGCTAAGGGAGCCAATTTCCTGATTGGCGATTCGGGCATTTCAAGTCCGCGTACTGATATTTCTGGCATGTTAAGTGTTTTCTTGTTATTGATTTGTTTGTCGGATTGTCACTGAATAATGCAAAGATACTACAAATTGTAATAATTGCAAAATTTTAGACTGCTCTGTTTTTAGTCTTTTTTCTTTCCGAGAGACTTTATCCAGCTGATAGGCTTCTTCAGAATCTGTGTGATGGCGCTTGTCTGCTTCACGGCTGGCACGTTGGATGTCTGCTGCTTTGTCTGCTCCGTCTTTGCAGAATTCTGTCTGCCTTCGCCATTGCGATTGTTTCTGCCAGATGGACGACGCTGCTTGCGACGCTGACCGTCCGTCTGCGGCTTGTTGTCTTGGCGATCGGCTTGTGGCTTGTTCTGACGCTCAGTCTGCTGTTTGCTTTGGCGCTTCTCGTCCTGCTGTTTCTGTCCGTCACCCTGAGGTCTTTCCTTGCGTCTGTTTTGCTGCGGCTTCTTGTTCGTAGCCTCGTTGTTGCCATTCTCTGCAGTTACGTCTTTCTTCTGACGTGGTCCTCTTGAGCGCTTCTTGCGTGGCTTCTGCTCAGCGTTTTCAGGGTTGGTATTATCCTGCGCTTTTGTTTCGTTATTGGCGCTTGTGGCAGCAGCGTCCTTATCTGTAGGAGCGTTCTTGCCATCAGTCTTGTTCTGATTGTCGGTTGCGTTGCGCTTCTTTCCGCGTCCTCTTCCGTTGCCGCCACGTCCTCTTCCATTGCTCTCGCCGTTTCCGCCGCGTCTTTGCTTGCCGCCGCGTCCGTTGGAACGTGCAGCGTTATAGTCAGGAGCCTCGCCGAGACCTTCAGGCAGCTGGTTCTTTTCCACCTCTCTACCGAGGAATTTCTCAATCTGCTTGAAGCTGCTGATTTCGTCTTCAGCCACGAAGGTTATTGCCACGCCGTCACGCTGCGCTCTTGCCGTACGTCCGATACGATGAACATAGTCCTCAGGATCGTGCGGAACGTCGAAGTTGATAACCATTGCGATGTCGTCGATGTCGATGCCTCGTGCAACGATGTCCGTAGCCACGAGTACGTCTATCTGACCTGTCTTGAATTTATAGAGAATCTCGTCACGCTCAGCCTGCTCCAAGTCGGAGTGCATCTCGCCTGAGTTGATCTTCATCTGCTGCAGAGTGCGGTTGATGGCCTTCACCTTCTGCTTCTTTCCTGAGAAGATAATCACGCGGTTGAGGTCGCCTTTTCTGAAAAGGTCCTTAATGATGCCGATCTTCTGTGTTTCGTAGCAGACGTAAGCGCTCTGCTTGATTTTCTCAGCAGGACGGCTCACGGCAATCTTTACCTCCACCGGATTCTTGAGCAGAGTCTTTGCCAGTTCTTCTATCTTCTCCGGCATAGTGGCGGAGAACATGATGGTCTGGCAGTCGGCGGGCAGCTTGCTTGCTATCATCTTGATATCCTCGGAGAAGCCCATGTCCAGCATGCGGTCAGCCTCGTCAAGTACGAAGAAGCTCACCTTGCTGAGGTCGGCGCTACCGAGCGAAATATGACTGATGAGTCGTCCGGGTGTAGCGATAACCACATCGGCTCCCATCTGGAAGCTCTTCAGCTCCTGGTCATAGCGGTTGCCGTCGTTGCCGCCATACACAGCCACGCTGCTTACACCTGAGAGATAATAGCCGAAACCCTGCATAGCCTGGTCAATCTGCTGTGCCAGTTCTCGTGTCGGACTCATAATCACGCAGTTGATGGCGTCCTTCGGATATCCTCCGTCGTCCAGCTTCGAGAGGATAGGAAGGAGATAAGCAGCTGTCTTTCCCGTTCCGGTCTGTGCTACACCGAGGAGGTCGCGTCCCTCAAGGATTGGGGGAATACACTTTTCCTGAATAGGTGTGCATTTGTCGAAACGCATATCATATAGTGCGTCAAGCACATGGTCGTTGAGTTCTGTTTCGTCGAAATACATTACTTGTAATGTTTAATTGAATAATGTTTATAAGTTTACGTAGCGGTAAGGCACGTAGAAATTGTGCCTACCGCTTTTAGTTCGGTGCCTTTCTGTAGCAGAAGTATGCCACTACAGCAAAAATCATATTAGGCACCCATGCCGCGAGCATTGGTGGAGCTCCGGCATTGATGGCGAATGTCGCCGATACTGTTTGCAGCATGATGTAGCCGAAACTCAGCGCCAGACCTATTCCCAGATACATACCCATGCCGCCTTTCCTCTTGCGCGAAGACAGCGACAAGCCAATGGTTGTCAGGATGAACGAGGCGAAGGACGAGGCTATACGCTTGTGATATTCCACCTGATACTGCACTACGTTGCCGTTACCGCGGTCAATCTGCTTAGAGATGTATTCCTTCAGCTCCGGCGAGGTGAATGTCTCTTGCTGACCTTTTGAGTAGACGAGGTCGGTCGGCTCCATCTGTATCAGCGTGTCGCGCTTTGCTCCGCTGGTGATGTGTTCTTTCAGTCCGTGCAGCTCTCGTATCTTCCAGTTGGTCAGTGTCCAATGATACTTCGAGTCGGAGATAGTGTCGTACTGTGCTTCCATTGCCGTCATGTGACTGACGAGCTTCTTGTTCTCAAACTTGTCCAGCGAGAATCCGAATCCACGCTTCATGTTGTTGTCGTAATGCTGTATGTAGGCTATCGTGCCTCGGTCTACTTGCAGCATCACGTTATCCGCACTGGTGTTCTTCTTCTTGTTCTTATACATCGACTCGAAGTTCTGCCTTACCACTGTTCCGTGCGGAATGACGTAGGCAGAGAGAAAGAACGACAGAGTGGATATCAGCACGCACGATATCATGTATGGTCTCATGAGTCGCTTAAAGGACACGCCTGCTGCCAGCATAGATATAATCTCCGAGTTGGATGCCAGCTTTGACGTGAAGAAAATCACGGCAATGAAGACAAAGAGCGGGCTGAAGAGATTGGCGAAGTAAGGTACAAAGTTGGCGTAATAGTCGAATACGATGGCTTTGAGAGGCGCATGGTATTGGCTGAACTTCGCAAGGTTCTCGTTAACGTCGAAGACGATGGAGATACTGATAATCAGCAATATGGAATAGATGTACGTACCGATGAACTTACGTATGATATACCAGTCGAGAATCTTTATGTATCTCAGCGGGTTAAGGACATTCAATACCCTAAGGAAGGCAAGCTTGCGTGCAGTCCATGCCATTGCCTTCCTTAGTGTCCTTGTATGCGATTCCCACCATCGTGCGACGTGGAGCAGGTGGCGAAAGCGTCTGATGTTCTTTCTTTTCATCTTACTGTTTTTTCCTAAATCCTTCTTCCGAGATTGTCAATAACGCTGCGTTTCCACTGTACGAAGTCGCCTTGTTCGATGTGGGTGCGTGCGTCTGTGACGAGTCGTAGGTAGAAGGCGAGGTTATGGATGCTCGCTATCTGCATGGCAAGAAGTTCCTGCGCCTTGAAGAGGTGGTGGAGGTACGCCTTGGTGTGGATGCGGTCGATGTCGCATCCGTCGGGATCGATAGGAGAGAAGTCCTGTTCCCACTTCTTGTTGCGCATGTTCATGGTGCCGTTGTAGGTGAAGAGCATGGCGTTGCGTCCGTTACGTGTAGGCATAACGCAGTCGAACATGTCCACTCCGCGCTCTATAGCCTCGAGAATGTTCTGCGGTGTTCCCACTCCCATAAGATATCTGGGCTTGTCTTTCGGGAGAATTTCGTTCACCACCTCAATCATCTCGTACATCACCTCCGTCGGTTCGCCTACAGCCAATCCTCCGATGGCATTGCCGTCGGCTCCCTTGTCTGCCACAAACTTGGCGGCCTCTCTTCTCAAGTCCTTGTATTTACATCCCTGTACGATGGGGAAGAGACTCTGGCGGTGTCCGTAAAGCGGTTCTGTCTCGTCGAATCGCTTTATGCAGCGGTCGAGCCAGCGCTGTGTGAGGGCAAGGCTCTTCTTGGCATACTCGTAGTCGCTCTCTCCAGGAGGGCACTCGTCGAATGCCATCATGATGTCGGCGCCGATGATGCGCTCCGTGTCCATGACGTTCTCAGGAGTGAAGATATGCTTTGATCCGTCAATGTGTGAGCGAAACTCGCATCCTTCCTCACGAAGCTTGCGGATACCTGTAAGCGAGAATACCTGGAAACCACCCGAATCGGTAAGGATGGGACGGTCCCATGTGTTGAACTTATGCAGGCCTCCTGCTTTGCGTATAGTGTCGAGTCCCGGTCTCAGGTATAGGTGATAAGTGTTGCCGAGGATAATCTGGGCTTTCACCTGCTCGCGCAACTCCTGAAAATGTACGCCTTTTACAGAGCCTACCGTTCCCACGGGCATAAAGATAGGTGTCTTTATCTGTCCGTGGTCGGTTGTTATTATACCGGTGCGAGCGTCTGAGGCACTGTCTGTATGTTGGAGTTCGAATGTCATTTTCTGCTTTTCTTGTCTCTTTTTTTACTTAATTCTTTTCTTCTTCCTTGATGCTGAGGTCGATGGGATTGTCCACCTTCTCGTCTGTGAGGGCGAACTTCCATACGTCCTGTACGTTCTCGACGTAGTGGAACTCTACGCCCTTGCGGTAAATCTCGGGGATTTCCTCTATGTCTTTGCGGTTGTCCTGGCACATCACGATGTCCGTGATGCCGGCTCGCTTGGCAGCGAGAATCTTCTCCTTTATTCCGCCTACCGGCAGAACCTTGCCACGCAGAGTGATCTCTCCCGTCATAGCTGTGTTTTTGCGAACCTTACGCTGGGTAAGAGCCGAAGCTATGGAGGTGGCGATAGTGATACCTGCAGAAGGACCGTCCTTAGGTGTGGCACCTTCCGGCACGTGTATGTGGATGTTCCAGTTGTTGAAGATACGATAGTCCACGCCGAGAGAGTCGATGTGAGCCTTTACGTATTCGAGTGCTATTACCGCCGACTCCTTCATCACGTCACCGAGGTTTCCGGTCAGCGTCAGCTTGCCTGCCTTGCCCTTACTCAGCGAAGTCTCGATGAAGAGAATCTCTCCGCCTACGCTTGTCCAAGCCAGACCCGTCACTACACCGGCATAATCGTTGCCCTGATAGATGTCGCGATAGAATGGCGGTTTGCCGAGCAGGTCCTCTATCTCGTTTGGAGTGATCTTCTCATAGGGGAGCACGTCGTCGAGAGCCTTCTTGTATGCGAGCTTGCGCAGAGCCTTGTTCACCTGCTTCTCGAGCTGTCTTACACCGCTCTCTCTCGTATACTGCTCTATTATCTTCTCAATGGCAGCCTTTGTGAATGTCGGCTTGTCCTCCTTGGCTGTAAGGCCGCAGTTGTCAATCTCGCGCGGGATGAGATGGCGCTTAGCTATCTCTATCTTCTCCTCTGTGATGTATCCGCTCACCTCTATCAGCTCCATACGGTCGAGCAATGGACGCGGAATGGAACCGAGATCGTTGGCTGTGGCGATGAAGAGCACCTTAGAGAGGTCGAAGTCCACGTCGAGGTAGTTGTCGTGGAAGGCGTTGTTCTGCTCAGGGTCGAGCACCTCAAGCAGAGCCGACGACGGGTCGCCGTTGATGGTGTTCTGCGTAACCTTGTCAATCTCGTCAAGAATGAATACGGGATTAGCCGAACCTGCCTTCTGTATGTTCTTTATTATACGTCCCGGCATGGCACCCACGTATGTACGGCGGTGTCCGCGAATCTCCGACTCGTCATGCAGACCGCCCAATGACATGCGCACATACTTGCGCTTCATTGCTGCTGCGATGCTCTTTCCGAGACTGGTCTTGCCCACTCCCGGAGGACCGTAGAGGCAGATGATGGGCGACTTGAGGTCGCCTCTCAGCTTCAGCACAGCCATATATTCGAGGATGCGCTCCTTCACCTTCTCCATGCCGTAGTGGTCATGGTTAAGTATGCGCTGTGCACGCTTGAGGTCGAGGTTGTCCTTGGTATATTCTCCCCAAGGAAGGTTTGTCATTGTCTGGAGATAGTTATACTGTATGCTGTACTCCGGGCTTTGCGGATTAAACATATCCAGCTTGTCAAGCTCCTTTCTGAATATCTTGTCCACCTCTTCCGGCCAAGCCTTGCTCTTAGCCTTCTCCTCAAGGTCCTTGCGTTCGGGCGAACCTTCGCCTCCGCCAAGTTCCTCCTTGATGTTCTTGATCTGCTGTTGCAGGAAGTATTCGCGCTGCTGCTCGTCGAGATCCTCGCGTGTCTTTGAGCGGATGTTCTGCTTCAGTTCCAGCAGCTGCATTTCCTTGTGCAGTACGCGGAGCGTCTGGATGACACGTTCCTTGATGCTTCCAGTAGAGATAAGCAGTTCTTTGTCCTCGATGCTGAACGGAAGGTTGGTGCAGACAAAGTCAACGGCTATAACATTATTGGATATATTGTTAAGCGCAAACTGCGATTCGTCAGGCAGGTCCTCGTTCATGCGGATATAGTTGAGCGTTGTGGAGCGCATATCCTCCATGGCTGTGGCAAACTCCTTGTCGTTTTCCTTCGGAATGTCCTCCATCGCCGGGCACACTTCGCCGAGCATAAAAGGCATTGTGCGTGTGATGCTCTTCAGACGGCATCTGCCGAGACCCTGTATGATGGCTGTGAGATTATTGCCTGGACCAGGCATTTCCAGCACCTTCACGAGCTTGGCATAAACGCCATATTCGAAAAGGTCCTTGCCTTCCGGATTCTCCACTTTCTGGTCTTTCTGGCAGAACACGGCAAATGCCGCATCGTTATGTTTGCGCAGCTTGTCCAGCAAGTTGAGGCTTTGCTTGCGTCCTATGATGACGGGTGAGATAACACCAGGGAATATAGCAATGTTACGGGTTGCAAGAATAGGAAGCTCCCCGTCTATATTAACATTAAAGAGGTTTGTCACGTCGCCTTCGTAGTCGGCAATCATTTGAATGGATGTGCTACTTCTTTTGTTCATATCTTGTCTGTATGTCTTGAGGTTGGCAAGCTGAATGCGTTTGCCATCCGCCTATTAAGCCTACAAAATTACTCATTCTATTGCACAAAATAGCCTGTATTTTCCCTTTTTTGCTTTTTTGTTACTTTTTTTATTTGTTTTTTAAGATATATAGGTAAAAAGACGTAATTTTGCAAATACACCACTTCTTACTTCAATCAACTAATTTACATTATAATATATATAGTATGAAACTAAAGCAAATCTTATGTTCGCTGCTTTGTCTTGCCGCAACGTCAGGTGTCGTGGCACAGAACGCCGTACAGGCGGAGACTGAAGAGCAGAAGGACAAGCGTATGGAATGGTTCGATCATGCCAAGTTGGGCATCTTCGTACATTGGGGTATCTATGCCGTTAACGGCGTGTCAGAAAGTTGGTCGTTCCACAACAAATATCTGCCCTATGAGCAGTATATGTCGCAGTGCTCAGGCTTCACCGCAAGCAAATACGACCCCAAGGTTTGGCTCGATCTTATCAAGGAGAGCGGTGCACGTTATACTGTCATCACTACGAAGCATCACGACGGTGTGGCGTTGTGGAACACGAAGTTCAGCGACCTTAACACCGTGAAGGCTACGGCTGCCAAGCGCGACCTTCTTACTCCCTTCGTTAAGGAAGTGCGCAAGCACGGTCTGAAGCTCGGACTCTATTATTCGCTCATTGATTGGTCGCATCCCGACTATCCCAACTTCACTCGTACAGAGACACGTTACGACGTGAAGGACGATCCTGCACGTTGGCAGAAGTTCCTCAAGTTCGACTTCGACCAGCTTGGCGAGCTTAACGCATACAAGCCCGATCTCTACTGGTTTGACGGCGATTGGGAGCAGTCTGCTGAGACGTGGAATGCCAAGGGAATGTCTGAATTTCTCCGCAAGGCTAACAAGAACGTCATCATCAACTCACGCATACAGGGCTACGGCGATTATGCCACTCCTGAGCAGGGTGTGCCCGTGGTACGTCCCGAAGACAAGCATTGGGAGCTTTGCATGACTATGAACGACTCATGGGGATATCAGCATGCCGACACCAACTATAAGTCGCCCTACATCCTTCTGCGTACCTTCGTTGACTGCCTGTCTATGGGTGGCAATATGCTTCTCGACATCGGTCCTAAGGAGGACGGCACCATTCCTGAGGAGCAGGTAGCCATACTGAAGGAGTTCGGTCGCTGGACAAAGAAGCATAAGGAAGCCATCTACGACACACGTGCTGGCATCTCTGGCGAGCATTTCCAGGGTTACTCCACACTCAACAAGGCTGGCGACATCCTTTATCTCTATCTTCCTTACAAGCCCAACGGTCCCATCGAAGTGAAGGGTCTTATGAATAAGGTAAACCGTGTGTGGGTTGTCGGCGACGGCGAGATTATCAGCTCGAAGGTTTTCAACAAGAATTACTGGAGCGAGGTGCCGGGCAACTTGTATATCAACGTACCCGAACGCTCACTTGACCCGATGATTACGGTTGTGGCTGTGCTTCTTGACGGCCCCGTCAAGCTGTATCGCGGTGCAGGAAAGGTGATAGAGAGCAACTAATCTGATAAACTCAAAATCAGTAAATAATAAAGATGAGATACTTTTCTGTTCTTATTTCCCTGATGGTCTCGCTCTCCGTTATGGCTGCTCCCAAGTCCAATCATAAGGAGTTTGCTGCGAAGGGCAACACCACTATTAAGGTGTTCGACAATACCAATGTGCATTACGATCCTACAAAGCTTGGCGGGTTTAATGCCGCTGATGCTGACGGCATAATCCGCCTTGTCAACGGACGCATCATCCTTAAGAAGATTCAGGTGCCCCATTATGAGCGCAATGTAAAGGTATACATAAAGACCACCATCGCTTCCAATGGTGACAGATGGGACAAGACCGGCTCATGCTTCGTGCTTCCGCGCAAGTCTGCCATCAATCTCATGACCATAGCTGAAGGCAAGAACAAGTTTCCTGCCGTCGACTCTCTGAAGCTTGAGAAGCTCGTAGGCGTGGTGGCCGGCAAGGACTATCTGCCCACCGTTGAGCTGATGCGATTCATGCACCTTTCGGTGTTGGCTTCTACAGTAACAAAAACGACACGCTCTCCTCTAAGCGCCGTCCAGTCTACATCCCGAAATGGGAGAAGTGCGTGCAGTGGCAGCAGGACATCACCGACCTTTATCCGCTTCTTGAGGATGAGGCTTACGTCGGTGTCTTTATTGACACATGGACAGAGCAGGGCTATCTCGCAAGCATGGAACTGCAGTTTAAGGAGAGCACCATTTCTTGCGACCGCATGCAGCGTCGTCAGGTAATGCCGCTCCTCAACACCGTCTACTACATCGGTCAGGAATATCCCGACATCTTCGCACGCAAGCCCATCACCACCGACTTCGTTCTTCCTAAGGGAGCACGCAACGTTCGTCTGAAGTATATTGTTACTGGTCATGGCGGTCATGATGGTGGCGACGAGTTTGTGCAGAAGGAGAACATCCTTTCTGTAGACGGCAAGGAAGTGAAGCGCTTCATCCCTTGGCGTGACGACTGCGCCTCGTTCCGCCGTTTCAATCCTGCTACGGGCGTTTGGCTTGAGAAGCGCGTAGCTTCATACATCGGTGAGGATGGCTATACGGAGAAAGAGGTGGAAGAGCCTGTCGCTTCTTCCGATTTCTCACGCTCCAACTGGTGTCCCGGCACTGACGTCGTCCCTGAAGAAGTGGAGCTTGGCGACCTCAAGGCTGGTAGCCATACCTTCACCGTTGACATTCCTAAGGCCCAGCCGATAAACGGCAACGAGATGAACCATTGGCTCGTGTCGGCATATCTGGTTTGGAACGAGTAAGCAAGGTTTGCATTTTGTTATAATTAATATAATGTGAAGCTGTTGGACACATACTGGATATTTGGTCATTAATCAAAAAGTCAGTATGCGTTCAGCGGCTTTTAATATAAATGTGAAAGTAGATTAAAACTAAATAAGTAAGTAAGTCGTAAGAATTAGTTTATACTAAGCTGCATGTTGTATAAAATTAATT
>ENA-ORRX01000300-ORRX01000300.1-human-gut-metagenome-genome-assembly--contig:-NODE-300-length-18790-cov-12.1546_pt1 | contig 18790 bp, 15 predicted proteins | sample MGYA00242186_ERZ509153 | MGnify/ENA primary metagenome ERZ509153 (study PRJEB26280, sample SAMEA2338643) | human gut metagenome | biome: human gut; feature: human-associated habitat; material: faeces... | reverse complement strand
TGAAGTAAATTAGTAAAACAACAAGAAAAGTGTAAAGTAAAATCAGTTAAAGTCATAGTGCCACTATTAGAGTGTAAAAGTGGCGCTATTGTATGATAAAAGTGGCACTATTAGAGTGTAAAAGTGGCGCTATTGCAGCAAAAAACGGCTCGTTTGCGAGTCTGATTTCACAGCGCATCGCCAGAAAATCTCATAGCACACTGTGTATTAACACATTGGCTCTAAACGCTCAAAACTCAAGAATTTCGCACCAAAGATTTCTTCGTGCATTCAACTCATAGTATTGAGCATTAGAAATGCAAATATTGTCTTCGGAAAGTGCCGAAGAATTAGAAAATAACCCGCTAAATGAGATGTTTTTAAACACCCCGCACCATCATCAAGTGATCTGAATTATTTATATATTAATGTTTGTTCTCCAACAGCACACTTCGTAAATTATCATCTTGCGCCAGCCCCAGCTTCTTTCTGACGTTGCCCCTCACCGTACTCACGTTTGAGACACTCTTACCCAAGGCTATAGAAATATCCTTAATGGTAAGTCCCTGCTCGACGAGGCGGCAGACATCGAGCTCGGCTGGCGTAAGCATCGGAAAACGTTGGCTCATCTCTTTACGTTGGCAAGCCTGCATGTGCTCTATCTGGCTTGCTATTTTTTTTATATTGTGCAACGTCCTATTGTCGAGCAACGCCATCAGTTCCTTGTCATAAACAGCGGTATTGTCTTGGGATTTTGCCAGCTTTAATAGTGCCAACAACTCACTCTTGCTCATATCGAACACATGCAACACTTGGTCAACGGTACTGGCATAATCGTTGAACTCAATTTGCTGCTCGCGCAACAGTTTGTCGGCAACGAAACCAAAGGCGGTGGTGACAACACTCGTAAAACCAAATATAATAAGCAGCTGACTATACATCGAATTGTCGGTGATATATAGGCAGAGGAATATTGACATTATGTTAATGCATGTGCAGACAAGCGAAATGCGTGGCAAGATGGAAATGCTGGCTATAAGCACAAGGATATAGCAAACTGTTATGTTGACCGTAGTGAGCATGGGGTCGTTAAGCCGCATAGAAGCTAAGACCAGAAGTCGCACGCTCTGAATGATCATTATCGAGACGAGGAAGACTGACATTATATTCTTCAGCCTTTTTGGTCCCTTTAATATATAGAAAAGGAGTGATACTGCCGATACAAAGACATAGCATGCCGAGCAAGCCAATGCAGGCTTAATTGTCAAACCATAGGAACCCACAAGGTGAAGACCGAAGAGAAGGATTGACAGAGGCGCAAAGGTCAGAAAGATGAGCTGACGGAAATAGTCACGGCGTCCCACCTTTGTGCTATCAAAATAAGTGTTTAGGCGATTAGTCATATAATTATTAGTTTAGGTTTCCAATCTGCAAAGATAAGATTTTTTGTTGATTTTGCGTCTTTTGCGTCTCATGTATTTCGCCTCCAAGCCATACACCATGCAGATGATGATTCGCCCCGACGATGCGCAGACTGGCACAACTCCAACCATTCTCGACCTCGGCAGCAAGTTACAGCTGACGCTTGGTGCTGCAGATTCCAATGGCAAGGGCTATCCGCTTACCCTCAAGAGCGCATCCGCTTCGGCGCCTACGGGCATCTATCTGAAGCCTAACGCCTTCACATCGCTGACTCTCGCCGTAGATGCTGCGGGCGCAGCCACAGTGACGGCAGTCAACGCCGAAGATTCGGTTACCGTTGTACCACTCGCCGACAAACTCAGCGCCAAGGTGCTGGCACATCACCTACGGGCAGCGTCATTCCGACATCGCATCAGCTCGGACTGTTTGGCTTGACCGACGCACAAGGCAACTTCGTCATCCGTGGCGTACCGTTCACGGGTGACGGAACCAACTATATGGTTATCCCAGCCATGGGCATACACGAATACTCGCCGACATATTCCACACGCTACGTCAGCGCCTCGTCGCTCGTGCATAGCGGAGTTGACTTCACCGACGTATCATCATTCCCGTATCGGGCACCGTCTTCTACGAAGGCACCGACTATCCGGTGGAGGGATGCACCTTCTATGTTGACGGTACGATATGCAGTCGCGACGGCGAACTCATACAGTCGGCAGAGGACGGCACATTCACCATCAGCGTACCCATCGGCGACCACTTCATCCAGGTGAAGAAGGACGGCCATGTGTTTGCATCTGCAGGACGCTACCCCGCCGACCCGAACGGAGCCGGCGTGAAGATTACGTTCGACCGCGAGATAAAGAACATGGAGTTCATCGACCAGACGCTCGTCAACTTCACGGGCCGCGTGGTAGGTGGAAGCATTGAGGGAGAGAAGCCTGTCGGATTCGGTGCAAGCCAGAACAACATCGGTATCACCGAACTCGTTCTCAGCCCGACAAACGACCGCTATCGCCTCAACGTGGTGAAGAAGACGAACGGCACGTCATACAGCTACGAGACCAATACCTCAAAGGCCGCCGTAGAGTCAGCCACCAGCGTCATTGCCAGCCATTCGTGGCGCGGTGCGGGCGATGCCGCCAAGAAGATATTCATACGTACCGACTCGCTCACGGGTGAGTTCTCAGCCATGGTGCCTCCGCTTATGTATAATGTGGAGAGCATGAAGGTAGTGGCAACCGGCCTGAGCGTTGGCGACGCAACTACCGTCGACACCACCTATCCGCTCGTGCAGTTGACCGACACCTTGGTCACAGAGAATGGGGTGCGTCAGGAGTATGCATATAACTGCAAGCTTAACCAGACCTATCACAGCGCACCCTCGTTCACCGTCACCCAGCGTGGCCACGACGACGGAGCCTTCGGATTGTCGGAGTATGAGATTGAGGACGCCAACGGCAAGCTCACCGGCGACAACCTGAACATCTCGTTCAACCAGTTCGACCGCGACTACCACAACCTCAAGGCGTTCCGCATACAGTATCGTAAGCAGGGCGACACCGACTGGACACTCATTCACGAATACGTAATCAACGAGGCTGACAAGACACAGAACAATGAGTTGCTGCCCAGCACAGCCACCGTGTCGTACAAGTTGCCAATGCACAACTTCAGCGACGGCAACTACACCTTCCGCATACTCTCCGTCAGTACGTACGGCAATGAGGAAGTGTATAACACCAGTGAGGAGATAGCCCTCGTGAAGGACATGCAGCGCCCGCAGCCGCTCGGCATGCCGACGCCTACCAACGGCATACTCTCGCCCGGCGACGACGTTAGCATCGAGTTCAACGAGAACTTCCTGAAGGGCGAACTCACGAAGACCGCCAACTTCATAGTCACCGGTGTGCTCAACGGAGCAGAGGTGTCGCACGCCACCGCTCTCGGCATGACCGGCACCGACAACACCGCCGCTACCGAGGCCGACATCAATCTGGCAGGCAAGAGCTTTGCCATCGACGCTTGGGTGAACCTCAATGGCGCAGGCACATTGCTCACACACGGTAAGGGAGAGCAGAAGCTCGTGGTCGGCATGGACGACAACCGCCACCTCCAGGTGAAGATAGACGACAATGTCTATACGTCGAAGAGTGAGATGCCTACCGACAAGTGGGCATACCTCACGATCAACTATGCCGCAAATGCCAACGGCTGCACGCTGAAGGCTGCCGTGGCAGAAGACGCCACCACCACCGATCTCTTCACCAACGAAGCAGTGGCTGCCTACGACGGCAACGGACCGCTCGCCATCGGACAGCACCTGACGGGAGCCATCCACGAACTCACACTCTGGGATGAAGCTCACGACATGACAGCGGCGCTGATGGAGAAGAACAAGACCAAGAATCCTGCCACACGCCATCTGATTGGCTATTGGAAGATGGACGAGGGCGAAGGCACCGTCATCACCGACTATGCACGTAACCGACATCTGCGCATGACTGGCGAGAACTGGTATCTCAACAACGAGAACAAGGCCATCACGCTTGACGGCACGTCGCACCTCGACATTCCTACCGCCGACGTATCGCCGCACGCCGCACACTCAACGAAGACGGAACGTACGAGTACGACCGTCAGCTTGTGGGCAATATTGATGAAATCCGCTTGTGGAACGCCACTCTTAGCGCAGACATTCTCAAGTCGCGCCGCAAGATGCGACTGAACGGCACAGAGCAAGGACTCGTGGCATACTATCCGTTTGAGAAGAAGACGCTCGATGCATACAACCAGGTGGTGACCGAGGGCACAGACGACGACATGCTCCGCACGGACCATAAGGCAGTGTATGCCGACGCACTTACCTTCACCGACGAGGCTCCAGCCCTGAGGGAGAAGAAGACTGAGACCAACGTCGACTACTCGTTCACGGCAAGCGACAACAAGATTGTCATCACGCTCAACGAGACACCTGCCTCCATTGCAGCATGTACGCTCCACTTCACCGTCCGCGACATGCGCGACGTCAACGGCAATCTCTCGCTGCCCGTATGCTGGAGTGCATACATCAACAACAATGAGCTGGCATGGAGCGAGAACTCAATGAAGATGACAAAGAAGACTGGCGAAAGCCACACCTTCGAGGCAAGCTTCGCCAACAAGAGCGGCAAGCAGCAGATGTGGACCATAAGCGGAATGCCGTCATGGCTCAAGGCAGACACAGAGTATGGCACCGTAGATCCACTCGCCACAGAGACAATAAGCTTCGAAGTGACCGAGGCTACTCCTGTGGGCAAGTACGAGGAGACCATATATCTTACCGGCAACGACGGCATAGCCACGCCGCTCACACTCTCACTCACAGTGGAGGGCGACAAGCCTGACTGGACAGTAGACAAGGGTAAGTACGAGAGTACGATGAGCATCATCGGTACACTCTCCATCCTCGGTAAGCCGAGCTATGACGCCGACGACATCGTAGGCGTATTCGTTGACGACGAATGCCGAGGCATAGCACATCCTGCATACAACGCACGCTACGACAACAGCTTCCTGCTGCTTGATGTATATGGCAATGACAGTGACGCTGGCAAGGCGCTCACATTCAAGGCTTACGACGCAAGCACCGGCATTATGTATCCAGTGACTACCACATCGCAAGACGTGACGTTCAGCGCCAACGTACTCATAGGCAAGTACGCAGCTCCGCTACTCATCGAAGCTGCAGACAAGATGGAGCAGACAACGCTTCTCAGCACGGGTTGGAACTGGACTTCGTTCTACGCCAAGGCCGACGACATGAACGTCAGCAGCGTATTTGCAAGTGTTGCAGACGGCGTGGAGACAGTGAAGAGCAAAGACGCGTTTGCCAACTGCGACAAGGGCACATGGCATGGCAAGTCATTCGACATAGACAACCGTTCGATGTATAAGGCGAGAATGTCAAGCGCCAAGGTGCTCAAGCTCATTGGCAGTCATGGTTCGAAGGAAGACCGCACCATCACGGTAATGCCGGGATGGAACTGGATAGCCTACAACAACACGCAGACAGCTTCCGTGGCCGACGCTCTTGCAGGAATGGATCCGCAGGACGGCGACATGATAAAGGGACAGTATGGATTTGCCTTGTTCGACGGCTACGAATGGACCGGTTCGCTGAAGGCTCTCACTCCAGGACAGGGATATATGCTGCAGAGCGCAAGCGCAAACGTAAGGACATTCAACTATCCTTCATCGTTGCCAGCCTATGTTCAGAAGAAGGCAGCAGCCCAGTCTAAGCAGTCCACCTTCACTCCTGTAGACCACCACAAGTATCCGAGCAACATGACCATTACAGCTCGCGTGACCTTTGACGGCATGGTGCAGCAAGATGCAGAGGTTGGAGTATTCGCAGGCAACGAGTGTCGCACGGCAGAGTTTACCGATGCCGATGGCTATGCTTACTTCACCGTACCTGGCGATGGCAAGTGCACACTGAGATTCATGCTTGCCAAGGACGGACAGACATGGCTGTCGGACGTAACACTCGACTTTGCAGAAGACGCAATATGCGGCTCTTACAAGTTGCCGTTTGAGGTGACATTCGGAAAGACCACGTTCATTGACGGCATCACAGCCGATGACGACACCAACACACGCTGGTACGACCTCAACGGTATGTTGCTTAACGGCAAGCCATCAGTGTCTGGAGTGTATATGCGCAGCACGTACGACGCAAATACGGGAATGACCGTAACAAGAAAAGTAGTGCTGAAATAAAAAACTTACAATGTCTGAACCATCAGACAAAGAATAAATAACGACAAGGCGTACAACCGAAACCGCACGGATTCAGGTTGTACGCCTTGTTGTTTGATTGAGCCTCTCACCGCTAAACTGCATTTCAGCCTAAAGTATTGTGCCAGCACTACTGATTTCTCGGATTTTATTTGTATTTTTGCCATAGTTAACCAATTAGATATGAATAAATCCAAGATTTTGATCACACTTGCCACGACGGCGCTGCTGGCATCGTCGTGCGCCACACACCACTACACCATCACGGGCGTCGAACGCTCACGCATACTCATCGACTCGCGCTATGACAACGCACAGAACCAGGAGGCTGTGGCGTTCCTGGCTCCATATAAGGAGCGCGTGGATGCGATGATGAGTCCGGTTATGGGATATGCGGCTCACGATATGTCCACTCACCGACCAGAGAGCGAGCTCTCCAATCTCCTTGCCGACGTGCTGATATGGAGCAGCAAGGCTTTCAATGAGAAGCCCGACTTCGCCGTGTATAATATAGGTGGCATACGTGCTGCCATCACGAAGGGAGCCGTCACGAAGGGCGACATCCTTGACGTGGCGCCTTTCGAGAACAAGATTTGCTTCCTGACGCTTACCGGCGAGGAGGTGACGGAGCTGTTCACGCAGATTGCTCTGTGTAAAGGCGAAGGCTTGAGCCATGAGGTGCGCCTCGAGATCACACGCGACGGCAAGCTGCTGTCAGCCACAGTTGGCGGCAAGCCGATTGACCCGGCTGCCAACTACCGCATCGCTACGCTCGACTATGTGGCGCAAGGCAACGACCACATGGGAGCATTCAAGAAAAAGAAGGACGTGGTGTCGCCGCAAGACGAGGAGAACAACGTCAGATATCTCATCGAGAAATTCTTCCAGGACGCTCAGTCGAAGGGCAAGGAGGTAAGCTCGAAGGTGGAGGGACGCATCACCGTGAAGTAAGACAACTATGGACAATAACAAGCGAAAACACATGACATCAATGGCAATAAGAAAAATATTCGTGGCGGCGTGTCTCTGCCTCGCCACGCTGACGGCTGCAGCGCAGAAGACACTCGAAATACTCCACACCAACGACACACACTCCTGCATCCTGCCGCTCAATCCCAACCTGCAGGACACTCTTGTGGCTGGACGCGGCGGCTTCGTAAGACGTGTGGCAATGATAAATCAGGAACGCGAGAAGAATCCAGACCTGCTGCTATTCGACAGCGGCGACTTCTCGCAGGGATCGCCGTTCTACACGATATACAAGGGCGACGTGGAGATAGGGCTGATGAACATGATGAAGTATGACGCCGTGACCATCGGCAACCATGAGTTCGACTACGGACTGGACAACATGGCGCGCATCTTCCGCATGGCGAAGTTCCCCGTGGTATGCGCCAACTATGACTTTACGGGCACTCCCGTCGAGGGCATCGTCAAGCCTTACGTGATTCAGAAGCGCAACGGACTGCGCATCGGCGTTTTCGGCATCTGCCCGCAGATGTTGGGACTGGTGGACGAGAACAAGTGTGTGGGCGTGAAATACCTTGACCCCGTTGAGACTGCCGACCGCATAGCAAAGAAGCTGAAGAAGGAGGAAAAATGCGACGTGGTGATATGCCTCTCGCATCTCGGATGGGGACTGGCGCAGAACGTGGATGACGAGGAAATGATTGCCCGCAACCACGACATCGACATCGTGCTCGGCGGACATTCCCATTCTTACTTCACAACGCTGAAGTACGCTAAGAATGCCGACGGACGAATGATTCCGGACGACCAGAACGGCAAGCACGCCATCTTCGTGGGAAAGATAATGATGAAGCTGGATAAGGCTAAGTAAGAACCGTCCGACAAACAACAAACAGCCGTATACCGCAAAAACAATCAAGGGTGTGCAGCCGACCGTCAGGTCAGGCTGCACACCCTTGATGTTTATAGGATAGTGTGATTTTTACTTCTTGTTTCTGTTGGCTCGCTGCTCACGGTACTTAGCCTTCTGACGAGCCGAACCGCTGCCATGGGCACCGGTGATGTACTTCTTCTTCTTTGCCTTCGTCTTCACCTTGTCGTCGTTCTTGGAAGAGCCGCTTGCTCCACCGCGACCCCAAGAGATGCCGTTGGCAATGATTGCGTCTATATCGTCGCCTTTGCTCATAATCTGTTATTAAGAAAAATAAGAAGTTAGAATTGTTTTTATCAATGATGGAACAGACGCACGCCGGTGAACGCCATTGTGATGCCGTACTTGTCGCAAGTGTCGATGACATTGTCGTCACGTACCGAACCGCCTGCCTGTGCGATATACTCTACGCCGCTCTTGTGAGCACGCTCGATGTTGTCGCCGAACGGGAAGAAAGCGTCCGAACCGAGAGCTACGCCGCGGTTCTCGGCTATCCATGCCTTCTTCTCCTCCATTGTGAGCACCTCGGGCTTCTCCTTGAAGAACATCTGCCATGTTCCGTCACGCAGAACGTCGTCATGGTCCTCAGAGATATATACGTCGATGGTGTTGTCGCGGTCAGCGCGGCGGATGTTGTCCACGAAGGGAAGATTCATCACCTTCGGGTGCTGGCGCAGCCACCAGATGTCAGCCTTGTTGCCTGCGAGACGTGTGCAGTGGATGCGGCTCTGCTGTCCGGCACCGATGCCGATAGCCTGGCCGTCCTTTACGTAACATACAGAGTTCGACTGTGTATACTTCAGTGTGATGAGCGAGATGATAAGGTCGCGGATGGCGTCGGGAGTGAAGTTCTTTGCCTTTGTGGGGATATTCTCGAAGAGCTTCGGATCGTCCAGACGAACCTCGTTGCGTCCCTGCTCGAAGGTAACGCCGAACACCTGCTTGTGCTCTATCGGTGCGGGCACGTAAGCGGGGTCTATCTTTATCACATTGTATGTGCCCTTGCGCTTTGCCTTCAGAATCTCGATAGCCTCGGGAGTGAAGTCGGGTGCGATGACGCCGTCGCTCACCTCACGCTTGATGAGTGTGGCTGTAGCAGCGTCGCAAGTGTCGCTAAGAGCCACGAAGTCGCCGTAAGAGCTCATGCGGTCGGCACCGCGGGCACGTGCATAAGCGCATGCAATCGGAGACAACTCTATCTTCACGTCGTCAACGAAATAAATCTTCTTCAGCGTGTCGCTCAAAGGCAAGCCTACTGCGGCTCCTGCGGGAGAGACGTGCTTGAAAGACGCTGCGGCGGGCAGACCGGTGGCTGCCTTCAGTTCCTTCACAAGCTGCCATGAGTTGAGGGCATCAAGGAAATTGATGTAGCCGGGACGGCCGTTGAGTACTTCGATGGGGAGTTCGCCTTCCTCCATGTAGATGCGGGAGGGCTTTTGGTTCGGATTGCATCCGTACTTAAGTGCTAATTCTTTCATACAGTGATTATAAGAATGAAAAATATGTCTGCAAAATTACTATTTTTCCACTAAAAATCAGTACATTTGCCCCAAATATTACGCTTTAAGGACGTTATGTATTATGAATTACGCATTAAAGAAACTGTTTGACACCGTAGAGCATGAGATTGGACGCATACCGCAGAAGGTCCGCGCCCTCGACAAACTTGCCCTTTACATCAAGGGCACAGAGAAACCTAAACGTGAAACTCTCGACAAGATTTCGCTGCTTGTGGGCTTCCAGAACTGGGAAGCGTTCAAGGATGCGCTTAACGGAGAGGCGGACGGACTGGAGAATTTTAAGGATTGACGCCCTTATACTACTAAAACAAACTTATGGAACATATCAAGAACATTGCAAGCCAATTCGCCATTCAGGGCACCATCAGCCAGATTTCGCCTCTCGGCAACGGTCTGATAAACGACACTTACAAGATTACGACAGCCGAACCCGCAGAACATGACTATGTGCTGCAGCGCATCAATCATCATATCTTCACTGACGTGCCATTGTTGCAGCATAACATCGAGGTGGTGACCGGACACATTCGCCGACAGCTTGAGAAGGCTGGCACGCCCGACATCGACCGCCGTGTGCTGACTTTCCTGCCCACCAAGGAGGGCAAGACATTCTATTATGACGAGGAGAAGGACGAATACTGGCGCGTGTCGGTATTCATCAGTAACGCCGTTACCATTGAGAAGGTGGACGAGACATCATCTTATAACGCCGGCAACGCTTTCGGCAACTTCGAATCGATGCTTACTGACGTGGCTGACCAGCTGGGCGAAACCATCCCGTCGTTCCACAACATGGAGCTGCGACGCGACCAGCTGCGCGACGTTCTTCGTCGCGATCCTGTAGGACGTGCCGCTTCCGTGGCTGAATTTGTAAATCAGATTGAATCGTATATGGACGAGATGTGTCAGGGCGAGCGTCTTCTTCGTGAGGGCAAGCTGGCTCTGCGCGTATGCCATTGCGACACGAAGGTGAACAATGTGATGTTTGATACGGAAGGCAACGTGCTCTGCGTCATCGACCTCGACACCGTCATGCCGTCGCTCTTCTCAAGCGATTACGGCGATTTCCTGCGCACAGCCGCCAACACTGTGGCTGAAGACTCGCCAGAGCTTGACAAGATAGACTTCCGAATGGACATCTTCCGCGCCTTCACACGTGGATATCTCGAGACAGCCGGATCGTTCCTTACACCGTTGGAGGTGTCGCTCCTACCCTACGCCGCCGAACTCTTCCCATACATGCAGTGCGTCCGCTTCCTTTGGGACTACGTATCAGGCGACCATTACTGGAAATGCCAGTTCGCCGAACACAATCTCGTAAGAGCACAAAACCAATGGCAGCTCTTCCTCAAGGCACGTGAGCACGAGGAAGAGATGAAGGAGTTTATCGGTGAATGCACCAGGTAAGGAATCAGAAAATACACGAAAGCAGCCAGAAAGAACGCTTATGCTAATTAGATAAAGCGTTCTTTCAGGCTCTCATTATTCCCTCTCCGTATGTTTTGTTTATCCACAAATCGAAGAACTGTTCGTTGAGAGAGTATTTGCCATGTAATTTTGTTATCACCCCGTTTGCCATCAACTGTTTAGCAGCATATTGATTAGCGCTTGCCGAAGCGAGTTTGTGTTTTTTGATGAATGCCGCTGATGTTATCTTTTCCACTTCACCTTCATTGGCAATAGCATAGAGTAATGGCTTCTGTTTCTCGGGTATGTTCGACAGCAACTCCTGAAACAGCGGTTCCTTTGCTTCTATGATGTTATTGATGGCAAGCAAGACATTCTCCATAGCGCATACGTCGCCCTCGTCCGTTATAGCGAACAGCTCATTGAACGTCTTCTGCATGCCGTAGGTATTTCCACGAAACAGACGGTAGACTGTGTCCGTCAATTCTCTTGTGACGGTGCGTCCGTAGCGTTCCATCCACAATTCCACAAAGTCGGCATACACATTATTCTCTATTGGCTTCAGTTCAAGGATGTCGGCACTATTATAGAAAGGATGGGCAGTAGACAGAAACATTTCTTGCATAATGTGGTATTCGCTGCCAGCGAATACAAATTGGCAGTTAGTCATACCCTGTACATGTGTGCGTAAAAGAGCCTCCACGTTCTTCTCGGGGTATTTGGATATCTGCTGAAATTCGTCTATCGTAACTATACAAGGACGGTCTGCCTGTTCGAGATAGAGAAATATCTCTTCCAGCGTTAGTTCCGGACGTACGATGTCGCCCAGACTAAGATTGAAAGTCGGGGTGTTAGATATCGGATCGAAGCCGAACTGACCGCTGATAGATTTAAGAGTATGTATGAAAGCCGTCATCATCTTCTTGCTCTTGGGCAATACTGTTTCGTATATTTTCCTGCCAAGAAGATAAGTGAATTCCTGTAGGCTCGTTGTATGAAGGATATCAATGAAGAAGGTATAGTATTCGTCTTTACCGAATTCGAAATCATAGCAATAACGCATCAATCCCGTCTTGCCCATTCTGCGTGGCGAAATAAGCACTATGTTATTGCCGTTATTGATAGACTTGACAATCTTGCGCGACTCCTCCACTCTGTCACAGAAGTACTCGCGTTCTATCTTGCCTGTCACCACAAATGGGTTTTTTACTCTTGCCATAATCTTAAACTATTAAATGTCTATATTATGTATGCAAAGATATAAAAAACCTACAAATTATACAAATCGTATAATAGAAATCGTATAATTATCGTTTATCACTCAAAATAGAAGTTGAGCACTATCATTTTCTGGCGGGCATCGTCCACCGACTGCGCGTATTTGAGCATGTTCTTGTCGCGCAAATCCTTGTAGTGATTGGTGTCGAGGGCGTTGCCGAGTCCGTATACAAACTTAAGTTCGGGGCGCAACTTGAAGAAAGGCAGATAGAAGTCGCAGCCTAAGCCCACCTCCATTGAGAGATTATATCGCTTCAGCCTGAGATAATCGCTGTTCTTACCCGTAAGATTGAGCATCGGAACGACGCCAGCCATGAGGTAAGGACGGTGATTGTTGAAGCGTGGAGCGGAGAATATCAGGTCGCAAGACGTGGTGATATACGCCGACTTCATGTCCTGACGCACCTCCGCAGGGCGTCCGCTGTTGTCCACATTGAGAAGGTCATGGAAGACAATGTGGCGTGCGCCGAAATACATTGTCGGGGCAATACGCAACTGGAAATGCTCGTGCAGGCGGAACTCGCCGAGCACACCAACATTAATACCCGGGTCCCAACGGCTCTGTTCGGTCGTGACAAGCGCCTCAGCCGTGGTGCCGTCAGCGTACGTAATGGTCTGCGGACCAACATTGCGCAGCTCTATGTCCTGCAGATGCGTACCCACAATCACACCGAAATGGAACGGGCGCAAGTCAGTATAGGGACGGTTCTGCACTGTGCGGTCCTGTGCGGACAGCCTCAACGGCAAGGCGAGGAAAGTCGCCAATAATATATATAGTATGTAATGTGCGTGTCTCATCTTAATCTATATAACGCAAAAACCTCGCGCTTATTGTGAGAGAAACCACAGGTGAGGAAGAATATACGTATAAATATGTTAAAATCCATACCCACTTGTAGGTATATCGAAGAAAATTATTAACTTTGCGACGTTCAAAAATAGGTAGTAAGAACCAACTGCCTGAACAACCCGAACGAATTAACATTAATAACAATTTAATAGATTTTAATTATGGCTTACGTAATTGGTGACGACTGCATCGCATGCGGTACATGTATTGGCGAGTGCCCGGTAGAGGCAATCTCTGAAGGCGAAAAGTATTCAATCAACCCTGATCTCTGCACAGAGTGCGGCACATGCGCAAGCGTATGTCCTCAGGAGGCTATCAGCCTTGGCGAGTAATTAGGGGAGCTTCATACAGTGACTGCATAGCAGGACACTACGAAAACCCATACAACGGTTGTGATATTCCGCAAAACGGATGTCACAACCGTTTTTGTTTTTATATAAGTCGGGACTTTCGATGGCTTAAAAGTTAAAAAAGCATTGAAAACTTGTGGGTTAGGCGAAAAAGTCGTAACTTTGCATCCGCTTTTCGGCGTAACCGATGACGGGAAGAAGAGTAGCCCAGTTAAGTTGCGCGAGAACGATAAAACAAATTTAATTATCAAAATTTACAATGGATTTAATTAAAGTTGCTGAAGAAGCATTTGCAACCGGCAAGAAGTTCCCGGAGTTCCGCTCTGGTGACACAATCACAGTCGCTTACAAAATTATCGAGGGTTCAAAGGAGCGTATCCAGCTCTACCGTGGCGTAGTTATCAAGATCTCTGGCCATGGTGACAAGAAGCGCTTCACCGTTCGCAAGATGTCTGGTACAGTAGGTGTAGAGCGTATCTTCCCCATCGAGTCACCGAACATCGACAGCATCGAGATCAACAAGCACGGTAAGGTTCGCCGCGCCAAACTTTACTATCTCCGCAAGCTCACTGGTAAGAAGGCTCGTATCGCTGAGCGTCGTGTCATCACCGGCGAGTAATTCGGGACGGTTTGACCACACGAAAAGAAATAAAAAAGGATTCTGCTGCAAAGCGGAATCCTTTTTTATTTTTATATCATCCTAACTCAAAACTCCTTATGGCACCACGGCACCTTCCTGCTTCTTTCCGTCCATCAATATTCTTAACGGCTTGCTGAAACGCACCACTCGGACGTGCTCGGTCTCTTCCACGGCGGGCATGGCGTCGAGCATGGCCTTGTGGAAGACGCCCTCGTTGCGATTCTCGTCCACCGTGAAATAGCCCACACCGAAGGAGGTCAGGTTCTGGAAGAAGTGGGTGCCTTGACTCGGGTCTACACGGTAATTCTTCAGAGCCACCTCCACTATCACTCGCGCAGCGCTGATGTGCGGCCACTTGATCGGTATGCCCAACCACGAGTCGGACGAACCCCATCGTCCCGGACCTACGAGCACGTAGCCTTGTCCACGGTCCAAGTAGCCGGAGTTTATCTTTTCTATCTCGCGAGCGATGGTCGGATTCTCGGCAGCGGAGAAGTTGTCGTCCGCCTTAACATACACCACGTCCGTGACATCCTCGCTAACGCCGTGACCCAACGAGTTGTGGGAGCGAACCAGGCAGTCCTCGTCCGGGATGGCAGCCACGTCCTCCTCGAGCATCTGCTTCGAGTCGACAATCGGACGAATCTGAAGCAGATAGAACTGGCCCGTGCGGTCCTCGTTGAGGTTGCACGCAAACTCTATCTCCACGGGGCGACGCATCGACTCCGCTCCGTACTTCATCGACATCTGCAGCAGTTCCGGCAGCGGGAATACGTCCTGCTGCAACACACCTGCAAAGCTTATCACCTTACGTCCGCCGTCATACAATCCGTCGCGTATCACGTTGTCGTAAGGGTCGTACGTGGAGGCGATATAGGAGAGCGCATTGTCGCGTTCAGCCTCTTTTACTCTAAGGTTAAGAATATTAAAACCATCGTCCACCGTAAAGTCATTACCCACATGGCGCGTGTCGAGCGCATAAAATCGGGTCTGCGTCTGTCGCAGCGCCGTCTCTAATTCGCTCGTCTGAAGCACCTGATGCGGATGATACGGCGACACGCGCAGCGTCTGTCCTCCGTCCACGATATACTTGCCCAGTCCGAGAGCCAGCGAAGCGATGCCCTCCTCCGCCTTCTCGTCCCCGATGGGATAATAGTTGAGCGACCGCAATACGCCGGAGAAATTGGGATAGTAGCGTCCGTCGTGCTGCTTGCCCACCACCTCCTGCAGTATCACAGCCATCTTCTCCTGGTCGATGACGTTGCTCGTGGCGGTCATATACGCCTTCGAGTCGCGATAATACACCGACGCATACACACTCTTGATGGCACACGCCAGCATCTCCAGCATGGCATACTTGTCCTCCAGATACGGTATCATGTATGTGGAATAGATTCCGGCGAACGGCTGATAATGAGCGTCTTCGAGGAGCGATGACGAGCGGATGGCCACCGGACTCTTCGTGGCTTCGAAGAACGTGAAGAAGTCGGCGATGAGCGAGTCGGGCAACTGCGCACGCAGGAAGTGGCGCAGTATATCCTCGTCGGAAGCGTCGCTGAGCGCTATCTGGTAAAGATTGTTCTGCTCCATGAACTGGTCGAAGACGTCCGTACACAGCACCACGGTCTTCGGAATCTGAACCGTCACGCCGGGGAACGAACTGAAGTCGGGGTGCATCTTTATGATATTGTCAAGGAAAGCCAGACCTCTACCCTTTCCTCCCAGCGAACCGTCGCCGATGCGGGCGAAGTGCGAGTACGAGTCGAACTTCATACGGTCGAACACAGCCACCACGCCGATGTTCTTCATGTGGCGGTACTGCACGATGGCGTCGAAGATAATCTCACGGTGAGCGGTGACGTCCTTCAGACGTTCCCACGTGATTTTCTTCAGGAAGTCAGACACGGGGAAGATGGCACGAGCCGAGAGCCAGCGACTCATGTGGTTGCGCGAGATATGATATAGCATCGAGTCGTCCGGTATGCGGAATATGTTGTCCTGCAGCTCCTTGAGGTTATGTATGCGCATAATCTCAGCCTTCGTCTTCGGGTCTCGGAATATGAAGTCGCCGAAGCCCATGTGCTCCTCCATGATGGATCGCAGGTCCAGCGACATCTTCTTCGAGTTCTTGTCGACGAAGCGGAATCCTTCAGCCTCAGCCTTAGCCCTGTTCTCCGTCTCCGAGCTTTCCATGATGAGCGGCAGGAAGGGCGCCCGCTGATGGATGACGCGCAGAAGCTTCAGACCCGCCTCCGGATCCTTCACGCCACCGAGCGGGAAGCGCACGTCGCTGATTACGCCGAGCACGTTGTCGGCATACTTATCGTAAAGCGCCAGCGCCTCCTCATAGTTGCGTGCGAGCACCACCTTGGGACGTCCGCGCATACGCAGCGTGGCGGCATGGCGGTTGAGCGCCTCCGTGGAGAAGCGCTTGCTCTGTGCGAGGATGTAGCTGTAGAGATTGGGAAGAACAGAACTGTAGAAGCGGATGCTGTCCTCCACGAGCAATATCATCTGCACGCCACCCTCCAGTATGTCGTGCTCGAGGTTCATCTTGTCCTCTATGAGCTTTATGATGGAGAGGATGAGGTTGGTGTTGCCGAGCCAGCAGAACACATAGTCGAAGATGCTGAGGTCCTCGTTCTCCATGCGCTTCGTGATGCCGTGCGAGAAAGGCGTGAGCACCACGTAGTGCATATCCGGAAATCCAGCCTTTATGTCCCTCGCCACCGAGAACGCGTCGTTGTCGGCATTGCCCGGCATACAGATAACGAGGTCGATGTTCATGGTGCTGAGCACCTGGTAAGCCTCCTCCGTGGTGCACACCTGCGTGAAGGTTGGCGGATAACGTAGTCCGAGCTCCACATACTCGTTATAGATTTTCTCCTCCACACGTCCGTCGTCCTCCAGCATGAAGGCGTCGTACGGATTGGCGACGATGAGGACATTATAGATGCGACGCATCATAAGATTGACGAACGTCACATCCTTCAGATAAAACTGGCGATATTCCTGCGGTATCATAGATTCGGTTCCTCCCTAATAATTATAGTTGAAAGATTGTTTAAACAATACAAAATTAACGATTTTGCCCCAAACTAAGCAATTCGGTGGCAAAGAATTATGTAATTTGGAAATTTAGGGTTACCTTTGTAAGACTTTAAGACTACTCAAAAAGGCAAGATGAAGAGATTCCTTGATTTCTTGATAGCTTGTGTGTGTATTATTGTCTTTGCGCCGCTCTTCGTCGTATGCTTCATTGCCATATTGCTGGAAGACGGACAACCTGCCATTTACAGCCAGGAGCGCATAGGACTGCACGGCAAGCCATTCAATATATACAAATTCCGCAGCATGCGTCGTGACGCCGAACAGGAGGGTCCGCAGCTGCTGCTCGACGGAGCCATGAACGACCCGCGCCTCACGCGTGTGGGTAGGTTTCTGCGTGCCCATCACCTTGACGAACTTCCCCAGTTGTGGAATGTCCTGCGAGGCGATATGGCTTTCATCGGCTATCGTCCCGAACGCAAGTTCTACATCGACCAGATTATGGAGCGCGACCCGCGTTACGAACTTCTCTACAAAATCCGACCGGGCGTCACTTCTTACGCCACTCTCTACAACGGATATACGGACACCATAGAGAAGATGCTGCGTCGTCTGGAGCTCGACCTCTATTATCTGGAGCACCAGTCAATGTGGTTCGACGCCAAGGTGCTGTTCAAGACGTTCATAAGCATAGTCTTCGGAAAGAAATTCTGATTTATCGTAGGGAGGTACGGTTTGCAACCATATAATATAGCTGCGAGGCAGCTGTGTCAGGCAGGGCTTCGACAAAAACCTTTATCCACATGCCGCTTATGGGCGCAAATCCTAACGGATTTAAATAAAAGGCTTTACATTAGGTCTTACGAGAACCAGTTCTCGACAACCTAACGTAAAGCCTTTTATTTGTGCACAGCACGCGCCCATAAACGGAAAAACAAAGAAAAACACAAGGTTACACAGTAGCGGAGGTCTCCGGCCTCCGCAGCAAGCGATAAGGGTAGTACAACAATAACAGAGGTGTGTGACAAATTAAAGAAATTGCCGAAGGCTCGAAAAGCACAAGCGGATTGTGGAGTCAGGTTTTTGTTAAAGCCCTGCCTAATTCGTACATGCTGCCAGACAATATTTGCATTTCTGATGCTCAATACTCCTCGTTCAGCGCACAAAGAAATCATTGGTGCGAAATTTTCGAGTTTTGAGCGTGCAGCGATAGAGTACTGATGCACAGAAGGTTATACGGCTAAGAAAAGAAGTGTGCAATGAATGGTGGAGCTAAACAAGCATCATTGGGTTGCAATTGACTTAATACAGATTTGCTTTACACGGTTTTAACAATTCAAAAACAGTGTAAGTAATGAAAAAAGAGCGTAGACAACCTCGTCATTTTGACGATCAGTTCCGTTTGAGTGTATTAAAAGATTATTATGAGAGTGGTGTATCTTATAGTCAGATTTCCCGTAAATATGATGTTAGCAGTGGTAACGTCATAGCTTGGGAGAAGAAATACATGAATAAATGTGTATCTTTGCCTACAGATATTATAGAACTGGAAAAACAGGTATTTATGGCAAAGAAAGCAAGAGATTCAAGACCTCAGCAAGTTATGAGCGAGGA
>ENA-ORRX01000294-ORRX01000294.1-human-gut-metagenome-genome-assembly--contig:-NODE-294-length-18929-cov-3.24823_pt1 | contig 18929 bp, 19 predicted proteins | sample MGYA00242186_ERZ509153 | MGnify/ENA primary metagenome ERZ509153 (study PRJEB26280, sample SAMEA2338643) | human gut metagenome | biome: human gut; feature: human-associated habitat; material: faeces... | reverse complement strand
AACTTCAGCTATAAAAGCAACTTGCTTCGGAAACGCAGAAGCAAAAAAGGCGGCTGCACACAACTGCGCAGCCGCCTTTTGAAAAGCGGATTTTTTTATTGTACGGTATGTTCGGCTTCAGCGGCCTGTGCAGCCTGTGCATCGTACTCGGCAAGCAGGGCGTTCAGGTCGTACTGGTACTTGCTGTGGCAGAAGTGGCACACCACCTCACAGTTGGGGTCCTCGTCCCGCATCCGCACAAGTTCGGCACGGCCAAGGCTGAGCAGCATCTCCTTGGTGCGCTCGGCGCTGCAATCGCACTGGTACTGCACCGTGCGCTCGTCCAGCACGTTGGGGGCAAAGCCTGCCAGTGCCAGCTGCATCATGTCCTCGGGTGTCTTGCCCGCATGGAGCAGCTCGGTGACAGAGGGCATGTCGTTGATGTTCTTTTCCAACCGGTCGATTTCGGCATCGGTAGCGCCGGGCAGCAGCTGCACCATAAAGCCACCGGCGCAGAGGATGGACAAGTCTTTGTCCACCAGCACGCCCAGCGCCATCACGGTAGGCACCTGCTCGCTGTACGCATAGTAGCTGGTCAGATCCTCAGCGATCTCGCCGGACACCAGCGGCACCTGCCCCACCGTAGGCTCCTTTTGCAGGCGGTTGTCCCGGATGACGGTCAGCACGCCGTCCTTGCCCACGGCAGTGCCCACATCCAAGTGGCCGTTGGCTTTGGCGGGCAGCTCCACCAGCGGATTGTCAATGCAGCCCTTCACGTTGCCGGTGCCGTCGGTGCAGGCAATGAGCACGCAGGGCCGCCGCCTGCCACACGCAGAGTGATGCGGTCGCGGTCATCCTTGAGCATGGAGCCCATCAGGGTAGCACCCGTGAGCAGGCGGCCCAGTGCCGCGCTGCAGGTGGCGCTTGTGGTGTGAAGCTTTTCTGCTTTACGGACAATATCGGTGGAATCCACACCGCAGAACACGACACCGCCGTTCTCGGACAGGCCGCGGATCAGGTTTGCCATAGGTTATTCCTCCAGTTGTGTATACTGTTTTGTTGCGCAGAAGAAGTAGCGCTGGCTTTCCTCGGTCAGCGGGCCGAAAGTCTCGCCATCGCAGACGCTTTCCAGCGCAAAGCCGTGCTTTTCCAGCGCCGCACGGATGGTAGCCAGATCATAGGTATACTCGCAGAATTCCTCGTGGAAATGCTCGCCGGTCTCGTGATAATCAATGTCCACCGTGATCTCCACCTTGCGGTCGGCGGCGTTATAGTGGTTGCGCCACACGCAGGCGGCATCCTCTTCCTCAAAGGTGAACGCGTTATCGCCCAGAATCTTCCGGTGCTTATAGGGGGTGTTCATATCAAACAGGAACACCCCGCCCTTTTCCATGAAAAAGCCCGCGTTGGCAATGGCGGTATCCAGATCCGGGATGTGGTTGAAGGTATCAAAGGTAGATACCGCCGCCCGGATGGTGCCGTAAAGATCCAGCTTGAGCAGATCCTGCCGGAGCAGCAGCAAACGACCGGAAAGCCCCAGCTGCTCGGCCTTATCCCGCACCACGCAGAGCATCTCCTCCGACTGGTCGATGCCGATCATATCGTAGCCCGCCTGCGTCAGCATCAGGGTCAGTTCCCCGGTGCCGCAGCCAAGGTCGGCCACAATGCCGTCGTGGATGCCGTGGGCTTCCAGCTTTGTATGGATCTGGCTATACAGGGCATCGTAGTCCGCTTCGCCGTTGAATTCATCGTAAAAATAGGCAAATTCGTTGTAAGCCATGGCGTTACTCCGCTTCCTCGTTTTCCGCAGCCACTGCGGCGTTGAGTACTGCTTGCAGCTCCGGGATGCCGTAGCCGTTTTCGCCGCTGGTCAGCACCACTTTCTGGCAGCCGTAGGGGCGGCAGATGTTTTCAAAGTCCTCCTGCGTTTTGGCAAGCTGGCTCTTTTTAAGTTTATCCGCCTTGGTCAGTGCCACCACATAGGGGATGCGGTGGTAGTGCAGGTAGCGCAGCATCTGTAAGTCGTCTGCGCTGGGGGCATGGCGGCAGTCCAGCAGCTGCACCAGCAGGGTGTGGTGGCGGGGCGCCTCGAAGTAGCTGTTGATGAGGTCATCCCAGCGCTCGCGGTCGGCATTGCTCACCTTGGCATAGCCGTAGCCCGGCAGGTCCACAAAGTAGCAGTCGTCCACCGAATAGAAGTTGATGGTAGCCGTTTTGCCCGGCGTACTGGACACGCGCGCCAGATTTTTGCGGCTGCACAGCTTGTTGATCAGGCTGGATTTGCCCACGTTGGAGCGCCCCGAAAAGCTCAGTTCCGGGCGGTCACTTTCGGGCAGCTGGCTGGAAATGCCATAGCTGGCAATAAAATCGGCTTTATTGAAGATCATGGCGTGTTCCTTTCTGGTATTTCAGCAGACAGCGCCCGGCTGGTTCTTCTCAGGCGCGGCGGGGATGCGGCTTTCCCCTGCTTTGGACTTTTTGGTGCGGGGGCGGCCTGCGGTGCTCTTTGCCGCCTTCGGCTTGAGCAGGGCGGCAGCCAGCACCTGCGAAAGGTTCTGCATGGGCAGGAAGGTCAGATTCTTCTTGACCTCCTCGTCCACGTCGTAAAGATCAGGTTCGTTGTCCTTGGGGATGAGCACGGTCTTCATACCCTCACGGTAGGCAGCCATGCTCTTTTCCCGCAGGCCGCCGATGGGCAGCACATTGCCGTGCAGGGTGATCTCGCCGGTCATGGCCACATCGCCGCGCACCGGAACGCCGGACAGGCAGGATACCAGCGCCGTGGTCAGGGTGACGCCCGCAGAAGGGCCATCCTTGGGCACGGCACCCTCCGGGGCGTGGATGTGCAGGTCGCACTTCTTCAGCCGCTCGGGGTCGATGCCGTATTCCTCGGCGTGGACGCGCACCCAAGTGACTGCCAACTGTGCGCTCTCCTTCATCACATCGCCCAGAGAGCCGGTAACGGTGATCTTGCCGGTACCGTTGTCCATGACCTGCACCTCAATGGGCAGGGTCTCGCCGCCTACGCTGGTCCATGCCAGACCGTTGGCAATGCCAACGGCGTTAGTGCGGTTGAGGAAGTCCGGCTTGACGATGCGGGGGCCCAGCAGTTCCTCCAGCATGGTGGCGGTCACCGCCACGCTTTCCACCTCGCCGGCGGCGATCTTGCGGGCGCACTTGCGCAGCACGCTGGTGATGGTACGCTCCAGATTACGCACACCGGCCTCGCGGGTGTAGCCGTCGATGATGCCGTAGAGTGCGCTTTGGTTCATGGTGACCTTGCCGGTCAGGCCGCAGGCCTTAAGCTGCTTGGGCAGCAAGTGCTTGCGGGCAATGTTATATTTTTCCACGCGGGTGTAGCTGGGCAGCTCGATGACGTCCATGCGGTCCCGCAGCGGGCCGGGGATGCTGCCCAGATCATTGGCGGTGGTAATAAAGAGCACATGGCTCAGATCAAACGGGATATCAATGAAATGATCGTTGAAGGTGCTGTTCTGCTCCGGGTCCAGCGCCTCCAGCAGAGCTGCCGCCGGGTCGCCCCGGAAGTCCCCTGCCAGCTTGTCGATCTCGTCCAGCAGCATCAGGGGGTTGGAGGACTTGGCGGTGATCATGGCGCTGATGATCTTGCCGGGCATAGCACCGATGTAGGTGCGGCGGTGGCCGCGGATCTCGGCTTCGTCCCGCACGCCGCCCAGGCTGATGCGCACATACTTGCGGCCAAGGCTTTCGGCAATGGAGCGCGCAATACTGGTCTTGCCAACGCCCGGAGGGCCGACCAGACAGATGATCTGTGCCTTCACGTCCGGTGCCAGCTTGCGCACGGCCAGCGTTTCCAGAATGCGGTCCTTGACCTTTTTCAGTCCGTAGTGGTCCCGATCCAAAATCTGCTGGGCGCGGTGGATATCCAGATCATCCACGGTCATGGTGTTCCACGGCAGATCCAGACAGGTATCCAGATAGGTACGGATGACCGTGGCTTCCTGATTGCTGCTCTGCATCCGGGACAGGCGGTCTACCTCCTTGAGCAGTTTTTTCTCGCTGTCCTCGGCAAGGTGCAGCTCCCGGATCTTGCGGCGGTAATCGTCGGCCTCGGCGTGGGTATCGTCCCCCTCGCCCAGTTCATCGTTGATAATGTGCAGCTGCTCGTGCAGGTAGTAATCGCGCTGGTTCTTGTCCATGGACTCGTTGACCTTTTCCGCGATCTCCTTTTCGATCTTCATCACCTGACATTCGCGGCGCAGCATCTCCACAAGGCGCTGCAGACGGCCGTTGAGGGTGTTCTCGTTCATCACAGCCTGCTTGTCCTCATAGCGGAACAAGAGGTTTGCTGGCATATACTCGGTGAGGAACATGGGGTCATCGCTGGAAACGATGGTGAACACCACGTCCTTGGCAAGGCGCGGGTTCATGCCCAGATACTCGTCAAAGCCGGTCTTGAGGGCGCGGAGCAGTGCCTCGGTCTCCACAGCCTCTTCGGGCTTTGCGGCGCGCACCGGAGCGGAGCGCACGGCAGACAGCAGAAAATCGCCGGTGGTATCCAACTCAGTCAACTTGGCGCGGTACTTGCCCTCTACCAGCACCTTGACCAGCTCGTCCGACACGCGCAGCACCTGCTTGACCTCGGCTACTACGCCGTAGGTATACAGATCCTGCTGGGTGGGCTCGCTGGTCTCCATCTCCTTTTGGGCTACCAGAAACACATTGGAGTTGTTGGCCATAGCCCACTCCACAGCGGCAATGCTCTTTTCCCGCCCGACTTCAAAATGAACAAGGTTGTTGGGGAACACCACCAGCCCGCGCAGTGCGATGGTGGGCAGATGGAGCTCCTTGCGCTCGACCTTGATGGTAACTTTTTCAGACATATACAAACACCTCCCGACTGCCGCTCGAGTTTCCATGCTGCGGCAGCGCTATCCTTTGGGGTCTTTTTGATAAAAATACAGTTGTTTCCTTATTATACAGATTTCCGGCCAAAATGCAACTGCCCTGCCGAAATGGTCGGTCAATCGGGGCGGTTTTCGTGGGTGTTGAAGCCCATCTTGCCCAGCGCGGGCAGCAACGCCCGCAGGGTGACCGAGGTGAGCGCGCCCATGACAAGCCCCAGCACCAGCATGACCGGCGCGTAGTACAGCGACAAGGACGAGGAGATGATGACCCCTGCGCCCAGCAGCTGCCCCACGTTATGCGCCAGTGCGCCGCAGACCGACAGGATGAACCATGTGGGCCGCACCGGCAGAAGATAGTACAGCACCCACATCACCGCAAGGGACAAAAGCCCGCCGCACAGTGAGAGAAAGCCCGCCGTGAAGCCGGACACCAGAAAGACGAACAGCGCCTTGAGCACATCCAGCACCAGTGCCTGTCGGGGACCCATGAAGAACAAAGCGTACATGACCACGATGTTGGCAAGCCCCAGCTTCATGCCCGGCAAAAGCCCCGGGATGACCAGCGTGCCTTCAATGAAGGAAAGCGCCATGGCCAGCGCAAACAGCAGACCGGACAGGGCAATGTGCCGTGTTTTTTGATAGTTGCGGTGATTTTTAGGCATAGAGGATACGCTCCTTTATTCTTCGGGCTGCTGCGTCTGCTCGTAGGCTTCCTGCTCTTCCATGGCGGCTTCCCATGCGGCAAAAAGCTCTTCCTGATGGAAGCGCAGGTCGCTCAGCTCATCGCTTTTCTGGCGCAGCAGGTCGGGGTCGTTGTACACCTCCGGGGAGTTGATCTCGTTGTCCAGCTCCACCTCGCGTGCACCGCAGACCTCCATCTCGTCCTCGCAGGCCTTGATCTTGGCGCGCAGCTCGGCGCGGCGGCGGCGCTGCTCCTTGCCGTAGCCGGTCTTGGCAGGCTCGGCAGCTTTCTGGGCGGCCTGCACCGGGGCAGCACGACCCATCAGGGCATCGTAGCTGGGGTAGAGCACCGCCTTGCCGTCCTCAAGATAGAGGATGGGACAGGCCAGACTGTTCATCAGGTGACGGTCGTGGGTGACCAGCAGCAGGGTGCCGGTGTAGGCCATCAGTGCTTCAGTCAGGTTTTCGCGGGTATAGATGTCCAAGTGGTTGGTAGGCTCGTCCAGAAACAGCAGGTTCGGCCGTTCCAGCACGATCTCTGCAAAACGCAGGCGCGCCAGCTCACCGCCGGACAATGCCTCGCAGGGCTTGAACACGGTATCGCCCCGGAAGCCCAGCTTCGCAAGGTGGCTGCGTACTTCCAGCTCGGTCATGCGAGGGTACTTGTTCCAGATGACGTCAATGACCCTGCCCTGCCCCAGACGGTTCTGCTGCTGGGCAAAGATGCTGGGACGTGCTCCGGTGCCCAGCCGCACCATGCCGCCGGAGGGACGGCGCTTGCCGTCCAGCACCTGCATCAGGGTGGATTTGCCCGCACCGTTGGGGCCGGCAATGATAAGCCGCTGCCCGCGGCAGACCGTATAGGTAAAGGGTTCCAGCAGGGTGCGCTCCCCGATCTTGATGCTGAGGTTTTTCAGCATCACCAGCTCATTCCACGGCTCTACATCATATTCAAAGCGGAACTTCAGCTGGTTGGTCTCGTCCTTGGGTGCCTCGGTGATCTCCAGCTTTTCCAGCTGCTTGCGGCGGCTCTGCGCCATTTTGGTGGTGGAGGCGCGCACAAGGTTGCGGTCCACATAGTCCTGCAGCTTTTCAGCCAGTGCCACGTCGGCATCGTGCTGCTTCTGGCGCAGGGCATCGGCGGCTTCCTTCTGGGGCAGATAGGCCGAGAAGTTGCCCTTGTAGGTGGTCATGGTCTGGAAGGACACCTCCCAGATCTTTGTACAGACATTATCGAGGAAATAGCGGTCGTGGCTGACCACCAGCACCGCACCGGAGTAGCCCTTGAGGTAATTTTCCAGCCATTCCATGGTGGCAAAGTCCAAGTGGTTGGTGGGCTCGTCCAGAATGAGGACATCGGGCTTTTCCAGCAGCAGCTTTGCCAGACGCAGCCGCGTCAACTCGCCGCCGGAGAGCACTGCAATGTTCTTTTGCCATGTATCCTGCGCAAAGCCCATGCCGGACAGCACCTTTTTGATATTCACGTCCATGTTGTAGCCGTCGGCGGCATCCACGATATTCTGCAGGGCATCATGCTGTGCCAGCAGGTCGGCGTTATCGGGCTGGGCAGCCATGCGGCGTTCCAAGATCTGCATCTGCGCCATGGCATCCAGCACCGGGGCAAAAGTGGCGCGCATCTCGCCGTAGATATCCAGCGTGGCGTCCAGCTTTGCGTTCTGCTCCAGATAGCCCAGTGTTACCCCGTGGGTCACGCTGAACTCGCCCTCGTAGTCCTGATATTCGCCGGTAAGAATCTTGAGCAGAGTGGTCTTGCCTGCACCGTTCTGTCCCACAATGCCGATGCGATCTTCCCGCTCGACACTGGCGGTCACATCGTGCAGCACCACCTTTTCGCCAAAGGTCTTACCCAGTTTTTCCAAATGTATCAGCATAATTTGTTCCGTTATCCGTTCTTTTCAGTTACACCATTGGTTTCAGCACTGGTGGCGGCGGTTCTTCAGGCCAACGTTGGCCAGTTCCTCCTGCTCCATCACCAGCGGATACAGTTCCTCCAGACTGGCGATCTCGTAGGTGGGGATCACCTTGCCGGGGTTCTCGGCGTGGTTGGGGTTATACCAGCAGGTATCCAGCCCGGCGTTGCTGCCGCCCTGAATATCGCTGGCCAGGCTGTCGCCCACCATCAGAACGTGCTCCCGGTTCTCCACGCCCAGTGCGCGCAAGGCGGCATCAAAGATGCGGGCATTGGGCTTTTCGCAGCCCATTTTCTCAGAGATGAACACATCCTCCATAAAATTCATCACGCCGCTTTCTGCCAGACGGCGGGTCTGCATCATCTGGGCACCGTTACTGACGATAGCCAGCGTTGCCACCTCGGAAAGCTCCCGCAGCACGTCCATCACCTCCGGGCTCATCAGATCCGGGTGGGTGGACAGCTGCTCCAGATAAAAGCGGTTCATCTCCACGCCGTCACCGGCGGCATCGATGGCCTTTAAAAAGCGGCTGAACCGCTCGCTGAACAGCTTCTCGCGGCGGATCTGGCCTTTTTCCAGCTGCCGCCACAGTTCCTCGTTGATGGTGCGGTAGGTCTGCACGGTCTCGGCGTCCGGCTCGATGCCGTAGTTCACCAGCGTTTCGGCCAGCGCCTTGTTTTCCGCTGCGTCAAAGTTGAGCAGCGTATTGTCTGCATCGAACAGGATGCAATAATATTTTGCCATAGTATCTCACTTTCTTTTCAGCATTTCCCACTTTGGTGTATCAACAGGGAGAAGCCAGCCCCACCCCCGGCAGAGCTGGCTTCCCATTATTCAGAAACGATCTCATACGCAGACAGGTCTGTTTGTGCCGGGGTGTTGTCCGGACACATTGTTTTACCCTCGCAGGGCGTCAGACCACATTTCTGCATTTCTTCCTCCAGTGCGCTGTTATCCACGTTTTCCCAGTCGGTATCGTAGTAATCCACGCTGCCGTCGGTCACGTCATACTCGCCGGGCAGGGCGGGCGTGCGCATCGCTTCCCAGTACATAAGGCTCCACCTTCCTCTCCCGCCAGCCTATGCGGCGCAAGGAGGAAATGTGCCCTTAGTTGGCAGCTTCCTTGCTGGCGCTTACCTCGGTTTTGGAGGAAGCGGGCTTTTCCTCTTTAGAAGAGGCTGGTTTTTCCTCCTTGGAAGAGGAACTGCTCTGCGAAGAAGAGACGGGCTTTTCTTCCTTAGAAGAAGCCGCAGAGGAGGCGGGCTTCTCCACCTTGGAGGAGCTGCCAGCGCTTTCAGAAGTACCGTTCGAGGCGGAAGAAGCGGGCTTCTCCTCCTTGGAAGAGGCCGGTTTTTCTTCCTTAGAGGAGGACGTTTCTTCCTTGGAGGATGCAGGCTTATCCTCCTTAGAGGAAGCGCTGGAGCTACTAGAGCTACTGGAGCTGCTGGTGCTGCCGGACGTTCCACCGCTGACCGTAAGTTCCAGCTTGTTGCTGGTGACGGTGCAGTCGTTATAGCTGGCGGTGGCGTACACCCGGAAGGTGCCGCCCACCATAGAGGGATCCACCTCGCCCTTTACGGTGGTCTTACCGGCAGCCTGTGTTACCTCGGTGCCGTTGACATACCAGCGGATGCTGGAAGCATCCAGATACTTGCCCTTGAGGGTTGCTTTAAAGGTATAGGAATCCCCCAGCCCAGCCTTACCGCTGCTGCTGACCTGGATAGAGGCCGCTGCAAACACAGCGGTCACATCCACGTTCTGGTCAAAATTGGTATCGGTGCGGGTGCGCTTGGTCACGCCATCGCTCCACTTGACGAACACATAGCCGTCCTCCGGCACAGCGGTCACCTTAACGCTCTGGGCGGCGCTGGTCACCTTGACGGTAAGAGACTTGCCGCTCTCGTCGCCGCAGGTCAGGGAGCCGCCGCCGGTTTTGTCCACACGATAGTCCGCCTGATACTCCGTTTTTTCCTCAACAACAGAGGAGGAGACCGCCTCCGAGCTGCTGGGTGCCTCCACCGCAGAGCTGGGCTTGGCGGTATACTCGGCGCGGGTGGGGATATTATTGGTATCCGGGCGGCGATCCTCGGTCTCGTAGGCGTGGGTGCGCAGATACTTCAGCAGCACCTTCAGGCCTGCGGGCTTGAGGTGGATATCCCCGCTCTGGTAGTAATCAACATTGCCGTAGCCGTTGGCGTCCTTCAGTGCCTCGGCAGAGTTGAGGAACTTGACGCCCAGCTGCTCGCACATGGTCAGCAGCGCCATGTTGAAATCATCAATGCGGGTCTGGTCCATATTGGGGTAGTTGGAGTGGTTGGACGGGACCGGCGGCACCGTGTTGACGATGATATCGGTATAGGGATAGCTGGCCTGAATGGCCTGTACCAGCGCGGTGTAGTTGCTGATAAAGTCCTCGGTATTCATGCCGTTATCGTTGGTGCCCAGCATGATGACCACCCGGCGGGGCTTCATTTTTGCCACGGCCTGCGCGATGGTGTAGCGGTTATCGTCCCGCTTAAAGGTAACGATGCCCTCGTTCAGGGCGGCGCTGGTGCCAATGCCTTCCTTGGCGCAGAACTGCTGCAACGAGATCAGACCGTTGGCGTACAAACGCACCGTGTTGGAATCGCCGATAAAAAGGGTCTGCTCCTGATAGGCGTCACCAGCATCAGCAGTCCCGGTGAGCAATGCGCTGGAAGTCTCGTTGATCTGGTAGTGGTCGGAGATATCCTCCTCCCCTTCCGGAGCGGGCGCGGGGGTAATAATGGAAGAATCCCCCGGCTGCTCCGTCGGGTTCTTGCCCCGCTTGAGCATGGTAAGGGTGATGCCGATGGTCAGCAGCGCCGCCAGTGCGCACACGATGCACACCAGCACCGCCTGCTTCTGCATCGGGGTCAGCGCCTGATTCTCCTGTTGATTATTGCTTCTCATATTCTATCCATTCTCCTTCCGAAGGAATGAAACTTCCTGTCATACCCGGGCTGCCAGCAGCCGGTCGGTAAGGTCGGCGCAGCTTTCGGCCAGCAGCACCGGATGGAAAGCTTCCAGCTCTTCCCGGCTGCCATAGCCGTACAACACACCGGCAGCATCCAGACCACAGTCGGCAGCGCCCCGCATATCATCGTTGCGGTCGCCCACCATCAGCACCCGCTTGCCCAGCAAAGCAGGCTGACTGAGCACATAACGCACGACCTCGGTCTTGGTGTCCCTGCTCTCGTCCATAGAGGCACCGCCGATAAAATCAAAATACTGCGCCAGCCCCTGTTCTTCCAGAATGGGGGTGACCACCTTGGTGGGCTTGGAGGTGGCGGTGCACAAAATAAAACCAGCCTGCTTCAGGGTTTGCAGCATCTGCAGAACGCCCGGGAACACAGCACACTCGTGGCTGCCCTTCACCGCATAGCTCGTGCGGTAAAGGTCGGTGGCCTTTTCGATCAGCGCCGGGTCGGTAAAGTGCTCGCCGAAGCTTTTGCGCAGGGGCGGGCCCAGATAGCGGCGCAGGTTGATGCCGGATACATCCACACCCATGGTGCAGAAAACCTCTTGCAATGTATGAATGATACCGGGGGCCGAATCGATCAGCGTCCCGTCCACATCAAATAGGATCGCATCATAATGCAGCAATGTTTTATTCCTCGCTTTCATGGTGATACATCCAATAGTATAGCACAGATTTGATACATCAGCAATTCCAACAAAAGATTTTTCTGTCTCTTATGCAGGATTTTCATAAAAAGGGAGGCTGCTGCACCCTGTTTTGTGCAGCAGCCTCCCTTGCGGCAGAACGATTCAGAGCAATGTCGGGCAGCCTGCGGGCTGCCCGGCATTGCATTTTCATGGGTTAGATTGCAGTAAAAATCGTCCCGCACAAAAAACATTACTGCGCAGGTGATGGGCAGCCGCTGTCCCCCGGGACATAGAGGTTGTTGGAAACGAACTCCAGCTTATCCTTGAGCACCAGTTCAAGGTTTGCGACGGCGTGCACCATATTGGTGGCGGAGTCGTTCACCTCCAGCAGCTTGCAAAGATCCAGGCCATCCAGATCCATGGCCTTCTGCATCTTCCGGCTTTCCGCACACAGGATGTGGCTGAGCGCCGTTTCCTGCAAGGCAATGCTTTCCATCAGGTCCACAACAGCCTGATCCAAGCTGACCTTGGGCATTTCCGGGCACTGAGAACGGGCGCAGGGTGTATCGATCATCATAGGGCAAAACCTTCCTTTCCGGTCGTGTGCCCTATCCTATGCTGCGGCGGGTGCGGCTGTTACTGCTTTTCAGCCTGTGCGCGCACCTTCTCAATGGTATCGCGGTAGCCGCCGGAACCGTACTGGATGCAGCGGTTGATGCGGCTGATGGTGGCAGTGCTGATCTCCACCGCCTTGACGATCTGCTCATAGGTGGCACCGTCCAGCAGCAGCTTTGCGGCCTGCAGGCGCTGCGCCATATCCGAGATCTCCTTTACAGTGCACAGATCCTCAAAAAAGGCGTAGCACTCTTCCCGGCTCTCCAGACTGAGGATAGCGTCAAACAGTGCATCCGTCGTCTCGTTTCTTCTGGAATTTTTTTCAGCCATTGTTTTTCTCCTTATTATAACAGCGGCGGCAGCAGGCAAAGCAGACAGTGCTGCCGCGCGGAATATTCTGCACGCTATTACTTTAGCACTTCAAAGTGTGAAAGTCAAGGCCTGTGGGTGAATGGTTTTCAATTAAAGTGCTATTCAGTTTTATTCTCTTCACACATGAAAGAAAATCATCTAAAAATTATTCCCAGAAAATGGCTTGAATTGGCGTATCCTCTGAACTTGTTACAGAAATATTGACAATTGATGAAAACGGGAATAAAGTAGGACACAATCATTCAGCAAATGCAAGGAACAGGACATGATCTTCTGCATCACCCTCTTTCAGCGAGCCGCTTCTCGGGTGAAAAAGCGGCAGTCAGGAGCAGAGGACCCTCGCCTGCGAGCAGCCTGTGTGAACCGGGTTTTGTGCCCCCAAGTAGCATGGTGCCGTCCAGCCCACGTTATCGGGCAGCATGGTCAGTATACCATGCGTGGGAGAGTGGCTGTTTTAACACAGCAAGCGAAGTGGTACCGCGGAGTATTGCTCCTGCCCTGGCAGGCGGGAGCAGAAGCCTTCGTCTTCGGAGTGTGGCCGGAAAGCCCGGTCATGTGCTGGGGACGAAGGTTTTTTACGCTCCGGGGAAGCACTTTGCCGGACGGCATCCCAAGGTGTATCTGAAAAGTCGAAAATTTAGCCTATTTCTACAAGCACAGCTGGCTTTTGCGTTAAACAGCCTTGAAATCCACAAAGGATTCCTGCGGCTGTTCGCCTTAAATCCCGCTTGTGCCTGCGAAATATTCGTCATTTTCTTTGTTTTCAGATACACCTTAACGTTCCGAACCTGTTGCGGAGTGAAAAAAGGAAAGAGGTAGAAAACTATGAATACGCTGGTCATCGTATTGATCGCAGCGGTGTGCCTGTTTGGCGCTTATGTGCTTTACGGCCGCTGGCTGGCTAACAAATGGGGCATCGACCCCGCAGCCAAGACTCCGGCTGTCGTCCACGAGGATGGCCGGGACTATGTGCCCACCAACGGCTGGACGGTGTTTGCCCACCAGTTCAGCTCCATCGCTGGTGCAGGCCCTGTCACCGGTGCCATTCAGGCCGCAGCTTTCGGCTGGCTGCCGGTGCTGCTGTGGGTGCTGCTGGGCGGCATCTTCTTCGGTGCTGTCACCGACTTTGGCGCCTTGTACGCTTCCGTCAAGAACGACGGCAAGAGCATGGGTATGCTGATCGAAAAGTACATCGGCAAGACCGGCCGCAAGCTGTTCCTGCTGTTCTGCTGGCTGTTCTGCGGCATCGTCATTGCTGCCTTTGCAGACATGGTTGCCGGCACCTTCAATGCTTTTGGCGCAGACGGCGCAATGGTTGAGGCTGCCAAGACCAACGGTGCTGCCGGCATGGTGTCCATCATGTTCATGGTGTTTGCCGTTGTCTTTGGCCTGCTGCAGAAGAAGTTCAACTTCTCCGGCTGGAAGGAAAGCGTTATCAGCATCGTGTTCATCGTGCTGTCCTTTGTCATCGGCGCAAACCTGCCCCTGATTCTGGGTAAGGCCGCTTGGAGCTACATCACCTTTGTGTATATCTTCTTTGCCGCTGTGCTGCCCATGTGGCTGCTCAAGCAGCCCCGTGACCACATGACCACCTTTATGTTCGTGGCCATGATCGTGGGCGCTGTGGTTGGCCTGCTGGTTGCACACCCCACCATGAACCTGCCTGTGTTCACCGGCTTTACCAACGAAAAGCTGGGCACCCTGTTCCCCATCCTGTTCGTCACCGTGGCTTGCGGTGCAGTTTCCGGTTTCCACAGCCTTGTTTCCTCCGGCACTTCCTCCAAGACCGTTGAGAACGAGAAGGATATGCTGAAGGTTGGCTACGGTGCCATGATCCTTGAAAGCCTGCTGGCTGTTCTGGCTCTGTGCGTGGCCGGTGCTGCCGCAGCTGCCGACAGCACCCCTGCTGCCGGTACCCCGTTCCAGATCTTCAGTCGCGGCGTTGCCGGTTTCTTTGAGATGTTCGGCGTACCCGCCTACGCTGCTACCGTGTTCATGACCATGTGCGTTTCCGCACTGGCTCTGACCAGTCTGGATGCCGTGGCCCGCATTGGCCGCATGAGCTTCCAGGAGCTGTTCAGCGTGGACGACATGGAGCACGCTGAGGGCTGGCGCAAGCTGTTCTGCAATGTGTACTTCTCCACCTTCATCACGCTGGTGTTCGGCTTTATCCTGACCAAGATCGGCTACGCCAACATCTGGCCGCTGTTCGGTTCTGCCAACCAGCTGCTGAGCGCACTGGTGCTGGCTACCCTGTGCGTGTTCCTGAAGGTGACCGGCCGCAGCAACAAGATGCTGTTCCCCCCGCTGGTCATCATGCTGTGCGTCACCTTTACCGCACTGGTGCAGCGTCTGATCGCTATGGTCAAGGCCATCAGCACCGCCGCTTCTGTTACCATTCCTGCCGGTGAGACCACCTGGGGCGCTGTGTTTATCGCAAACGGCCTGCAGCTGATCCTTGCCGTGCTGCTGATCGTGCTGGGTCTGAACATCGTGTTCCACTCCTTCTCCGCTTACAAGAAGGCTGAGCACAACAGCGAAGCAAAGATCTGATCCTGCCATTCACAATCCTGTTTTCAATAAGCAAAACGCCGCTGACGATGCGCAAAGCCGTCAGCGGCGTTTTGTTGTGGAAGCGTATTTTATATGTAAGCCCGGAAAATCTGCGGATTTTCCGGGCTTACATTTTCACAGACTGAGGAAAAGAGAAACGGCCTATTATAAATGACAGCTTTCCCAGCTTTGCAGAGCGGCCAGCTGGGTCTCAGTATGGAACCAGTGCTCCCCGCCCTCCAGAATGGTCAGGTGCGCCCCGGTCTGCTGCCGGAACCGCTCCATAGCGGTGTGCCCGGTAAGGGGATCTGTATCAGCATAGAGCACCTGTGTGGGTACTTTCCAGTGCAGCGGGTGCTCCCGCACCCAGCACAGATACGGCCACGAAAGCGTCTCCCCAAAGTCTGTGGGGATCTCCCCTGCCGCGTGCAGCTGCTCCTCCGTTACCCCTGCCTGCTGCATCAGGGCAAGGATCAATTTTTCCATATCCACGATCGGGGACACCAGCAGCGCCTTCTCCGGTTTTTGCGTCTGCAACGCCTGCATAGCAAACCACGCCCCGATGCTGACCCCATACACCCGGATATGCTTCCATACCGGATGCATCCGGGCGTAAACCGCCTGCAGCTCCCGGGTGACCACCCACGGCACCAGCTTTTCCGGGCTGTTTTTCCGGGTGCCGTGCTCCGGCAGATCGACAGCCAGTACCTGCCAGCCTGCCGGGCAAGCTGTGCGGGCAAAGCGGGCAGCCTCGGCTGCGCTGCCGTTTTTGCCGTGGACGTAGAGATAGACCCGGCGGCTGCGCTTGCCGTACAGGACAGCCGGGATGCCTGCGATCTCAAGCTTGATTTTTTCCATAACGGCTCCCTCCTGTTTTGGGGGCGTATTGCGCCCTGTTTTTCTCTATGATAGCACAAGCAGCAGCCAAACACAAACAGGAAAAAACTAATGCTAACACGATTTTGAAGGGCCTCCGCTGCCGCTCTGGCCATTGTTCAAGGAAAGTATATTTTAATATTTGAGGTTCTGAAACGCCTGCGGGCGTTTCAGAACCTCTTTTTCACAGAAGGGGTCGTAACTGGAAACGGCAGCTGTTGCCTCTTATGTCCTCTCCCGTGAAAATGGGATAACGGAGCGTCCGCAGACGCTCCGTTATCCCAAAATAATAAATCATAATTCCGCTGAATATCGCCAAAGCACTGCGGCGGCCATTTGAAATCGTCCTGCACAAAAAGAGCCACCGCACAAGGCTGTGCGATGGCTCTTGAGATAGTGCTTCAGGTTTTGCTTAGCCGAAGATGTTGATCAGGATACCAGCAGCAACGGCAGAACCGATAACGCCGGCCACGTTGGGGCCCATGGCGTGCATCAGCAGGAAGTTGGAGGGGTTCTCACTCTGGCCGACCTTCTGGGAGACACGAGCGGCCATAGGCACGGCGGAAACGCCGGCGGAACCGATCAGGGGGTTCACCTGACCGCCGGTCAGCTTGTACATAACCTTGCCGCACAGCACACCGGCTGCGGTGCCGAAGGAGAAGGCGATCAGACCCAGCACGATGATGAACAGGGTGCGGGTGTTCAGGAAGGTGTTTGCACTGGTGGTGCAGCCAACAGACAGAGCCAAGAAGATGGTAATGATGTTCATCAGCTCATTACCGGCGGTCTTCTGGATACGATCCACAACGCCGCACTCCTTCATCAGGTTGCCCAGCATCAGCATACCGACCAGAACGGCGGCATCCGGCACGATGAGGGAAACAATGATAGCGACCATGATGGGGAAGATGATCCTCTCGGTCTTGGAGACGGTGCGCAGCTGCTTCATGACCACAGAGCGCTCCTTGGAGGTGGTCAATGCCTTCATGATGGGCGGCTGGATAACGGGCACCAGTGCCATGTAGCTGTACGCTGCCACAGCGATGCTGCCCAGCAGCTCAGGTGCCAGACGGGAGGTAACGAAGATAGCGGTGGGGCCGTCGGCACCGCCGATGATGGAGATGGCAGCGGACTGCTTCTGGGTGAAGTCCACCAGACCGGTAGCGGCCAGCAGACGGGCGCCCATGTAAGTACCGAAGATACCGAACTGTGCGGCAGCGCCCAGCAGCAGGCTCTTGGGGTTGGAGATCAGGGGTGCAAAGTCGGTCATGGTGCCGATGCCGAGGAAAATCAGCGGCGGGTAGATGCCCAGCTTAACACCCATGTAGAGCATATCGGCCAGACCGCCGTTGTTCAGGATCTCGACCCACATGGGGTGCTCCAGACCGTCACCAACGAAGTACTGCATGTGGATGATGCCGCTGCCGGGGAGGTTGGCAAGGATCATGCCAAAGGCCATGGGCAGCAGGATCAGGGGTTCGAACTCCTTGACGATGGCGAGGTACAGCAGAAAGCAGCCCACGCAGATCATCACGGCGTACAGCCAGCCGCCGGGCTGGCCAAACTGTGCAAAGCCGGAACTTTGGAAAATACCGACCAGAGTATCAATAAACTGTGTCATGCTCTTCCTCCTGTGTTAAAACGGGGCCGTGGTGTCGTTCACGCCGGCCTTGCCCCAGCCATTTTTGCCACGACGCACTGCCTTAAGGGTGTACTTGCCGTTGCCCATTGCATGGATAGCAGCCATAATGGCGGCCACCACGTCACCGGGGATGCCCTCCTCTACCTGAGGAGCGGGCGCAGCCTGCTGTACCGGAGCGGCAGCGGGCTTTGCGGCGGGTGCCTGCGCAGCAGTCTTAGCGGCCTTCTTCTTGGCATTCATCGAGTCGAAGATCTTGCCCTCCAGCGTGATGATAGCCATCAGCAGCACGAGGATCAGGAACACCAGCACGATACCAGTAATGGTAACGACCACATCGAAACCTAAGTCCATGGTTTTTCCTCCTGTTTGTTGGATACTGCAAGCGATACAACATCGTTAGCAGAAAATCAATTTGGGTATAGTATACCGTATTTTGCCAATCATTTCAACAAAAATTAACAAATTTTATTTTTGCTGCTTTGTGATATGACATGGACAAAACGAACCAAGCTTAGCGGCGGCCGATGCGCGGGGGAGCATCCGTAAAGCCGGTTTCCAGCTTATCACCGATGGAAAGGCTCTGTGCCGTGCCCAGTGCAACGCAGTTTACAGGGTCCGGCGAGACGGTGACCTCCACCTTCAGCTCCTGGCTCAGATATTCGGTCAGACCGTGCAGCTGGGCGCCGCCACCGGTCAGCATGACGCCGTTGCGGTAGATATCGCCTGCCAGTTCGGGCGGGGTCTTTTCCAGCACCTGATGGGCTGCGGTGCCGATCTGCTCGCTGAGCATCATCACCGGCTCGTACAGATCATCGGTGGAAACGGTCACGCGCACCGGCAGACCGGTAAGCAGGCTGCGGCCCTTGATCTCCATGCTCTCGTGGAAATCGGTCTTTTGGGGGCAGCAGGCAACGTGCTTCTTCAGTTCCTCGGCGGTGCGCTGGCCGATGGCGATGCTGTATTTGTTGCGAACATGCTTGAGGATCTCCTCATCGTAGTGGTTACCGGCCACGCGCACACTGGTGGCCTTGACCTTGCCGCCAAGGCTCAGCACGGCGATATCCGTGGTGCCGCCGCCGATATCAATGATCATGCGGCCGTCCGGCAGGGTGATGTCGATGCCGGAGCCAAGGGCTGCGGCGATAGGCTCATCGATCAGGTACACCTGACGGGCACCGGCGGCCATCACAGCCTCCACCACGGCATCGCTCTCAATGCCGGTAATGGCGGCGGGCACGCACACTGCCACCCGGGGCTTGACCATGTGGGAGCTGTACACCTGCTTAACAAAGCGGCAGATCAGCTCCCGGGTCATGGTGTGGTCGCTGATGACACCGTCCTTCAGCGGGAAAATGGCGGAAATATAGTTGGGGGTGCGGCCTACCATGGCCAGGGCCTTGTCGCCCACCTCCAGCACGGAGTTCTTGCGGGTATCCATTGCCACCACGCTGGGCTGGTTGAGCACGACCCCCTGCCCTGCCTGTGCAATGATAATGGTCGTTGTGCCCAGATCGATGCCGATGTCATTCTGTGCCATAATGAAACGTTCCTTTCTCTGCTCCCCTGTTTTCTATCGTAAATGCCCGTTCGGGCGGGAAATCAAATCAATTTATATTGTAGCATAAGCCAGTAAAAAAGTATAGACCAAACCTCTCCGTCCTCCCTATGGGATGCCACCTTTCCTAGTAGGAGAGGCAAGCCAGCAGCCTGAGAGGTTATTTTGCCGCCATCTGTTCCGGTGGCAGATTCTCTTTCAGCAATTCGCAC